>Ga0209188_1000019_pt1 | contig 175948 bp, 155 predicted proteins | sample C_130625_EF_Meta_FD_187307 | JGI IMG/M metagenome (GOLD analysis project Ga0209188, IMG submission 187307) | Freshwater microbial communities from Lake Croche, Canada to study carbon cycling - C_130625_EF_MetaG (SPAdes) (version 2) | ecosystem: Environmental > Aquatic > Freshwater > Lake... | reverse complement strand
TCACCACCAAATCCAAATCTCCATCATTGTCTAAATCTACATAACTAGAACCATTCGAAAAACTTGGTGTCGCCAAACCCCACTCCTCTGCCTTATTCGTAAAAGTTAAATTGCCATTGTTGCTATAAGCATAGTTCGACAATGGATTCGAGGGCATTAAATCTATTAAAGTTTTGATACCAGAAGTTCTATTGTTCGTTAATATCTTTCTGATTTCATCTGGGTTGGCGGTATACTGTATATAATCCTGATCGGTTAAATCCTTATAAATACCATTGGCTACAAAAACATCTTTGAGTCCATCATTGTTTAAATCTGTAATCAATGCCCCCCAACTCCAATCAGTAGCATCCACCCCAGCCATTCGGCCTATCTCACTAAAAGTATGATTTCCATTGTTTAATTGCAAAGTGTTACGCACAAACTGGTGATAATACCCTGCCTGTAAGTTGGCTAAGTATTTATCCCATTTTTCAAAATTGGCTTTCGTTTTTACTCTTGATTCTATATCAGGAAACATATCTGTTACATAAATATCTGGGTACCCGTCATTATTTATATCCGCAATGTCAGCACCCATGGCATTCAAACTTAATTCATGAATGCTATTTTCGATTTGTTCAGTGAAGGTTCCATTCTTATTATTGATGTATAAATAATCACGCTCAAAAAAATCGTTAGAAATATACATATCCGGCCAACCATCTTTATTCACATCCGCAATTGTCACGCCCAAACCAAATCCAATTTTACTGCTATAAATGCCTGCGGCTGTAGTAACATCTTTATAATGGCCATTGTCATTGCGGTATAACTTATTACCCCCCAAGCTATCTGAAATTTTTCGCTGATCTTTTATCAAATCAAAATTGCCTACCGACTTAAAAGAATTATTTAATAAGTAGCAATCTAAATCACCATCCTTATCGTAATCAAAAAAAACAGCGTGCGTAGAAAGGCCTAAATTGTCAAGGCCATATTTAGCAGCACTTTCAGTGAATGTTAAATTGCCATTATTAATGTACAATGCGTTGGTTCTGTGCTGGGTGGTAAAATCACCAGATTTACAAATATAAATATCCAATAAGCCATCTCCATTGATGTCGGCAAAAGTGACTCCAGTTGACCAAATAGCTGCTGTAGCTAAACCGGCTTTTTCTGTAATGTCTTCGAATTCAAAATTACCCTTGTTCAAATAAAGTTTATTAGAACTTAAATTGCCGCAGAAAAATAAATCAGGCAGGCCATCATTATTAATATCTCCAGCACCTACTCCACCTCCATTGTAAAAATTTCTAAAAGTATATACATTTAAGGCATCGGTATAAGGGACATTATTGGCAAAGTGAATACCTGTACTAGTGGAATCTAATAAAGAAAATAAAGTTTCTTGCTTGGTAAAAGGAGTTTTTAAACCGCAAGCATTGAAGAGCATGGCAAATACTAAAACCAAGGCAATACGATACAAATTGCATAAGGCAACCACCCCATTCAGATCATTCAAAGTAAATTCCAGCTTCACGCAAGCCCAACGCCTTCCTATCATTAAAGAGTATTTAAGTGTATAAAAATACCCCTTTTTTTATAAACAAAAACAGCAAATAGCCGGGGCTATTTGCTGTTTTAAAATCTAAAAATCTATTGTTAAATACTTCTACTTATTAGTAGCCAGGATTTTGAGTTAAATTTTTATTTGCATTCAATTGATCTGCAGGAATTGGATAAAGATTTAAATACGCAGCACCAGCTGATTGGAATAAACGAGCTGATTGGAATTTATCAAAACGAATCAAATCTTGTCTTCTCCATCCTTCAAATGCCATTTCTCTACCTCTTTCAGCTAAAAATTGATCTGCTGTCATACTAGTCCATGGAGAAACACCACCATGCGTTGTTCTAATTTGATTTACAATTGCTAAAGCAGCAGGATCACTCCAGTTGCCGGCAATTCTTGCAGATGCTTCCGCTTTGATTAATAGGATATCAGCATATCTGAAGATAGCAAAATCGTTATCTAAGTCAGCAGTTTGACCAAGATAGAACTGCCATTTACCAATTCTAGCACCTGCTTGACGCCAAGCATTAGGCTCTAATTCATTTATAAATGGAGTGAAAGTGAAATCTTTACCATCTGGATCAGTTGGTTCAGCACCATTATCTTGTAATCTTACACCATTTGAAGCAAATTGAGGTCCAGCTAAGAAGTTAGCTCTCATACGCTTATCATCAGTACCAGCTACAGGTGTTGCTTTATTATCTATACCGAAAACAGTACCAGTTGGACCAGGATTTTGTGCTGGATCAATATATGAATTATAAAATTCAGAAGTTGATGCAAAACCATTCCATGGTTGCGCATTGATATTGTAAGTATTTTGGTTCAAATAACTTAAAGTCATCATACCTAAGTTAAAACCACCCAACTTAACATTATCATAAGGAACTGCCCAAATGGTCTCCTTTGAATTTTGGTTGTTGCGAACAAAATTCTCAACATAACTTAAAGACAAAGAATAAACACCAGAATTAATGATTGCATTAGCTGCAGCCAAAGCCTTAGCGTTTTGCTCTGTACCTGTATAAGTTTTAGCATTGATATACAATTTAGCCAAAATCGCTTGTGCTGTATAGAAGTTTACACGACCATAAGTAGCAATGTCTGGAACTGATGTAGGCTTAGCCAACAAAGGACCATTGGTTGTTAACTCTGATTCGATAAATGCATATACTTGAGCTGTAGTAGAATTTTTTGGTGGATCAACATTCTTAAAGTCAATACTTAAAGGAACATTACCAAACCAATCCATTAACCAATAATAATACATAGCACGTAACACTTTCAATTCTGCAATATATTTAGCAGCAGAAGGTGAGTTAATGCCTTGTAAAGTAGCAATCAAACGGTTACAAGTAGAAACACCACCGTAACAAAATCCCCAACCATTGTTTGGAGATGGATCTTTAGCAGTCCAAGCATGACGCTTTAGTCTTACCCAATGACCACCATCGCCCCAATCTGGTCCTCTTGTTGGAACTATCTCTTCGTCTGTGGTTACTTCATTTAATGGGAATATGTGGTTATTACCACCTACTCCTGCCAAGTTAGAATAAGCTGCACCTACAGCAGAACTTAATTCTAAGTCAGTGCCGCCAAATTGATCTCCTGTTACCTTATCATACAAGAGTGGACCCTCGTCTAATTTGGTACAAGAAACGACTACTAATAGCAATGTTGCAATAAATAGTTTGTTTACAAAGTTATTTTTCATATTTGTCAATTTATAAAAGTTTTTTATTGAATTAAATTATTATAGTCCAATATTAATTCCTAAAGTGAATGAACGAGTCATTACCCATGTAGCTCTTCTATCAATACCTGGAGCTAAGATATTTCCACCATCTGAGTATCTTACTTCTGGATCAGCTCCAGTGTAATTTGTGATGGTCATTAGGTTATTCCCAGTCAAGAAAGCTCTTAAGCTTTTAATACCTTGCGCTTTTGATTTCGCAGAAACTGGAATAGTATAGCCTAAAGTAGCGTTATCTAATTTAACAAAGTCTGCTTTTTCAACAAACAAACTGCTAAATATAGACGCGTCGTTCAATTTTGGATCAAAATACTTAGTGTTAACTACGTTATAGATAGCAGCATTGGCTGGATTCTCGTAGAATGTTCTAAATGTGTTGATTAATTGGTGACCGAATGAACCACGTAAGAAGAAGTTAAAGTCAAATCTTCCATAAGTGAAAACGTTTGACCAACCCATTTCAAACTTTGGCATACCATTACCAATTGGTGCTTGATAAGTTGTTGCAGTAGATAAAACTGCTTTTCCTTTACCATCATCAAATAAGTATTTACCATTAGCATCTATACCGCGGTATACTGCATTGTAGAATGTACCTACTTCACCACCTTCATAAGTTCTGATAATTTTTGTTGCTTCTTGTCCTGGAGAACCTAAGTTAGTTTCACCAATATAAGAACCAGCTGATTTATCTAATCTTGTTAAAGTAACTTTAGTAGTGGAGTAATTAACGCCTGTGTTCCAAGTTAATTTACCTTCTGTAATTACTTTATAGTTTAAAGCTAACTCAAAACCTTTCGCTTCTAAATCACCTACGTTTTTCCATGCTCTGTTAAATAAAGCTGGAGGAGAAGGAACGGTTACATTAAAGATCAAATCTGTAGTCGTTCTTTGGTAATAATCGGCAGTACCTGTTAAACGGTTGTTTAACAAAGCAAAGTCAACACCAAAGTCAATCTCTGCTTTTTTCTCCCATTTTAAATCTGGGTTAGAGTTTTGGTTAGGGCCATAAGTAGTAATCCAGTTACCATTAATTAAGTAGTTACCTTGACCTGTGAATGTTAATTGGGACAAGCCTGCGTAAGGAGGAAGTGATCCTGTTATACCATAACTTGTTCTTAATTTCAAGGCATCAAAAGTAGTGATTTTTAATACTTTCTTTAAATCCACACCAGCACTTACCGCTGGGAAAAGACCCCATTTGTTATTAGGTCCAAATTGTGTAGATCCTTCTTGTCTTACAGAAGCAGATAAATACGCGTAGTTATCCCAGTTTAAATTTAAACGTCCAAAGAACGCTACTAATTTACTTCCGTTTTTATAACTTCCTATAGTGCCTTTACCATTTTGAAAATCTTGAGCAGTTCCCATAGACTCATTAGATAAGTCAGTAATAAAATTACCGCCACCCATGTTAAATCCTTGGTAGGTAAATTCTTGGTAAGAATAACCACCCACTGCATTCACATCTAACTTATTTATTTTAGTACCATAAGTTAAAGTGTTTTCATACAATTGAGAAACTCCTTTATTTTCTTGTTTCCAAGCATAACCATGTCTTCCTAAACCAGTTGCACCAGTGTAGAAACCACGGTCAATAAATGCATTACTTGGAGAGTAAGCATTGATATCAGAATTATCTGTTGATTGAGCGTATCTAGTTAAAACTTTTAATCCTTTCGCAATTTCATACTCAACTGATCCGGCGAAATTTATTTTTCTAGTTGTTTGATGATTTGTGTTTTGGGTTAACAAGGCCACTGGGTTTGAATACTCAGTTGCATTTTGTTCAAACCAGCCACCACCAGCTAAATCATAAATTGGGTCTTTAGAATGAATAGGCGCAGTTGGATTGTAGATAGTAGCATATTCAAATGCGTTGTTGAATCCAAGATCTGCTTCCTTAGAAGTAGATGTCAATTGAACATTAAATACTAATTTATCATTTAAAGCTCTGTGCGTTAAATTAACTCTTCCATTTAATTGTTGAAAACCAGTATTGATAGCAATACCTTCTGCATTTCTATAGTTCATAGAAACATCAAAAGTAGTTTTATCAGTACCACCAGAGAAAGATAAATTATGAACATGCGTTAATGCATTTCTTGTAATTTCTTTATTCCAATCTGTGTTAGCTCCGTAATCATTACCAGCACCTATTTTTTTAATTAAAGCACGATATTGAGTAGCGTCCATATGCTCTGTGAACTTAGTAGGACTTTCCATAGTTACTTGAGAAGAATAATTAAAAGAAGATGTTCCACCTCTTGAACCATTCTTAGTTGTCACAATGATTACCCCAGCAGATCCACGCGTACCGTAAATAGCAGCAGCAGATCCATCTTTCAATACATCGACACTCTTAATGTCATTAGGATCGATAGAGTTTAAGTCTGCACCAACCACTCCGTCAAGTACCACCAATGGAGAAGTGTTAGCACCAATGGTAGAAAGACCTCTTAATCTGATAGCAAACCCTTCATTAGGGTTACCACCTGGACGAGCGATAGAAAGACCAGCCACTTTACCTTGCAATAATTGTGCAACGTCGTTGATATTTCCTTTGTTGAATTCCTCAGCGCTAATACGAGTAATAGCACTAGTGATTTCCTTCTTCTTTTGAGTACCATAACCTACAACGACAACATCGCCTAAGCTAGATACTGAAGAAGTCAATGAAAAGTTCATTGAAGCTTTTTTTCCTACAGCTTGATCTTGTTGTTCAAATCCTACTCCAGAAACAACTAATCTTGTGATTACTTCTGAAGAAGCAATTTTGTAAGTACCATCATTTGAAGTTACCGCTGTAACTTTTTTACCGCTTGCAGTAACAGCAGTTACTGTAGTTCCAGCTATAGCAGCACCATCTTTGGCATCAACCACTTTACCAGTTACAGCTTTTGATTGGGCTTGTACTGAAAAGACGAAGAAAAGTGAAAGCAAGGCAACCATGATAGGCCTTACCAACTTTAAAATTTTCATGTGTTTTAAGTTTAAGTTTTAAGAAATTTTAGCAATTTAACAATGTTATAACACGTAAATTAAATAGAAAATCTCTTCTTTTGTTACTTTTTTGTTAACTATTTTTCTTAAACGAATACTTTATAACTTAAAATTATCATTTTAAAATTGTATATAATTGATAATCAATGTTTTAAATGATCAAACAAATTTTAAAATTTTGAAATTTATAGTCTATAATCGACCAAAAACTCTTTAATTTTTCAAAAATTGCAAAGATTTGCGGTAATTTTTGTTAAAAATTTGCATAAATTTAAAAAATAAAATTCCTCAAGGCATGACCAATACAACGCTTAAATTATTAGCGCAACAATTGCAATTAAGCATATCTACGGTCTCTAGAGCCTTGAAAGATCATCCAGATATTTCTGCAAAAACAAAAGCCAAAGTTCATGCCCTTGCACAAAGTTTAGATTACGAACCAAATGCTTATGCCATTCAATTAAGGATGCAGAGTAGCAAAATTTTAGGGGTAATTGTGCCGGCCATTTCAAATTTATTTTATGACAGTTTTATTGCAGCAGTAGAAGAAGAAAGCAGAAAGCATGGCTATGCTTTGATGATTCTACAATCCAGTCATAATCCAGAGAATGAACTAAACAACTTAAAAATATTTAGACAAAACAGGGTATCAGGTGTTTTTGCCTGCTTGTCTGCCAGTTCAGAAAATATTGATGTTTACCACAAAATGAATGAAAGAGCAATACCAGTGGTGTTTTTTGACATTGTACCCAAGGACAATCATTTTACCAAAGTGCGGATGGCCGATGAACGTTGTGGTGTAATTGCTGCCGAAAATATCATCAAAAGAAATTCAAAAAAAGTATTGGCCATTTTCGGTGACCCAGAATTGTCCATAAGTCAAAACAGAAAATTAGCCTTTCAAAATTTTATGCACGATTTTTCACCTAAGACCCATGTGAATTACATCAATGCTAACAGCTCGGTAGAAGCAGAAGTAATATTTAAAAAGAACTATAACAAAGCTTTAAAGTTTGATACCGTTTTTTGCATGACCGATGAAATTTTAATTGGCGTAATGAAAGCCATCCAAGCCTTGCAAATAAAAGTGCCAAGTGAAATGGGTGTAATTAGCATTAGCAATGGTTTTATTCCCAACTTATATTATCCAGTGATCAGTTATGTGGAAACCAGCGGCTTTCAATTAGGTAAATTGGCCTTTGTTCAAATGATGGCCAATATGCAAGGTGGCAAAACGCTTAATGAACTCACCGTTGATGCTAAATTTGTTGAAGGTGGCTCTATGTAACTACGACTTAATAAAAATTATTCCACATGTTAGCAAATGCCAAAGCTTTTATTTTTGATTTAAATGGAACTATGATTAATGACATGCCTTATCATATTGGGGCTTGGCATCAACAATTATCTTTATTAGGAAGTACCTTAAGTATTGAAGAAGTAAAACACCAATGTTATGGCAAAAACGACGAGTTGTTAGAAAGAGTCTTTCCTGGTAGATTTTCAATGGAAGAAAAATTAGTGATCGGCACCAAAAAAGAAGCTATGTACAGAGAGGAATTCAAACCACATCTTACATTAATTGATGGGCTTGATGATTTTATCGTAAAGGCATACGAAAAAAATATTAAAATGGGCATTGGCTCAGCAGCCATCAACTTAAATATTGATTTTGTAATAGACAACACACAGATAAGAAAATATTTTGATGCCATTGTAAGCGCCGATGATGTGGGCATTAGTAAACCGCATCCAGAAACTTTTTTAAAATGTGCCAAACAATTAGGCTTTCCTCCTTCGGATTGCATCGTGTTTGAGGATACACCCAAGGGTGTGCTTTGTGCAAAAAGTGCAGGAATGAAAACAGTGGTCATCAAAGGACTGCATCAGGAAGCTGAATTTGCAGATTTTGACAATATCTTATTTTTTATTGAAGACTATACCCACATGGAATTGTAATAGTATAGTTACTACTTTCCAATACAAAATTTAGAAAAGATAAAGTCCAATTGATCTTCATTGGTTATTTGCCCAGTAATGGTGCCTAAGAAATGTAAAGCTAGATTGATATCGATGGCGAGCAAATCACCTGTCACATTTTCTATCAATCCGGTTTCTACATCATTGAGTGAGAATAATAGCCTTTTTAAAGAAGCTACATGCCTTGCATTCGTAACAATGGTGCCTTCTTTGTTTAAGCCATCCCCTACTACTTTTTGATGCAAAGCATTTTCAAGTGCAAGTATGTTTTTTTTATCTTTGGCTGCAATGAAAATAATGTCTTTTAATTCAGGCTCTTTTTCTAAGGAGGGGTCAATGGCAATATCCATTTTATTCCCTACAAAAATCAATTTGTGCGCCCCTACTAATTCCTGCTGCCACTCTTTAATTTGAGCAGCACTGGTGGCACTTGCATCAAACAAAGCAATCACAATATCTGCGGCTTGAATTTTTTCTTTACTTTTTTCAATACCCATTTGTTCTATGCTGTCCGAAGTACTGTGTCGAATGCCTGCGGTGTCAATTAATTTATACATCACGCCTTGTATATTCAAATATTCTTCCACAGTATCTCTGGTGGTGCCTGGAATTTCACTTACCAAGGCTCTGTTTTCATTGAGCAAGGTATTTAATAAAGTGGATTTGCCAGCATTGGGCTTACCCACAATGGCTACTTGCACCCCGTGTTTGATTACATTGCCCAATTGAAAGGATAGTAATAATTCATTGGTTTTAGTTTGTAAATCATGTACTAAAATTTCCAAAGATTTTTTATTGGCAAAGGCCACATCTTCTTGTGAAAAATCCAATTCCAATTCTATCAAGGCCGAAAATTTAATGAGCTTCTCGCGCATGACTTGTAAGTCCGATGAAAATCCTCCTTTTAAATTGTATAAGGCTGTCTTACGCGCTGCTTCTGTATTGCTGGCAATTAAATCTGCCACTGCTTCTGCTTGGGTTAAATCTAATTTTCCATTTAAAAAGGCACGTTGCGTAAACTCTCCTGGCTTAGCCAATCTAGCTCCATTGTTTTGAAACAATTGTAAAATATCATCTTGGATCAATGGGGCCCCATGACAAGAAATTTCAACAACTTCTTCGCCAGTATATGATTTAGGTGCTTTATAAATAGTCACTACCACTTCATCAATGACTTCTTTGTCTTTGATGATTTTACCTAAATGCACCGTGTGAGAGGATTTAGTATTTAGATTTTTCTTTGAAAAAACTGAACTAACTATTTCAATGGCTTTAGGGCCACTTAATCTTATCACAGCAATGGCCCCCAAACCAGGAGGGGTAGCTAAGGCAACGATAGTATCATTCCAGGAACTTAGGTTTTCGCGCATTGTGCAAAGGTAAACTTTAACTAGTATTTATGGAAACCGAAACAAAGCATAAAAAGAGTCATAAAAATAGCCCCTTCCGAATGTTCGGGAGGGGCTTCAATATAATTGTTACTGTGTGCTTAAAACTAATCTTCAGAAACTACGAATACGATAGCTTGACGGTGGCGGTAAATTACATTGCGTCCATTTTGAACGGCGGGCTTCCATTTTGGACCTCTTGTAATTACACGAACCGCTTCATCCTTTGTACCATATCCAGGATCGTTCTCAGCTTTTACATCACTGATAGAACCATCTCTAGCTACGATGAAGGATACCACTACTGAATATTTTCCAGCAGGTGCCCCATTTTCTACAGGTAAATCTCTGTTTAAAGTTCTTTCTAGGTAACGAATCCAGCCTTGTTGTCCACCTGGGAACTCGGCTGGAATTTGAACCACTGTAAATATTTTATCTGTTTCTTCATCTGCTGGAGGAGCTACTGGTCCAGATTCAACTGGGGCAACCAATCCATCATCTTTGATACCTTTTTGATCGGTAGCACCAATTTTTACGTCTTCTAGCTTTTCAACTTCTTTAACTTCATCCTCTTTTTTAACTTCCTCATCTTTGACGATTTTAGGAGGTGTAAATTTTGCCATTTCCACTTTTGGTGGTTCCACTTTTGGTGGTGGCGGTGGAGGTGGAGGTGGTTTCTTTTCTTGAGTTACGTCCGTCAAAGAAACATCCGTTACCACTATTTCAGTTTTAGATTTCTTAGCGCTATTAGACCAAATTGCAGCACCAGCCAAAAGAATGGTTACAGTGACCATACCAATCAAGGCCATTTTAAGGCGATCATTGTAGGTTTTTCTTAGCTCATAAGCACCATATTCCTTAAACCTTCCCTCAAAAATGAGGTCTAGAATATCGGCGTTTAGTATTTTGTTTATGTCCATTTTTTAATGCTTTTAATTGCTAGAAGATTTTGCGGCCTCATCGGATTTTTTAACCAATTGTTCTTCAATGTCAAAAATATCTACTAGTGCATATTTTTTTACCACATTAATTGACATTTCATCTAAAATATCAATCACGTTTTTGTAAGTACAATTTGCACTTGGTTTAATCACGATGACTAAATCCTTTTCTGGATTCGTTGGATCTTGTGCGACACTTCTTACATACTCCTTCTTTTTCAAGATGATGTCACGAATGGAATTTTCTCCATTGTAGGAAGCAGATAAAAAATTAGAAGCATCAGGTTTCAATTGACCTTCGTAATAATATATGTGATTGTCGGCACCCATCAAGATGGTTAAAGCACCTGATTCCTTTGCTTTATTTTGCTCCTCAGGTTTTACTTTATCATCTGGCAAAATCAACTTCATTGCTGTAGGTTGACTCATCGTAGTAGTGAAGATGAAGAAGGTAATCAAAAGAAAACCTAAATCCACCATCGGTGTCAAATCGACACGCGTTGATAGCTTTTTTCCTTTTTTGACCCCTGGTCCTTTCTTATGGCCACCACCCGAGGTATCTAATTCTGCCATAGTAAATAGCTTTTAATTAGTTTATAATTTAGTTTTCCTGTTTTTCGCCACTCATAGATTTCTTATACAATTCTGAACCTACTGGTGCATTTTCAGGATTGGTAATCATTTGAAATCTTTGAATATTGTTTTTCTTAAATGCAGTAAGTACATTTTTGAAAGCTGGATACTTGGCTAAGTTGTCTCCTTTTAATAAAAGATCCAATTTAGAACCGGCATAAGCTTCATTCACTACTTGCATCCAAACAATTAATTCATTGTCTGTACTGTCCTTGCATGGAATACCAGGAAGCAAGTTCCCTTTTCTGTTTTCTTCACTGTTGGCTAAAAAAGATTTTAGTCCACTAAATGGAGCTCCTATAAAACTGGCACTTTTGAAAGCAGGAACATCTATTCCTAAATTTCTAGTGGCATTCAAAGAGTTCGCAATAGTTTCTCTTTTTTGTTTGTCATCAATGGTAAGAAATACTTTGCCGTCTTTATCAATAGTTATTAAAACAAAATCCTTGTTAGGAGCTACTTTAGAAGATACTGAACTTGGTGTAGTAACTGCTATGGCTTCTGAAGGTTTGAACTTAGTAGTCAAGATAAAGAAAGACAATAAAAGGAAGGCCACATCACACATGGCAGTCATGTCGATGGTGGTACTCTTACGAGGTAATTTGGCTCTACCCATTTGTATATTCTTTTAATTATTATTTATAAGGTTTCCCTTATTAAAATATTTTTTGCTTCAACTACTATTTGTAGTTGGCTGCGAAACTTTGAGTTAATGTAAATCCAGACTCATCGATACCATATGTAATACCGTCAATTCTTGTAGTAAAGACGTTGTACATAATAATAGCAACAGCTGAAGTACCAATACCCAATGCAGTATTATACAAGGCCTCAGAGATACCTTGAGATAATTCACGAGCAGCTTCACCACCACCTTCTTCACCTAATTTAGAGAAAGAACGAATCATACCCAATACCGTACCAAACAAACCTAACAAGGTGGCTACTGATGCGATGGTAGATAAGAAGACTAAGTTTTTCTCTAACATTGGTAATTCCAATGCTGTAGCTTCTTCAATTTCTTTTTGAATATTTAAAACTTTTTGATCAGTATCTAATTCTGTATTTGAAATCATTTCTTTGTATTTAGTCAACCCTGATTTCATTACATTACCTACAGATCCTTTTTGTTTGTCACATTCAGCAATTGCTTTGTCCACTTCTTTGTTGGCTAATTGGAATTGAACTTTGCGGATGAATTCAGCAATGTTTCCGTTTCCAGCAGCTTTCTTAATAGTTAATAATCTTTCAATAACGAAAGTCAAAACAATTAATAAACTACCAATTAAAACTGGTACAACGATTCCCCCTTCGTACATTTTAGTAAAGGTTCCTTTTGGACCTTTATGACTAGGCCAGAATCCACCATTAGGATCAGGATTAGTAAAATTACTTGCATTACCTAGCACAAAACGCCAAATGGCGTAACCTGCTATAATACATAAGATAGGTGCTAAAGTTGCAACAAGATTCCCGCTCTTTTGAGGCTGTGCTGCATTCTTTGAAGCAGCAGCTGTTGCAGTTGATTTAATCTCAGCCATGATTCAATTGATTTTTGGTTTAAATAAAAATTTTTTAAAAAAATATCCTTTTTAATTATAAGCAAGATTTTTACAAATCGGTACGGTCTAATTACTAAGGGCTTACAAAATAAGTAATTTATTGGTTGAAACAAACTTAGTATGTTAATTTTTAAAAAAATTATTTAAACTACCTATCGTTGGTAAAAACATTCTATTTTCACCATCCAATTTTACAGTGCTAATAAAATATAATATGAAAAAAAACCAAGTATTTTTTTTACTATTTTTACTAGGGTCACTATCCCTTTTAGCTCAAAAATCAGATACAATACGTTCCAGTAGTCCGAAAAAGGAAATGGCAAGTAAACCTGGACCAAGGGCCTTTATAGAGGTAATTACCAAAAATGCAATTAGCCAAAAAGGGGTGTTTACCGTTCATTTTCAAGAAGATAAGTACTTTTTTGAGATTCCAGACAGCCTTTTGGGAAGAGAGTTCATTGCCGTCACACGATTTGCTAAAGTAGCTGCGGGTGCCTCTAAATATGGTGGTGAGGTTGCCAATGAGCAAACCCTTTCGTTTGAAAAGGGCCCCGACCAAAGAATTTTTATGCGCGTGGTGACATTAATAAATACAGCCGATTCTACTCAAACCATTGCTAAAGCGGTTAAAAACTCTAATTTAGACCCCATTGTAGCTGCCTTTGATATTAAGGCCTACGGCAAGGACTCCAATAGCTCAGTCATTGAAGTGACCGAATTTTTTAAAGGCGATAACCAGGCCGTTAGTTTGAATAGTTCATCCAAAAGAACCTTTAGCCTATCCGGCTTAGCTTCGGATAGGTCCTATATTGAAAGTATTAAAACCTACCCCAGAAATATTGAAGTAAAGACAGTCAAAACTTTTTCTGCAAGTGCTGGGGGAGCTGGACCAACAGGTGTACTTAGTGGACCTGGTATACCTGCTGTACAAATTGCAGGCGCTGTAACCTTAGAATTAAACACTTCTATATTATTGCTTCCAAAAGTTCCAATGAATAGACGCTTGTTTGATTCAAGAGTAGGATTTTTCGCAGCAAATTTTACTGTTTATTCAGACGATCAACAAAAAGTAGATGAACAAACTTTTGCTGTTAGATATAAATTAGAACCCAAGCCAGAAGATAGGGAGAAATATAATCAAGGGATACTAGTGGAACCTGCAAAACCAATTATTTATTATATAGATCCCGCTACACCAAAAAAATGGGTACCTGCGTTAATAAAAGGGGTGAATGATTGGAATATTGCATTTGAAAAAGCAGGTTGGAAAAATGCTATTCAAGGAAAAGTATGGCCCAATGATAGTACGATGAGTTTGGAAGATGCTCGCTTTTCTGTCATACGCTACTTTGCTTCTGACATTGATAATGCTTACGGGCCTCAAGTGCATGATCCAAGAAGTGGTGAAATTTTAGAAAGTCATATTGGCTGGTACCATAACGTTATGAATTTGGTTCATGATTGGTACATGATTCAAACTGCCGCTGTTGATAGTAATGCAAGAAAAATGAAATTTGAGGATGATTTAATGGGAAAATTAATCCGATTTGCATCCTCGCATGAAGTAGGTCATACACTTGGACTTAGACATAATATGGGTAGCAGTAGTAAAACACCCGTGGAGAAATTAAGAGATAAAGAGTGGTTAGCAAAAAATAGTCACACCGCGTCTATTATGGACTATGCACGTTTTAATTATGTTGCACAACCAGAAGATAGTATTCCACAAAATGAATTGTTGCCTCATATTGGCGCTTATGATAAATGGGCCATTCAATGGGGTTATACCTATACAGGGTTAAGCGATGTTGAAGCTGATAAAAAAATAAATAATAAATGGATAGTTGAGCAATTAAAGAATAATCCAAGCTTATGGTTTGGGGGAGATGGCTATGGCGCAGACCCCCGTGCACAAGCAGAAGACCTAAGTGATAATGCAATAGTTGCTAGCGAATACGGCATAAAAAATTTAAAAAGAATTTTAGTAAACTTGCCTACTTGGACAAAAGAAGAAGGAGATAAATACAAGAACTTAAATGACATGTATTTACAGTTGATTGGTCAATATAATAAATACATGGACCATGTTTCAAAAAATATTGGAGGCGTTTATGAAACATTTAAAAGTGTAGAAGAGCAAGGAGATGTCTATGCCCCAACGCCAATAGCTATCCAAAAGGCAGCGATGGCCTTTTTACAAACACAATTATTTACCACTCCTAAATGGTTATTAGATTACTCTATTTTAAATAAAATTTCTAATCCAGCTAGCAATGAGCGAATTCAAATTATTCAAACCAATACTTTAAAAAGCTTATTAGAAAAAGGACGTTTGTTAAGATTGATTAATACTAATACTCGATTTAATAAGGACTCCTATGCTTTTCATGATATGATGGAAGACACCAGAAAAGGTATATTTAGCGAATTAACTACGCAAAAACCAACAGACATATTTAGAAGAAACTTACAAAAGACCTATGTTGCTCAATTAAGCGAATTAATCAAGCCTACTGCATCTAACAATAGCGCCCCAGCTTATAGAGGGCCTGCTGATATTGAAAATACAGATGTTACTTCTGAAGTAAAAATGCAATTGAAAAAATTAGCCACTGCTTTGAAAAAGAATACAAGTAATGATGCCTCAACTCAAAATCATTATGATGATTTGCAAGACAGAATTAATAAAGTATTAAATTCTAAATAAACTAAATAAATCTGTTTCAAAAAAAGCTTCATTCCTTTACTCGTACCTAAGGGCATCTATGGGGTTTAAGGCGGAAGCTTTCATGGCGGGGTAAATGCCAGCTGCCAATCCCACAACAGAGCAAATTACAATGCCTATCACCACCCAAAGCCAGGGTACCACAAATCCAGTATTCAATACCAGGCTAAAAATATTGCCCACGAGAACGCCTAAAATAATACCAAAAATGGCGCCTAATATGCTAATCAAAATACTTTCAAATAAAAACTGACGGCGTACATCTCTTTTTTTGCCGCCTATGGCTTTAATCAATCCCACTTCCCTGGTTCTTTCGCTCACTGCTACTAACATGATATTCATTAGACCAATGGCTGCCCCAATTAAAGTAATCATTCCAATAGCGCCTGCAGCACCGCTAATGCCCGATAAAAGCCCTATAAATATTGCTGCAAATTTATCACTCTTGTCAATCACAAAATTATCTGACTCTGAAGGAATTAATCTTCTTGCTTTTCTCATTTGCTCGGTAGCTTCGTCAATGGCTGGTGCTAATTCTTTTACATTCTTCACCATCACCCCTAATGCATAGGTAGCACTTCCTTGATATTGTCTTACATTTTTTAAAGTAGAAATAACAATATCATCTTGACGCATCATGGCACTGGAGCCTTTTGATTTCAATAACCCTATTACACGATAAGGCTTGCCTTGTAATAAAATTACTTTATCCAAGCAGTTTTCAGGTTTACCCAGAAATAATTTAGCGGCCACATTAGATCCAATGATACATACATTGCGCCCGCTATTGATGTCTACATTATTAAAGTTTCTACCTAAGGTTAATGAATAACCATTCACTGCAAGGTAGTTTTCATCTCCACCCAACAAAGAAATTTGTGGATTGGTTTTTCTATTCTTATAATGTAATTCATTGTTTCCCCCTTTTCTTATTGAAATACTTACATCCGCACGATTAAATCCAAAATGTTCTTTAAAATAATTGGCTTCTTCTATTTTAATAATCTTATCTAAATTTGATTTTTTTTCTCTTTGGCCTTTTTTTGATTTACTAAATTCATCCCCATCGTTTGGCCCGCCAATATTCACTCTAGAATTCATCTCTTTATACCTTACCACAAAGGCATTGGCTCCCATAAATGAAAAGTTTTCCTTTAAACTTTGATTCATGGCGGCTATTGCTGTGATGATGCCAATCAGGGCCATGATACCAAATGCGATTATGGCTACCGTGATGCCTGTACGTAATTTGTTGCCCTTAACGGTGCGCCATGCCAACACAAAAGAATCCTGAATGGTCATTGTACTTTGTTTATGAAACTTAAAGGTAAGACAGATTCTACTATGCCCATCCCTTTGTATGGAGTAAATGAAGAACGGCTAGAAGTAAAGATAATTGAGCAGTAAATTAGGCATAACCCCAAGGACGAGTAGTACAATGGCCAAAACCAAAAGTTGAAATTGGTAATTTTTGGGCATGGGGCCAATGGCTGGCTCCCCTGCTGTAAAATACATGGCTTGGATAATTTTAAAATAATAATAAATACTGATGGCTGCAAAAATAACGGCTACAATAATCAACCATAGCCCAGCGCCTGCTTTTAATAGATTACTTAACATATAATATTTGGCAAAAAAGCCCCCAGTTAATGGGATGCCAGCTAATGAAAATAAGAAAATGGTTGTAGTAAAAGCCAATAAAGGATGTGCTTTGCCCAATCCGTTGAATGCTTCAAAACTGTTTTCTTTCATTTTTACTAAGACGCCAAAAATACCAATAGTAGCAATGGAGTAAGCAACCGCATACAATAAAATAGACTCATTGGAAATTTCTGATTTGCCATACAATGCAAACAACATGAATCCGGCTTGAGCAATACTTGAATAAGCCAACATACGTTTTACGCTTCTTTGAAAAACTGCTATTATATTACCTACCAAAAGTGTAGCTAAAATAACAAAGGTCAATAAAATAGTCCATGAATAGCCCAAGGCTAAGTATTGTGTATTGAATACTTTTACAAAAGCAATAAAACCTGCTGCTTTAGCAATGGTGGCCATAAAAGAAGTAAACACGGTAGGGGCTCCATCATAGACATCTGGTGTCCAAAAATGAAAGGGCGCTGCAGATACTTTAAAATTCATAGCGGCAAAAATTAAGATCAACCCCGCAGATACCAATATTTGCTCTTCCGCCATCCCAGTGCTTATATGTAAGGTAGGTGTGGCCAAATGAAAACTTCCAGTCCCCCCATAAATAAAGGTAATGCCCAACAATAAAATGCCGGTAGAAAAAGAACCCATTAAAAAATATTTCAAAGCAGCTTCGTTGCTCAACATGTTTTTTTTATCCGCCCCTGTTAAAATATATAAAGGAATTGATAAAATTTCTATGCCAATAAACAACATCAATAAATTATCAAATGAAGTGAGGATGCTTACGCCGCATAAAATGAAAAAAATCAAACTATAAAAATCAGCAGCGGTATTGCTCAATTTTGAAATTTCTTCTCCATTGATCCAAACATAAACGAATGTAAGGGCAAATAATAGCGTGTTGGCATACAAACCAAAAACATTAAAAGCCAACATACCTTTGGTATCATAATTAAAAACATACCAACCATTGGCTTGAGCTAAATTGGCCAGGATGAGCATAAACAACCCAAGTAAAGCAATATTTTTTTGCGCTTTTTGACTTTGAATGCCCCAAGAACAAAACATCATGATGACCCCTAATAAAGTAGAAACTATAATTGCATTCATTACTAATTCATTTAATTATTTTACAAACAATTGCTTTAATGTATCCGCTGTTAAAGTAAATAAAGGTTGAGCATACACCCCGCTTACAAATACAATGATCAATAAAACAATCAATACCCCTTGTGCCCCTTTGTTCGGCGCTTGCATGGTATTTATTTTTTCACTTAACTCGCCATAAGCCACTTTTTGTACCATATTTAAAGTATAAATAGCTGCTAAAACAATGCTCAGGCCAGCCAAGGCGGCCATCCATGGATTAAATAAGAACAGTCCATTGAACATTAAAAATTCACCTACAAATGCATTGGTCAATGGCAAAGCAATGTTCGCTAATGCAAAACCCACTAGTAAAATGGCCAACGTAGGTTGTTTTTTTGCCAATCCTCCCATTTGTTGCATGGACCTTGTACCAGTTTGTTGTTCTATAATATCTGCCACTATCCATAACCCAACTACATTGATGCCATGTGAAAACAATTGGATCAATACACCTTGGGTAGCGATTGAGGTATGGGTAAACAATGCAGCATTCATCAATCCAATATGCGCAATGGATGAATAAGCAATTAATCTTTTGATATCATCTTGACGAATCGCAATAAAAGAAGCGTACAAAACACCTATTACTGATAATAGGACAACGAAATGCGTATGTGCTATAAAGGCAAACGGGAACAAAGGCATCAACCACCTCAATATTCCATATAAACCCATTTTTACCATCACCGCACTCATGACCATGGTCACTGCAGTAGGTGATTGCTCATAGGCATCTGGCTGCCAAGTATGTAAAGGGAAAATAGGCATCTTAATGGCAAACGCAATAAAAAACAAGGCAAATGCTGTGACTTGTTGTGCGTGGGTTAAGTTGGCTTGTATAAAAGATTGAATGGCAAAGCTATGGTTTGATGTATGGGCATTAACAAACAAGATGCCTGCCAACATTAACAAAGAACCTAAAAAAGTATAAATGAAAAATTTAAAAGTAATGGCAATTCTTTTTTCACCACCCCAAATAGAACATAAAAAATAAACAGGAATCAAGGCCAATTCCCAGAAAAAATAAAATAGTAAAGCATCTGCCGCTAAAAACACCCCTATCAATCCCGCTTGTGTAAATAAAAGTAAAGACAAAAATACATTGTTTTGTTTGTATTCATTTTTTGCAGTGGCGATAAGGATGGCTGGAAAACTAATGGCAGTCAAAAGCAATAATATTTTAGATAAGCCGTCGGCATGTAATGTGAATCTGCTATTCAAATTAGGCAACCAAGGCAAATCAAAGTCGGCAACATTTGAACCCATTGTTTGTAAAACAAGCAATAAAGTAAATGCGCTAAACAAAATAGCAGTCCACTTTGCAGCCTGACTGTCTTTAATAAACAAAAGTACAATGGCAGCCAAAATAGGTAAAAACAATAAAGAAACTAAGATCATGGTTGCTTGATTAATGTTGATTCAAATTATTTAAAAATCTCAAAATGTTTAAATCATTAAACCAAAAAACAAAAAGTAAAATGATTCCAATGACCATAAATAAAATATAGTACCCCACTTGTCCATTTTGAATGAGTCTAACTTTTCTTGCACTGTATTGAACCAATTTTCCAGTACCATTGACTGCTCCGTCTATAACTTGTTTTTCAATGACATTTTTTAAAAAGCCAGCAAAACGGTTCAAAGGGAGAACAATGGCTTCATTGTACAATTCATCCAGGTACCATTTTTGAAAGAAAAATCGGCCAAGAAAACTTTTAGGCACATCGTCTGTTCTTTTTGTATAGATGGAAATTGCAAGGAACAATGCAATCAAGGCAATTGATACAGAGATAGCCATTAAAATCCATTCCATAGAATGGGATAAACCTAGTTCTACTGGCTCCCCTACGATTGGAATAAGTTGATGCGACAACCAATGATGACCTCCCATCATTTCAGGAATACCTATAGCGCCTGCAATGGCACTTGCTATGGCCAATAAGACCAAGGGCAAAGTCATAGCTACTGGTGATTCATGCAAATGATGTTCTTGATCTGCTGTCCCTCTAAATTTTCCTAAGAAAGTAGTAGTATATAAACGGAACATATAAAAAGCGGTCATGGCAGCGCCGATTAAACCCAATACCCAATAAATAGGACTTTTGGCAAATGCTGCTGCGAGAATTTCATCTTTTGAAAAGAACCCGCTAAAGGGAGGTACACCTGCAATAGCAATACATCCGATTAAAAAGGTAAGATGTGTAATAGGTAATTTTGATTTTAAGCCTCCCATTTTGCGTATGTCCTGTTCATGATGCATGGCATGAATAACAGATCCAGCACCTAAGAACAATAAAGCTTTAAAAAATGCGTGGGTAATCACATGGAATACGGCACCAGAATAAGCGCCTACTCCTAAACCTAAAAACATATAACCCAATTGGCTTACCGTTGAATAAGCCAACACTTTTTTTATATCATTTTGTTTAATGGCAATGGTTGCCGCCAACAAGGCTGTACTTATGCCAATGATGGCCATCAAATTTTGTGTAATGGCACTATGACTAAATAAAATATTACTTCTTGTAATCATGTAAATACCTGCAGTCACCATCGTAGCCGCATGTATTAAAGCAGATACAGGTGTAGGACCCGCCATGGCATCAGGCAACCAAGTAAACAAAGGTATTTGTGCACTCTTACCCATTGCACCTACAAACAATAATAAGGTAATGCCTGTAATATCGGCGCTAGATAATTTCGCTAAAGATTCGGCAGTTAATACTTCACTGTAACTCACAGCACCTAATTTGGCAATCAACCAAAAAATGGCCAATAAAAATCCTAAGTCACCAATACGATTCATGATAAAGGCTTTCTTAGCCGCATAGTTGTAATTGCCATTGGTAAACCAATACCCGATTAATAAGTAGGAACATAAGCCCACTCCTTCCCAACCAATAAACATCACCACATAATTGTCGCCTAAAACCAAAACCAACATAGAGAAAATAAACAAGTTCAAATAAGAAAAGTAACGCGCATAATGCGGTGCAGTTTCGTCCTTCATGTAAGCAGTAGAATACAAATGAATCAAAGTGCCTACCCCTGTGATGACCAGTAAAAATAAACTTGACAAAGCGTCTACTTTAAAATCAAAAGGTATTTTAAGTGTGGCAGTATTAATAAAATCGAAATAATGTACACTAACTGCACCATTTGCTTGAACCTGAATAAAAGCAAAGATACTTGCAATAAAAGAAGCTAGAATATAGCCGGTGGCCTTATAAGCAATCACTTTCTTGCTCCAGTAATTTCTACCCAAGCCATTGAAAAGAAATCCAGCCAAAGGCCAAAGAATTATAAAAGCAATTAATATTTTCATAAGGGCCATAGAATTAGTTCTTTAATCTATTTAAAAAATTGATGTCTATAGAATGTGTATTGCGGTACATCATTACTATAATGGCCAGTCCAATACTTACTTCTGCAGCAGCAACCACCATGATAAAAAAGACAAATATTTGTGCATCTATCCCTACGGTGTTGGCCACCCCATTTTGTGTTGCCAATCCATAATACATTTTTGAAAAAGCAACCAATAATAAATTGACCGCATTCAACATCAATTCAATACACATAAAAACGATAATCGCATTTCGACGAGTTAATACCCCAACTACCCCAATACTAAAAAGGGTCAAACAGAAAAATATATAATATTGTATAGGCATAATTCGAATTTTATTTTTTTCCAATCAACACGGCTCCTACCATGGCGCTTAAAAACAATACACTACTAATTTCAAAAGGAACTACATAATCGTTAAACAAGGCTTTGCCCAATGGATGTATCAATCCAATGGTCCCTTCTTTTAACAATACGTTTTTTCCTACCAAGGGCAATGCTTGTTTAACCAAGGCAATTAGCAAGGTTAAAAAACTTCCGCCAGTAATTACTCCGATAAATTTGACATACAAATGCTTTTGAGGTTCACTGTCTTTTTTTACATTGATTAACATAATCACAAACAAAAACAAAACCATGATGGCCCCAGCATATACAATAATATTAACGATGGCTAAAAATTGTGCGTTCAATAATATATAATGTCCTGAGATGGCAAAAAATACCAAGATTAACCAAAGCACGCTATGAATAGGGTTCTTACTAATCAGTACCATAATTGCACTAACCAAAGCAAAAGCAGACAATGCGTAAAATAAAATTTCTAATACATTCATATGGATGAAACTTCTACTCCTTTGGCTTTAGCCAATGCACCTGCATCAGTTAAAGTATTGGGAATTAATAAATCGTTCTTATCATAAATGAACCCTTTGCGCGTGTAATTAGCAGGCGCAAAAGTTTCGCTCAAATAAATGGCATCCTTGGGACAGGCTTCTTCACACAATCCACAAAAAATACAACGCAACATGTTAATTTCATATTTTGCTGCATATTTTTCTTCTTTATACAAATGCTCTTCGCCCTCTTGTCTCTCCGCAGCTTCCATGGTAATGGCTTCTGCAGGGCAGGCCACTGCACATAAACCACAGGCAGTGCAATTTTCACGCCCCTGTTCATCTCTATTCAATACATGTAAACCTCTAAAAACGGGGCTAAATTCTCTTTTTTGCTCAGGATACCTTATAGTAGGTTGCTTTTTAAACATGTGACTAAAAGTAATCACCATGCCCTTGATGATATTAATCAAATACAAACGCTCCCAAAAAGTCATGGGTTGGCGATTTACTGCGATTGATTTATTGGTTAATGCTTGCATGTTTTATTCGTACAATTTTATAATTATAATTTTGATAAAATAAGCGCCCCTGTCAATAACATATTTAGTAAGGCCAAGGGGATCATTTTTTTCCAACCTAAGTTCATTAGTTGATCATACCTGAATCTTGGAATGGTCCAACGAATCCACATAAATAAAAATATAAACAACACAATTTTGATAAGCAAGGTACCAACCCCAATCATTGCTGCAATATTTGGCGCTACAGAACTTTCATTGAAGAAAGGCAAATCATACCCACCAAAATACATCGAAGCCATAATCGCACTACTCATAATCATGTTCACATATTCTGCAAATAAATAGAAGCCTAATTTCATAGAAGAATATTCTTGATGATACCCGAAATTTAATTCATTCTCCGCTTCTGGTAAATCAAAAGGAGTACGGTTGCATTCTGCCATTGCGCAAATAAAGAAAATTAAAAAACCCAAAGGTTGATAAACAATATTCCAATAATGACCTGCAACTTGATTGGCCACAATAGTTTTTAAACTTAAAGTACCTGTAGTCATGAGTAGTGCAATTAAGGCTAAGCCCATGGCAATTTCATAACTAATGGCTTGAGATGCTGCTCTTAAAGCCGACATCAAAGAAAATTTATTATTGGATGCCCATCCTCCAATCATAATGCCGTATACCCCCATACTCACAACAGCAAAAACATATAAAATACCAATATTTACATCGGCAATTTGTAGTTCAATAGTTCTGCCAAATAAATGAACTGCGGTACCCCAAGGTATAACTGCACAGGTCATTAAACTTGCTGTCATGGCTAAACCCGGACCTAGTATAAACAACCATCTGCTAGAAGCATTGGGAATAATTTCTTCTTTCATGATCAATTTCAAACCATCGGCTAGGGGTTGTAATAAACCAAAAGGGCCTGCTCTATTGGGACCTGGACGGTCTTGTAAAATAGCGGCTACTTTTCTTTCTCCAAAAGTGGTATACAAGGCAATGCCCAAACTTGCAAAAACAATGATGGCAATGATGATTAATTTTTCAATTACAAAAGCCCAATCAAATGCGAGTAGTGTCATACTTTTTGTGTTAGGCGTTGTTTGAATTATTGTTAAAAGTAGTTCCATTAGAAGGACCTTCTATTTCACTTAAATGAATAGAAGGTAAGTTCACTTCACTTTCATGGTGAATGTCCATCAATAAATGAGGAGCTCTGCCATCATTCACTGCTTTAAATGTTTCTGTAGGTATAGTGGTTCCAATATTGCCTGCATAATGACCCTGTGCAATCACTGAATGTCTGCTTATTTCACGTGGTCCTTCAATCACCCAATCATTGGTATGTTTTTTATCAAAACGACAGGTATTACAAATCCATCCTGGCTTACCCTCTGGTGTGTCTTCAATTTCGCCCCACTCATCCTTACGAGCAGTGACTCTAAATACTTCATCTCCTCGATTCCACAAAGTCACACGACCAGAACAAGTGGGACAATCACGGTGCGCATCCATTGGTTTTAAAAACCAAACTCTATTTTTAAAACGGAATGTTTTATCTGTTAAAGCACCCACTGGACATACATCAATTACATTTCCAATAAAATCATTGTCCAAACTTTTTTCAATATGGGTAGCAATTTCTGAATGGTCGCCTCTGTCTAAAATGCCATGCACTCTTTTATTGGTTAATTGATCGGCGGTAAAAACACAACGGTAACATAAAATACAACGCGTCATATGTAGTTGTATGTGTTTGCCTAAATCATGTTTTTTAAAAGTACGTCTTTGAAATTCATATCTTGTATCTGCCTTTCCGTGTTCAAAACTTAAGTCTTGTAAATGACATTCTCCTGCCTGATCACAGATAGGGCAATCTAAGGGATGATTCAATAATAAAAACTCAACCACACCTGCTCTTGCATCAATTACTTTATCACTAGTAATATTTTTTACTTCCATTCCGTCCATCACCGTAGTTCTACAAGAAGCGACCAACTTTGGCATAGGACGCGGATCTTTTTCAGAACCCTTGGATACTTCTACTAAACAAGTACGGCACTTACCACCACTACCTTCTAGCTTACTATAATAACACATAGCAGGGGGCGCTACGGCACCTCCAATTTGTCGTGCAGCTTGCAATATAGTAGTGCCCGCTGGTACTTCAATGGTAATGTTGTCTACTGTTACTTTAAATAATGTTTGTTCACTCATAGTTTTACGCAATGTTATGCAGGCACATGAATTGGGTCTGCATAGTGTTGTAAACCAAAATTACTTGTTTGTGATAATTCCCTATTTTGGATATGCCATTCAAATTCATCACGGAAATGTCTGATAGCAGCAGCTACCGGCCAAGCGGCTGCATCTCCCAAAGGACAAATGGTATTGCCCTCAATTTTTCTTTGAATGTCCCACAATAAATCTATATCGCTGGTTTCTCCTTTTCCTAATTCTATTTTTTGTAATATTTTTTCCATCCATCCTGTTCCTTCTCTACAAGGTGAACATTGGCCACAACTTTCATGTCTATAAAAACGCGCTAAGGTTAAAGTATTTTTTACAATACATTGGTCTTCGTCTAAAACAATAAAACCGCCAGAACCCATCATGGAACCTGTAGCAAAACCACCGTCGCTTAAACTTTCATAGTTCATGTAACGTGTTTCACCCTTCGCTGTTTTTAATAAAAGATTCGCAGGCAAAATAGGCACTGAAGAACCACCAGGAATACAGGCTTTTAATTTTTTGCCATTTGCAATACCTCCGCAATATTCATCGCTGTATATAAAATCTTCTACTGAAATAGTCATATCAATTTCATAGACCCCTGGTTTATTAATATTACCACAAGCAGAAATTAATTTAGTACCTGTTGAACGGCCAACGCCAATTTTTGCATATTCCTCTCCACCCATTTTAATAATAGGAACAATAGCTGCTAAAGTTTCTACATTGTTTACCACCGTTGGACGCATCCATAATCCTTGAATGGCAGGGAAGGGAGGCTTGATTCGCGGATTCCCTCTTTTACCTTCCAATGATTCTATGAGTGCAGTTTCTTCTCCACAGATATAAGCACCTGCACCACGGTGCACATGGACCATACAATCAAAACCAGTGCCTAAAATATTTTTTCCTAGCCAACCATTTTTAGTGGCTTCTATAATGGCCTCCTCTAAAATATCAGCCACCCAAGCATACTCGCCTCTGATGTAGATATAAGTATCATTGGATCCTAATGCAAAAGAAGATATAAGTAACCCTTCTAATAATAAGTGTGGTAAGAATTCCATTAAATATCTATCCTTGAAGGTACCGGGTTCACTTTCATCTGCATTGCATACCAAGTGACGTGGTACACCTTCAGGCTTGGCAATAAAACTCCATTTCATACCTGCAGGAAAACCAGCGCCGCCTCTTCCACGTAGTCCACTTTTCTTCACTTCCTCTACAATGGATTCAATGGACATTTCTTTCAAAGCTTTTTCAGCTGCCACATAACCTCCCTCACGACGATAAACATCATAGGTACGAATGCCTGGGACATTTGCTTTTTCTAATAATAATTTTACACCCATTGTTGCTTCTTTATTGTTGCTTCTTTTTGTTTCTACTTTATCTTTTCTAATTTTGCGCTACTACTTGCATTCTATATTCAGCAATAATCGCATCCACTTTTTCCTTGGTTAAATGTTCTCTGTATATTTTTCCTACCTGCATCATTGGGGCATAACCACAAGCACCTAAACATTCTACTAACTTCAAAGTAAACATACCATCCTTGGTGGTTTCTCCTGGTTGAATGTCCAATTGCTTTTGAATATAGGCAATGATATTGTCTGAACCACTCACCATACAAGGACCCGTTTTACATACTTCAAATACAAACTTTCCTACAGGCTTTAAATTATACATGCTGTAAAAAGTTGCTACTTCATATACTTCAATAGGTTCAATTTTTAATAGGCTTGCCACATAATCCATGGCCTCTGTTGGCAACCAACCTCCAAAATTATCCTGTGCTAAATGCAATACCGGTAACAGTGCACTTTTTTGTTTCCCTTCTGGATAATGAGCGACCAAGCGGTTAAACTCAGTCATTTGTTCATTATTAAATTGAAGACTCATATACAAATTTCGTTTTTCTCAATAATTATTTTCTACGCATCCCAAAGGCTATGCATCGCAATCGCTACGCATCCAACTCACCTGCAATCAAATTCAAACTACTCATCGTTACCACCGCATCACTTAACATACCTCCTTTAATCAATTCCTCAAAGGCTTGGTAATAAATAAAGCAAGGTCTTCTAAAATGTAATCTGAACGGTGTACGTCCACCATCACTAATTAAATAAAAACCTAATTCCCCATTACCTCCTTCTACTGCACTATATATTTGACCTTTTGGTAATTCAATTTCTCCCATGATAATTTTAAAATGCCAGATAAGTGCTTCCATCTTGGTATACACATCTTCTTTCTTTGGTAAATAGTATTCAGGTACATCGGCATGGTATACTTCTGCTTCAGCTCCTTTAAAATTTTGTATTTTTTGATAGGCTTGCTTAATAATTGAAATGCTCTCATACATTTCTGCATTACGCACTAAAAAGCGGTCATAGTTATCGCCTGTGGTGCCCACAGGTACTTTAAAATCAAAATCTTGATAACTGCTATAAGGTTGTTGGACACGAACATCGTAATCAACACCTGCTGCTCTTAAATTTGGCCCTGTAAATCCATAGTTCATGGCACGCTCTGCACTAATGCCTCCAGTGCCTTGTGTACGCTCCATGAAAATTCGATTGCGTGCAAATAAGTTTTCAAATTCTTTTAAAACTTTAGGATACTCGTTTAAGAATTTCTCGAGTTTCGTAAACGCTGTATTTGTAAAATTCCTTTCAAAGCCACCAATGCGGCCAATATTAGTAGTAAGACGGGACCCACATACTTCTTCATATATTTCATAAATTAATTCGCGGTATTGCATCACGTATAAAAAACCAGTATAAGCGCCTGTATCCACCCCTACAATTGAATTACAAATTAAATGATCTGATATACGTGCTAGTTCCATAATAATCACACGTAAGTAATCGACACGTTTCGGTAATTCTAATTTCAAAAACCTTTCGCAAGTAATATGCCAGCCCATATTATTGATAGGACTGCTGCAATAATTTAAACGATCGGTAATAGGAGTGATTTGGTATAAAGGACGACGTTCTGCTAATTTTTCAAAAGCACGGTGTATGTAACCAACCGTTTGCTCCGTTGATACCACACGCTCTCCATCCACTTCCATAATGTTTTGAAACACCCCATGCGTTGCCGGATGGGTAGGTCCAATATTTAAAGTAGTCGTTGTTTTTTCAATCGACCCTTTTGGTAATGTTATATGACTTTGATGTTCCATTCTATTTTTTATTGCGCCTTTACTTTTTTAATTCACTCTATTATTTCACTCCTTAAATTCACTCTTTTAATTCACCTACCCTCTTCCAAACATTTCATCATCTTTATCTATACGTGTTTGATCTTCTAATGGATACTCTTTTCTTAAAGGAAAATAATCCATTTCATCAACATTCAAAATGCGTTTTAAATTAGGATGGCCTATAAAATTAATTCCAAAAAAATCATAGGTCTCACGTTCCATCCAATTGGCACTTTCAAATAATTTACTTGCTGTAAATACCGCTGTTTCATGTACAGAAGTACTTACAGAATAACGCAAACGAATATTTTCTGAAAAGTTATGTAGATGATAAACCACTACTAATTCCGCGCCTATATTATCGGGATAATTTACGCCACACAAATCGGTTAAGAAGGTAAATCCTAAACTTGGTTCTTCGTATAAATACTGAAGTACTTTTAAATTGATTTCTTTGGAAGATTCGAAAGATAAAATACCAGACGCCGTCGAGAAATTCAAAACTTGTTCTCCAAATTTTTCTATTAATTTATTTTGTATTGTCTCGTTGCTTAATGCCATTGCTATTCAAAAATTTTATACGCTAATTTTTTATTAAATTTATTGGATGCCGTAGCTGTTTAATAAATCCTTGTATTTTTCACTGTTGCGTCTGCGGATGCTTTCCTGTCCTACTAAATCTTGAATTTTCATAAAACCATCAATGATGGCTTCTGGACGTGGAGGACAGCCCGGCACATATACATCCACGGGTATTACTTGATCAATGCCTTGTAGTACAGAATACGTATCAAATATGCCACCGCTAGATGCGCAAGCACCTACCGCAATCACCCAACGTGGTTCAGCCATTTGTAAATATACTTGTCTTAAAACCGGTGCCATTTTTTTGGCAATCGTACCCATGACCATTAATAAATCGCATTGACGCGGAGAAAAGCCTACACGCTCCGAACCAAAACGAGCTAAATCATAATGCGATGCCATGGTCGCCATAAATTCAATACCACAACAAGAGGTAGCAAAAGGTAAAGGCCATAAAGAATTTTTTCTTGCTAGTCCTACTACTGAACTTAACTGTGTTGCAAAAAATCCATCCCCAGGAACACCGTCTGGTGCTTTGCCCATAGAAATAGCTTCTGAAATTTCAGCTTCTTTAGGATTTAAATTAAAACGAACAGGACGCATATTGCAAATACTTTATTTTTTTATAATTAATCTTCCCATTGTAGGGCTCCTTTTTTGATAATGTATATAAACCCTACCAAAAAGAATGCTACAAATAAAACCACTTCTCCAAATCCAGCCCAACCCAAACTTTTAAAATTCACTGCATAAGGATAAAAGAAAATAACTTCCACATCAAACAACACAAATAAAATGGCTACCAAGAAATACTTGATGGCCATGGGAGATCTTGCATCTCCATGTGTTTCAATACCACTCGCAAAGTTTTCTAATTTATCTGATGTTTTTCGCTTGGGTCCTAAGAAATTAGACAACAATAACATCAGAGACACAAAGCCACCTGCAAATAGCAATTGTAAGGCTATAGGTAAGTAATTATTAGCGCTGTTTATTTCGTTTATAGAAATCAAAAACTGCAGCAAATTCATACGGTTGTTTTAGGTGCCGCAAAAATACGCAAAGGAAGGCACCTAAAGTAAAAAACTCCCTATAATTAGGGAGTTTTTTTTAATTATTTATGAACAGTTGCAGCCAACTGCAAAAACTTTAAAATTTAGTTTTTCTTAGGTGCTGTCGTATCCGAAACAGCTGCTTTTGTCCCTTTGCCAGCCTGCATTTTTTTCAAAATTTCGGCATTTTTAACAAATTGAGCCTTGGCTTGTAAGGTAGTAGGATCATTGGGCACTAATTCAAGAACTTTATCACACATTAAAACGGCATTGTCGTAGCCCTTGGTTTCATTGTAATAGCCAATTAGGGTATAATAATTATTGATTAAAGCTTGTTTGTATTTTTCACTGTCTTTAAGTAAATATTGATTTTGGAAGTTGACTGCCTCAAATAAGATGCCTTGATTGTTGGCGGTATCCACCAAGGCCGCCCCCTTGGTATTAAAATTATACCCTTGTGGTTTTTCAGGGAAAGCAGCCACATATTGTTTGGCTATTTCCATGGTGGCTGGACCATTTTTTGCATTTAAAGCTAAGCTGGCCAACTTGTAATAATCAAACTCTGCTTTAGACCCTTTTAAACTAATTAAATTGGAATACCATTTTAAAGCTTCTGCGTACATGGTTGCTTTTTCAAACATATCAGCCCCTAACTTATAATATTTCAATTTATTTTCTTTACTAGTATCCGCCGCAACTGCCTTATCTAATAATGCAGCCAATACTTGCTGATTTCCACTAAAACGAGCTAATATTTTGATAGCCAATTCATAATCAGAACTTACAATTTTTTCAGTAGGTGTATTGTTAATGTAGGGCTCTATATAGGATTTAGCAAGTATAGAATCGCCTTTGTGGTCATAGTTTTTTGCCAACAATACAGCCAAGGTTGGGAAAATTTTAAGATTTCCTGCTGCCTCCATGGCTTTTGCTTTCTCTAAGGATTGGTCAAATTGACCAGATCTAAATAAATAGTCAGCACTATAATATTCAAATAATGGATCCTTATCTGCATAATTTAAAAACAAATCTAAATTGGTTTTGGCTATGCTTGAACTTTTATCCTTATAAAAATCATATAAAGCAAAATACACAGGAGCCACTGCTGGATCAGCCTCTATGGCTTTTCTGTAATTTTCTTCTAATGATTCCTGATTGGCTTGTGTTTGATACACTTTACCAATTCTATAATAGGCATAAGCATTTTTAGGATCTTTACTGATGGCATTTTGAAAAGCAGTAACCGCATCACCTCCATATTCACCGCCTAATTTCAAATAATTAATGCCTAAGCTTAAATATAAGTCTGCGCTTACTGCATCATAAGCAGTCACTGTTTCTTTTAATTTATCAATGGCATATTTATGGTCTCCAATATTAATAGGAAGCTCAGCAAAAATACGTCCAATGGCATTGATAATTTCTTGATTGGGTTTTCCTTTAGATTTTCCTTTAGTATTTAAAGTAGTGGTAATGGCCACTTCTAAATTTTGTTTTACAGCATTGGCATCCGCCCCTTCTAAAGATTGAATGTGGGACATACCAATCAATAACCATGGGTCATTGCCCTTTGCTTGAAGCCCCGCCTGATAGACGTCTTTGGCTTTTTTGATGGATTCAGCATTGGGTATGCCATTGTAGTTTTGAGCTAATATAGCTTGTCCATACCAAAATATAGTTTCCCCATCGCTTGGGTTTTTATCTAAAGCCTCTTTGAAGAAAACTAGAGCAGATTTGTTTTTTTCATAATTCAATAATTTTACTCCCTCTGCTAAAGGTGATACTGGTGTTTGAGCGATTAAACCTGCTGCTACAAAAACAATTCCGATAAACATTAAAACCAATTTTTTCATCACTTGCATTTTTTCAATTTGATATTAAAATAATTCTACTATTCATTTCGACCTAAGTTTATGTCCAACGGATACAAAACTTTCATTCAAGGAAATAATTCCATTGAATGGACTAAAAATATTAATTTTTTCGCTAGAAACCCATTAAATTTTTATTAAATTGGCTATAAATTGTTAGTTTTTATTCAGGGCTAGTTCATCATCCCATTGCGTTTCTGAAAACCCATTTTAGCAGGCACTAAGAATGCTCTTCTAAATATAAGTTGGCCTCGCTCCAAACTCATAAAATTAAGCAAGCCAGAACCTAAACCAGGGGCATTTTCCTTTAAAATATAGTAAACTGGCAAGGACAAGGAATATTGTCCTAAGCTAATGGTAGCTTGAGATGGAGCCGCAAATAACCCTTTTTCTGCGCATAAAGTACACTCAATTTTAGCCATTTTTAGTTGAAGCCTATCTTTGACCTGACTAGGATCATAATCATCCCCTATCCAATTCACACCTACAAAACCAATGGCCTTAGGATTGTCTTTTAAGAAATTAATAACTTCTTTGCTTCCATGTGCAGCCATTACATTTTTTCCTAATTTATTGGTCTTAACCAAGCTATCCATTAAAAACCTGATGATACCAGTTAAATGGTCACCATCCATGACCACTTGTTGTGCAATTTTACCAGTCAATCGGTCTTGTAAATCTTGTAAAGTAAAGATGCTGTCTTTGGCATTTTTATGAATCACTACCGCAATAGCATTATAGGCAAGAATTCCAAAAGTAGGTGCAAAGCCCAATTGATTTTTATAATTGGCTTGCTCTGCTTTATTTAACCCTCTTGTCACAAAAATCATTCTGGTACTGTCTTCGGCTAAATCTTTAAAACATTCGATTTCAGATTTGTATTGTACTTTGATGATGGCTTTAGGAAAACTGGAAGCAAATACTTTCAATTCTTGATTCATAAAAGACCTAAAGCTTTCTTCCACTGTAATTGAAATAGTGCCTTCTGAAGTAGACTCCAAAGGTTGTAAAGGTTTGTTTTCAGCACAAGCCGTGAACATAAGGACAGTGATGATCATGGATAGGATAGAACGCATACAATAAATTGATTAGGTGAAGTAAAGCCAAGACCGTTAATAGGATTGTTGAAAACCTCGGTACAATCTAAACCCTCCATAAACGATACAAAGTGTACCAAAAATATTTCTAAAATCTCCTCCAGCATTTAAGAGTGCTTCTAATTTAAACCATTTGGCACCTAACATCAGCACGCCACATCCCAAAATTAGAAAAGCCATGGTGAAATCATAAATGCTTCTGAAAATTCGATAGGTTCGCTCCGATTTTTCTCTTGGTCCATTTTCCATAAAATGCTATTTTAAAGGAGCAATTTAAACAATTAATAGCCGATGAGTTTAAAAAATTTATCTTTACCTATAAATTAGTTCGCATGAGTAAACCATCTCTGCCTCAAGGCACTAGAGATTTTAATGCAGCCACGGTTCAAAAACGTCAGTACATATTTCAAACCATCAAAACGGTTTTTGAATTGTATGGATTTCAAGCACTGGAAACACCTGCTATGGAAAACCTAGAAACCTTGATGGGTAAATATGGGGAAGAAGGAGACAAACTAATATTTAAGATTTTAAACAACGGATTAGACCTGCCTCAAAAAAAAGAACAAACCTTAGAAGGTATTGAAAAAATGTTTGCAGGAAAAAGCAGCCTAGCCTTGACAGAACGCGCATTAAGGTATGATTTAACCATTCCATTTGCAAGGTATGTAGCCATGAACCATGGTTCCTTAAACTTTCCATTTAAAAGATATCAAATTCAACCTGTTTGGCGTGCAGACCGACCTCAGAAAGGAAGGTACCGTGAATTTTATCAATGCGATGCCGATGTGGTGGGCAGTGATAGCTTGTTGAATGAAGTAGATTTAATGTCGGTATACTTGACTGCTTTTGCACAATTGAATTTGCCGGTAGAAGTAAAAATGAACAACCGAAAAATTTTGTTAGGCTTGGCGCAATTTTGTGGTGGAGAAGATAAATTAATTGACTTAACTATTGCCATTGACAAATTAGATAAAATAGGTTGGGAGAAAGTACAAGAAGAATTAAAACTAAAAGGATTTACAGATGCACAACAAAAAATAATTCAACAATACTTAAATATTGTAGGAACTAATCCAGAAAAAATTACCGCACTAAAAAATTTATTAGGTGAAAACGAAAGTGTACAAAAAGGTATTGAAGAATTAAATTATGTATTGCAATACCATGAAACCGATGGAAGAAGTACACCATTGGTGGCTGATTTCACTTTAGCAAGAGGATTAAATTATTATACTGGGCTTATCTTTGAAGTGAAGGCTTTAGATACAGCCATGGGCAGCATTGGTGGGGGAGGTCGATACAACGATCTAACCAGTTTGTTTGGGGTCCCCAATATTCCTGGCGTAGGCATTAGCTTTGGAGTAGATAGAATTTATGATGTGCTGGAAGAGAAAAAATTATTCCCTACAACGATTGAACAATGTACACAAGTATTGTTTTTTAATTTAGGAGAATTGGAAGCAAAAAGTGCTTATCAACAAATGAGCCTACTTAGAAATAAAAAAATTGCTTGTGAAATTTACCCTGAGAAGAGCAAATTTGACAAGCAATTTAAATATGCGGAGAAGAAAGGAATACCCAATGTCATTATCATTGGAACAGAAGAAATGGTGAAAGAAGAATGCACCATCAAAAACATCATCACCGGCATTCAATCTACTATTTCTTGGGTTGAATTAGAAAATTATACTTTCTAATTATTCGCAATGACTGGCCCAAAGCTCATTGTAAAATTCTTCTTTTTTGTAAGCAGTGGTAGTAGGTAGTTTTTTACCGATCAATTCCATTCCTTGCACTGCAATGGTTACAGAAACAACTGCATTGCTGGCATCTCTTTTGAAGATGACAGAAGCATCGTAAGCAGCCAAGTAAAAAGTATCCAGTCCTTTTCTTTCTAAAGGCGTAGAACCCATAGAGGTATTGCTTACTAAGACTGTATCTTCTAATGTTAATGTTACTACATCTACCGGACTTCCTTCAGGAAAAGCATATTTTCCAAGATAATCTTTTAAAGTACTAGATTGCGCATTCACTGTGACCATTAAACCCATGATCAATGAGGCTAATAAGAAAAATTTTTTCATAATTTTATTTTTTAAATTTGGTTGCACTTCCGCGTGCCCTCCGAAATTATGTAAAATGATTTCTATTTTATCAAAAATCAGCTCCTTGTGCCTAAATTTAATATTGAATTATAAAAAAAGAGCTAAGCTGGATATAAAAAAGAATTAAATGTAAACAAATCCTATAAAGTATCTTTGCATTATGGAGAAGATTAGAGAGAACATCAGACAAGTCGAAGTCACTGATATTGAACGCTTTATAGGCAAAATAGGGGAAAAGCCATTTCGTGTCAAACAAATCGTTGAATGGTTATGGCAAAAACATGCTCATAGCTTTGACGAAATGACCAACTTAAGTAAGGACTTACGCAAACAATTAGAAGACCATTATCAATTGCCTGCTTTAACCATCAGTACCACCCAATTGAGTGAAGATGGAACTTTAAAAACTAGATTCAAAACTTTTGATGAGCACATGATCGAAGGGGTACTCATTCCCACTACCCTGCGTAAAACAGCCTGCGTATCTTCTCAAATTGGTTGCAGCTTGAGTTGTAAATTTTGTGCCACTGGCACTATGACTAGAAAAAGAAATTTAACTTTTGATGAAATTTATGATCAAGTAGTTTATATCCTTCAACAAAGCGAAGCCAACTATGACAAACACTTAAGCAATATAGTTTTTATGGGGATGGGTGAACCGCTCATGAATTACCACAATGTATTAAAAGCGATAGAAAAAATTACTTCTCCGGATGGCTTGGGAATGAGTGCAAAACGCATTACCGTTTCTACCGCAGGAATTGTGAAGCAGATCAGGCAATTGGGTGATGACAATGTTAAATTTAAATTGGCCTTATCCTTACACGCTGCGAATGACAAAAAGCGAAATGAGCTCATGCCCATCAATGAAAGTAATAACATTAAAGCCTTGATTGAAGCATTGAACTATTTTTATAAAAAGACAGGCAGCGAAGTAACCTTTGAATATATTTTATTCAAAGACTTCAATGATTCAGAAAAAGATGCAGAAGAGTTGACCAAAATTTACAGACAAGTGCCTGCCGATTTAATCAATGTGATTGAATATAACCCAGTAGATATTTTTCCTTTTGATAAACCCGACGAAGATGGTTTTGAAAGATTTGTAGAAATTTTACAAAAGAACAGGGTGAATGTTAGAATCAGAAGAAGTAGAGGAAAAGACATTGATGCTGCCTGTGGCCAATTAGCAAACAAGGATAATTTTTAATACAGCAGGCCATGAACAACAAAAGATCCGACAACTTTGATAAGTTTTCTAATAAGAAAAAAGGCAGCGCTGTCAAAGAAGAATACAGACAAGAAAAAAAGAAAGCTAAAATAGAAATGAGGGCCGCGGGGGAAGCCATGCGTCAAAGAAAAAAAGACAAAGAAAGAGGCATTCCTGTAGAACCCTTGGGCAATAATAAAAGAAGAATTCCTTCCAACAAAACAGCGCCCACCTTTGCACACAAAAATGCAGCCCCAAAATATGGTGAATTAAAACCATCATTCAATAATAAACCTGCCCCTAGTAATAAAAGAACACCAGCTTCCATGGATCGTGCCGATCTGAAAAGAACAGCCTCTATTGGAAAAGTGACTGCCTCTGATGAAACACCTTTTGAGCAAATGCCTTTGAACAAATACATTGCGCATGCAGGTATATCGGGTCGTAGGGAAGCAGCAGAATTGGTCAAAGCAGGACATGTGGCGGTGAATGGAGACATTGTTTTAGAACCTGGCTATAAAGTGCAATATAAAGATGTGGTGAGATTGAAAGGGAAAGTTTTACAATTACAAGTAACTCCTGTTTATATTTTATTAAACAAACCAAAGGATTATATCTGTACGGCTTCAGACCCTGAAGGCAGAAAAACAGTTTTAGATATCATAAAAAATGCGACCACCCAAAGAATGTTTCCTGTAGGTCGTTTAGATAGAAATACCACCGGTGTTTTGATTTTAACCAATGATGGCGACTTAGCGCAAAAATTAACGCATCCCTCTTACGAAATAAAAAAAATCTACGAAGTTACTTTGGACAAGCCTGTCACCAAGGCTGATATGGAAGCCATTGCAGCAGGGGTGGATTTGGAAGATGGCTTTATTGCAGCAGATGCAGTAAGTTATTTGTCCAATACTTCTAAAAATGTTATTGGTATTGAAATACACAGTGGACGCAATAGAATTGTGCGACGCATTTTTGAACATTTAGGTTACGATGTTAGACATTTGGATAGAGTCATGTTTGCCAACTTGACTAAGAAAAATGTGGATCGTGGCAAATGGCGTTTTTTAGCAGAGAAGGAAGTACGCTTATTGAAATTCATGAACAAATCTTTCACTAGAAAGTCTTCCAATTAATATAAGCATGTTAGACATTCTATTTGAAGATGAGGACATCATTGTATTGAATAAACCCGCTGGTTTATTTAGCATCCCCGATCGATTTGGTAAGGAAGTTTCCTTGAAATCCTTACTGCAAGAAAAGTATGGTGAAATATTTACAGTACACCGATTAGATCAATTCACTAGTGGACTTATTCTTTTTGCAAAAAATGCAGCAGCGCATCAAATATTAAGTGAATTATTTGAGGGAAGAAGTATTGAAAAAAAATATTTAGGACTGGTCAAAGGAAGACCATCCCAAGAAGGCAGCATAGACAATCCCATCATGGAACATCCTGTTAAAAAAGGTACGATGGTCATTAACGCTAAAGGCAAAACTGCACTCACAACTTATAGTGTCGAAAAATATTACAAGCAATATGCCTGGGTGAATTTTCAAATTCATACAGGTAGAACGCATCAAATTAGATTGCATGCCAAACAAATTGGACACCCCATTGTTGCAGATGATGTCTATGGCGATGGAGAAAAACTTTTGTTGTCTTCCATCAAAAAGAAGAATTTTAAATTAAGTAAAGAAGAAGCCGAAGAAAGACCCTTGATGCCAAGGCAAGCTTTGCATGCTTATAGTTTGGTTTTTACCTACAAAGAAAAGGAGCTCCGATTAGAAGCTCCCTTACCTAAAGATTTGACTGCTTGTTTAAAGCAATTGGATAAATGGAATAGTTAATACTTATTTTGACTTATAGACCACGCCGTCTTTCATTACAAAATTGATCTGTCCCATTAAATCTACATTTTTTGTAGGATCACCAGGAACCGCAACGATGTCTGCCAATTTATTTTTTTCAATACTTCCTAAGATGGCTTGCGTACCCATTAAATCGGCCGCATTCCAAGTAGCTGATTGAATGGCTTCTATCACTGGCATCCCTGCTTCTTCCATGTATTTAAATTCCAACCAATTTTTTCCATGCTTGAAAACTCCTGCATCAGTTCCAAAAGCAATTTTCACACCTTCTTTATAAGCACGGGCAAAATTACTTTGGCTCTTAGGTCCGATTTCTAAAGCTTTCTTTGCCACCACGGGCGGGAAGTATCCAGGTATTTTTGCAGAGTCTGCAGAAGAGCGTCCTGCAATCATCGTAGCCACTAAATAAGTACCATACTTTTTCATTAAAGGATAAACTTCCTCATCCATTAAAGTGCCATGTTCGATAGAATTAACCCCTGCTCTAATTGCTCTTTTCATGGCCTCTGCTCCATGACAATGGGCAGCCACTTTGAATCCGTAATCTTTGGCAGCGGCGACAATGGCTTTAATTTCCTCTTCCGTAAACTGCGAGTTTTGTCCATTCGCGGACATACTCAATACCCCACCACTTGCGGTAATTTTAATGACATCACTACCCTCTTTGTATCTTTGTCTTACTGCTTTGTAAGCATCTTCAACGCCATTCACTACCCCTTCTTTGGGACCAGGATCACCCATTAAATCTTCTCGATAACTATTGGTAGGATCTGCATGACCACCCGTTGTTGCAATGGCTTTTCCTGCAGTATAAATTCTTGGCCCCACTACATAGCCTTTTTGGATGGCCTTTCTTAATGAAATATTTGCACCAGATCCACCTAAATCACGTACCGATGTAAATCCTGCCATCAATGTTTTTTGTGCTATGGGCACGGCTGCCAATGCATAGTCAGCTGTATTTAAAGTAAACTCATCTAAATAATGACTGGGACTAGTTTCACTTTCGATGTGCACGTGCATGTCCATTAAGCCAGGCATGACTGTGCTCGTTTTTAAATCAACAGTTTTGTCATTCACTCCTGCTTTGACATAACCATCCAATACCTCTACAATCTTATTGCCTTCCACCACAATAGTTTTTTCTTTTAACATTTGCAAGTGTTGAACATCAATTAATTGACCACAATACAAATAAGTTTTTTGAGCTTGTGCATTTAAAAAGCAACTGGCCAAAATCATCGAAACAATAATTGAACGCATAGTAGGTTTTATTTAGAAACTAAATATACAAAAAAACCTCCGCCAGAAATAGGGGAGGTTTAATTAGTTGGGCAGTGACTCGAAGCTCAGTGACACACTGTTTACAGATTCGTTCACCGCCTAAGTTTTTTATAGTTACTTATTAGGCTGTGGCGTATAACGTAAATATGGTTTTACTATTTTCAATCCTTTAGGAAATTTCACCAAGGCGTCTTCGGTTTTTACTGCAGGTACGACAATGACATCTTCTCCTTCGATCCAGTTGGCTGGAGTAGCTACGCTGTAATTAGCAGTCAATTGTAAAGAATCAATCACTCTTAAAACTTCTACAAAATTTCTTCCGGTTGAAGCAGGATAGGTTAAGGTTAATTTAATTTTTTTATCGGGTCCTATAATAAATAAAGAACGTACCGTAAATGTTTCAGAGGCATTTGGATGAATCATATCATATAGGCCTGCCACATGTTTATCTTCATCTGCAATAATGGGAAAGCCTACTGTTACATGCTGCGTTTCGTTAATATCCGAAATCCACTTTTGATGACTTTCCACTCCATCCACACTTAAAGCAAGTACTTTAACATTGCGCTTTGCAAACTCTTCTTGTAAGGCAGCAGTACGTCCTAATTCGGTGGTGCAAACTGGCGTAAAATCGGCGGGATGTGAAAATAAGATGCCCCAACTGTCTCCTAAATACTCATGAAAGCTAATGTCACCAATACTTGTTTTGGCTTTAAAATCTGGTGCAGTATCGCCTAATCTCAAACTCATATACTTGTGTTTTTTATAGTGAATGCACAAAGATACACATTTTCTACTAATTTAGTAGACTTTAATAAAATTATTTTTTTATTAAAGTTTCATATTGTTTTTGAATGTAATTATTCAGTTGGATTTTCGGAACTGTAGAGATCTAATAAGCCATCAGGCAATTCCACACTCACCCTTTTTTTTGCATGGTCTACCCCTTTTAAGCTTTCTTCATGTAAAGGAATATAGGCTTCTTGCCCTTGGTATAGTATAGTAACAAGTAGTTGGTGTGGTTGTTCTATGATTTCTTGAATCACGCCAATACTTTTGCCGTTTTCTTGAATAGTATAACCCATCAGGGCCAATGGTGAATTTTTACTTACCAGTTTTTGAAAATCGGCCTGAAGCAACCAAACTTTTTTTCCAAGTAATAAAGAGGTGGCTTCTCTAGTGCTGATGCCTTCTATTTGTAAATGAGTGATGGTCTCTGTTTTAGCACTGGCAGTTACAATAAAATAAGGAATGAAACTAGCTGCATTTTTTTCAATAAATAAAGTAGTTATTCCTTTGAATGAAATGGGTTTTCCCAAAGCATGCTCTAAGATGACTTGCCCTGCAACACCATGCGCTGCCACCATTTTACCTATTTGTACATAATCATTCATCTGCAAATTTATATTTTTTTTAGCAGTGCTACCCATTCAAGAAAAAACCCCAGCTTCCAATAGGAAACCAGGGTTTTAAAGCTATGTAATAATAAGATTATTCGGCAGGTGTTTCAGTTGCTTCTTCAGCAGCTGGCGCTTCTTCAGCAGGAACAGCTTCAGCAACTGGAGCTTCTACTTCTGCTACTTTTTTCACTACAGGTACATACACTTTTTTAGCTGCTTGTGCTTTTTTGTGTGTGTCACTTGTGTTGGCAATCTTTGCTTCATGTTCTGCATACCAAGTTTGGAACTTAGCCATTGCTGTAGCATCATCAAACAAACCTAATTTAACTCCACGAAGTAAGTGCTTTAAATAAAGTACCCCTTTGTAAGATAAAATATTGTGCACTGTATCTGTAGGTACAGCACCTTTGTTTAACCACTCTAAAGCTTTTTGACGATCCAATTGGATAGTTGCAGGAACTGTTAAAGGATTGTAAGTACCAATTTTTTGGATGAATTTACCATCTCTTGGTGCGCGTCCGTCGGCTACTACTATAAAGTAGAAAGGCCTTTTTTTACTACCATGACGCTGTAGTCTGATCTTTACTGCCATTTTAAATAGAAATTTATAGGCGTTATTAAATAGGGTTAACTGAATGCAAATATAGGAGAAAGGGAAATACGAGACAAGTTTATCCTAAAATAGATTGATTATCAAGTATTTATCTTCTTAACCCTGGCATTTTACCACCCAAAGGACCTCCTGGCATCTGGCCACTCATCTGCTTCATCATCTGTTTCATTTGGTCAAATTGTTTGATAAAGGCATTGATTTCTCCAATGTCTTTACCCGCCCCTTTGGCAATTCTTTGTTTTCTGCTTGGATTCAACAAATCCGGATTACGTCTTTCAACAATGGTCATGGATTGAATGATGGCTTCTACCCCTTTAAAAGCATCGTCTTTTATATCGATGTCTTTTAAACTTTTGCCCATGCCTGGAATCATGCCCATGATGTCTTTCAAATTCCCCATTTTTTTAATTTGGTGAATCTGGGTTAAAAAATCTTCAAAGTCAAATTGATTCTTGCGAATTTTTTTCTCTAATTTCTTTGCTTCTGCTTCATCGTAATTTGCCTGTGCTTTTTCTACCAATGAAGTTATATCGCCCATTCCTAAAATTCTTTGGGCCATACGCTCTGGATAAAAAATATCCAAAGTTTCCATCTTCTCTCCACTGCTCATAAACTTGATGGGCTTATTGACTGTGTACTTTATTGAAAGCGCCGCACCACCCCTAGTATCTCCATCTAACTTAGTTAAAACCACCCCTGTAAAATCTAAACGTTCGTTGAAAGCCTTGGCTGTATTGACTGCATCCTGTCCAGTCATGGCATCTACTACAAATAAAATTTCTTGTGGTTGAATGGCATTTTTAATATTGGCTACCTCATTCATCATCATTTCATCTACAGCCAATCTTCCTGCTGTATCAATAATAATTACATTTTTATTATTTGCTTTGGCATACAAAATGGCATTTCTTGCAATGGATACCGCATCTTTATTTTCTCTTTCTACAAAAATATCTACACCAATTTGTTCGGCGAGTACCGTTAATTGATCCATGGCAGCAGGACGATAAATATCGGCTGCCACTAATAAGGGCGATTTTTTTTGCGCCTTTAAGTAAGTAGCCAACTTTCCTGAAAAAGTAGTTTTACCAGAACCTTGTAAACCTGCTACTAAAATAATGGTAGGGCTTTTACTCAAATCTAAGATGGCTGCTTCTGTACCCATGAGTTTGGTCAACTCATCTTGAACTATTTTGGTCATCAATTGACCAGGACTGATGGCATTGATGACTTTTTCACCAATCGCTTTTTCTTTGATGCTATCTGTAAATTCTTTGGCAATTTTAAAATTGACATCGGCATCCAGCAATGCTTTTCTAATGTCTTTTAAGGTATTGGCAACATTCAATTCATTGATTCTCGCCTGACCTTTGAGGTGCTTAAACGCAGATTCTAATTTTTCACTCAAACTATTAAACATAGTACCGATATTAAGGGGAGCAAAGATAAGTGATCATAATGAGTCAAGCACCATCAATTCCTACCTTATTCCATCTCCAAAACTTAAGATGACTAAAGGTTGATATATGACTTAAATAATTGATTTTCAATATATTAGCTGAAATTAGTATATAGTCTAAACATGTCTTGACAGTTTGTTAACTAATAAAGAATAAAAAATACTTGGAACCTAACCTTTATTTAATATTATTGCATCAAACGAATCAATTTTTAAAGAGGAGCTAGTTACCTATGAGTAAGAAACAATTATTTACGCTTGAATTTCCTGTGAGATGTTCACCAAATATACTTTTTGAATTTCTTTCCACGCCATCTGGTTTACAAGAATGGTTTGCAGATAAAGTAGACGAATGGGAAAATGTTTTTAGTTTTTCTTGGAATGGAGGCGTCCCCGACAAAGCAGAATTATTGGACCAAGAGCCAGATAAATTTATCAAGTTTAAATGGTTGCATGGCGAAAAAAATGAGTACTTCGAATTTAGAATAGAAAAAACAGAAATTTCTAATCAAACTATTTTAATCGTGAAAGACTTTGCTGAGAAAAATGAAATTAAAGACCAAAGTAGGCTTTGGGAATATCAGATAAAAGAACTCTTTCATCGCATTGGTAGTTAGCACTACAACGCATTGTTCAAAAAATTAGACATACTAATTCTAAAGGCTTTTATTGGGCCTTTTCTAGCAGCACTCACTATTTCAACTTTTGTGCTGACGATGCAGTTTTTTTGGTTGTACATAGATGACTTGGTTGGAAAAGGATTGGACCTATTCACCATCTTAGAATTAATTGGATTGGTTTCTGTGAGTACCATGACCACCGCCCTGCCCCTTGCTTTGTTATTTTCTTCCATTATGACATTTGGAAACTTAGGAGAAAGCTTTGAACTCATTGCCATCAAAGCGGCAGGTATCCCCTTGGTTCGATTTATGCGTCCCTTATTTATTTTCACTATTTTTTTAGCAGGTATCGCATTTTTATTTGCCAACAACATCATTCCTGTGACGCAAATGAAACTTACTAATTTAAAATATGAAATTATTATTGCCAAGCCTGCTATTGATCTGAAGGAAGGTGTATTTTATGATAAGATTGACGGCTATGTAATCAAACTTGGAAAGAAAGAAAGCAATGACAGTGTCATGCACAATATTGTCATCTTCGAAAAAAAATATGGTTTGCAAGATAATTTTATCATGGCCGAGTCAGGAGTGATGCGTGTATCTTCTAACAAAAAGTTTTTAGAATTTATTATGTACAATGGCTGGAGATACCAAGAAAGAGGGGTAAGTGGCACTACCAATACCGAGTTCACAAGATTGTATTTTAAAGAGTATAAAAAAGTATTTGACTTGAAAAGCTTTGAGCTGAATAAAGGCAACGAAAATGTTTATGATCCAAAAATGTTGAGTGTAAGACAATTGGGCCACGCAATTGATTCCTTAAAAACAAAAGATAGCTTTTTTATAAAAAAAATTACTACAGACATTGCACCTTACTTACGTTTTCTTCTATATAAAGACAGTAACCAAGCTTTCCTAAGTCAAAAAAAGCAGCCAGCTTTAACAAGTTTTAAAAAACTCATTCCAGACTCAATAGCTAATTCAATAGCAGGATCAGCGAGTTATCAATTCACTTCTATCCAAGCTAACCTTAATACCATTAGTGAAGCCTTTAAGCAAAACGAGACCATCAATGCATTGCATGGTATTGAATGGCACCGAAAGTTTACATTGTCTTTTGCTTGTATCGTGCTTTTTTTAATTGGTGCCCCCCTTGGTTCCATTATTAGAAAGGGAGGGCTTGGTACCCCCATGGTTTTAGCCATTATTTTCTTTGTCCTATTTTTCTTACTCAATAATTTTGGAGAAAAATTAGCCAAATCTGGCGAATGGTCTGTCTATTTTGGCATGTGGATGTCTTCCTTGGTTTTGATACCTGTTGGGCTGTTTTTAACCTATAAAGCCATGCGAGATTCACAGTTGTTCAATCAAGAATTTTACTACCGACTATTACATCCAATTAAAGTAACTTTACAGAAGTACTTTAAAAAATAATACCATGTCAAAATCAACTCAAAACAGACGTCAATTTATCACTACTTCTGGTAAAGCGGGTATGGCACTTGCCGCAATGCCCCTAATGGCTAAAATAAATTCTTCCAGTTTTTTGACTGCAGCCAATGAATATGCACAGCAACCTTTGCCTTATGGCTATTCCGCACTAGAGCCCTTTATAGATGCAATGACCATGGAAATTCATTACACCAAACATGCAGCCGCATATGCTAAAAATTTAGCAGACGCTGCGCTTGCTGAAAAATTAGATACACAAACAACTTCTTTAACAGATCTGATAAAAAATATTTCGCGTTATTCTCCAAAAATGAGAAACAATGCAGGTGGCCATTTTAACCATGAAATGTTTTGGCAAATGATGAAGCCAGCTCCTGCCACTGCACCTAGCGGTGCATTAGCAGAAGCCATCACCAAAACTTTTGGTTCCTTAGATAATTTTAAAGCCGCCTTTAACGATGCCGCTAAAACAAGATTTGGTAGTGGCTGGGCATGGTTAATAGTGAAAGCAGATAATAGTTTAGCCGTATGCTCAACGCCTAATCAAGATAATCCCTTAATGGATATAGCAGAAACAAAAGGGTCCCCTATTTTAGGTTTAGATGTTTGGGAACATGCTTATTATTTGAAGTATCAAAACAAACGCCCCGACTATATCAATGCTTGGTGGAACTTAGTGAATTGGGAATTTGTGCAGAAAAAATACGCAGAGGCAATCAATAAAAAATAATTCCAACGTGCCTTATTCTAAACAAAATTTGAAAGTTCAATATTTTGTAACAGCTTTAACCATTGTTGTTTTTTTACTTAAAGCAGTTACTTATGTATTAACCCACTCCATGTCAGTTTTATCTGACACCCTTGAAAGTGTGGTAAATATTGTAGCTACTTTAGTTGGATCCTATAGTTTATATATAGCATCCAAACCAAAAGACAAGGACCACCCTTATGGACATGGAAAAGCTGAATTTGTATCTGCTGCATTTCAAGGAAGTTTAATTGTAGGCATCGGATGTTTAATTATTTATAAAGCCCTAGATAGCTTTATTCACCCAGTTTCTTTACACAATCTCAACAATGGCATTTGGTTATTGGTCATTATTGCTATTATTAATTTAGTAACTGCCTTGGTGCTTAATCGTATTGGTAAAAAAAATAAATCATTGGCCATTTTATCTTCAGGTAAATTATTTAAAATTGATTTTTTTACTACCGCCTCTGTTGCCATTGGCATCCTATTTTTACTTATTACAGGGTATGAAAAAATTGACGCATTCATTGCACTATTTTTAGGTATTTATGTAATTTATGATGGTTACAAAATTGTAAGACAATCCCTGGCAGGCATTATGGACGAAGCAGACATGGAATTATTAGAAGAAGTGATTACTGAAATAAATTCATCAAGAAATCCAAAATGGATTGACCTACATAATTTAAGAGTTATTAAATATGGTACTTTAATGCATATTGACTGTCACTTAACAGTACCTTGGTATTATAATGTTAACGACGCACACAGCGCAGTGGATGATTTTACCCAATTAATAAAAAATAAATTTGGCGATACTGTAGAGTTTTATATTCATACTGATGGCTGCATGCCTTTTAGCTGCCCTATTTGTACTATTGAAGCATGTGAAAAAAGAAAATCGCCCTTTGAAAAAAGATTGGATTGGAATTTAGAAAATGTACTGCTAGATAGCAAACATCGATTAGCATAAATAAACATCATAAAATTTTATTTTAAAAATCATAGATTATGAAAGCATGGTCCGACTATCAAGAAAAAAATAAAGCTCGTTTTTTAGAAGAGTTATTAGCCTTACTGCGTATACCCAGTGTGAGTGCAAAGAGTGAACACAATGGCGATATGTTAGCTTGCGCCAAAGCAGTAGAAAAATCATTACAAGAAGCAGGTGCACCCATGACAAAAATTTATGAAACAGCGGGACACCCTATTGTATACGCTGAAATATTGGTAGATCCAAGTTTCCCAACTGTATTGGTTTATGGCCATTACGATGTACAACCTGCAGAGCCTTTAGAGCTTTGGCATAGTAGCCCTTTTGATCCCACTATTAAAGATGGTAAAATATTTGCCCGTGGTGCTTGCGATGATAAAGGACAATTTTATATGCATGTCAAAGCCTTAGAGATCATGACTAAAACTAATTCTCTTTGCACGAATATTAAATTTATCATTGAAGGGGAAGAAGAAATTGGAAGTCCTAATTTAGCGGCCTTCGTTAAAACACATACCGAACTTTTAAAGGCAGATGTCATTTTAATAAGTGATACCGCCATGATTAGCATGGATACACCTTCTATTGATATTGGCGTAAGAGGTTTAAGTTATATTGAACTAGAAATTACAGGACCTAATAGAGACTTACACAGTGGGGTCTATGGTGGTGCAGTGGCCAACCCTATCACTATTTTATCAAAAATGATTGCTTCATGTCATGATGAAAATAATCATATTACCATTCCTGGTTTTTATGAGGATGTAATTATATCAACCGATGCAGAAAGAAAAAAAATGGCAGAAGCGCCATTCGATGAAAATGAATTCAAAACCGATTTAGGTATTCAAAATGTTTGGGGTGAAAAGGGATACAGCACCAATGAAAGAACAGGCATACGCCCTACTTTAGAAGTGAATGGAATTTGGGGAGGTTATACGGGCGAAGGTGCGAAGACAGTTTTACCTTCCAAGGCCTTTGCAAAAATATCTTGCAGATTGGTTCCGAATCAATCTGCAGAAAAAATTACAGCCATGGTACTTGCACACTTTAAAAAAATTGCACCAGACAATATTACAGTGAATGCATTTGAACATCATGGAGGGGAGCCTTATATCACACCTATCGATTCTCACGAATATAAAAGTGCTGCAAAAGCCATTGCCACTACTTTTGGCAAGGACCCTATCCCCGTGCGTGGTGGTGGAAGTATTCCAATTTGTGCTTTATTTGAAAAAGAATTGGGATTGAAAATTGTATTTATGGGTTTTGGTTTAGATAGTGACAACCTTCATAGCCCTAATGAAAAATATGACATCATCAATTTTTACAAAGGCATTGAAACCATTCCTTTTTTCCATCAATTTTTTGCAGAAAAACAAGACTAAGCATGAAGGGGCCAACAGTAGTAAAAACGGAAAAACAAAAAATTAGATTGGACAAATACCTCTGGTCTATCCGTGTATTTAAAACCAGAAGCCAAGCCACCGAAGCTATTGACAAAGGAAGAGTAAAGATGAAAGGTGAAAATGTAAAGGCTTCTAGAAATGTGGTCATTGGTGATGAATACGAAGCAAGAACAGAACATAAAAACTGGGTGATCAGAGTAACACAGGTATTGGAATCTAGAATGGCCTATGCAGAAGCCATTAAATATTATGAAGACCTAACCCCTATTGAAGAACTAGAAAGAGTAAGGCAGGTGGCATCCACTTTTCAAACTGGTAAGCGACTAAGTAAAATAGGAAGACCTACTAAAAAAGACAGACGCGATTTAGGTGAATTATTAGATTAAACAAAGTTCTTAGGATTCTTTTATCTTTACCATATGACTATTGAAATTTTAACAGTACTACCTGAATTATTAGGAAGTCCCTTTGAGCATAGCATGATGAAAAGGGCGCAGGAAAAAGGTTTGCTGAATATAAAATTGCATAACCTCAGAGACTGGTCAATGAATAAACATGGTCAGGTGGATGATTATCAATATGGAGGAGGTGCAGGCATGGTAATGGTTTGTGAACCTTTAGCGAATGCCATTGACCAATTACAAGAAGCAGGTAAGTTCGATGAAATTATTTTTATGACTCCCGACGGAGCGCGTTTTAATCAAAAACAAGCCAATGCCCTTTCTTTACAAAATCGAATTTTAATTATTTGTGGACATTATAAAGGCATCGATCAAAGAATTCGAGACTTATATGTCACTAAAGAAATTTCTATCGGTGACTATGTTTTAAGTGGAGGTGAATTAGCAGCAGCAGTGGTAGTGGACGCCATTGGGAGACTTATTCCTGGTGTATTAAATGATGAAACTTCGGCCTTAACCGATTCTTTTCAAGATAATTTATTGGCACCTCCCGTTTATACCAGACCTGCTGAATTTAGAGGTTTGGCTGTGCCGCCCATTTTACTCACAGGTGACCCTAAAAAAGTAGAGGATTGGAGGCAGGAACAAGCCATTTTACGTACAAAACAGCGCCGACCCGACTTATTAGACGGTGAATAGCCCATTTATCCCTTTTTTTATTGAATTTTAGCAAGATATTAAGGCTGTTTTAATTACATAATAGATATTTGCACCCTAATGCAATATCCAAGACCGAGGCTTACTTTATTCTTAAAATCATCCAGAAAGTTGAGTTTGCTTTTAGGCTTAGTATTTATTGGTGGCTATCTCCAAGCGCAAAATATTTCTGAATTTCAAAAAGGCTTTCAGCTACATATACAACCCACAACTGCTAAAATTAAAATAGATGGTATTTTAGATGAACCAGTTTGGGCCACCACGGAAGTAGCCAAAGATTTCAAAAAAAAATTTCCCAATGATATTGGAGCAGCCAAACGACAAACCGAAGTAAGATTTACTTATGATAATGAAAATATTTATTTTGGATTTAAAGTATATGATAGTGGAACAGCTATTTCTAGAAGTTTAAAAAGAGATATTGGTAATGAAGGTAATGATGGAGTAGGTATTATGTTGGACCCTTTGAATAAAAAAACCAATGGGTTTTTCTTTTTATTAAGCGCTTTAAATGTACAATCAGAGGATCAATTAAGTCTAAGTTTTCAAGACAAGCCAACTTGGAGTTGGGATACTAAATGGTTTTCTGCCACTAAGGATTATGGAACCTATTGGATTGCTGAAATAATGATCCCATTAAAATCAATTAGGTATGATCCAAAGCAATTACAATGGGGTATTAATTTTTTAAGAGCTGACGCAAAAAATAATGAATATAGTACATTCACTAAGGTGCCCCCTATATTTAAGGCTTATGATTTAGGCTACATGGGCTTATTAAACTGGCCTGCAGCCACGCCTACTATGAAAAATAATATTATTTTTCTTCCTTTTATTTCTGGTACTAGCGGGGAAGATCAAGAAAATGGAAAAACGCTGAACACCAATGCTACTGGTGGTTTTGATGCAAAAGTAGCCTTGAACGCTTCATTGAATTTAGACTTAACCGTCAACCCCGATTTCTCTCAAGTAGAAGTGGATGAACAAGTAACCAACCTTACCAGGTTCAATATCTTTCTACCAGAAAAAAGAGGTTTTTTCCTAGAAAATTCAGATTTGTTTTCCAATTTTGGTATGCCCTTTATACGACCTTTTTATTCTAGAACCATAGGACTTGATAAAGATGGCAATAAAATTCCTATTTTATTTGGTGCAAGAATGTCTGGAAATTTAGACCCTGCAACCCGTATTGGTGTGATGAATATGCAAACAGCAAAACAAGGCAACTATGCAGCTGAAAATTTTACAGCCTTTACCTTGCAAAGAAGTGTCTTAAAGCGATCCGTCTTAAAAACTTATTTTTTAAATAGAGAAAATTTTATTTCAGAGGCTGAGGCAAAGAAAAACCCATTAGATAAATATGGTCGAAATGCAGGGCTTACTTTTGAATATTCAAATACATCAGGATCTTTTAGTAGCTGGACCGATCTACATAAATCTTTTAAGTCAGGTATGAATAGCGATGATATTTATGTAAGCACAGGGTTTATGACCAATTCAAAACACTGGTCCTATATTAATCTTATTGGAAGCCTAGGTAAAAACTATTATACTGACATGGGTTATGTGCAAGGCATTGATAATTATGATGCCATTAGAGATACGACAATACGTGTTGGTTTTAAAAACTTATTCAATTCATTGAGCTATAGAATATTTCCCGAAAATGGACCCATTGGAAAAATGGTTTTGAAAATTGAAAATTTTACAACCCTGCATCCAGATAATTCCATTAATCAAGCCGACACCAAATTGGGGCCTGATTTTCAATTCAAAAATACCTCACTTTTCGGTCTTGATTTTAATACTACCATTGTCAACTTATTGTACCCAATTTCTTTTACTGACGGTGTACCTTTACCAGCTGGAAATTATGTCTTCAATCAGTTTCATGTAAAGTATACCTCTGATTTGAGAAAGCAATTTGGAATAGAGAGTATGTTGAATATTGGACAATTTTATAATGGAGAAGTAAAAGGAATTGCCATGGGTATAACTTACAGAAGTCAACCTCATTTTAAAGTTTTATTAAGCGCACAATTTAACAATATAATATTTCCCAACCCTTATGGTAGCACCAACTTAGTATTGCTACAACCTAGAGTAGAGTGGAATTTTAGTACAAAATTATTCTGGACCACTTTTGTACAATACAATACACAGAGCAATAACTTCAATATCAATAGTCGTTTGCAATACAGGTTCAAGCCTATGAGTGACTTCTTCTTAGTTTACACCGACAATTACTTTACTGACCCTTTATTTAAAAATAAAAACAGGGCAATTATCTTTAAGTTCAGCTACTGGTTTAATTTATAGTGGCTACTAAAAAGGCGGACGATTTAACCCCAAATCAACTGCCCTGCCTTAGTTATAAGCCAAAGAATGAACCGTTTGTACCTTTTTTTCAAAAAAACTTTAACTAATTAAGGCTGTTTTAATTACATAAAGGATATTTGCAACCTCATGAAATTACTGCGTATTTTACTTTTTTTACCCTTATTGCATTTAGCAAGCTTTTTAAGTGCGCAAAACATCACCGAATTTCAAAAAGATTTTCAACTTAACATTCAGCCTGTCACTGGGCCCATTGTCTTGGATGGTATCTTAGATGAGGCTACTTGGAAGACAGCTGTGCTCGCCAAGGATTTTACAAAAAAATATCCTAATAATATAGGCGCACCAAAGCAGCCAACAGAAGTGCTTTTGGCCTATGATGATAAAAATATTTATTTCGCCGTTAAAGTATATGCCAAAGAGGGCCAAATTATTAAAAGTTTAAAAAGAGATGTGGGTTATGAAGGATCGGATGGCATTGCTATTATTTTAGACCCCCTGAATCAAAAAACCAATGGATTTATTTTTGCTTTAACTTCCAAAAATGTTCAATCAGAAGATGAATTGACTACCAATACCGAAGATAAACTTACTTATAGCTGGGATACCAAATGGAATTCTGTCACCAAAATGTATGCAGGTTATTGGATGGCAGAAATTGCTATTCCATTAAAATCTTTGAGGTACAATGACAAACAACAATTCTGGGGCATTAATTTTTTAAGAGGAGATTTACAAAGCAATGAATACAGTTGTTGGACAAAAGTACCTCCCATTTTTAAATCCTATGATTTAGGCTATATGGGTGTTTTGAATTGGCCTACGGCTCCACCTAAATCAAGTGCGAATAAAATAATATTACCCTATATCACCGGGAATGCCACCACCGATGATGAAAATGGTAAATTACTTCAAAATACGGGCAATGCTGGCTTTGATGCTAAATTAACATTGAGTTCTTCTTTAAATTTAGATGTTACAGTGAACCCCGATTTTTCTCAAGTAGAAGTGGACCAGCAAGTAACTAACTTAACAAGATTCAATATTTTCTTGCCAGAAAAAAGAACCTTTTTTTTAGAAAATGGTGATTTGTTTTCTGCCTTAGGAAATTATTTTATTAGTCCATTTTATTCAAGAACCATTGGCTTAGATAAAGAGGGCAATACCATTCCAATTCTATTGGGTGCAAGACTTTCTGGTAACTTAAATTCATCTACCAGGATTGGAATGATGAACATACAAACAGGCGCCAAGGGCAGTTATTCTCCAGAAAACTTTTCTGCCTTCACCATTCAAAAAAGGTTTTGGCAAAGATCAGTTTTAAAAACTTATTTCTTAAATAGAGAAAATTTTATTTCGGCAGCTGAGGTCAAAAAAACTCCTTTGGATCAATATGGTAGAAATGCAGGTATAACTTTAACACTAGCCAATAACGAGGGGACTAAAAAAGCAGAATTTAGTTACCATCAATCTATCAAGCCAACCATAAACAATATGGATGCATTTTATGAGGCTAATTTTTCTAGGACTATTAACAACTGGCGATTCTTTGGACAAATGGGTAATGTAGGAAAAAATTATTATACGGATATGGGTTATGTCCAAAGAATTGATAACTATGACGCCTTAAGAGATACCACCATTAGAGTTGGTTATAAAGATGTATACGCCAGCTTAACCAAGAGGCTATTTATAAAGAAGGGGAGTATTGGAAGAATGGAATTATCACTGGACCAATTCCTTGTATTCAATGCAGATAATAGTTTTAGTGAAAGCGAAAACGCTGTTAAAATAAATACCGATTTTAGAAACAGCGCTGGTTTGAAATTAACTTTCACAGTATCAAATCTTAATTTATTATACCCTACCAAACCAGGTGATGGCATTCCCCTTCCTTCTGGGAACTATCAATACAATCAATTCAATTTGATGTACTATTCAGATATGCGTAAATTGTTTAGTTGGAATACGATGATCACTCTAGGACAATACTACAATGGTAATATTACTGGTATTGGAGCAGGCATTGTATGGAGAAGTCAACCCCATCTGAGCTTATCTTTGAATGGTGAAATTGACAAAATTCAATTACCAAAAAAATACGGGAACAACAATTTGATTTTGATTGCACCTAAATTTGAATACAATTTCAATACAAAATTATTCTGGACTACCTTTGTACAGTTCAATACACAAACCAATAATTTCAATATCAATAGCCGTTTGCAATATAGGTACAAGCCAATGAGTGATTTCTTTTTGGTGTATACCGACAACTATTTTACAGATCCAATGCTTAAAAATAAAAACAGAGCCCTTATCTTCAAGTTCAACTACTGGTTTAATTTATAATCAATTCATTTTATGGCTGCCTCATTTAAAATAGAGGGACAATATGTAGCTATTGCAAGTAAGCAAATTTTTCCAGCCGTGGTAACTGTTGTCAATGGATTAATCATTGCCATTGAAAAAATTGCCCATGCACCCAATCATTTTTTACTTCCAGGTTTTATAGACGCCCATGTACATATTGAAAGTAGTATGCTTGTGCCAAGTTCCTTTGCACGCTTAGCCGTGACCCATGGTACGATTGGTACGATCAGCGACCCACACGAAATAGCCAATGTGTGCGGGATAAAAGGAGTTCATTACATGATTGAGAATGGAAAAAAAGTACCCTTTCATTTTTTCTTTGGGGCACCAAGTTGTGTACCTGCCACTGAATTTGAAACTGCCGGTGCTGCCATTAGAAGTGAAGCGGTAGCAGAATTATTGGCCAGTAAGGATATTTATTACTTAAGTGAAATGATGAATTTTCCTGGCGTATTATTTAAGGACGAAGAAGTAATGAAAAAAATTGCAGCAGCACATAAAGCAGGCAAACCTGTGGATGGCCATGCACCTGGATTAAGGGGCGAAGAAGCAAAAAAATACATTGAAGCAGGTATTAGTAGCGACCACGAATGTTTCACCATCGAAGAAGCCTTGGATAAATTGCAGCATGGGATGAAAATATTAATCAGAGAAGGAAGTGCTGCAAAAAACTTCGAGGCCTTGTATGAATTATTAGACGATCATCCCAACGATACCATGCTTTGCAGCGATGACAAACACCCAGATAGTTTATTGGAGGGGCATATCAATGTTTTGTGTGCAAGAGCTGTTGCCAAAGGCATTGATCAATTCAATGTATTAAAAGCCGCCTGCCTCAATCCAGTCAAACATTATCAGCTACCAACTGGTTTTTTTCAAGTGGGCGATCCAGCAAATTTTATTGTGGCCAAAGATTTGATAGATTTTGAAGTATTAGCTACCTACATCAATGGTGAAAAAGTGGCAGAAAATGGACAATCGTTGATTCCAATGATTCATGAAAAAACCATCAATCAATTCAATGCCCTTCCTATAACAGAACAAGACATCAAAATTTATGTATCCAGCTATCCAGCTAAAGAAGGACGCATCCCTGTAATAGAAGCCATCAATGGACAATTGATTACTAATTTTTTATGGAAAGATGCATGTATTAATAAGGACAATGAAATAATTGCAGATGCAGTAAATGACATTTTAAAAATTGTAGTCTACAATCGATACCATGCAGCTGCACCTAAAATGGCCTTCATCAAAAATTTTGGTTTTAGCACTGGCGCTATTGCTTCCACAGTGGCCCATGATAGCCACAATATTATTGCAGTGGGTGTAACTGATACTGAAATTGTAAGCGCCATCAATGCAGTCATTCAAGCAGAAGGAGGCATAAGTTGTGTGCAGGGAGAAAAAATAAAAATTTTGAACCTACCAGTGGCAGGACTTATGAGTATTGAAGATCCATATCAAGTAGCAGCTGCATATACCGAAATAGATGCAATGGCCAAATCCTTGGGCAGCCAATTGGGTTCCCCTTTTATGACCTTAAGTTTTATGGCCTTATTAGTGATACCACAGCTAAAACTAAGTGACAAAGGTTTGTTTGATGGCCATGCATTTAAATTATTTTAAAATTGTCGGCAAGAAACTTAGATTTGAAAAAATTACCCTCACATGGTGCATCATTTAAGTGAAAAACACAGTTTGATTAGCAACTGGATTGCAGAGCTAAGAGATGTAAATATCCAGCATGACCGCATGCGTTTTAGACGTAATTTAGAGAGAATTGGTGAAGTAGCTGCTTATGAAATGAGCAAGCTGATGCCTAGTATTAACAAGGAAACCACTACCCCTTTAGGCCTGCATTCATCTAAGGTATTGGCTGAACAACCCGTATTGGCTACCCTATTAAGGGCAGGCCTACCCTTGCATCAGGGTATGCTCAACTATTTTGACAAAGCAGACAACGCATTTATTTCAGCCTATAGAAAACACCATGAAGATGGGAGTTTTGAAATTAGTATAGAATATTTAAGCTGCCCCGATTTAAACCATCGAGTTTTGATTGTTTGCGATCCCATGTTGGCTACAGGCACTTCCTTGGTGCAAACCATTCAAGCCATTACTAAAAATCATCAGCCCAAAGAAATTCATATTGTGGTTGCCATTGCTAGTAAAAAAGGCATCGCCACCGTAGAGGCCGCCTTGGGTAAAAATATACCCATTTGGTGTGGTGATATTGATGAGCACTTAAATGACAAAAGCTATATCCTGCCTGGTTTAGGCGACGCAGGCGATTTGGCTTATGGAACCAAAATTCAGTCCTAAACCACTAGTTCGTATATTTACCTTAAAAGGAAGCCTTGCTTAAAGAACTCATTTTAGCCATTCGCGCTTATTTTACCGCACATCGTTTCATTCTTGAACATCAATTATGGAAATGGATGATTGTTCCAGGCATGGTCTATGCCTATTTATTTGTATTGGGCATGACCTATTTTAGTCAATCCTCCAGTTTTTTTATTGAAGCAATTATTTTAAAAACAGGTTTGAAATCATGGGTAGATACCTTGAGCAACGATTGGATTGGATTTTTTATCACCATGGGCAGTTTCTGGTTGTGGTTCACTTTACTCTTATTTTATTTTGCTTTGTTTAAATACCTTTTTTTAATCGTTTTCGCACCCTTCTTGGCTTATCTTCATTTACGAATAGACGCTATTCAAAATAATTCCCAATTTGTATTTAATGCAAGTACTTACAAAAAACTAGTCACTAGGGCCTTGGTTTTAAATGTGACCAATTTGCTTTGGCAAACTGTTTACCTAATTCCTATCGTCCTCATTTGCACTTTACCCATCATTGGTTGGTTTACACCCATCTTTACCATATTGATAGAATGTTATTTTTTAGGAGCTGCCATGTTGGATTTTAGTTTGGCCACTGAGCATAAAAATAAAGTGGCTGCAGCCGCCTATGTCAATAACCACAAAGGCTTGCCCATTGGCAATGGCATCATTTTTTACTTGATGCATTTTATTCCCATACTTGGTTGGATGACCGCTCCATTTTACGCTCTAATAGCTGCACAATTAAACACTTTAGAAGTTAAAGACAACGCTTAATGACAACAGGAAAAGTATTTTTATTGCCCATGGTATTGCATGAAGAAGGTTATGATGCCCTACCAACCGATCTAGTTAAATGGATACAACAATGTGATGCATTTTTTGTAGAAGAAGAAAAAACAGCCAGGCGTTTTTTTAAAAAACTTTGGAAAGAAATGGTGATTGACAATTATATTTGGTATCCCATTCATAAAGTAGAAGCAACACAAATCAATGCTTTTACAGCGTTATTGAAAGAAGGAAAGAATATTGGTATACTATCCGAAGCGGGTTGTACAGGCATTGCCGATCCCGGTCAGTTACTGGTAGCCGCTGCGCAAGCAATGGGCGCTTCAGTAAAGCCTTATGTAGGCCCTTCTTCCTTATTGTTGTCCTTAATGGCCAGTGGCTTGAATGGAAATTTATTTCAATTTCATGGCTACCTACCCATTGATGCCCTTGAGCGCAAGAAAAAAATACAGGCTATAGAAGCCGATGGTCTAGAAAGGGCCTGTACTCAATTGTTTATTGAAACACCTTACCGAAACAACCAATTATTAGAAGCCATTCTACAAATTTGTCATCCAAATACCCGACTTTGTATTGCTGTTGATATTACTGCAACCAATGAAACAATTAAAACAGCAACGATTGACTACTGGAGAAACAACAAACCCGAACTACATAAAAAATTAGTAGTTTTTCTTATCGGGAAATAGGCTACAGCGTAAAAGCCGAAAAAAAACTTACCTATTTTTTTTGTAAGCTGCAGGGTGGAAAAATCAAAAGCCCATTGGAAAGCAGCACATCCCTTTTTGTACATTTCTATTTTTTTAATGATAGGCATTTTTCTTGCCTCCATTTTATTTAAAAATAAGGACCAGCCTATTTTTGCGCTTGTTATTATTAGCATTGGAATTTTATTATTACAATTTACTGTCTGGATTTCCTTACCCGCTATGTATCGAAGCCTATTGCTACTATTGATTATATTATCTTGGGGAATGGCCATCTATTTGGCCACCCAAGAAAAAAATTTAATTCAACTACCTTATCCCAAAACCTGGGTAGAAACTTCAAGAAATTGGGTCATTCAAAAAATTAATACAAATATTGTAAATAAGGAAGCCAATGGTTTTGCCTTGGCATTATTATTAGGTGTCAAATCCGATTTAAACAAAGCATTGCTACAAGCCTATGCACAATTAGGCATCATTCATATTGTGGCCATTAGTGGGATGCATTTGGAAATTATTTTCAAGAATTTAACCCGCATCACCAATTGGATGCCTCGTCGTAAATTTTTCTTAGGCTTGGAATTAGTTGTTGTTTTATTAGGCATTTGGTGGTACACTTTAATGGCCTTTGGAAGCCCTTCTATAGTCAGGGCCAGTGTATTTTTTAGTATTTATTTTATTGGGAAATATTTCGGGCAAAGCAATTATACTCTAAATACCATTGCAGGAGGCCTACTAATTTTTTTATTGTTTGATGTAAAAAATTTGGAAAGTTTAAGTCTTCATTTGTCATATGGTGCAGTGATTGGCATCCATCTATTTTATCCAATGTTCTACAAATGGTTACCCATGGACAATCCTCTACTCAATTTTATATGGAGTAATTTATGCATCAGTTTTTCTGCTCAATTAACTACCATGCCCCTACTTTTGTATCATTTTCATCAAATGCCCACCATGGTCTTAGTAAGTAATTTTATCATGGTCCCAATGAGCAATCTTTTACTCTATGGTTTGTTTTTACTAGTAGCCTTACCCTCCTTCTTTGGCCATTGGCTAGGCATTGGATTGGAACAGTATATTTTATGGATCAATGCTAGTGTACGTTTTTTTTATGCCTTGCCGATGAGTGGCAGTTTGATGATAGTATTGGATAAAATGCAGGTGGCACTGTATTATTTAATATTATGGTTGTTGTACAGCTGGTTGAACAAAAAACAAGCTGTTAATCTAGTCTATTCAATTGCAGCCATAGTTGGTTATGGACTATTAAAGTTATTCAGTCAGTTTTGATTTTTGTGGAAAAGCTACCCAAACAAAAAATAGAATAGATAGTACCTTTGACTATGGAAAAGAAAATAAAATCGGCACTCATTTCTGTCTTTTACAAAGACGGTCTTGCTCCACTTGCAAAAACTTTACAAGCTCAAAAAATTACCATTTACTCCACAGGAGGCACACAAAAATTTTTAGAGGATTTAGGCATCCCTTGTATTGGAGTAGAAACAGTTACAGGCTATCCTTCCATTTTAGGAGGCAGGGTAAAAACTTTGCACCCTTCTGTATTTGGTGGAATTTTAGGAAGAAGGTATGAGGAACAAGACTTAAAAGAAATGGAGCAATACAAAATTCCCGAATTGGATTTAGTGATTGTGGATTTGTATCCATTTGAGGAAACGCTTAAAACAACTGAGGAAGAAAAATTAATCATCGAAAAAATTGATATTGGCGGACCTTCTATGATACGCGCAGCCGCAAAAAACTTTAGAGATTTGGTGGTCATAGCTGCCAAAGAAGATTATGAAAAATTAAATACTATTTTAATTCAACAAAATGGAAGCACTCAAATAGAGCAAAGGAAAGCCTTTGCAGCTAAAGCTTTCGAAGTAGTCATGCAATATGATATCGCGATTAGTGATTATTTTAATCCTGGGAAAGTATTAAGGTACGGTGAAAATCCACATCAGGTAGCCACCTTTTATGGTCATTTAGAAAATTGGTTTACTCAATTGCATGGCAAAGAATTATCCTACAATAATTTAGTAGATGTAGATGCGGCCATTGCGCTCATTGGCGAATTACCCACCACAAGCTTTGCCATCATAAAACATACCAATGTTTGTGGTGTAGCGCAAAGAAATACTGTATTTGAAAGCTGGCAAGCAGCCTTGGCAGGAGACCCTGAAAGTGCTTTTGGTGGTGTATTGGTGACCAATGCGACCATTGATACGGCAACAGCAGAAGCCATTCAAGAACTATTTTTTGAAGTATTGATTGCACCTGCATTTGAACCATCAGCCTTGGCCATTTTAACCACTAAGAAAAATAGAGTCTTATTAGCATTAAAACCTGGTGTTGCATTCCATCCAAGTCAAAAAAAATCTATCCTCAACGGAATTTTAGAACAAGGATTGGATCATGGAAATTTTACGAATTGGGAGGAAGTAGGTGCAAGACCTTGCAGCGCTGTAGAAAAAGAAGATTTAATTTTCGCCAATATTATTTGCAAGCATTTAAAAAGCAATGCTATTGCACTGATCAAAAATAAACAATTGGTGGGCAAGGGCTGCGGACAAACAAGTCGAGTAGATGCATTAAGACATGCGATTGAAAAAGCCAAACAATTTAGTTTTGATTTAAAAGGAGCAGTATTGGCATCAGATGCCTTTTTCCCTTTTGATGATTGTGTGAAAATTGCACATGAACAAGGTATTGAAGCCTATATTCAACCTGGAGGTTCTGTAAGAGACAAGGACAGCGTTGCCTATTGTCAGGCCCATGGCTTGGCGATGGTAATGACTCAATTGAGACATTTCAAACATTAATACCAGTGGCCAACAATAAGAAAGCATACCTCGCACTCACCGTTACCAGTGTGGTTTGGGGAACCACCTGGGTAGCCAGTAAAATGGGTATTGCCCACTTACCTGCTTTTGAATTGGCTAGCATTCGTCAATTGATGGGTGGTAGTATCTATGTTGTTTTCTTTTTACTCATGGGAGAGAAAATTCCAACCTTGAAACAGTTTGCTTGGTTATTGCCCATGGCTTTTTTAATGTTTGTTTCTTCCAATGGCATTGCCACTTATGGATTACAATTCATCACCAGTGGATTGGCTGCTTTGATTGCTGCTTTATATCCCTTATCGGTCGTATTGATAGAAAGATATTATTTCAAAGCCATTAAAATAACACCACAAACATTACTGGGCTTGTTTTTGGGCTTATTGGGTATTTTATTTATTTTTTATAAGGATAGTTTACAAATGCATGGCACACACTACTTATTGGGGGTGGGCTTATCCTTATTTGCCATGATTACATGGAGTGTGGGTTCAATCATTATGTCAAGAAATAAAATCAACATGAATGCCTATTATTCCATTGGCTGGCAAATGCTCATCAGTGCATTCACCATGGGATTGATTACTTTGTTTTCTGGTAAATACGTCCCCATTCATGAAATACCAGCAAAAACTTGGGGCATACTGGCCTATATGGTTATGGGCGGATCAGTCTTGGCTTTTGTTTCTTTTATTTACAGCATGAAACATTTAAAACCTGCCATTGCCAGTTTATATGCTTATATCAATCCTATTGTAGCTATTTGGGTAGGTTCTTTGTTACTAGATGAAAAAATAACCTTGAATAATATCATTGGTACCTGCTCTACATTGATAGGGGTGTACTTGGTCAATAAAAGTTTAAAAAATCAAAAAGATCCGGTGGAAGCCATTGCAGATGCAGATGGTATGTAGCTTTAATTTTTATGGGACGCTCTCCATAGTTGATTAAAGGATTTATTAGGAAAATCTAAAGGACCACGTTGATTGGTCCAACCTTTAAATATTTTATTGATCACCCAGTTTTTGATAGTGGCATTGCCTTGATTCATTAAACTACGATTAAGAGAGGCTTGCTTCCACATTTTCCATGCAAAACTTTCTGCAAAATTTGTTTCTCCAGCATCCACAGCTTCTTTTCTATTTTCCAATAAGAGTTCATGAACATTGATGCGCACAGGACAAACTTCAGTACAACTGCCACATAAACTAGAAGCGTAACTTAAATGTTTGTAATCATGCATGCCTCTTAAATGAGGTGTAATCACACTTCCAATGGGGCCACTGTAAGTGGTGTCATAGGAATGTCCTCCAATATTTTTATATACAGGGCAAGCATTCAAACAAGCCCCACAACGTATGCAGTACAAGGCTTCCCTGGCCTTGGTATTGGCCAATAATTCGGTACGACCATTGTCCAATAAAATCACAATCATCTCTTCTGGACCATCTTGTTCATCCGATTGTCTTGGTCCAGAAATAATGCTATTATATACGGTTACTTGTTGGCCTGTTCCATAAGTGGCTAAAAGTGGCCAAAACAAACTTAAATCTGAGACGGAAGGAATTACTTTTTCAATACCTACAATGACAATATGTGTTTTAGGCCAGGAAGCAGAAAGTCTAGCATTGCCTTCGTTTTCGGTCAATGCAATGCCTCCAATATCTGGAAGAATAAAATTGGCACCGGTCACTCCAATTTCAGCTTGCACATATTTGTCTCTTAAATTTTTTCTTGCCACCAAGGTTAATTCCTCAGGTGTTAAATTAATAGATGTGCCTAATTTCTCGTTAAATAATTTAGCTACATCTTCCTTGCTTTTGTGCATGGCTGGTGTAACAATATGGTAAGGTGCTTCACCATCCATTTGTTGGATGTATTCTCCTAAATCTGTTTCTACGCTTTCGATGCCAAGCGATTCTAAATAATCATTCAAATGAATTTCTTCTGTCACCATGCTCTTACTCTTAACTATTGAACGACAATTTTTTTCAGCTGCAATTTTACCAATATGATCCAATGCTTGTGCAGCATCTTCGGCCCATAAAACCTGACCGCCTCTTTTGGTTAATTGTTCTTCAAATTGAGTTAAGTAAGTATCCAAATGTTCCATGGCTTCCCATTTTCTGTTCTTGGCCCTTTCTCTTACGCTTTCTAAATCGGTAAATTGTTCTTTGCCCTTAGGCACTACTGCATTGTATTTCCCAATGTTGAAATTAATTTTTCTTCGATGCGCTAAGTCAACCGCTTTGGCATTGCTTTTAGTAAGAAAAGATTGAGCGAAGATGTTCTGCATGGGTACAAAAATAACTATTTATTCTTTAGATGTTTTGCAGATGCGGCCAAGGCCTCGTAGAAAGTTTCCCCATACTTTCTCACAATGGATTCTTTCAAAAATTCGAAGGCAGGCACTTTTAATTTTACACCTAAGGAGCAGGATGCTTTGCACAGATCTTCTCTAGGCTCATAATTCATGTATTCCATATTTGGGTCCACCTTACTTTTTTGCACCTTAATGGGAAATAAATGACAGCTGATGGGTTTTTTCCATGGAATCTTGCCGTCATTGTAGGCTTGTTCAAATGCACATTTGATGATGCCTGCTTTGTCCCTGAAACCATAAGCACAAATTTCACCATTCAATGTTGGGGTCACCCAACCAAATTCACGATCGTATAAAAATTGGCCTACTTGTTTTACTTCCTTAATGCCTTCCTTGGTCATATAGGGTTCAACCAACTCGTAATATTTTTTTATAAATTCTTTTTCTTGATTTTCTAGCGGCGCACCTGCATCTCCATCTTCACAACAACCACCTTTGCATTTGGTCAAATCGCAAACAAATTGTTCTTCCACCACTAGGTCACTCACTAAAACATGGTCAATAATAATCATAGCTAAATTTATTGTACAAAGATAGATTTATTTCCAACTAAAAGTATTCACTAAATGTTTCAAATCTTTAAATAAAAAAGCATTCACGGGTGCCAAGGAATCTTCATTCGGTGTGGTGTCAAAATACAGTGCTCCTCTAAAAAAATGATTGGTTGAATCAGTTAAAAAAAACTGATAGCTGGTGGCCACATCACCTCCAATATGAAAAAACACTCCTTCCACTCCTTGGTGAATGGAAAACAAGGAATCAGTAATAAAACTGGCCCTGCTATTGTGGTTGTTGGCAAAAGTATAAGCATCTCTGATTAGGGTATCCAACTGATGCGCTTTCATTTTAGTATAGCTTACATAAATGGTGGCGGCCATGCTAGGAAAATGAATATTGATCCAAGCATCTGTTTTTTTATTGGCCCCAAAATAATTAATGTTTTTGTCAATCTGCGCATAGCTTGGATATTCAAAAGTATAGGGATAACCTGGTTCATTAAAAAGCTGATACGATTTTGCAGGAAAGCTAATGGCCTCGTAGCCTTTATTTTTGGGAACAAAAGGACTATTACAAGCAGTCAATAATAAACTACCGATAATAAAAAAAACAATTAAACCCCTATACATGCTCGGCATTTTGAGTAGGTAAAGGGACAATGATTAATTGAATTTTGTGAATTCTATTTTTTTGAATTTCCATGACCGTAAAACTAAATTGTTTGTACTTGGCTACCTGTTGTGCTACGGGGAAATGACCAGCAATTTCTAAAAACAAACCAGCCATGGTATCGCTTTCCCCTTTTACTGCATCAAAAGTGTTGGTTGAAATATCAATAAAATTACAAAAATCATTGATGGCCGTTTTACCCTCAATAATAAAATGAAAGTCATCAATTTTTTTAATCATGGATTCTTCCTCATCAAATTCATCTTTGATATCTCCCACAATTTCTTCTAAGATATCTTCTAAAGTAATAATACCACTGGTACCACCAAATTCATCCACTACTACGGCGAAATGAATACGCTTCAACTGAAACTCTTTCAATAAATCTTCAATCATTTTTTGTTCATGTACAAAAAATGCAGGTCGAATCAATTGTTTCCAATTGTAATTGGCCGCCTCATTGATATGAGGAATAATATCCTTGGTATGTATCATCCCAACGATGGAATCTAAATCTTCTTTGTAAATTGGAAACCTGCTGTAATTGTGAGCCTTGATGTGTTCTAACAAATCATTAAAATTTAATTGTTCTTCTACGCCATCCACGTCTAGCCTAGTTTTCATGATTTGTTTGACCGAAATATTTCCAAACTTCACAATGCCTTTCAAAATATTTTTTTCATGGGTTTGATGCACGGGCGAAGTAGTCAATTCAATGGCATGGTCTAGTTCCTCCATGCTGTAGGAATTATTGCGCTTCTTAGCCATGATTTTTTCAATGCTGTTGGTATACTTTACCATGTATGAGCTGGGCTTAGAAAAAATAAAATAAACCCCTTGTATGATTAAACTAAAGTCTTGTGCGAAACGAATATTATTTTGTGTGGCCATTACCTTGGGTAAGATTTCTCCAAAAAATAATAAAAGTAAGGTAACAAAAACCACTTTGACCACAAATTCAAAACCTGGTATTGCAATTTTATCAAATGTAAAAAAATGATTGATGACCACGTTGGCAATTAAGATGATGCAAATATTAATAAAACTATTGGCGATCAACATGGAGGTCAATAGCTTCTTAGGTTCTTCCAGCAATAAGATGATTCTTTGAAATGGACGATAAGGTTTGTTTTTGATGGACTGAATGTCTTTGTAAGACAAAGAAAAAAATGCCACTTCAGAACCAGCAATAATAAAGGAAAGAAACAAAAGAAGACACATCAAAATTAGTAAACCACTGTCCTGTTGCAATTGCAACAAATAATTGATCGAAGAAATAAATAGTGGTCCCGAATGAGGTTCCAAAGTCAGGTTGTTTTTATAAATGGAAAGTTACTGATTTTAAAAAGACAAAATGAAAATTTTAACATTTTCTACAACTGTCTTAAAAACTCGACAATAATTTTTGGGAAAGGATAGGTCCTCAACTTGGCTTTAGGTACCCAGAGGCCTTTGGAAAGCGCAGCTGGCTTAGTTTTAAGGTCTACTTGAATAAATCTAACAGTAAGTTGTTGATGTGTAAGCAATTGATTCACAGGTGCAGAGATGTTTGTGCGGAGGAGCTCTTTTTTTGTAATGCCCAATTGTTGCTGAAGCACTTGTTTAAGGTAAACAGCATTGTCTTTAGGCAGGCCATCATTTTGCACTAAATAAAATTGGTACAGGCCCGCCCAAATATCTTCTATTCCGCGTTTTTGAATCATGAGCTGTTCTTTGAAATTAAAAACAAAAAAATCAAATTGTCTTTTCTTTTTTTGAATCTGTTTTAATTTAATGGGCAATAAATTGATTTGATTGGTTGCAAAAGCAATGCACCCTTTTTGCATCACACAATCACTACAAAGAGGGGCACTGGGCTTACAAACTGTCGCACCAAAATCCATCAATGCCTGATTATAAATACCAGCAGTTTTTAAGGCAAGATTTTCACCAGCTACTTGATTGAAATATTTAATGCCTTCATTGGTATCAATGGGTAAAGAAATACCATAATACCTAGAAAAAACTCTATATACATTGCCATCTACCACTGCATATGGCAGGTTAAATGCAAATGAAGCAATGGCCGAAGCCGTATAAGGTCCAATGCCTTTGAGCGCCAACAATTCATCGTAGGTTTTAGGAAAGGTCCCTTGGTACTGCTTTACGATATACCTAGCCGTATGCAATAAATTTCGGCAGCGATTGTAATAGCCCAATCCTTCCCATAATTTAAATACTTGTTCATCCTTGGCCTTGGCCAATTGAAAGATGGTGGGGTATTTTTTTTTAAATTTTTCATAGTAGGCCCATCCTTGTTCTACCCTTGTTTGTTGTAAAATAATCTCACTTAGCCATATTTTGTAGGGATCCAACTCTCCTTTCCAGGGCATGGGTCGATCATTGCTGGTTTTATTCCATTGGAGCAATAATTGGGTGAAAGCAGTGGTCATGAAGGCAAAAATGAGCTAAAAAGATCAAAATCGTAGAATTAAGAAGAAATAGTGTAGGATTATGTATAAAATATAATTTATATATTAAATTATTATATGTATAGAAGACTAGAATTATGTATCAAAATGAATAAAAATAATAGAATATAGTTGTAAAAAGGCGAAAATTGATTTATTTTTAATTACAAACCACAAAACTAAATTTCATGAGAAAATCTGATCTCATCAATCAAATCTCTGACAAAACTGGAATCCCTAAAGTTGACGTACTCGTTACTTTAGAAACTATGTTTAAGGAAGTGAAAGAAAATTTAGCAAACGGCCAAAACATATACATACGTGGCTTTGGCAGCTTTATTACTAAAAAAAGAGCGGCAAAAATTGGACGAAACATTAAGAAGAACATTGCCGTTGAAATTCCAGAACATTTTATCCCTGCTTTTAAGCCAGCAAAAGAATTTGTCAACGAAGTAAAAAGCAAACTTAAGTAACTTACCTTTGCAAGAAATTGACCTATTTTGAAAAAAGCGCAGTGGATGGCTATTATTGCGGGTACAGTTCTATTTAGCATTCTATACCTATTTGTTCCAAGATCCAACAAGAAAGCGTTGGCCACAACGGCTGAAGTAGCTGTTAATCAGGGTGTTAGCTCTAAATCATTGATTGATGGGGCTAAGACTTCCTTAAGCGCAGATCAAAAAATTGCCTTATTAGGCATTGAAAATCAACTCAATACAAATTCTAAGACGGCTGACAGTATTAAAACTTACAAGTCCCTTGCCCAGTTTTGGGCCAAGGAGGTTCAGCGCATAGAACCTTATTTATATTATACTTACAGCGCTGCTTTGTTGGAAAATACTGAAAAAAGCCTCACTTTTGCAGCCCAGCAGTTGGTAGATAACTTTACCAACCCGGATGCACCCCCTGCCCTTCAAAATTGGATGGCAAGTAATGCAAAAGTTCTTTTAGAAAAAGCATTGGTTATCAACCCAATAAATGATTCGGCAAAAATAAATTTAGGTGCATGCTATTTGTTTGGAAATATTTCAGACAACCCAATGCAAGGTATTTTAAAAGTAAAAGAAGTAGTGGATAAAAATCCACACAACGATTATGGCCAACTTATTTTAGCCTTGGGGGGGAAGAAGTCAGGACAATTTGAAAAAGCCATCGAACGCTTTTTAATTGTTTTAAAAGACCAACCCAATAACATCGAAGCCATGGTCAACCTGGCAGAATGTTATGAGTTAACCAATCAAAAAGCCATTGCCATCGATTGGTACATCAAAGTAAAAAACTTGGTGAACAATCCAGATGCAAAGCTAGCTGTATCTAAGCGAATTCAAGAATTAAAGAAATAACATTTTATAACAAAAATTATTCGACATGCCTTGTGGTAAAAAAAGAAAGCGTCATAAAATTGCGACGCACAAAAGAAAAAAACGTTTAAGAAAGAATCGTCATAAGAAAAAGAACAAATAGTTCTCTACCTAGATAGACAAACGTATTTGTTTCAATAAATACGTTTGTCTTTTTTCAAACTGCACACCACTTATCTACTTAGCAACTTTACCTTACCTTTTCCTTCCTTTGTAAAGTGGTCGTGATTCAAAAAACATAAAGCAGCTGTTTGCTATCTTGCAGGCTACCTGTTTTTAAAAAGTTGCGCTACCGTGAATAAAGAATTAATCATTAACAGCTCGGCTGATGGGGTTGAAATAGCCTTATTGGAAGAGAAAAAGTTGGTAGAAATACACAACGAAAAGATGGATGCCCGTTGGTCTGTAGGAGATTTATACCTTGGAAAAGTGAAAAAAATTATCCCTGGTTTGAATGCCGCCTTTATAGATGTGGGCTTCGAAAAAGATGCTTTTTTGCATTACACAGATTTAAGCCCTTATGTTAAATCCCTGATCAAGTTTACCCAGTTGGCTGTGAATGACAGCAATCACCAATTTGATTTTTCAAAATTTCAATCGGCACCTGAAATTGTAAAGACAGGAAAGATCAGTGAAGTGCTCAATGGCAAACCAACTGTCCTGGTTCAAATCTTAAAAGAACCCATCGCAGCCAAAGGCCCTCGCCTTACCTGTGAAATATCCTTGGCAGGAAGATTTGTGGTTTTGACACCGTTCAATGAAATGGTGGCGGTATCTAAGAAAATTCATTCAGGCGACGAACGTAAAAGATTACAAAAAATATTGGAAGCAGTAAGGCCTAAAAACTTTGGCATTATTGTGCGCACGGCTGCAGAAGGCAAGACCACCGCAGAATTGCATGAAGATTTATTGACCCTCACACAAAACTGGAAAAATATTCAATCTAATTTGAAAGGCGCCCTGCCTCCAGCTAGAATCATGAATGAGGAAAGTAAAACCAATAGTATCTTAAGAGATTTATTGAGTGAGGACTTTAATAAGATTGTGGTGAACGATAAAAAAATATTTGATGTAACACTAACTTATCTTCAAAGAATTGCACCACACAAAATAAATATTTTAAGCTTGTATTCAGGTGATCAAGAAATATTTGATCAATATGGTATTACCAAGCAAGTAAAATCAAGTTTTGGAAAAACGGTCAATTTAAACTCTGGTGCCTATTTAATTATAGAGCATACCGAGGCCTTGCATGTGATTGATGTGAACAGTGGATTCAAGAGTGTGGGCAATAATCAAGAGGAGAATGCATTGCAAACCAATTTGGAAGCCGCCGAGGAAATCGCTAGACAATTAAGGCTAAGAGATATTGGGGGCATTATTGTGGTAGATTTTATTGATATGAAGCTACCCGACAACCGTAGAAAAGTACAGGAAGCCTTGGAGGAACATATGAAAACCGACCGGGCCAGGCATTCCATCTTATCTATTTCTAAGTTTGGTTTACTACAAGCTACCCGCCAAAGAATAAGACCCGAGGTTAATATCAATACCTCTGAAGATTGTCCAGCCTGTGCTGGTACAGGAAAAATTAGTTCTGCTTTATTATTAGAGGATGAAATGGAGAAGAAACTGGCTTATTTGGCCACACACGGGCATAAATCCTTGATTTTGGTCGTACACCCTATCATTCATTCTCATTTAACCAAGGGCATCTTTACAAGCATTGTAAAGCGTTGGAAAAAGAAATATAAAATCAAGTTGAAATCGCAGGCTTCCAATGCCAGCCATTTAGTAAAATACCAATTCTTAGACGATCAGCAAGAAGAAATAGTTATTTAAACAAAGCAATTAATCTAAAAAGCCCCCACTGATTACAGTGGGGGCTTTTTATTTGCGTCTAGATAAGAACCAACAAAAAGGCCTCTCGATTGCTCGAGAGGCCTTTTATATAGTCGCTAAATCAGCTTAGGTAAATTATTTCTTCTTAATTATAAATTCATATTTACCAACACTAGCTGATCCATTTTGAAACAATTCTGCTTTCACAGTTATTGTACCTGTACAAGCAAATGCATAACCAGATGCATTTTTTGCAAGATAGGTAGTACCTGAAGGGTATTTCTCAAAAGAAATTCCAGCAGCAGGCAATGATACCGCTCCAGTAGCTGGGTCAATATCAATAATCAATGGACTAACCACAGCACCACTTCCACCTGGCCATACGGCTGATAAATCCAATTGATTGGCTTTTGGACCAGCTTTTACCACAACTTCATCACCAGGATAAGAGTCTTCCCACTCATCTTTGATAACTGTATAGGTACCGGCCATATTGGTGTATCCACATACAATAAATGCACCAAAATTGAACATGGTATTGTAAGTTGGACCACCCAATATACCAGAACCGCCGTTGGTACCAGTGTTGTTTACATCATATCTAGCACCAGACTTAGTAAAAAGTCTGAGATAGAAAGAGTACCCAGAGCCTGCTTTAAATGAAGCTGCTGTAACTCCTAACGCTTTTGCTAAATCACCACCTGTGGCAGAAATCTCTGTACTGGCTGTGTCTTTAAAGGCAATAGTTTTTACAAATTTCCATTTAGTGGTGTCATAAGTATTACCGGCAGCAGCATACAAGTCTACGTGATCTACTGGATCAATCGCACCCGTGTAAGCATGTGCCATCACACCTACTTTGGAAGTAGCCGCTGTTTCGTATACTAAACTTGTGTTGATTACTTTATCTAATACTAGATAAGAACCAATGCCAAAGTTAGACAAGGACGAAAGCGGATTAATTTCTCCATCTGTTTTTTTACAAGAACTCACTGCAAACAGGAGGCTGCAAAAAAAGATAGAATATAATATTTTTTTCATTTTCTTCTTTGTTTAATTTTTATTTAATGAAGTTAGCTGGGTTATTGTCCCAGAAAACTTTATTTGCAGCTGTACCAATTGCTTTTTGTGCAGGTGCATTTGAGTTTCTGTCAACAAACACAGAAGGATAATAGAAAGAGTAAGCAAAAATACCAGGCGTTGCTGTAGCAACTGCTAACTGAGCGTTTTTAGGGCTTCCAGTACGTCTAATATTGTTGTATGCTTCCAATCCATTTCCATAAAGTGCAATATGGTATTCAGAGATAATTACATCTAATTTATCTGCAGTTGTTGCAGCAGCACTGTATAAACCATCTACTAAAGTTTTGTAGTTGGCAATTTGAGTGGCATTTGCATAAGCAGTAGCAGGAATTGATGAATTTTGATAACCAATCGCTGTTGGGAAACCAACCACTTTGGTAATTGATTGTGTAACACCACTATTTAATAAAGTAGCAGCATCTCCTTCTTTAGCAGTTACCCCTAAGGTAAGTACCGCTTCAGCTTTTAAGAAAGCAGTGAAAGAAGACAACCAGATTGGGTTAATTCCATTTCCACCAGCACCCAAACCTAAACTAAGTTGTTTGCTTTGGCTATTATCGAATTCACCACCAGCAGGGTAAATACCATGTTGAGTTTTGTAAGCTCCGTCTGGGGGTCCACCACTGTTATCACCATGGTCTCTACCCATATAACCTCTACCACCTACTATACAGAATGGAGTCTTATCTGGAACAGAAGGATACCATACAGGGTAAGTTGCATTGTTGTATTGAGAATTCAAGATACAAGGGCATGATGTGGCATCAGCCCAAGAATATACGTTTGATGTATTTTGACGATAAAAATAGTAACGCAATCTTGGATCACCTGTAGTTGCAGCAACAGTTGTTGAAGTAACACCAGTTACAATACCATTGTATTTCTCTGAAGCGACTTTCCACATGAAGTAGTTGGACAAATATCCACCACCACCATTGTTGTTGTAGTCACCTGCATAATCAGGATGTCTGCTGTCTGGAGACAATGATTTACCATATTGGAATTGGAAATCATTGGCAGAAGTATTGATTAAATCATTCTCTGTCAATAAAGCCTGAATAGCTGAAGTTGCACCCGCTTTGTTCACCAAACGCGTGTTCATGTAAAACTTCAATTTTAAAGTTTTAGCTAAAGTAATCCACTTGGCCTTACTACCTCCGTAATAAAGATCCACTTTAGGCGCACTTGCCGCATTTGTATTGTTTAAATCAATAATCGCGCTATCTAAGATTTTTTGAACTTCTGCATAAACTAAAGCTCCACCATCCACTGCTGGAGTAGTATTAGCAATTCCTTTTACAGCTTGGCTATAAGGAACATCACCAAATAAGTCCACCATGGTTCCTAAGGTATAAGCCTTCATTACACGGGCCATACCAGTTTGGATGAACTTCTTTTGAGATTGTGCCAAAGGTATCATTGCATCTACGTTAGAGAAGATGCTAGAATAGGCAGTGTACCATAAGCCATCATAACTTGCAGGAGAAGAACCATTTCTATAGAAAGGGCCGCCCCATGCGTAGTTAATACGAGCCAAAGGTCCCGCAGCACCGGATGCTCCATTGAAGAATCCGTTAAAATCCAATTGGATTTTATTTAAGTACAAATCAACATCGGCTGTTGATGTACTTGGATAGTTAGGGTTTGTTAATAGGCCATCAAGCTCTTTGTTACAAGCAGTAAAGCTCGTAGCAACTAGCAACAACCCAAAAACAATTTTTTTATATTTCATAATATATTATTTTTTAATTTTTAGAATGTTACTCTAATGCTTGCACCAAAACGGCGGGCTGAAGGACCACTCATCGCTTCAAAACCTCTACCATTACCTACACCTGTTGAAGACGCTTCTGGATCGAAGTGAATGTGTTCAGGGAAGTTAGGAGCAAGATACCATAAATTATTTCCAGATAAGCTAAGAGACAATGATCCAAAAGGAGTTGAATTTAACATGCTTGCAGGGATACTGTAAGACAAAGAAGCTTCTCTTAATTTGATGAAAGTTGCATCGTAGATAGCACTCTCATAAGGAGCTCCGTTGGTAATACTGTTTCCATAATAAGCTTGAGAAGAAGAAATTTGGATATTGTTCTTTTGTCCATTCTCTAATACACCTGGTAAAATTAAAGGTAAGAAACGGTCAAATTGAGTATCGGCTGTTACACCACGACCCAATAAACCACCTGCAGTACCAGAGAACATTGAACCACCTACAGAGTAATCCCATTGCATTCTAAAGCTAAATGCTTTATAGGACAATGTATTGATGTTGGTTAAACGGTACAAGGCATTTGGATCACCAATTACTTTGATACTGTTAGCAGTGATATAACTACCATCTGGTCCAACTTTTCTTTGACCACTTGCATCTCTTTCAAAATAGCTACCAATGATAACACCATAAGGAGAACCATTTTTAGCAAAAGTACCTAGATTAGAATAACCAGAGATGTTGATTTGAGCAATATCAGCAGGAATTCCAGAAACCATACTCTTATTTAAAGTGTACAGGAAGTTGGTATTCCATTTCCAGTCTTTGTTTTTGATGATGTCATAACCTAAAGCCAACTCAATACCCTTGTTTTCTACATTACCTGCGTTGATTTGAGTAGAAGTAAATCCTGTAGCAGGATCTAAGTCACGTCTTAAGATTTGATTGTTCGCTATTTTTTGGTAGAAAGTCAAGTCTAAGTTTAAACGGTTGTTTAAAAACTTACCCTCCATACCAATTTCCTTCTCATCCAATAACTCTGGCTTCAAATTTGGATTTGGCAAGAAGCTTGACAAAGCGTTGTAGTTCACATTTGTACCACCGTTTGTTTGGAAAGCTTTTGTACCAATAATTAAAGCACTACGAGTAGAATAAGGATCTGGGAAATTCGCACTTGTTGAATAACCTACTCTTAATTTTAAATAATTAATGTATTTGTTATTTTTCAAAGCCTCTATCATTGAAGTAGGAATGTAAGACAAACTTACTGAAGGATAGAAGATGCTTCTATTGTCGGCTTCTACTGTAGAAGACCAGCTATTACGACCACCTACTGTTAAGTAAGCGTAATCCTTATAACCTAAGTTAGCTTGTGCAAAAGCACCCAAACTTAAGTTTTGTAATTTATAGTTCAATTCAGATCCATCTTCACTACCTGTTGTATGAGATACGAAGTTACCGTGTGTGAACAAACCATATACTAATTGTTCCGTGCTCTTCATACCATTTTGATCAAAAATTCTTCTTCTTGAGTTAACACCTGCATCCACATTCAATGTGAAATCTTCGTTGATACGTTTGTCATAGTTTAAGATAGCACTGTGGTCCCAAATCATATTGGTAGAAGTAGTTGTACGCATAATACCCAAGGCTTGGAATACACCACCCTTGTTTTGGTTGTAGAAACTAAACTCAGAATAGTTATCAAAACCAGTTCTATAAGTTAAGTTCAAACCTTTAGCGATTTCATATCTAGCAGATACTTGACCGTAAGTTCTGTTGGTTTTATCACCAGTGAAGGCGTTGTATAAAGTCCAACGAGGGTTTTGAATGTCATTTCCATTTCTATAGTAGATAGAAGAGTGGTTAGAAGGCAATTCATATGGTAAACCCATTAAATCCACTGCAGTTGGCGTAAACATAATGTTACCAAATACAGATGAGTTAGAAGGGTTGTTACCGTAACCATCAGAAGTTGGAGGAGAAACTTGATCAGTCAAAGCAAAGTTGATCGTACCACTAATAGTTACTTTGTTTGTAAGTTTAGAGCTTCCACCCATTCCAAATACGTTTTTTCTTAAACCGTTGTTGATAACAAAACCTTGATCATCTGTATAACTATAACTGATGTTATAATTCGCATTAGGGGTAGAACCCGCTAAGTTGATGGATGTATTTTGCATGTTTCCTTGCTTAAAGAAAGGAGCAACACTATTATAATATTTGTACTCATAAGGAGCGCCTTTGAATTCAGGATATTCCAAAGCCCATGGTTGAGCAGCGGTAACTCTATCATAAGGATGCTTCACTATTTGACCTTGCAAACGACCACCCCAGTTAGAGAAGAAAGCGATACCAACACTTAAGTCGAAACCACCACCCCATTGAGTGTTGTAGTCAGGTAAAATTGGATCTGTATTAAAGTAAGATTGAGCAACAGTAATTTCTGTTTTCTTCTTTGCTTTTTGAGTAGAACCGTTTTTAGTAGTAATTAAGATAACACCATTACGTCCAGCCTCACCATACAATGTTGTCGCACTCAAACCTTTCAATACGTTTAAGTTTTCAATAGTGTTTGGATCTAAGTCTAAGAAACGGCTTGGGGTTTGTGTACCATAAGTAAAATTAGATTGTGTATTGGTACCTGCATCAAAAGGAACTCCATCCACGATAAACAATGGTTGAGAACCTCCAGTGATGGTACTGATACCTCTAATATTGATATTTGTTCCTGATCCACTTAAACCACTAGTGTTTACGATATTCAAACCAGGTGCTTTACCATTTAAGATTCTAGCTACATCCGCTTCAGGTCTCATTTCTAAGTCCTCTTTGGATACGGATGATACAGCATAACCTAATGCTTTCTTTTCACGCTTGATACCAAGTGCGGTTACAACCACCTCACCTAATTCTTGGCTTAGATTTTTAAGTGAAAAATTAGTTACTGACTTTGCAGGAGCTTCGATTTTAGCAAAACCTACGCTTGAAACTTGCAAAACAGCACCACTTTTAACACTGATCTTGTAAACGCCATTTGCGTCTGTAAGTGTTTTGTTTTTTGTCGAACCTTTCTCAGTTACAAGAGCACCTTCAACTGCAGTACCTTTGTCATCTGACACTTTACCGGTTACAGTTGTGTTTTGTGCAATTGCAGCCTTAAAAGAGAAAAATGCAACAAACAAACACCATAGTAGTTTTTTTCTCATGTTGTTGTTTTAATTTAATGTTAAGAAAACCCGAATACTAAAAGTATAAGAGTTTTCAAATCTATTAATAATTTGTTAATAAAGAAAATTTTTTTTAACATTTCTTAAACATACCAGTAATAATTTAATAAAATGAAATCATATTAATATTATATCAAATTCATAATATATTCTAATTAAATAAATTGCGGTAAATACTTGTATTTAAATCTGCTTTCTTTATATATTTACAACATGAGCAAGTCAAAATCGGCATTTTTTTGCAATAATTGCGGTTATGAATCTACCAAATGGGTAGGAAAATGCCCTTCCTGTAATGAGTGGAATACTTTTACCGAAGAACTCATCGATAGTGGAAAGGAAAAAGAGGACAATTGGGAAGGTTACCACAACAATCAAAAAGGTACCCAAGTCATTTCCATCAACGAAGTAAACAGCTTATCTGAAAAAAGAATTGACAGTTCCGACCCCGAATTGAACCGTGTTTTAGGTGGTGGCATTGTACTTGGTTCGATTGTTTTAGTGGCTGGTGAACCAGGCATTGGGAAAAGCACTTTGTTCCTACAACAAGGCTTGATGATGAAAGACCAAGTAGTCTTGTACATCAGTGGAGAAGAAAGTATTCAGCAAATAAAAATGCGTGCAGATAGATTGAATTTAAAAAATGAAAATTTTTTCTTACTCACCGAAACCCATACTGCGCCTATCTTTAAAGCCATCAAGAAATTAAAACCAACAGTAGTCATTGTAGATTCTATTCAAACATTAGAATCCAATTTAATTGAAGCTGCTGCTGGAAGTGTATCACAAATAAAACAAACCGCTGCAGAATTTCAACGTTTTGCCAAAGAAACAGGCACCCCTGTTTTTTTAATTGGACATATCACCAAAGAAGGCACCATTGCAGGACCAAAAATTTTGGAGCATATGGTGGATACCGTATTGCAATTTGAAGGCGATCGTCACTATGCTTACCGCATGTTGCGTACATTAAAAAACCGTTTTGGGGGCACTAGCGAATTAGGTATCTATGAAATGACCTCTGCCGGCATGAAGGTAGTCACCAACCCCTCCGCTTTTCTCATCGCCCAAAGAAATGAGTCCTTAAGTGGCAGTACCATTGCCGCTTCCATGGAAGGCATGCGTCCTTTATTGATTGAAGTGCAAGCCTTGGTTACCCAAAGTGTATACGGTACCCCTCAAAGAACCGTGACTGGTTTTGACTTAAGAAGATTGCAATTGTTATTGGCGGTTTTAGAAAAACGCGGTGGATTTGCTTTTGGCATGAAGGATGTATTTGTAAATATTGCAGGTGGATTAAAAATCGAAGACCCTTCTTTGGACTTGGCCATTATCTTATCCTTGCTTTCTTCCTATGAAGATATTCCATTGCCTCAGGGTATTTGTTTTGCGGGCGAAGTAGGTTTGAATGGAGAAATAAGAGCCGTGAATAGAATTCAACAAAGAATTGCAGAAGCAGAAAAATTAGGTTTTGAAAAAATTTATATTGCTGGATTTAATGGGAAAGGATTGGATACAAAAAAACACAGTATTGAAATTATTCCTGTCGAAAGAGTAGATGAAGCCTATCAATTGTTTTTCTAGTGATGCGTATTTTGTATGCAAAAGCACTGACTTATTTACAATCTTTTGTTCATTTATTTTTTCCTCAACTTTGCTTGGAATGTGGAACAGACTTGATTTCCAGCCATGCTGTTTTATGTATACTTTGTGAAAAAAACTTACCCTACACCGATTTATTTAAAATTGAAAATAATTTAATTGAAAAAATTTTTTGGGGAAGAGTACCGTTGCATGCCGCAAGTGCTGTTTTATATTTTACCAAAAATTCTATCGTTCAAACTTTAATTTTTGAATTAAAGTACCACCAAAATAAAAAAGCAGGTTGGCTATTAGGAAGATTGATTGGCACTGCTATTAAAGAGGCTGAACGTTTTAACCCTATTGATTTTTTAGTTCCGATTCCTATTTCGAAAAAAAAGCAAAGACAAAGAGGTTTCAATCAAACCATGATTATTTGCGAAGGTATTTTGCAGGTTTTACCTACTTTAAAAATTAGGCCTGTCTTGAAAAAACAAAAATCTTCGCGCAGTCAAACCAATAAAGACAGAATTCAAAGAGGCGAAAAAATAGCTCATGTTTTTGAATTAGACCCTTCCATGGACATCAAAGCTGCTAGGCTATTGTTGGTAGATGATGTCATTACCACTGGCGCCACCCTCGAAGCGGCCTGCACTTGCTTATGGGAGGCCCAACCTTTTTCCATATCCATTGCCGCAGGCGCTTATACCCTCTAGTCCATCCACTTGATCACTTTTAAGTCAAGCTTCCATCAACCTTTTAATCAAATATTTGTTACATTTATATACAAAATCAACCTATGAAATCAATATTAACAATTTTATTATTTGCCATGACCTTAAGTTTATCTGCTCAAAGCATTCATTCATTCAATGTGAAAAGTATCGATGGTAGTTCAATGAATTTAGCCAAGTATAAAGGTAAAAAAATACTTATCGTTAATACAGCTTCAAAATGTGGTTATACTCCACAATATGAGGCCTTAGAAAAAGTGTATGAGCAATACAAAAACAAATTAGTAATTGTTGGCTTTCCTTGCAATCAATTTGGCGGACAAGAGCTAGGCACCAACGAAGAAATTGTTGCGTTTTGTAAAAAGAATTATGGTGTTACCTTTCCTATGGCAGATAAAATTGACGTGCAAGGCAACAACATCGCACCTATCTATCAATGGTTGACACAAAAATCAAAAAATGGTGTATTAGACGCTAGCATTAGTTGGAATTTCAATAAATTTTTATTGGACGAAAATGGTAAAATGATTGCATACTTTCCTAGCAATGTAAAACCAGACAGCGAGGCTATTTTATCTTACCTGAAATAATTTTACAGGCCCCCTTTTATCAACTATCCATTATCTTCGTTGCATGTTATTTAGCGAAGTAATTGGACAAGCGCCATTAAAAAAACAATTGGTTCAAATGGTGCAACACCAAAGGTTAAGTCATGCCTTATTGTTTGTTGGACCAGAAGGCTCGGGTGCACTGCCTTTGGCCATTGCTTTTGCACAGTACATAGTGAGCCTGCCCAATAACAAAATGTCCGACGCTGCGGATTTATTTGGAGCGCCAACCACTGTATCAAGTCCTGCACCTACTTATGGCCCTGAAGAAATTGCTGCTCTTCCTGCTTACCATCGTGCCAATAGTTTGATGCATCCTGATTTGCATTTTTCTTTTCCATCCATTACAGAAAAGCCAGGTCAAAAAAACATAAGTGCTAATTTTATTGAGGCATGGAGGGAGTTCATTAACCTCTATCCTTATGGCAATGCTTTTGATTGGTTGCAATTGATCAAAGCAGAAAACAAACAAGGTAACATTAGCGCAGACGAATGTGCTGAAATCATCAAAAAACTTTCTTTTAAAAGTTTTGAAAGCGCCTATAAGGTTTTAATACTTTGGATGCCCGAATATTTAGGGAAAGAAGGAAATAAATTATTAAAATTAATTGAAGAGCCCCCAGACCATACTATTTTTTTATTGGTGGCCGCCAATGAAGAAAATATATTGCCTACTATTTTAAGCAGGTGTCAATACATTAAAGTGCCCAGGCTTTCCAAAGAAGAAATTGAAGAAGCCTTAATTTCGAAAGGAAAAATTGATCCTGAAAAAGCGGCTCAAATTGCCTTGATGTCCGATGGAAATTACAGAGAAGCCTTGCACCTTTTACAACATAGCGATGCCGACTTTTTAAGTCAAATCAGAGAATGGCTCAATGCCATACTAAAGAATGGCCCCCTAGCTCAGATGAAATGGGTGGAGGAGATGAGTAAAATGGGTAGAGAGCCTCAAAAGCAATTTTTAAAATACTTTAACTACTTATTGGAACAAAGTATTCGCCTTAAAGTATTGGGCAGTGAACTACCCTTGGACCCTGCTTTAAAGGATTTTGCCTTAAGAATCAATAAAATAGCTGGCGTTGGACAATTGGAGGCCATCGTTCAAGAAATTGACAAAGCCACTTATTATATAGAGCGCAATGCCAATGCCAAAATGCTATTTATGGCCTTGGGTATCAAGTTCTATCACATCATTCAGAACAAAACCTTAATTTTGACAGAAGCATAGGTAGTGAGGTAGTTTATAGACATTAGAACCCATGCAAGGTATTTTAATCATTAACAGTAGAATTTAGCATATATGGGATGTGGATCATGTGGAACAGGAACACCTAATGGCTGTAAAAGCAATGGTGGTTGTAGTACTGGAGGCTGTAACAGACTAAACGTACACGATTGGCTTCGTGATTTGCCAATTGATGATATTGCAACTCAATGCAAAGTAGTAGAGGTAAGCTTCAAACAAGGAAGCCGAAAAGAATTTTTTAGAAATACTACCTTAGAACATTTTGAGAAAGGCGACTACGTCACTGTAGAAGGTGTCAATGGTTTTGACCTTGGCGAAATTTCCTTGACAGGAGAATTGGTGCGCGTTCAATTGAAGAAAAGAGGGACAGATGAATTTAGTCCTGAGATGAAAAAAATTCTACGACCAAGCAACGAAAGAGATTTAGAAACTTACCATATCAGTAAAAGCAGAGAAGCGGCCATGTTGGCAAGAAGTCGTGCAGCTGCCAGAGACCTGCGATTGGAAATGAAACTAAGTGAAGTAGAATTGCAAGCCGATGGGAAAAAAGGTACTTTCTTTTATACTGCTGATGACCGTATTGACTTTAGAGAATTGATTAGGACTTTTGCTGGTGAGTTTAAAGTGAAAGTAGAAATGCGTCAAATTGGTATCAGACAAGAAGCTGCTAAAGTGGGTGGAATTGGTAGTTGTGGAAGAGAATTGTGTTGCAGTACTTGGTTGCACGATTTTAAAAGTGTAAACACTACGGCTGCTCGTTACCAAAACTTATCTATCAATCAAACCAAATTAAGCGGTCAATGTGGTCGTTTAAAATGTTGCTTGAATTTTGAATTGGATACCTACTTAGATGCTTTGCAAGCTTTCCCAGATTATGCCGATACTTTACAAACTGCAATGGGAACTGCATTTTTAATAAAGAAAGATATTTTCAAAAATTTAATGTGGTATACCTTACCTAACAATACCAAGCATTATCCTTTAACGATTGACCGAGTTATTGAAATTAAAAAATTGAATAAGCAAGGAATTGCAGTTGAGGAATTACAAGCAGTAGAAATTACTGGTAAAAATAAAGAAGTAGAACCAGAATTTGTAGAACTAGTAGGTCAAATAAGTTTACGCTCATTAGAAAAGAATGATCGTCGTAGAAGAGATCAACAAAGAAGCTTTAATGATCGTCGAACAAGCAATGACAGACCGAACAATGATAGACCTAACAATGATAGAGGTCAAGACAGAAACAACAATCGACCTAATTTTAACAATGGTCCAAGACCTAACAATGGTCCAAATAACGGTCCAAGATCTAACAATAATAACGGACCTCGTCCAAACAATAATCAAGGACCAAGGCCCAATAATGGCCCTAGACCTAACAATGGACCATCAAACGGACCAACTAATCCAAACGCGAATTAAATTAAGCATATAATTTTTCTAATTCGCTATTGGTAAAATCCATTAATTTTTTTACATAATTAGGGGAGAAATTAAATTCAATGCCTGCTGTTTTATATAATTCAGGTAAGGTCTTTGTTCCGCCTAAACTTAAAGCATTCATATAATTCTCTAAAGCCTGCTTTGGATTTTTTTGATACTGCATCCACATGCCAATAGCACCTAATTGTGCAATCCCATATTCAATATAATAAAAAGGCACTTCAAATAAATGCAGTTGTCTTTGCCATCCAATAGCTCTATACATATCTAAACCTGAATAGTCAATACTGTCTGTAGAAAATTCTGCTACTATAGCTTTCCAAGAAGCTGTGCGCTCTTCTATACTATGCATAGGATTTTCATAGACCCAATGTTGAAACTTATCAATAATGGCAATCCAAGGAAATATGGTAATGGTTCTTTCTAACTGATGTTCTTTGGCTCTATTTAAATCTTCTTCATTATCAAAAAAGCTTTGCCAATGATTCATGGTAAATAATTCCATCGACATACTGGCTACTTCTGCTATCTCCATAGGATATTCTTTAAACGCGCTTAATGAAAGTGGATGCGCTAAAAATGAATGCATAGCGTGGCCGCCTTCGTGCACCATGGTTGTTACATCGCTCATTTGACCGGCTGCATTCATAAAAATAAATGGCGCCCCCGATTCTGCTAAAGGACAATTGTATCCGCCCGGCGCTTTCCCTTTTCTGCTTTCTAAATCAAAATGTTTTAACGCCTCCATTTTTTTCAAACAGTCAGCAAAAAAAGGATTCAATTGTTCAAAACAAGCTACCGATTTTTCATACAAATCTTTTCCATCGGTGAAAGGCCTTAAAGGTGCAGTGCCCGCTGGCTCTGCTTCGGTATCCCAAGGTTTTAAACTGTCTAATCCTAATTTCTTTTTCTTACGTGCATAAATTTTATCAATCAGTGGAAGTACATGTAATTTGATGGCTTCATGAAATTGAAAACAATCTTCTTTGGAATAATCAAACCTGCCTAGTTCCACAAATTTGTAATCTCTATAATTCGCAAAGTCTGCATTCAAAGCCATTTGATTTCTTTTTTGAATCAAGCTAGAAAATAAATCATGCATACTGGTTTGATCTTGTAAACGACGCTCCTGTATTTTACGGTATACATCTTCTCTTACTGATCTATCTTCATCTTCTAAGAATTTAGCTGCTTGTTGTAAAGTGTATTCTTGCTCTCTAAATCGAATGGTCATCTTACCTGCAATAGTGCCGTATTGTTGTTGTAGCACACTCAATTCTGCTTGTAGAGGAATATTTTCTTCTCTAAATAATTCTATATTTTTTTGAACCGATCTTAAATAAGTAAAATACAAGTCTTGATTTAATGCTTTGGTATAAGGGCTATGAATTAATTTTTTATTGAGCGCATCGGCATAGGGTTGCATCTTAGGTTGAATTTCCATACAGAAATAATTAAAGGCTTCTTCCAAAGATTTATCAGTGGTATTGCAGGTCATTTTTATTTGTCTCCAGCAAGCATCTTCACTAATAAAAGCCTCCAATTCACTTAAATCTGATAACCATTTTTCAAGTGTTGATAGATTGGTGATTGGTCTGTCTAACAATTCCTTGAAAAAGGATTCAATACTGGTCCAATCTGTTAAAACATAATCTTTAGGTAAGTAATGGTGAGGCAATTTTTGAATGTCGGCCGTTCTTGGCATAAGATGAAATTTTAAGAAGCAAATTTACTACTTTTACACAGTTCAAAAGCGATTAAAGTGTCCGATACCATTCACTTACTTCCAGACCACATAGCCAACCAAATTGCTGCCGGGGAGGTCATTCAAAGACCTGCCAGTGCCGTTAAGGAATTGTTGGAAAATGCAGTAGATGCAGGCGCCACCGAAATACGCTTATTGGTGAACGATTCAGGCAAAGCCTTGGTGCAAGTCATTGACAATGGCAAGGGCATGAGTCCAAAAGATGCTCAAAATGCCTTCGCCCGACATGCTACCAGTAAAATAAGTACCATTGAAGATTTATTTCAAATAAGAACCATGGGCTTCCGTGGAGAAGCCTTGGCATCGATTGCTGCCGTTGCCCAAGTAAGTTTAAAAACCAGACGCGCCGAAGATGAATTAGGTACGGATGTGGAATTAGAAAATAGTAAAGTAACAGCCACTAATGCTATATCCTGTAATGTGGGAACTAGCATTAGCATGAAGAATTTATTTTTCAATGTGCCTGCGCGTCGAAATTTTTTAAAAAGCAATAGTGCAGAACTAAAACATATTATTGAAGAATATACAAGAGTGGCCTTGGCCTTTCCAGAAGTTTATTTTAGTTTAAGTAGCAATGGACAAGATGTGTATCATTGGGAGGGTGGGAGTTTTAAACAAAGAGCCATACAGGTATTGGGCAATAGTTATCAAACCAAATTGGTGACCGTGGGCGAACAAACAGATTATTTAACCATTACAGGTTTTGTTGGCAAACCAGAGACGGCAAAAAAAACAAGAAGCGACCAATACTTTTTTGTGAACCGTCGTTTTATCAAGAGTGCTTATTTACATCATGCAGTGGCCAATGCCTTTGATGGGTTAATCGCAAAGGAAAATTTTCCTAGTTATATTTTATATATTGATGTAGATCCTACGCAAGTGGACATCAATGTGCATCCTACCAAACAAGAAATAAAATTCGAAGACGATAAAATCATTTATGCATTTGTGCAAGCGGCAGTAAAACATGCCTTGGCTCAGTTTAGTATTGCACCTTCATTGGACTTTTCTTTAGACGCTTCCATTCAACAATTGGATGCGATTCAACAACCCTTCACCACAGAAAAAGCAAATACAGCAGCCAGTCAATCCTTGTATGAGGGATTCACTAAAAAAAATCAAGCTCACTTTATTTCCAAATCTGATGCTGCTTCTAAACAAGATTGGAAAAGCTTTTTTACTACCATTCCAAGCGCTGACCAAGATCAAACCCTTCATGATAGTGAATCCTATATTGTAAAGCCTTCTTCCATGGGCTTGTACAAAGATGGCAGCCCCTTGCAAGTAAATGAAGATGCAGTCTTGATGCAATTGCACCAAACTTTTATTGTAGCTCCAAGCCACAGTGGTTGTATCCTGATTCACCAGCAATTGGCACATGAAAGAATATTGTATGAGAAATTTCAAAAAGCAAGTGCGCATCCACATGCTACCCAGAAAAGTTTATTTCCTGTAGTATTGGAACTAAGTGTGAGTGATGCTATTTTATTAGAAGAAATTATAGTGGACTTGGCATTAATTGGCTACGAGATTGAATCCTTTGGCCCCAATAGTTTTATCATTCAAGGCATTCCAGCAGATGTGAATGCAGGCAATGAAAAAAATGCCATTGAATTATTGCTAGAACAATTCAAACATTTTAGTGGAGATGTTAAATTTAGTAAAAGAGAAAAGCTAATACGTTGTATGGCCCGTCAAATGGCCATCAAGGCAGGACAGGCTTTAACCCAAAAGGAAATGCATGCATTGATTGAAGCCCTGGGCGATTGTGCTATTCCCAATATTACAGCTTCGGGTGCACCCACTTTTGTTGAATTCAAAGAAGATTATTTAAACGGCTTATTTAGCAAATAAGGCTTAATTAATATTTACTAACCAAGCTAGTTAAATATTTTTCAACTGCTTTTCTGACCGCCGTTGAAGAAGGGCTTACATGATTAGCCACCAATACTGAAAATATAAGTTGATTGCCTCTATTGGTGACTATAAAACCACTCAGGGCTACTTGATTGCCCAAAGTGCCTGTTTTGGCATACATTAATCCAGGAATATTTTTGTAATAAGCACTTAAGGTTCCTTTGCCTCCTTGGGCAAATATGCTTTTAATTCTTTCAAAACCAAATTGCGCTTGCATTTGTTGAAGTAAGGCAATATAATTTTCGGGCGTATTTAAATTAAACCTGCTTAAGCCACTGCCATCCGCCCACTGCATTTTTTGTGGGAAAAAATTAAATTCAGTTTTTAATAAAGTATCTATAACCGCTTCCTCATCTAACTTATTTAACAATTGGGCACTGGTCATTAATAAAACTTGCTCTGCAAAGAAGTTGTCACTTCTGTTCATCATTATTTTTAAAAGCTCATCTGTAGGCACTGTTTTGATTAAATGGGCTGCTGTAGCATTGAATCCTTTTTGAATGACCAGGGGATATTTTGGATGTAGGGTATCTTCAATTAATGTTTTGGCAAGGCTATAGTTGGTATCTGTTATAAAAGGAATTTGTTGCACCTGGTCCTTGATAAATTTACCAGTGGCATAAAAATGATTGCTGTGCAAAGCTCTTGACCAAACACTGTATTTGACTGTTAAGTCTTGACCTTGAGCCAAAGCACTTGGCTGAACACTTAATCCATTTTTGGTATTGGCCACAGTAAAAACATTGCCATAAATAGGTAGTCTATTTCTTTCTGGTTGATAATCCTTGTCATAATCATCCCAGGCCCAACCTAGGCCATACATAGCAAAAGCATCTGGTGCATTGGGTAAACAAAGCACCACTTGTTTTTTGGTATTTTTTATTAAATCAGCAACAGGTTGATAAGCAAAATCTGGATGCAAAAAACTGGGATCGCCCATGGGCAATAAAAAAATACTGTCTGCATTTTCATTGATTTGCCATCCTGGGAGTGAATCCTTCAGGTACTTCATGCCTAAATAGCTGGAAACAATTTTAGTATTACTGGCAGGCGTAAAATACAAGCTGCTTTGATAACGGTCTACCCAGCTTTGACTGGTCTGATTGTATACAGCAGCGCCAATATGGGCGCCTTTTAAGGATGGATCTTGAAGTAAAGCATATTGTGCTTGACGAATCGAACAAGCGCTCATGGCAGCACAAAAAATAACAAATTTAAATAAATTAGAAATATTTATTCTCTTTCTAAAGCTCTTAACCATCTTTCTGGAATTTCGTTATTGGAAGCTACTAAATAATCTTTGTAACTACAAGGAGCCCATTCCTTATTGTGTGTTTGTATCCACCATCTTCCAGTACTTTTGCTTTGTAAAAAATTAGTTTCAATATCTGCAAAAGCAATGTGAAATTCTTTAAAGCGGTCGCTATCAGACAAAGGAGATTCTTTTTTACCTTTTTGAATACCATCCAAAACATACCAAATCATTTGCGCCATTTGTATAGCGGTCAGGTGATTGTTATCCAATTCGGGATAATAACCAAACAGTCCAATGGTACTAGTTTTCCAACTCATGCCTGCATATTGCATTAAGACGCAAGCTTCTTCTCCATTGAACCCATTGGGTGTAATGGTATTCGCAGGTGCTTGTGCATTTTGAATAGCGCTAATATCAAAACTCATCATATGACTGTCTCTAATCACTGGTTCCATTTCTTCCATATCTTCTCTTACTTTACCCAATCTAAAACAATCAAACCTTAATTTATCAATGGTTTCTAGCATTTGCGGATGCATAAAATAACTTTGAAAGCCTATGTGCGCATAATGGTTTAAATGATTGGGGAGCCCAGTAAATAATTCTTCTAAAAAATGATCTGTGGGTAATCTTGCTTCCAAATCTAAATCTATCTTGGCATCTACCAACACGGCATTGACCAAGGTTGGAATGGAAGTATAGGCATGGTATTGAGCCAAGGTTAAATCGTGCGAGCCGCCAATAATTACTATTTTCTTATGTTGTAAAAGCAATTCAGAAATAACCGTTCTTAAAGCAGCATAACTATCTTGAATGGACTGTCCCAATTTTACATTGCCGATATCCACAATATTTACTTGGGTATGCCAATAATACAAGGAATACAAGGCCGATCGAATGGCATCAGCGGATGCAAAACCATTCAATGCATGGCCTCCACCTCTAGATTCACCAGCCCCAATAATGACTAAATCTGCCAAGGCAATGTCTGGAATCTCTCCTTCATTCACTTTGATGTGTTTACCCAATTGGGTATCTCTATAGCCTTCGTCATTGGATAGAATATCCAAATTAATGGGTTCAAGGTAATCTTTGATAGAACTTAAGGACATGTAGTGGTTTTACTACTAGAATAAACGCTTAAACAATCAAAAGATTGTATAAAATAGGGCTAATCTTGAAATTTATAACCCACCCCTCGGATGGAAATAAAATGAATGGGGTTTTTGGGATCCAACTCGAAGTATTTTCTAAAACTTAAGATAAAATTATCGATAGTTCTGGTATTAGGAAAAACCTGATAGCCCCATACGGTTTGTAAAATTCGCTCCCTAGTGACTACATTGTTTTTATTCTCTATCAATAACTTTAAAAGCATGGCTTCTTTTTTGGTTAAAGTTATTTTTTCGCCAGCGCTATTGATGGCTTCTAGAGATTTAAATTGAATGCTATTGCCCGCAAATAGATAAACTTCTATTGGTGCTGGTTGATGAATGGCCGTAGCTTTTTGAATCAACTTAGCCACTCTTAATAAAAGTTCTTCTAAATTAAAAGGTTTGGTCAAATAATCATCGGCCCCCAATTTCAGACCCTGTACACGATTGGCACTGGTATTTTTTGCACTCAAGATTAATATAGGTGTGGTGATATTATTTAAGCGTACTGTTTCTGTAATGGCAAAACCATCCAATTCAGGCAACATTACATCTAAAATAATCAAATCAAAATGTGCTTGTTGAATTTGTTTTAAAGCTGCAGGACCATCAAAAGCAGAGCTCACCCTATAGCCTTCCATTTCTAAATTTAACTTCAAGGCATCGTGTAAATGCTCTTCATCTTCTACCAATAAAATTTCAAGTTGTGACATTCTTATTGATTTGCAAAGGTTACAGTGAAAATACTTCCCTGTCCTTCATTTGGTTTTACATGTAAATTAGCATGGTGAAAGTCAGTAATTTTTTTACACAAATAAAGTCCTAGGCCAGTACCCTTACTTGATCTAGTACTTTCGGCACCAACTCTGTAAAATTTTTCAAATATTTTTTCTTGGTCATGCACAGGAATACCAATGCCTAAATCTTTCACTGTTAAAATTAGCTGCTGTTGTTCGCGTTGCAAATGAACCGCAATAGGTGTGTGCGCGGGGGAATATTTATGTGCATTGTCCAATAAATTATTCAGGAGCATTTGAATCAATAAGGCTTCTCCTTGAATGAAAATGGAGGCTTCAATAAAAGTATCCAGCAAGCGCATTGGAAAACGTTCTTGAAAAGATTGGCAGGCCTCTTTTACCAATTTAGATAAATCTAATTCTTGTTGATTGGTTTCATATTGTCCCATATCCAATTGAGAAGCTAATAAAATATTATTGGATAAAGCATCTAATCTTTTAGTTTCCTTAAGCGTTGCTTCCAATAATTTATTTTGTTGTGTAGTATCTAAATCTCTTTTTAAAAGAGTTTCTATATTTAAATGAGAAATTGCAATAGGTGTTTTTAGTTCATGCGTCACCGCCATCATGAAATTTTGTTGCTGATTGGAATAGCGTAATTGTTTGAGCAATGATCGGTAGACATATATAGCCCCCAATAAAAAAAGAAATAAAAAGGTAAGCCCTTCTCCAATAAACTGTTTGGTTTTTCTAAGCTGGAAATTTTTTATCTGTTTTACTTTTTGCTGTAGCGCAGGATCACTTATTTGAATGGATTGAAATTTAACAGCAGCAATTTCATCATTTTGCTTTTCTAAAGAAACATACCACCATATAAAAGCGGCAATCATGTAGGTTAAGAAAACCCAATAAATAAAACTTACCAGTCTGAGTTTATTGATTTTTACAAATGGCCATTTCATGGTTTCAACTTTTCAACTCTAATGCCAGTGGATAAAATATTCTGCAGCGGATCCTCACGCATGGTATGTTGCAGGGTAAAACTAGTTGTTCCTAAAGCAAAATGCATTGGCGCATTGCTAATGGGAATTCTTTGATCAAAAATATCATCCATGCCAGTACCTAACCAGCCTTTGGCTTCGTCTGCCATATTTAAATTAAGATGCTGTGTAACACTAGAATCCTTAGGGCTTTTAATGGTCAGCTGCAACCAAATATTTTTATAATGATAGGCATTGTGGTGTCGGATGACAAAATACACCTTGTACAAAGCGCTGGTATCAGTAATATTGAATTGATAGGTATTGGCTTTAGCAGCGGCCCAGCTATGCTCAGGAAAAATGGTGGTTTGTTCAAACAAAGGAATGGTTTGACAGCTTGCAAAAAACAAGGTCAGTGAAATAAATAAACCCATTTGTCTATTTTTCAAACCCTTCATATTACAACACGTTTAAAATTTGTTCTTTTGCTTTTTCTAATTCATCTTTCATTAATATGACAGCTTTCTGAATGTCTACATCATTTGCTTTTGATCCGGTAGTATTAATTTCCCTGCCCATTTCTTGCAAAATAAAGGAAAGTTTTTTACCCTTAGAAGGTTCCGATTCTTTCAAAATTGTTTTAAAATAAACGCAATGATTGGTGAGTCTTACTCTTTCTTCTGAAATATCAATTTTTTCAATGTAATAAATAAGCTCCTGCTCTAATCTATTGGTATCATATTTATCGTTGCCCACATATTGTTCTAACAATTTAACCAAGCCTTCTTTTATTTTAGTTCGGCGATTGGGTTCGAATAAAGCTATTTCTGCTTGTTGGTTTTCAATGGCAGCCACTCGCTCTAGTAAATCTTTTTCAATACTCTTACCTTCTTCCAAACGGTGTTGAATCATATGCTTGATGGCCTGTTGAAGTAAGTCGCATAGTACATTCCATTCTTCATCCGTTAAAACTTCGTTGCTAGAAGAAACCACATCAGGTAATTTCAATAAAGTGCTTAAGATATTTTCTTTTTCAATGCCCAACTCATTGGCCAATTCGAGAATGGGTTGATAATAAGATTTAGCCAATTCCTTGTTGATGCTTACTGGCTTGGCCACCCCATTAGATTTGATAGAAATGCTGCACTCCACACTTCCTCTGAACAAAGATTCATTGAGTTTATTTCTAATCTCTACTTCATAGGGCTTCAACAATGAAGGAATATTTAGTCTTAAATCAAATTGCTTGCCATTCAAAGACTTTACTTCTACTAAAAATGTTTTGTCTTTAAAAGTAGCTTCTGAACGACCATATCCGGTCATGGAATATAACATAGTAATACCTGTTTAAATAGTGAATAAAGGTATTAAATAATAGGCAAGCAAAAGCATTTTTTAGAAATCGATACCTACCCCATTCTTACTTAGAAGTCGATATTGAGCATAATCAAAAATATACAACTTGCCCTAAAATTGAACCAAATCGCTCTTAATTAAGCGCAGTTTTAAGGGGTTCGGATACAGTAGGACCTCAATTATTAGCTAAGTGCTGCAGTCGTTAGGAAAAATATAAAAAACCCGTACCTAAAATACGAATTAAAAGAATAAAACTATTTGTATTTTAGCAGACCCTTAAGCGCATGTACAATCAATCACAAATACAGGATTTTCAGAAAGCCACCAAAGATTACTTAAAAAATCCACAGTCCATCGAATTGGGAAGATTAAAAAATCTACTAAAATTTCATGAGTACCAATATTATGTCATCCATGAAGCCATCATTAGTGATTTCGAATATGATCAACTGTATCAACAATTGATTGCCATTGAATCAGCCAATCCATCCCTTATTACCGCTGATTCTCCTAGCCAAAGAGTAGGCAATAGTTTAAACAATAATTTTGAAACAGTAGCGCACTTAGTACCCATGTTAAGCTTGGAGAATAGTTACAATGCCGAAGACTTGATTGATTTTGATAGAAAAGCAAGGGAAGGTGCTCAATTAGAAGTATTGGAATATTGTGTCGAACCTAAGTTTGACGGGGCCAGTATTTCTTTACTTTACGAAAATGATTTACTAGTGCGCGCTTGCACCAGAGGAGATGGGATTGCGGGCGAAGACATTACCAATAATATCAAACAAATTAGATCCATTCCATTAAGTATTCCATTATTAGCCCAAGGGATTCAACAAATGGAAATTCGTGGTGAAGTCATTATGACTAAAAAGGCCTTTTTAGCTTTCAATGACCATTTAAAACAAAAACAAATGGCCCCCTTGGCCAATCCACGCAATGCAGCTTCAGGTAGCTTACGTATGAAGGATCCTAAAGAAGTGGGTGAAAGAAATTTAGATGCCTTTATCTATCATATCAGTTATTTTTTAGCTGCTCCTGGGGAAAAATTAACCCCACTATTGGCTTCACATAGTGGCTCTTTGGAATTACTTTGGAATTTAGGATTTAGAGCACCACAAAAAGAAAAAAAATTAATCCAAGGCATTGAAAAAGTAATTTCATTTTGCACTGAATTTGAAGCAGAGCGGGATACACTTCCTTACGAAATTGACGGACTCGTTATTAAAATCAATGATTTCACTTTACAAGAAAAATTAGGAATGACTTCCCATCATCCCAGATGGGCCATTGCGTATAAATTTAAAGCAAGGCAGGCCACTACTGTATTAGAGAGTGTGGAGTTTCAAGTAGGACGAACAGGGGCAGTAACACCCGTTGCAAAATTAAAAGCCGTAGCGATTGGTGGTGTAACCGTATCTAGTATCTCCATGCACAACGAAGAATACATCAAAGAAAAAGATTTAAGATTAGGTGATACCGTTATTATTGAAAGAGCAGGCGATGTGATCCCTCAAATTGTTCAATCCATTGCTTCTTTGAGAAATGGCAATGAAAAAATTATTCAATTCCCAACTACCTGCCCTGTTTGTAATTCCTTGTTAGAAAAAGAAGAAGCTGAAGCAGTTTGGAGATGTAATAGCCCTTTATGCACGGCGCAAATCATAGAAAAAATAATTCATTTTGTGAGCAAAGATGCGATGGACATTAAAAGCTTTGGCGAAGCCAATATCAGAAAATTTTATGAACTTGGTTTACTTAAGACCATTCCAAATTTGTACACCTTAGAATTAGAAAAAGTAAATGGCTTAGAAGGATTTGGGAAGAAAAGTATTGACAATTTAAAAACCGCCATTGAGGTTTCTAAAACCCAACCCTTGTATCGATTGGTCTATGCCCTAGGCATAAGATTTGTTGGAGAAACTACTGCTAAAACTATTGCCTCACAAGTAAATCATTTATTAGACTTGCAAAATTACAGCGAAGAACAATTGATGGCCTTTGAAGATGTGGGGGTTAAAGTAGCCAAAAGTATTTTTCAATTTTTTAATGATGCTAAAAATATTGAACTCATAAAATCATTGGAGGCCCTGGGCTTAAATATGATACAAACCAATACCAAGGCGGTGGACGGAAATTTAGCTGGCCTTAACTTTTTATTTACGGGCACCCTAACTCAATTAAAACGCGCTGATGCCGAAACCATGGTGGAGGCAAGAGGTGGCCATATACTTGGAGGCGTGAGTAGTAAACTAAATTACTTAGTGGTGGGTGAAGACGCAGGAAGTAAGTTAGAAAAAGCCAAAAAAATAGCTAGCATCAAAATTATAACCGAGGCTGAATATATTGACCTTATAAAAAAATAAGGTCAATATATTCTTTGAGCTAAAGTAACCGTGACAGTATTAACCGATGGGCTTACATCAGTTTCCTATGGTGCTTAACAAATTAATGAAAATGATTTGAGCTTGAAAAAATGAACTATATCATAGGTCCATTAACTGGTACTTATTCCACCACCCCTGCCACAGGTTTATTGATTGATAATGCAACGGGCTCCTTCACGCCAGGGTTAAGTACTAGTGGTTAGTATACGATTAATTATAATTATATTTATCAAAATATTATTGTAACGCCGTCCAATGGATTTGAAGTATCTAGAGATAAAGTTACTTATGCAAATACGGTTTCTTTATCACAGTCTGGCGGTACCGTAACCAATACCAATGTATATGTACGATTAGGTTCAAATGCACCAGTTGGTAGTTATACTAGAATTGTTGTGTTAATGAGTACAGCGGCCAATAATATTAGTATTCCAATAGCATTAAGTAGTGTTGCTGCTGCACCACTTACTGTTACGGCTTCTTATTTCCAAAAGTTTTATGGTTCTAAATTAACATTAGGTACAGGTAATGCTAATTTCACAGCAACTGGATTAAAGAACAGTGAGACCATTGGATCCATCACATTAAATGCTGCTGGTGGTTCGGGAGCGGATGACAATCAAGGGATGTATGATATAACACCTTCAAACGCAAGAGGAGGCACATTCTCCCCAAACAATTATAATATTACTTATGTGGCTGGGCAATTTGAAGTGTTGTATAGCTTGTATGGTTTCACTATGAATGGCAATACATCCAATTGGGTACAAAGTAAAGTGCCTATTCCAAAAATAGCGGCCTGGGTTATTTCAAATATTACCAATAACAGTGCTAATTATGACTGTTCGATTTCATCGGCTTTCTCCAGATTTACATTAAAAGGTGTTTGTTGGAATACGAATATCAATCCTACCATTAGCAACAGTGCAGGCTTTGATACTTCCCCAGGTAGAGGTCCTATGGCCATTTATTTGACAGGCTTAAGTGGAGGATCTACTTATTACGCAAGACCAATCCTAAATTGGCAATTTTATTTATTATGGTCCGAACGTGAAGTTTACACTCCCTTATTAAACGAATAGAAATTGATATTGGGATTTATACTAATTTCATTAATTTGCCTTCAGTTTTCATTCATAATACATTGCTGTAACACCTGCTTTAATGAAGTTTACATCTTTATTCTTAATTGTATCATTTAATATATTGACATTCACGTGGGTAGCTGCCCAAAGCATGCCGACTTCTCTTTTTTCTCACTTATCAGCTTCCTTCACCGGAATTAGTTTTCAAAATAAATTGGTTGAGACCCCTCAATTTAATATCACCAATTATCACCATTTTTATAATGGAGGTGGGGTAGGCTTAGGCGATTTTAACAATGATGGGTTTATTGATATATATTTTACTGCCAACCAGCAATCCAATAAATTATATTTAAATAAAGGCAATTTTAAATTTGAAAACATTACAAAGCAAGCTGGCGTATCCGGAAGGCAGGGTTGGAAAACGGGCGTTTCGGTGGCCGATGTGAATGGGGACGGACTGTTAGATATTTATGTTTGTTATTCGGGAGAGGATATTGCCGAAAAAAGGGCAAATCAACTTTTTATAAACAATGGAAATTTAACTTTTACCGATCAAGCTAAAGCAATGGGTATTGCTGATATTGGATATGCGACCCACGCAGCTTTTTTTGATTATGATATGGACGGTGACTTAGATTTATTTGTTTTAAACCATAACATTAAAGTTGTTTCCAATTATCTAGATGCCTACATGAAAAAAATTCCAGACCCTTTATCGGGCAATCATCTGTATAAAAATAATAATGGAAAATTTGAGGATGTTACCCAAATCGCAGGCATTACGACCAATTCATTAAGTTACGGATTGGCTATTTCCATTTCAGATATGAACAATGACGGTTGGCCGGATATTTATGTAGGTAATGATTATGTTGAAGAGGACTATTTATATATTAATAATCAAGATGGAACATTTTCAGAGGATTTAAAATGGGCTGTTGGTCATATGTCTCGTTCTACGATGGGAGTAGATATTGCCGACATCAATAATGACGAATTGCTAGACATGTATACGATTGACATGTTGCCAAAAGATAATAAAAGGCAAAAATTACTTTTTAGTTCAGATAACTACGAATATTATAATAATGAAGTTGGTGCTGGTTTTTATCATCAAATAACCAGAAATATGCTTCAGTTAAATAATGGGAATGGCACATTTAGTGAAATTGGTCAGCTCTCAGGAATTTCCAATACCGACTGGAGTTGGTCCCCTTTAATTGCTGATTTTGATAACGATGGCAGGAAAGATATTTTTGTCACAAATGGGTTTAGAAGAGATATTACGAATAGAGATTTTATAAAATATTATGTGGATGCATTATTAAAAGAAGCCAAAGGAAGCAAAGAACAGAAAATGTTTGAGATGTTAAAAGGAGTTAAAGTAACCCCACTTCATAATTACATTTTTAAAAATGAGGGTAATGTAAGTTTCACAGACCATTCCAAAGACTGGGGTTTTGATGCATTGGGTTTTTCAAATGGAGCGGCTTATGCCGATTTAGATAATGATGGGGACTTGGATTTAATTATTAATAGAATTGATCAAGCAGCTGGAATTTATAAGAACAATACAATTGAAAAAAAATGGGGTGGCTATTTTTTAAAAATTAAATTAAATAGTACATCAAAAAACACCAATGCGATTGGAGCCAAAGTCACCCTTTACACTGCATCGGGAAAATATATGCTTGAACAATATCCGGTGCATGGTTTTCAATCCTCCATGCAAATTCCTTTACACTTTACTTTTCAAGATGCCAAAGTGGATTCTATAAAAATTAATTGGCCGAATAAAACCGAGTCGATTATAAGGTCGGCTATTAAAGTTAATTCAGTATTAAATATTAATCAGGAAACTGCTTTGCAAACATTTGCTTCCCAACTGCCTACCTCTTTTCAACCCATTTTTACTTTAACGAATCAAGCTATTTTTTATACCCATGCAGCTTCAAGTAATAATGATTTTAAGATACAACCACTTATGCCCAATATGGTCTCTAACACAGGCCCTAAATTTATTTATGGGGATGTAAATGGTGATCAATTGAATGATATATATGTATGCGGTACCATCCTACAGCCAGGTTCCCTTTTTACACAAACAAGTGATGGTAGATTTATAGTAAATAGAAATAATGATTTTACTAATTTCTATACTCAAAATGAAACCAATGCTGTATTCTTTGATGCGGACAATGATGGTGATAATGATTTATTTGTTTTAACAGGTGACTACCAAAGAGTGGAATTGGATAGCTTACCTAACGGAAAATTATACATCAATGAAAAGGGCTTTTTCAAACTCAGTAAGGATTTATTGCCCAATGACATTTGTACGGGATCGGTGGTGCTTTCCATGGATGTAAATAGGGATGGATTCATGGATTTATTTATTGGCGGCAGGGTGGTGCCAGGAAGATATCCCGAATCACCAGGCAGTATGATTTTGATGAATGATGGATATGGAAAATTTAGCAATCAAACAAAGCAATTTGCACCAGATTTTTTACAACTAGGCATGGTGACCGATGCCAAGTGGGTGGACATTCAAAAAAATAATAAACCTGTTCTCATTATTTGTGGAGAATGGATGTCCCTTCAATGTTTTGAATTGGTAAACAAGCAATTTGTAAATAAGACGGATACATATTTTGATAAAGCATTGAATGGGTTGTGGAATACAATAGAATTTACTGATATAGATAATGATGGTGACTTGGATGTAGTTGCTGGTAATTGGGGAACGAATAGTCAGCTGCAAGCAAGTGAAAAAGAACCCATGACGATGTATTATGATGATTTTGATAAGAATGGATTTATTGATCCCATTATTTGTCAATACAATCAAGGCGTATCTTATCCCATGGCAACAAGAGACGAGTTAACAGATCAAATAGTGAGCTTAAGACAAAAGTTTCCTGATTATGAAAAATATGCGAACGCAACCATCAAGGATATTTTTACAAAAACGCAAATAGATAATGCAAAAAAATTAACAGTCAATTATTTGCATACAACCTGGTTAGAAAATGTGAATGGCAAATACATTAAAAGATCATTGCCAATACAAAGTGATTTTTCACCTATATATTCTATAAGTACCAATGATTTTAATGGGGATGGGAATATGGATTTATTACTTTGTGGCAATATAGATAATGCTAGAATACAAATAGGTAAAATGGATGCAAATTATGGTGTAATATTATTAGGAGACGGAAAGGGAAACTTTAAATATATGAATCAAACGGAATCTGGTTTATCTATTAAAGGAAGTGTTAGAGATATTTTAAAAATAGATACCAAAAATGGGAGACATTTATTATTAATAGGTATTAATAATAATAAACCAATAACTGTAGAATATTTATTAAAATAGAAATCGCATTCAATGAAAACTTTTTTGATTTTTATTTTTTGTTTACTTATTTGTTTTCAAAGTTTTTCCATCCCTAAAAGTTCAATTGGTTCCCAGCAGTATGTAGCCACTTTAAAAAAGGTAACAGATATTATGGTAATTGACGTTGCATCTCCTGTTGCAGCAAGCAGATATTATGCCTATTTAACACTTGCCTCTTATGAGTGTAACTCAGTCTTTAATCATAAATTAAATCCTTCTTTTTCTAATTATATTAATGGATATCAAAATATAGCTATTGATAGTTTGATCATTAAGGGTTCAGATGCGCAGCTTGCTGCCATGCTAGCCATTTATAAATTTGGACAAAAATTATTGCCATCAGGTTATTTGTTGGATAAGGATTTGAGGATGCTTGAAAAAAAATATGTAATCGATAAAAAACATCAAAGTACTTTTCAGCAAACTGCTTATTTAGTGGATGCAGTCATTGGTAATCTTTTAGCGTATGCAAAAAAAGATGGGTTTAATAAATTAAATAATTTACCACGTTATATTTTTAAAAAAGGTGATGGCCATTGGAAACAAACACCACCTACTTTTATGTTGCCTGTAGAACCTCATTGGAATACCATTAGAACTTTTTTACTAGAATCTGCACAACAGTTTAAACCTGCAGCCCCTATTCAATATGATACAAGTAAGCAGTCCAAATATTATGATTTAGTAAAAGAAGTGTATGAATATGGTATCCATCAAAATGAAGATCAAAAAAATATAGCTTTATTTTGGGATTGCAACCCATTTAGTGTACAAAGACTTGGGCATATTGAATTTGGTTTAAAGAAAATATCTCCAGGTGGTCATTGGATTGGTATTACAGGGATTGCCTGTATCAAATCAAAGGCTTCTTTTGAAAAAACGGTATTAACACATGTATTGGTTAGTCTGAACATAGCGGATGCCTTTATTGCTTGTTGGGATGAAAAGTATAGGTCAAATAGGGTTAGACCAGAAACCGTTATACAAAATTTATTGGATCGAAGTTGGAAACCTTTAATCCAAACACCTCCATTCCCAGAGTATGTTTCAGGACACAGTGTAGTTTCAATGAACGCGGCAACGATTTTGACCCAAATATTTGGTGATCATTTTGCTTATACGGACAATACGGAATTGGAATTTGGACTGCCCGCCAGACAATATGCTTCATTTAATGCCGCAGCTTCCGAGGCTTCCATTTCAAGATTATATGGTGGTATTCACTTTAGAGACGCCATAGAACAGGGGAATTTACTGGGAAAAAGGGTAGCTGATCATTCTTTAAACAAGCTAGCTCCTTTTTTTAAGGCTAATTAGATTATAAATGTTTAATGCCTGAGCCGTCAAATGATTTAGGTGGTACTACTAGTGCTCCAGTAGTAAATAGTGTTGGTGGTGTAAGTTCTTCAACAATTACAACGCTACCTACCCTTATAGCAGCAAACACTTTAAGTTTAACTTCAGAAACAACAAGAGCAACAGTTTAAATAATCCCTTTCGAAGCTAAATACTCTGCAATCTGCACTGCATTGGTAGCAGCTCCTTTACGAAGATTATCGCTCACAATCCACATGTTCAAAGTTTTTGCTTGGGTTTCATCTCTTCGCAAACGACCTACAAACACTTCGTCTTTTTCATGCGCCCATAAAGGCATTGGATAAAATTGTTCACCATCATTTTGTTGTACCACTACACCAGGTGCTGCGGCTAATACCGCTATCAATTCTTTCAAATCAAATTCATTTTCAAATTCTACATTTACACTTTCACTATGGCCACCCATTACTGGAATGCGCACCGTGGTAGCAGTTACTTTAATAGTATCGTCTTGCATAATTTTGCACGTTTCTTTCACCATTTTCATTTCTTCTTTGGTATAGCCATTCTCTAAGAAAACATCAATTTGAGGAATGGCATTTAAATCGATGGCGTATTTGTAGGCCATATCCGCTGCTTCCACTTTTGCTCCTTTTCTTTCTGCCATCATTTGATCTACCGCTTTTTTTCCTGTACCAGTGACACTTTGATAAGTGCTTACCACCACTCTTTTAATTTTATATTTGATATGTAAAGGTTGCAAGGCCACGACCATTTGAATCGTGGAACAATTAGGATTCGCAATAATCAAATCATCCGCCGTCAAGACAGAAGCATTTACTTCTGGCACTACTAATTTTTTGGTGACGTCCATTCTCCAAGCTGAAGAGTTATCTATGACACGAATACCTGCAGCTGCAAACTTTGGCGCCCACTCTAAAGAAGTGCTACCCCCTGCTGAAAATAAAGCTACTGCAGGTTGAGCCGCAATACCTTCTTCCATGGTGACCACTTTATAAGCCTTGCCATTATAAATAACTTCCTTTCCCTTTGAGCGAGCCGATGCTACAGGAATTAGTTCAGTGACGGGAAAATTTCTTTCCGCTAATACTTCTAACATTTTTGTACCTACTAATCCGGTGGCACCTACTACTGCAACTTTCATATTTTATTTTTTAATTTCTTCTAAAAAAAAGCCTCCCAATTTCTTGGAAGGCTTCTGAATATATTTTTTAGCATACAAACAATCAGCACCTTCCTGTTACAGTGGTTTCTTAATTTGTTTGGTATGTTTATATTTGCTCATATAGATCACGAAAATAATTCGAATTCAATCAATCTCCAAATTTATACTAATTCAATATCGAAATTCACTAACTGAACGAACGATTGTATGCGTTCTTTAATATCAGCAGGACTAATCTCAGTTAATCTTTGTGTACCAAACTTCTCCACACAAAAGCTTGCTAATGCACTACCTACAATGATGGCTGACTTCATATTGTTGAAAGATAAATCTTTGGTTTTAGCCAAATGCGCTACAAATCCGCCTGCAAAAGTATCTCCAGCACCGGTAGGATCAAACACTTCTTCTAATGGCAAGGCAGGAGCAAAGAAGACTTCATTGCCATGGAATAAAAGTGCCCCATGTTCTCCTTTCTTAATAATTAAATATCTAGGTCCCATGGCCATAATTTTTTTTGCAGCCTTTACCAAACTATACTCCCCGCTCAATTGACGCGCTTCACTGTCATTCACCATTAAAACATCTACTAAACTAATGGTATGTAATAAATCTTCCATCATAATTTCCATCCAAAAATTCATCGTATCCATCACGATTAATTTAGGACGATTTTTCATTTGTTTGATGACACTACTTTGAACCCCTGGCACCAAATTACCTAACATTAAAATCTCACAATCTTGATAACTGTCTGGTACCACTGGTTGAAAGTTTTCCAAAACATTTAATTGGGTTTCTATGGTATCTCGGGTATTCATATCTAAATGATATTTACCACTCCAGAAAAATGTTTTCTCGTCTTTTTTAATTTGAACACCTTCTAAAATAACCCCTCTTGCACTTAGTGCATCTAATTCAGACTGTGGAAAGTCTCCTCCTACAACTGAAATTTGCTTTACAGTAGTGAAATTTGAGGCACACCAAGCTATATAAGTAGCCGCTCCACCTATTATTTTATCGCTTTTCCCAAAAGGGGTTTCGATGGCATCAAAGGCCATGGATCCTACTACAACTAATGACATATTTATCTATTTAATTTTCAGCTGTGAAACTACGATTAATACATTGAAATTTTTCTGTGTAGCAGAAATTATACAAAGCGAACTACTAAGTCGCTGATAATCAAAAAACTAACAAAAATGGATATTTATTTAAAAAAATAAAGAATTTTAAAGAATTAAATATATAATTTTATACTAACAAACATTCAAATTTTTCCCCATGGCCAGAATTAAAACAGAGAAGAACGGGTCTAGAAAAGATGTCATTGTGAGCAAAGCAGCCACACTTTTTAGAGAAAAAGGGTACAAAGCAGCTAGCATGCGTGACTTGGCCGAGGCAGTGGGTGTAGAGGCAGCTAGCTTATACAATCATATCAAATCAAAAAGCGAATTACTGCATGAATTGGTCTTTAATGTGGCCAATAGATTTGTTATAAAGATGGATGAGATTGAATCAGAACCCATCAGTTCCTTAGAAAAAATGGAAAAATTATTGCGTTTTCACATCAGTGAAATGATTCATAATTACGAAGAAGTATATGTAAGTGATAGAGAGTGGAAACATTTGTCTGACCCATATTTATCCAATTATCAAAATCAACGAAGAGTATACCGCAAAAGGATTGCAGCCATTATTGAAGAAGGTATTAGAAATAAAGAAATTAAAACCATTGATGCCCCTACGGTTGTATTAATTTTTTTACATGCGGTGAGTGGAATAGAAAGTTGGCATAGATCTACCAAAAAAATTAGCGCCGAGGAATTAGAGCAAAACATGGTCGCCATTTTAATTGATGGATTAAAAGCGAATAAATAAAAGCTTCTATTTTTCCTTCCTCTTAGTTTTTAATATTTTAGTCTCTGTCATTTGCTGCTTTTTACAAGCACTTGGACAGCTGCGTATAATATTCCACCAATAGCCACAAGATTTAGTTAACTTTGCCTTTCATAAGTACAAAGTGTCAGAAAGAAATAATTTTATTGATTATATCCGCATATTTGCCCATAGTGGACATGGAGGAGCAGGATGCAAACATTTTCTTCGCAATAAATTAACTGCCAAGGGGGGGCCTGATGGAGGCGATGGCGGTCGAGGAGGTCATATCATTTTAAGGGGCAATGCACAGTTATGGACCTTATTACACTTACGCTATTATAAAAATGTAATTGCCGAAGATGGCGAGAATGGATCTAAGAATAAGTGCACAGGAAAAGATGGCAAAGACATCATTATTGAAGTTCCTTTAGGCACCATTGCTAGAGATGAAGAAACAGGTGCGGTAGAAGCTGAAATATTAAAAGACGGCCAAGAGATAGTACTAGTGAAAGGAGGACGCGGTGGATTGGGCAATTGTAATTTTGCCACCCCTACCCAACAAGTACCAGAATATGCTCAACCAGGAGAAGAGGGCATTGAAGGTTGGAAAAATATTGAATTAAAAGTATTGGCTGATGTAGGTTTAGTAGGGTTTCCAAATGCTGGTAAATCAACCTTACTTTCAGTGATTACAGCGGCTAAACCAAAGATTGCGAATTATGCCTTTACCACTTTAACACCTCAATTGGGGATGGTAGAATATAGAAATAATTTATCTTTTTGTATTGCAGATTTACCAGGTATTATTGAAGGCGCTGCAGAAGGCAAGGGTTTGGGCCACCGATTTTTAAGACATATCGAAAGAAATGCAGTCTTGTTATTTTTAATTCCTGCAGATTCCAATGACCATAAAAAAGAATTTGAAATTTTAAAATCAGAATTGGAACAGTTCAATCCAGAGTTACTTCAAAAAGAATTCATCATCGCTATTTCAAAATCGGATTTACTAGACCAAGAATTAACCGATGCTATTGAAAAGGAACTACCAAAAAATATACCACATATTTTTATCTCTTCTGCTACGCAAAAAAACTTAGTAGAATTAAAAGATGTTTTGTGGAAGGCTCTGAATAAGCCTATTTAGAAATTATAATTTTTTGAAACCTATTTAAAGAATAAAATACGCTGAAATATTTCAAAGCTTTTTATTCTAAGTAAAAAAAATCCCTCCGAAATTCGAAGGGATTTTTTTTATGAGGTCTTGAATATATTTTATAAAAATTAATTTTGTCCTGCCTTAGTGGCCTTGCTTCTATTGTTCTCGTCTAAAATAGATTTACGCATTCTTACCGACTTTGGTGTAACTTCTATACACTCATCAAATTGAATGTACTCCATACACTCTTCCAAAGTAAACAATACCTTAGGGGTAATACGAACGCTATCATCACTACCGCTTGCACGGTGGTTGGTTAATTTTTTCATCTCGACAGCGTTGATATTTAAATCACCTGGCTTGATATGCTCGGCCAATACTTGACCTGCATAAATTTCCTCACCTGGTTCAATAAAGAAACGTCCTCTGTCTTGTAATTTATCGATAGAATAAGCTGTTGTTAAACCAGCAGTCTTGGCAATCAATACGCCATTGCTTCTTCCGGGAATTGGTCCTTTCCAAGGCTTGTATTCATTGAAACGGTGCGCCATTACAGCTTCACCTGCAGTTTGTGTTAACATTTGAGAACGTAGTCCAATCAATCCTCTAGAAGGAATGTCAAACTCTAAATGTTGCATGGTACCCTTCGATTCCATGATTAACATTTCACCTTTCTTTTGGGTAACTAAGTCAATCACTTTACCGCTGTAATCAGCAGGCACATCTACCACCAATATTTCGAATGGCTCATTTTTACGGCCATCAATTTCTTTTACTAATACTTGAGGATTACCTACTGTTAATTCATAGCCTTCACGACGCATGGTTTCTACGAGTACACCTAAGTGTAAAATACCACGACCAAATACCAAGAAACTATCTGCACTATCGGTTTCTTCCACACGCAATGCTAAATTCTTTTCTGTCTCTTTCATTAAACGATCACGAATATGTCGAGAAGTAACAAACTTACCTTCCTTACCAAAGAAAGGAGAATTATTGATACTAAAAGTCATACTCATCGTTGGCTCATCCACACTAATAACTGGTAATGCTTCTGGGTTTTCAGGATCGGCAATCGTATCACCAATACTGAAATCATCTAAACCTACCACAGCACATAAGTCACCAGAAACTACTTCTGTTACTTTACGCTTACCCATTCCTTCGAATACGTATAATTCTTTTACTTTATTTTTCTTTAAGCTTCCGTCTGCTTTAACTAGTACAATATTTTGTCCTTCTTTGATGGTACCTCTTTCTACTTTACCAATGGCAATACGGCCTAGAAAAGAAGAATAATCCAATGAAGTAATTTGCATCTGTGTATGTCCTTCTTTCACATCTGGTCCAGGAACAAATTTTAAGATGCCATCCATTAAAGGAAAAATATCTTCACATGGCGTAAGGCTATCATTGAACCAACCATTTTTTCCACTACCATAGAAAGTAGGGAAATTTAATTGTTCTTCGGTCGCATCTAAATTGAAAAATAATTCAAATACGGCATCATGCACTTCATCTGGGCGACAGTTTTCTTTATCTACTTTATTGATAATGACAATTGGTTTCAAATTCAATTGCAATGCTTTTTGAAGTACGAAACGAGTTTGAGGCATCGGCCCTTCAAAAGCATCTACCAATAAGCAAACACCGTCTGCCATTTTTAATACACGTTCTACTTCACCACCAAAGTCAGAGTGACCAGGGGTGTCAATTACGTTAATTTTAACGTCTTTATAGGTTACGGAAGCGTTCTTACTTAAGATGGTAATTCCTCTTTCACGTTCAAGCTCATTGCTATCCATGATCAAATCTCCAGTTTCCTGGTTGTCTCTGAATACTTTTGTAGCGTGTAAAATACGATCCACCAAGGTAGTTTTACCGTGGTCAACGTGAGCAATAATTGCGATGTTTCTTATTTCCATGTACTGTTTTAAGGCTGCAAAGGTACATCGTTTCAGCTCTTAAAAAAAACAAAAGAAAAAAATGGACCAACAAGATTTACACTCGAATATATATTTTATATTTATTTAATATATAACCCAATAACCAGCAAACCAACATATAAGAAATGGCAAAAGCCAATGAGGACCAATAGGTGGCCAAATGAGCAAAGCTATTTTGATAAATCCACTCATATAAGGACTGATCTCCCACTTTAAAGAGGTAGAGTACAGAAACCAGCAGCTCAGAAAACAAGTAAATGATCAATGGATTTTTACCAAAAATTTCAAAAAAACTGGCAAATTGATGTTGGTGGTGCAATTCAATTCGATAAATAATGGTGGCAATGATGATCATATCCAAACCCACCGTTAATAGCACAAATGAACTTGACCATAATTTTTTGTTGATTGGAAATTGATAATTCCACATAAAAGCAAGAAACACAAAGCCAGCACCCCACATTAATAAATGGGTCAAGCCTTCATAAGTTTTTCCTTTCTCCTGTATAAATTTCCCCACAATAAAACCAATCAGTACATTCACAATTGCAGGCAATGTGCTTACCCAACCTTCTGGATCAAAAGCAAAACCTTCTCCATGGTACATATGACTTTCTCCCATGAACCACTTGTCGAAAGCGATACCTACATTGCCTGTAATGCTTAATGGATCCGAGGGCGCCCCATAGGCCATACTTATATACCAATAAGTAAGTAAAAGCAGTGCAGCAACAATCATCACTACACGCTCATGCATATAAAAAGCAATTAGGGATGCAAATCCATAACAAAGTGCTATTCTTTGAAGCACGCCTAATATACGCGTATCGCTTATTGGACGAGTGAATGGAAACCAATACAATAGATAACCTAATAAAAATATGAGGGCTGTTCTTTTTACTATTCTAAGAAGGACAGTTGAACTACTCCACTTTTCCCATTTGGGCAAAACAAAACTCATGGCATTGCCTACTGCAAATAAAAAGGAAGGGAAAACTAAATCGGTTGGTGTAAAACCATCCCATTTGGCATGTAAGAAAGGTGCAAAGGTAGCAGCCCCATCACCAGGTGTATTCACAATAATCATTAAGCAAATGGTCATCCCTCTAAATACATCTAGCGAAAGGAATCGTTGGTTGGACATATACGCAATTTATAACTTTAACGTACACAAAAATAATTTTTGTATCCGCAGTACCCTTATACAAAACCCATGAATTTATTTTATGCTCTTGATGATGGATAAACATCTATTGTCTCATTTTACTCTTTTTCTACATGATCTTTCTTACCTGATAGATAAGTATACACTGCAGGAATAACAAATAAGGTAAGTATCAAAGAAAAGATTAGCCCACCTACCACTACTGTTCCCAATGGTTTTCGACTGGTAGCAGCAGCACCTAAACTGATGGCAATGGGCAATGCTCCAAGGGCAGTTGCCAAACTAGTCATCAAGATAGGTCTGAAACGTTGCGCAGCTGCATCCAATACAGCAGCTTTTAAACTTAATCCAGTAGCTCTTTTTTTATTGGCAAATTCAACAATAAGAATACCATTCTTGGTCACCAAACCAATTAACATAATGATACCAATTTCTGAAAATATATTTAAGGTTTGTCCAAATAACCACAAACACAATAAAGCACCTGCAATAGCCAAAGGAACCGTCAACATAATAATAAATGGATCTTTAAAGCTTTCAAATTGCGCAGCCAATACCAAGTAAATTAAAATAAGTGCCAACAATAATGCATAGGCTATGTTTGAGGAGCTTTCTGCAAAGTCTCTTGAAGGACCACTTAAAGCAGTTTGAAAACTTTCGTCTAATAAATCCTTGGCAATTTTATTCATCGCATTCACCCCATCACCAATGGTTTTGCCTTCCGCTAAGGAAGCAGAAATAGTGGCTGCATTAAATCTATTGTAATGGTATAAGTTCGGTGGATTGCTGTTTTCTACAACATTCAAAACGCTTGATATAGGAATACTTAGACCTTTATTGTTTCTGATATAAATTTTATTAATATCAGTGGGGGTGGTCCTATCTCCTCTAACAACTTGGGTGATTACTTGATATTGTCGATCGTTCATAATGAAATAAGCAGAACGAGCACCACTGAAAGCAGCCTGTAATGCCTGAGAAACATCATAGGTAGTTAACCCTAAATCCCTAACACGCATTCTGTCAATGTTTAGATCAAATTCTGGTTTATTGAACTTTAAATTAACATCCACGTTTTGGAAAGTTTTGTCTTTTCTTGCTGCTTCTAAAAACTTAGGAATGACCGATTGAATTTTTGCAAAATCTAAATTTTCAATAATAAATTGAACAGGCAATGAGCCCCTTGACATCATTCCCACTGAAATGGTTTGCTCTTCTATGGAAAATATTCTGACATCTTTGAATTTTTTAAATCGCTTGTTTAGATCAGTTACAATTTCAGATTGTGTTCTCGTTCTGTTTTCAATGGGCACAAAACCAATTCTTCCAGAGGCAGAGCTATTGCCACTGTTACCGCCATAACCAGGTACACTGCCCCAGGTGAAAGCTTGCTCAGGAATCGAATCCTGCATCATTCTTATGTTTTTCAACAAATTACCTTTCATGTCCTCATAACTAGTTCCCTCTTGCGCAGATAAAGTAACTCTAACCATACCCTTATCTTCAAGAGGCGCTAATTCGGTTTGGATATTCTTACCGATAATAAATATTATACCAATACAAGCAACAATGATTACCCATGCCATCCATCGAACACTAATAAATTTGGTCAATAAATTTTTATAGCCCGCTTCTAGCCCCTTAAAGAAGGGCTCAGTTCGCTCATAAAATTTACCTTGTTTTCCATCTTTTCTATTTAAGTATACATTCAATACCGGTGTGATAGTTAAGGATACAAAGGCTGATACCAATACTGCACTGGCCACCACCACGCCAAACTCTTTGAACAAAGAGCCCACAAAACCTTGTAAAAAAATCACTGGCATAAATACCACCGCCAATGTAATCGAAGTTGAAATGACCGCGAAGAAAATTTCTTTACTACCTTCTCTTGCCGCCTCTTTTAAGGGCAAGCCTTCTTCTATTTTTCTAAAGATATTTTCCGTGACTACAATTCCATCATCCACCACCAAACCTGTGGCAAGTACAATGGCCAACAAGGTTAATACGTTGACAGAAAATCCTGCAATGTACATGATAAAGAAAGTGGCAATCAAAGAAATAGGGATATCAATCAAAGGTCTAATGGCAATTAGCCAGTTTCTAAAAAAGAAAAAGATAACCAATACCACTAAGGCAAATGAAATGAAGATGGTTTCTTTTACTTCCTGCAATGCGCGTCTTACACTTTTTGTATTGTCAATAGGCACCGCAAATTCAATATCAGACTTATTGCTCTTTTTCACTTCTTCTAAACGCTTGTAAAACTCATCTGCTATTTTAATATAATTAGCGCCTGGTTGTGGAGACAATGAAATCATGACTGCCTGTACTCCATTGAAATATACACCTTGATCCTCTTGCTCTGGACCTAACTCCACTTTTGCTACATCCCCTAATCTAACTATTCCAGTAGCATCTTGTTTTAAAATGATATTTCTAAAATCAGCTTCAGTGGTTAATCTACCTAAGGTTCGGATAATGAATTCTGCTTTTTGACCATAAATTTTTCCAGCTGGCAATTCAATGTTTTCTTTGTTTAAAGCAGTTTGAATATCATTAAAGGCTATAGCATAGGCATTCAATAAATCAGGATTAGGGAAAATGCGCATGGAGAAACGCTTGCCTCTTACCCCTACATTACTTACTTCATCAATAGTTTGAAATCTTTGTTGTAAAACATTCTCGGCATACTCTGTTAATTCCAAAGCGCTTTTTGTTTTACTTCTTAAAGTCATCATTAAAATAAAGTCTGCATTGGCATCTGCCTTAGATACAATTGGTGGTGCATCAATATCTTGAGGTAAGTTTCTTAAAGCTTGACTTACTTTGTCTCTAACATCATTAGTGGCAGTTTCTAAATTTACCCCTAAATTAAATTCAACTGTAATGTTGGAAGAACCTACCGAACTAGATGAATTAATGGTTCTTATACCTGGAATTCCATTGATTGATTTTTCAAGTGGTTCAGTAATTTGGCTTTGAATAACTTCAGAATTGGCTCCAGTATAGGTAGTCATCACATTTACAATCGGAGGATCAATGGCAGGATATTCTCTTAAAGCCAAGAAGGAAAAACCTACCAATCCAAAAATTACAATCGCAATATTCATTACTGTTGCAAGTACAGGACGCTTTAAAGAAAGTTCAGATATATTCATCTAATATTACTATTTAATGGGGCTATTTTGTAATGTCTAAAATAGAAATGGTTTTGCCTATTTTAATTTTATTACCATTTCTAACAAACAACATACCAGCTACTACGATGGTATCGCCAACATTAACTCCTTTTGTAATTTCTACAGAGGTGGCTGTTCTGTAACCTGTCTCCACTTCTACTAAATTTGCTGTACCATTTTTAACCAAAACAATTTGTTTGCTTTTGGATTCGGGAATAAGCACATTAGCTGGAACTAGGATCGAAGGCTTTTGAACATTGTCGCTCAAATAAACTTTAACATAAGCACCAGGCAACATTTTACCTTGCAAAGATGCACGCACTTTAATGTTTCTGGAAGATGCAATAATTTGTGGCTCTATCGCAAAAATAGTAGCAGTTAATTTTTGATTGGATTCGGTGATACCCTCTAAACTAACTTTCTTTCCCACTTTAACATAACGACCATACATTTCAGGTAAGGTAAAGTCAATGTTTAAATGATCTGTTTTTTGCAAAGTAACAATGGTTGAACTGGTATTGATAAATGCCCCAAGACTTATTTGTCTCAAACCTAGCTGCCCTGTAAATGGAGCTCTTACTACCGTTTTGTCAATCAATGTTTGAGTATAGGCTAAATCTGTTTTATAGCTTTTAACTTGTTGTAATGAAATATCGTAATCACTTTGATTGACCCCTTTGACTTTTAACAATTGTAAATTCCTTTGCTCATTGATATTGGCCAATTCTAATTGTACTTTAATTTTTTCCAATTGGGCTTGCAAATCGGCATCGTTTAATTTAGCAAGCACAGTTCCAGCTTGAATAATTTTTCCCTCAGGAATTTGTAAGAAAACTACACGACCATTGGTCTCAGGATGCAATTCCACATAATCAGTTGCAGCCACTGAACCATTTACTTCCACCACTTTGTCCAATTGCTGGCTAGCAGCAATGGCTACATCCACCGTCACTGGGGCATTGGCATTAAACTTATCGAAAGCTTTTGACTTTTCCTTACAACCAATGGCTGTAAAAAAGCAGGCTAGAGCTAAAATGGATATCTTTCTCAAAACGCTTAATTTTAGGGTTTGAAGATAACCAAAATATGCTTTTTAGGGAAATAATATAGATGAGCGGCCATAAGCTTAAAACAAGCTTAACGTTGTCCTTTGAAAGCTTGGAATTTTTTTTGAATATAATAGCCTAATTCTAGGTCATTGAGCAATCCTAGTACCTCATAAGACGGCCTGCAATATTCCATGAATTTATCCAGCTCCTCTCCTTCCAAATGGGTTAGTTTAATCACATAACGCTTAGTAAAACGATATTGTACATATTTTTCTTGCTCCTGTTTCATAAGCCTTGCTTGCAAGAACTGTAAATTTCTATTGCGCTTTATCCTAAACATATTGATGATTTCATCCAAGTCCAATCCAATGGTTACTCCACTTGGTCCAAACAATTGTTGGTTGCCTCCACCTAAACGAATACCTGGGGCTCTGTAATTGAAAAACTGAGCATAGTCTTTTCTATTTTGAATAGAATCCAATTTGTAATAATTATTTCTTACGCGTACTTCTGGTAAATCAAAGCCGGTTACATGAATCATCACATTAAAATTACGTAAGTCTTCGACTGTATCTAATGGATACTTATGCGTATTCTTACCAAACAAAGAAAACCAGATGGAATCTTTTGTTTTAACTGTGATAGTATACCTACCCAATGAATCAGTAAAAGCATGGTTGTTGTTGCTATAGACAATGACAGATTCAATAGGTCGTCTTCCTGAAATATCAAATACAATACCGCTCACTGTTAAATTCTGTGCTTCTGTTTTGGAAAACAAAACAACCAATAAAAATAGAAGGAGGTAACGCTTAACATTCATGTCAATTGCAATATTAATAAAGCTAACATTAAATTCAGCCATAAGCCAATACAATTAACAGGTTTTTACCTTTTTGAATAGCCCTTAAAATAAAGTAGTTAAATAGCCCAACCCAATGGTGATCAGTACAATCCATTGAGAAGCCAATTTACGTTGATAGATAAGATAGGTACTAGTCACAAAAACAAATACATAACTTATTAAATTGATCGTGGCCAATTGATCAAACTCTACGATCATATCTTTGATAAAATAGAGGGATGCACCAAGCATAATGCCTACTATAGCTGCATATATACCTTCTAAAGACCTATAAAAAATGGCATACATTTTTAAGTTTTGCCAAATTGGAAAGAAAAATAAAACAATAAAAAAGCTAGGTAAAAAAATACCAATGCTGCCAATAAAAGCACCTGCCATTTGCCATGCCAGTCCTTTGTCTTTTAACAATAAAGCACCAGTAAAACTAGCTACTGAAAATACAGGGCCTGGCATGGCTCTTACAATTCCCGAACCAGTTAGAAAAGCTTCTTTGGAAATCTTCAATACTTCTCTTTTGGTTTTTTTTACGTGATCTGAATTAGGTCTTGCTACATATTGCTCATACATCATGGGCATTAAAACATCTCCTCCTCCAAATACCATGGTGCCAAATCGATAATTGCTTTCAAATAAATTTAAAGCTTTGCGGTAAGTCCAATTTTGTCGAGAAGCTTGTTCAGAAAAAAAACCAGCAATGATAAAAAGCAAGGTGAAAATAATAAACCCATTCCATTTTATTTGTTTAGGTGCCGCACCATCATTGGGAATTCTTTTCTTGCTAAAATTGGTGGCTACCCCTGCTAGTACAATTACTGTTGGAATGGCCCATGGATTTTTAAAGAGCAGTAAAATCAATAAACTTGTACAAATAAAAATAATTTTAGTTATAGGGCTATTGATGGCTTTTTTATACAATACAATGGTCGCACTGACAATAAATCCAATGGCCATGGGCTGAAGCAAGCTTAAACTTTTTAGCTCTTGCTTCAAATCAAAATAACTATACAAAATAGCCGCCAGCCCCATTAAAATAGTAGCTGGCAATATCCAAACCAATAAAGTAAGCAAGGCCAAGGAAAAGCCGCCTCTTTTGAATGCAATCAATACAATGGTTTGGGTAGAAGAAGCACCAGGTAATAGTTGACAAAAAGCATTGTATTCCATCAATTCTTCGGCGCTTAGATCCTTTCGCTGGTCAACAAAACGGTATTGCATCAGCCCTAAATGCACTTGAGGTCCGCCAAAAGCAGTGATACTGTGCTTGAAAACAGCAATTAGAAAGGGGATATGACGTAATAATTTCAAATCAATGAATTCAAATAGTGTTGTTATCCCCCTAAAAATAATTAAATTTTAGGGTATCTAACTCAATTATCATTAAACAAAATGCTAAATAAATTGTCTTAGGTTATAGATGACTATAGTCATATAGTCAGGTTAAGCAAACTTGAAATTTGTTAATTACATTTAATACCTTTGCATCTTCTATTTAAAGCATTGAACTACCTATACTATGAAATTCTTTTTACCCATCATCACCTTGTTTATTTTGACTAGTTGCGCTCAAAGCAATTTAACAAAATTAGAAGCAGTCTACGCTCAACAAAAGTACCAAGAGGTTCCTGATTACAGCAATTTACAATACTGGGCTGCCCATCCTGATAAAAAGGATCCTGCTGACAGTGTGCCTGCGCCGCTGAAAGCAAGTTATCATCCCAATTCAAATGTAGATGTATTTTTTGTGCACCCTACTACGTATATGGATAGTACAAGACCTTATGGATGGTCTGCTTCGTTCAATGATTATAAAACCAATTTAAGGACAGATTATCCAACCCTGCTTAATCAAGCTTCTGTATTTAATGAAGCAGGTAGAATTTTTGCACCAAGGTATCGACAAGCACATATTAAATCCTATACACCTAATAATAAAGTAGATACTGGTTATGCACTAGCTGCTTTTGAATTAGCATATCAGGACATAAAGAAATCTTTTGAATATTATTTGGCAAATTACAATAATGGCAGACCTATAATTATTGCATCCCACAGTCAAGGCTCCACGCATACCATACGATTATTGAAAGAATTTTTTGATGATAAGCCTTTAAGTAAAAAATTAGTAGTGGCTTATGTAGTTGGTATCCCAGTGGACCCTGCTATTTATACAACATTGAAGGCCTGCGAAACACCAAACGCAACAGGCTGTATTTGTTCGTGGAGAACTTTCCATGAAGGGTATGTAACTGAATTTGTAAAGAAAGAAAAATTTACAGCCATTGTTACCAACCCTCTTTCTTGGTCTGCCGATATAAAGAATGTAGACAGGTTTCAAAACACAGGTGCTATACTTTATGATTTTAATAAAATAACGCCACATGTAGCAGGCGCAAACAACCACCAAGGAGTTTTATGGACAGCAAAGCCTCATTTTTTTGGTAGCTTTTTATACAAAACAGAAAATTACCATATTGCAGATTACAACTTTTATTACTTGAGTGTAAGAAAAAATGTAGCAGAAAGAGTAATTGCTTATTTAGGTGTCAATAAAAGTTCCACCAATTAATTACCCACTACGCTCAAGAATTTAATGCGCATTATTTTTAATTGCTCCCAAGAATAATTATTTTCATTTAATTCTTCTTGTGCAATTTGCAAGGAGGAAGTTTCACAATTCTTAAAATATTCTAAAATTTCTGCCTGGTCATATTCGTCGAGCCATTCATCAATGGCATAATCTAAATTTAATTTAGTACCGCTTGCGGCAATGGTTTCCATTTCTTCTAATAAGGCTTCTAATTTTAAATCCTTATTTTTCGCAATGGTTTCTAAAGGAATTTTTTTATCTACGTTCTGAATGATGTATATCTTGTGATTGAATTTATTGGCCACCGACTTCATCACAAAATCGTCTGGCTTTTCAATATTATTTTCTTCTACATATTGTTCAATCATTTTTACAAAGGGCTTGCCATACTTGATAGCCTTACCTTTGCTCACACCTTGACATCTTTCTAATTCTTCTAAAGTAGTTGGATACAAAGTGGCCATATCCTGCAAAGAGGTTTCTAGAAAAATAACAAAGGGTGGTAAGGCTATTTTCTTGGCTTCTTTTTGTCTTAGTTCTTTTAGCATTTCAAACAAAACATCATCGGTGGTGCCTGCCGCTTCTGGACCCTCTTGGTCGTCTTCCTCTGCATTGGCATCATCAAAAACATTGTTCAATACCATTTTAAAACTAGCAGGTTTTTTTAAAAATTTATGCCCCTTAGCCGTTATTTTTAACAGGCCATATTCTTCAATATCTTTTTCAATCATAGTATCCAACATGGCTTGACGCACCATGCTGTTCCAAAACAATTTATCGTAGGCCTTACCAATTCCAAATACAGTCAATTGCTCATGTCTATACAAACCTAGTTGTGGCGTATACTCGCCTTCGATGACTTGTACTACATAGTCAGCCACAAAGCGTTCATTCAAAGCTTCAATCACTTTTAACAATTGTACCAATTGATCCTTGGCTTCCATTTTTTCTTTTGGATTCAAACAATTATCGCAATGACCACAATTGGTATCTTCCCAAGCTTCTCCAAAATAATGCAATAAACTTCTTCTTCGGCATGCACCGCTTTCTGCAAAGGCCACCGTTTCATCAATTAATTGTGCCCCTACTTCTCTTTCATTGAGTGGCTTGTCTCTTAAAAAATGTTCAAGTTTGGAGACATCTTTATGTGAATAATATAAAATACAATTCCCTTCTAAGCCATCTCTACCTGCACGACCAGTTTCTTGATAATAATTTTCAATAGATTTAGGAATATTGTAATGAATCACAAATCGAATATCGGGTTTGTCAATGCCCATTCCAAAAGCAATGGTAGCCACAATCACTTGCACCTCTTCATTCAAAAACTGATCCTGCCTTTCGGCTCTTAATTTTTGATCTAGGCCTGCATGGTAAGCCACTGCTTTTATTTTATTGGCTTTTAATAAGTCGGCCAACTCTTCTGTGGTCTTTCTATTTAAAGTATAGATGATTCCACTTTTACCTTTGTGCCCAGAAATGTAACGAACAATACTTTTAACGGTGACTTCTTTTTTTACTTTAGGTTGTACCTCATAGTATAAATTAGCTCTGTTAAAAGAAGAAATTAAAACTTCAGGGTCACGTAATGCTAAGTTTTTTACAATATCAGTTTGCACTTTAGGCGTGGCCGTGGCCGTTAATGCAACAATAGGAACATGGGCATTGATTTCTTCCATCATCTCCTTGAGTCTTCTATATTCAGGTCTAAAATCATGACCCCATTCAGAAATACAATGGGCTTCGTCTACGGCAAAAAAAGAAATGTTTAAGTCACTAAAAAAATCAAGATTTTCTTGCTTGGTTAAAGTTTCGGGGGCTACATACAATAATTTTGTTTTTCCACTTAACAAATCGGCTTTCACTTCTTTGATCTGTCCTTTATTTAAAGAAGAATTTAGAAAGTGCGCTACTTCATCATTCTCACTATAGCCTCTTACTAAGTCTACTTGATTCTTCATTAAGGCAATCAAAGGAGAAACCACAATCGCGCAACCAGGCAACATCAAAGCGGGTAATTGGTAACATAAACTTTTCCCACCACCGGTAGGCATAATGACAAAGGTATCCCTGCCACTTAATAATGCATCTATGGCTTTTTCTTGTGTTCCTTTAAAATTGGTAAATCCAAAATATTGCTCCAAAGCCTTTAAAATGGCTGCTTTACTAAAAGGATTCACCTTTGTAGCAGTTGGGGAGGCTTTTTTTGTAATTTTTTTAGGGGCAGGCATTTGTAATTATCTTAAAATCAACTGATTCTGTCTAAGTTGGTACATAAGTTAACAAAAATAATTCAGTAATCTTTAATCTAGGTCAAATTTTTACAAAAAACTAAAGCTTTTTGAAAAATAGGGTATCAATGTGGATGAAACATTAACTTTGCTGCTTCTTACACTGCCTATGGACCAAAGAATTATTGCTATTGCAAAAAGAGCTCTTGACATTGAAGCAGCTGCAGTCAATGCATTACATGCAAATATTGATGCTGCATTTGTAGCAGTAGTCAAAGCTATTAATGCTTCAAGTGGCAGATTGGTCATTTGCGGTATTGGTAAAACTGCCATCATTGCACAAAAGATGGTGGCCACTTTAAACTCCACTGGAACCGCTGCAGTTTATTTACATGCAGCTGATGCCATTCACGGCGATTCGGGCATAATTCATCCTTCAGACATTGTTTTGATGATTAGCAAAAGTGGAGAAAGTCCTGAAATAAAAAATTTAGTAAGACTGGTTCATCAATTTGGTAATACATTGGTGGCCATGGTGGGTAATATAGACAGTTACTTAGCCAAGGAGGCTCATTGGGTTTTAAATACCACTGTAACTAAAGAAGCCTGTGTTTATAATTTAGCTCCTACTTCATCTACAACGGTTCAAATGGTCATGGGCGATTTATTGGCTATGTGTTTGATGGAGATCAAAGAATTCAAAGCTACAGATTTTGCTAAATTTCATCCTGGTGGAAATTTAGGAAAAAGATTGACCTTGACCACTGGACAAATGGCAGAAGTGAATCCAAAACCTTCTGTAATAAAAACAACTTCTTTGAAAGATGTAATCGTTACCATTTCAAAGAACAGATTAGGCGCAGCCGTCTTAGTAGATGAAAAAGAAAATGTAAAAGGCATTATTACTGATGGGGATATTCGCCGCATGTTAGAACAATACAACAGTTTAACAGATTTAACTGCCGCTCAAATTGCACATGCAGCGCCAATCACCATTCATCCAGCTGCTTTAGCGGTAGAAGCGCTAGCCATTATGGAACAACATGACATCAGTCAATTAATTGTAGCTGCAGATAATAAATATATAGGCATGATACATATTCACGATTTAATGAAAGAAGGAATTTTATAAATAATATTGCACATGCAAAACAAACATCACTATGTAGCCATTATGGCGGGCGGGATTGGAAGTAGGTTTTGGCCCATGAGCAGAACAGGATTTCCCAAACAATTTTTAGACGTTTTAAATACAGGTAAAACTTTAATTCAATGGACCTATGAAAGATATCTTCCATTTATACCTGCTGAAAATATTTTCATTGTCACTTCAGAAGAATATGTAGAGATTGTAAAAAAACAATTACCGCAATTGCCAGTAGAAAATATATTGGCAGAGCCTAGTAAGAAAAATACGGCTGCTTGCATTGCTTATATTTCTTTCAAATTAGCGCAGAAAGATCCTCAAGCTAACTTCATTGTGGCACCCAGTGATCACCTAATTTTAGAGCAAGAAAATTTTCAAAAAATTGTTGAAAAAGCTCTTGATTTTGTTGCCAATATCAATGCCTTGGCTACCCTTGGCATCAAGCCTACCAATCCTAATACGGGTTATGGTTATATTCAATACGAGGGATTGGAAGTAAGTAATGGTGTCTATAAAGTAAAAACATTTACCGAAAAACCAACCCATGAAATTGCAACTTCTTTTTTAGCCAGTGGCGACTTTTTATGGAATGCAGGCATTTTTGCCTGGAGGGCAAGTACGATATTAAAAGCATTTGAAAAATACCAACCTGAGATGTTTGAACTGTTTGATCAAGAAAAAGAAAGTTTCAATACCCCTCTAGAAAAAAAAGCAATAGAAAAAATTTATCCTCAATGCGTTAATATTTCTATAGACATTGCCATTATGGAAAAAGCTGAAAATGTTTATGTATTGCCTTCTTCTTTTGGCTGGAGTGATTTAGGTACTTGGAATAGCGCTTATGAAAATATGGAAAAAGATTATTTTGGAAATGCAGTTGCTTCTGACAATGTAATTGTGATTGATGCCACTAAGTGTATGATCAATGCACCTAAAGATAAATTAGTGGTGGTTCAAGGCGTAGATGATTTTATCATTGTTGATACTAAGGATGTTTTGCTTATTTGTAGTAAAGAAAAGGAACAATCAATCAAAGAATATGTAGCAGAGGTGAAAAGGCATAAGGGCGACAAATACATCTAACGACAAATACAGCTAGATTCAGCAGAAATTCTTATCTTAGTTAAGAACGCATTAGCTTAAATAACCTAAATTCCCTAAATGGCAACCATCATCACTGGAACAGGCAGCTATATACCTGGTCTTGTAATACCCAATCATTCCTTTAGCGACCACCAATTTTATGGAGAAGATGGGGTTTTAATAAATACCCCTAATGCGGAAATATTTGAAAAATTTAAAGATATCACGGGTATTTACGAAAGAAGGTATGCAGAGAAAAATGTGAATACTTCCGATTTAGCCGCTAAGGCTGCAGCACTAGCCATCCAAGATGCAGGCATTGATCCAGAAACCATTGATCAAATTATAGTCGCCCATAATTTTGGTAATGTACTAGCCGGTACCATTCAATCTGATACCGTTCCAGCCATTGCTTCAAGAGTAAAAAATTTATTGGGTATTCGTAATCCAGGCTGTGTGGCTTATGATATTTTGTTTGGTTGTCCAGGTTGGATTCAAGGTGTCATTCAAGCCGATTCTTTTATTAAATCAGGCTTGGCTAAAAGATGTTTGGTGATAGGAGCAGAAACCTTGAGTCGAGTGGTGGATCCACATGATAGAGATAGCATGATTTTTAGTGATGGAGCAGGTGCTTGTATTCTAGAAAATGCTAAAGATGAAGTAAGTGGTATTTTGGCAAGTAGTGTGCAAAGCCATTGTATGGATGAAACCTATTTTCTATACCTAGGAAAGTCTTACCATCCAGAAGGAGAAGAAGCTACCAGGTATATAAAGATGAAGGGACGTAAAGTGTACGAGTATGCCATTAAGAATGTACCCATTGCGATGAAAGAGTGTATAGAAAAAGCAGGCGTGGACATACATGAAGTGAAAAAATTCTTTTTGCACCAAGCCAACGAAAAAATGGATGAAGGTTTTATCAAGGCCTTGTTTAAATTGTATGGCATCAAAGACATACCAGCAAATGTTATGCCCATGAGTATTCATGATTTAGGAAATAGCTCGGTAGCCACTATTCCTACTTTATACGATATGGTAAAGCACGGTAAATACAAGGAACATGTATTGAACAAAGGTGATGTAGTTATATTTGCTTCAGTGGGCGCTGGGATGAACATCAATGCAATTTGCTATAGAGTATAATTAGTACCCTCTCACATTTTTCCCTTCTATGTAATTTTTAAAAGCTTTATTACAAACTTTATTGCCACCTGGTGTTGGATAGTTTCCTGTGAAATACCAGTCTCCAGTATTGGTTGGGCAACAATCATGTAAATCCTCTACGGTTTGATAGATTACTTCTATAGGTATATTAATATTTTCAGGTGTAATTAATTGTGCAATCTTAGCTGAAATGTCTTCGGGGCTAAATGGAATATAAAGTTCACGAACTACATTCTCAGTATGCAATTGATTAGCAGATGCTAAGGCAATAATTTTTTGATAGGTCTGGTCAATAATATGGCTCATTCCTTGCTCATTCAATAAGGCAATGACTGCTCTGAAAGCAATAAAATCGTTCATCTTGCTCATGTCTATTCCATAACAATCGGGGTATCTAATTTGAGGTGCCGAAGAAACCACTATAATTTTCTTAGGGCCTAAACGAGACAACATTCTAATAATGCTTTCTTTTAAGGTGGTGCCTCTTACAATACTATCATCAATAATTACCAAAGTATCTTCATCCTTACGTACCGTTCCATAAGTAATATCATACACGTGTTGCACCATTTCATTTCTATTGGTGTCTTCTGTAATGAAAGTGCGTAATTTCACATCTTTAATCGCAATTTTCTCTTGTCTAATCTTACGATTAATCATGGCCTCCAGCTTCTCTTCACTAACATCCGTACCCCAGCTTAAAATTCTTTCTACTTTAATTTTATTCAAGTACTTTTCCATGCCTTTTACTAAACCATAAAAAGCAACTTCAGCCGTATTGGGAATATAAGAAAAAATAGTATTTTTTAAATCGTTGCCAATGCGCTCTAAAACAATTTGACTCAAATGATTACCCAGTGCAATTCTTTCTCTGTAAATTTTTTCATCACTACCTCTTGAAAAATAAATTCTTTCAAAAGAGCAAGCGCGTCTTTCTTTAGATTCAATAATTTGTTCAATCTTGTAATTGCCTTCATCATCTACTAGCAAAGCTTGCCCAGGCATGAGCTCTAATACTTCATTTTCACCCACATTAAATGTGGTTCTAATAGCAGCTCTTTCGCTTGCTGCCACAATTACTTCATCATCAATATAATAATAGGCAGGTCTAATGCCATGGGCATCTCTTAAAATAAAGCTATGGCCATTGCCTACCAATCCGCCCACCGTAAATCCTCCATCAAATAAAGGAACCGCTTTCTTTAAAGCATCAGCAATATTAGGATTGTTAGGATTGATGGATTCTTCGTTGGTTAAAAAATGATGAATCACTTCCATCATGGCCGCTAAATCACTTTGCTGCTCAAAAGGACCTGGATCCATTTTAATATGTTCGAATAATTCGTCGGTATTGACTAAATTAAAATTACCTGCTAAGGCTAAATTTTTTCCTGGGACTAAATTACGTTTGATAAATGGATGACAAAATTCAAGATTATTTTTGCCTTGGGTACCATAACGCAAATGACCCAATAAAATTTCTCCCATAAAAGGAAGATGCCCTTTCATTAAGCCTGGATGCTTAGTAATATCTGGTTGAAATTTTTCAAGCTCTTGTATTTCTAAACCAATTTTATAAAATAAATCTGCTATAGGTTGTTGTGCATTGCTGCGTAATCTGTATAAAAAAGGATTACCTGGCTCAATATTTAATTTTAGGGTAGCTAAACCTGCACCATCTTGTCCACGATTGTGCTGTTTTTCCATCAAAAGGTAAAGCTTGTTTAATCCGTAGGTAACCGACCCTCTTTGTTGGAGATAATAAGAAAGTGGCTTTCTAAGTCGAATGAAGGCTAGCCCACATTCGTGTTTAATTTCGTCGCTCATGATGGAGTTTAAAGAGCTACAAATTTACATTAGTTAGGTATTGTATACCCATTAGATGCTAAAAACTTTTCAACTAAAATTAGGAAGTAAAATAGGGAACCTCAATCAGTAAAAGATCGGAGCCAGCGCTAGCTTCAATACTTACCTTATCCACCCCGCTGATGCCTACCGCATCCCTACGTCCAAGGGTCTGACCGCCAACAGTACAATGGCCCTCGATACAAAGGGCATACAATCCTTGTCCAGCTTGGTGGAAGGAATATTCAGTAGAAAATGGCTTTATGAAATGCCCTAGAGACAACCAAGCATCCTGATTGATGAATAAAGTCTCTGGATCATTGGGAGAAACAACAGTCAGTAATTGATCTGCTCTGTCCTTGGGAAGAAAAGACTTTTGATCATACCTAGGGGTGATATTTCGCTCTTTGGGGAAAATCCAAATCTGGAACAATTCCACCCTTTTATCTTTATTGGGATTTACTTCACTGTGTTGAATTCCACTGCCTGCACTCATTATTTGAACATCATGCGCTTTAATAATACAATCACGACCTGTGCTGTCACGGTGATGCAAGTCGCCAAACAAAGGAATGGTAATGATTTCCATATTGTCATGGGGATGGGTACCAAAACCCATGCCCTGATCAATTTTATCATCGTTCAATACACGAAGTGCCCCATAATGTATTTTTTTGGGATCATGGTAACTGCCAAAACTAAAACTATGGTAGGTATCTAGCCAATCAAATTGAACATGTCCTCTTTCATTACTTGGGAAACTAACAATATGCATAAAAATGAATGAAAATATTAATAAACTTTTTCAGTGGCCATTTCAGAAGCTACTCTATTCCAATCTTTTAATTCAGGACAAGCTTGGTATGCTGGATCTATAAAAATAAAATAACTGGGTACATGCACTTTAAACCAAGTTTCAAGCGCTTTTGTTTTTTTAATTTCCAGTGCTCTTTGTGCTATCTTATTGTAATCTTCTTTTAGGTTCTCTTTGTGTGGCTCTGATCTTTCTTTGAAATAAACCAATCTTACTGCTTTTCTGCCGCGGTCATCTAAATAAACTTGAGGTTGAGAAATATCACCTGGCTTCATATTTTTAATCAGTACAACCATTTCTTTGTCTAGTTGATCTATGTTCACATAGGTAGATCCATCACGACCTGTCACTGCCCCACCACTAAATTTACTTCCATCGTCATCACTGTTCTTATTGACTGCTTCGCCGAAAGACATTTTACCAGTAGTAATGTCTTTTCTAATGCTGTCTAAAATAAGTTTAGTTTCCTTAATTTCATCATTGGTAATGGGAGGAATACGTAAAATATGTTTAACAACCGCATCATCACCAGATCTAGAAAGTAATTGTATGATATGATAACCAAATTTTGATTTAATAGGTGCAGAAATTTGTCCCTCTTTTAGTCTAAAAGAACCCGCCATGAACGCTGGATCAAAGTTTTTTTCATTACGGTTCAAGTTAAATAAGCCAAGGTTTTCTTTTGCACTAGGATCTTCAGAATATAATTTTACCAATTGATCAAAGGTGTTGATACCCGATTCTATTTGTTTTCTATAACCAAGCATCTGTTGAATCACATACTCTTCTACATCTCTGTTGGCCTTGGGATGCATCACCAAATTAATAATTTGAACTTCACTTTCATACAGCGGCAAACTATCTACATTGATACTATTATAAAAAGCCCTTACTTCATTGGGCGTAATTTTAATTTTGTCTACAATTTTTTCCTGCATTTGTTCGGATAATCTTTGTTCTCTTATTTGACTACGAAAATCTTCTTTCAATTGCATGATAGAACGACCCGCTATTTCTTCCAAAGATTCTTTAGATCCAAATTGTTGTATAAAATTTCTAATACGGCCATCAATCGCGTTTTCTACTTCTTCTTCAGTTACATTGAGAGAATCTTTTTGTGCCTGCAATACCAATGCTTTACGAATCAATTGTCCTTCAATGATTGAACAGTTAGAAGGAGGCGTCAAATTTTCTTGCCCTTGATATTGTCTTTTATAATCGGCAGCAGCATTTTCTACGTCTGATTTTAAAATAAATTTATCACCAACAGTAGCCACAATTTTATCTGCCAATACTTTTTTTATTTGCGCATTAGAAGGTACAGCGCAGGCTAAAATAACAAAAGAAAATAAAAGCTTAAATAATTTCATCAATATGTTTATTAATATACAAAGTTCTATTAGTGGGAACTAGGTTCCAAAAAGCAAATCCTAATTTTTTTATAAAGTACGTTTTACTTCTTCTTCTTCAAAGGCTTCTACGATATCTCCTACTTTCAAGTCTGTGAAGTTTTTGATGGTCAATCCACATTCCATATTCGATACCACTTCTTTGGCATCGTCTTTGAAGCGTTTCAAGCTACCTAATTCAGCACTTTGACCTTCTCCCTTAGGATATTCCACAATACCATCACGTATAATTCTGATCTTGCTGTTTCTGCTTAATTTACCATCCAATACAAAACAACCAGCAACAGTTGCTTTATCAAATTTGTATACTTCTCTTACTTCTACGTTGGCCACAATTTTTTCTTGAATTTTTGGTTCCAACATACCTTCCATTGCACTCTTAATTTCATCAATAGCGTTGTAGATAATAGAGTATAATTTAATTTCCACCCCTTCCATTTCAGCTAATTTATTGGCTTGCATAGAAGGTCTTACGTTAAATCCTATGATAATGGCATCAGAGGCTGCTGAAAGTAGAACGTCTGATTCAGAAATTTGACCTACCCCTTTTAAAATAACTCTAATGGCAATTTCTTCAGTAGATAATTTTTGTAAGGAATCACTTAAGGCTTCTACAGAACCATCCACGTCACCTTTGATGATGATGTTTAATTCTTTAAAATTACCTAAGGCCAAACGACGTCCAATTTCATCCAGTGTAATATGTTTTCTAGTTCTTAAACCTTGCTCTCTTAATAATTGAGCACGCTTGGTGGCCAATTCTTTTGCTTCTGCTTCATCTTCGTATACCTTGAATTTCTCACCGGCTTGTGGAGCACCATTTAAACCTAAGATAACTACTGGTGTAGAAGGTGGTGCTACTTCGATACGTTGATTACGTTCATTAAACATTGCTTTTACACGACCATAAAACTGGCCTGATAAAATTAAATCGCCTTGTCTTAAAGTTCCATTTTGTACTAATATCGTAGCTACATAACCACGTCCTTTATCTAATGAGGCTTCAATAATACTTCCAGTAGCTTCTCTATTTGGATTGGCTTTTAAATCTAATAAGTCTGATTCTAAAATAACTTTTTCTAATAAAGAGTCCACATTTAAACCTTGCTTAGCAGACAATTCTTGGTTTTGGAATTTACCACCCCAAGCTTCTACTAAAATATTCATTTGAGACAATTGCTCATATATTTTTTGTGGCTGCGCACCATCTTTATCAATTTTATTCACCGCAAAAATCATCGGTACATTGGCAGCTTGGGCGTGACTGATGGCTTCCTTGGTTTGTGGCATCACTGCATCATCTGCAGCTACTACAATAATGGCAATATCGGTTACTTTTGCTCCACGCGCACGCATGGCTGTAAAGGCTTCGTGACCAGGTGTATCTAAGAAAGTTATGGCTTTACCATTGGGTAATGTTACTTCATAAGCACCAATATGTTGGGTAATTCCTCCTGCCTCACCTGCCACCACATTGGCATTTCTGATGTAATCTAGTAAAGATGTTTTACCATGGTCAACGTGACCCATAATAGTTACAATTGGAGGACGCTCTATTAAATTGGCTAAATCATCTGCTTCTTCTTCCTCATCCATTTCTTCGGCTTCTTCCAATCCAACAAATTCTACTTCAAATCCAAATTCACTGGCTACTAGTTCTATTACTTCCGCATCTAAACGTTGATTAATAGAAACCATGATACCTAAGTTCATACACTTGCTAATGATATCAGCAAAGCTTACATCCATCAAACTTGATAACTCACTTACCGTTACAAATTCAGTGACTTGTAATTTATTATCAGTTACTTCATTGGTTTCATTTTCTGCAGCCTCATCTCTTTTAGCACGTCTGTATTTCGATTTCAAACTTTTTCCTCTTCCACCTGCGCCTGCTAATTTAGCTTGGGTTTCTTTAATCTTATCTTGAATGGCTTTTTGACCAATTTCTTTTTGTTCCGCTGTTTGAGGTGCATTTCTGTTGCCACCACGAGCAGCTCCTTGACCTGGTCTTGCACCACCACCTGGTCTGTTTCCACCGCCTTGTCCTTGATAACCAGCGCCTGGTCTTGCACCACCACCCTGACCTTGGTATCCCCCACCTGGTCTTGCACCAGCTGCACCACCTTGTTGTGGTTGATTTGGATTGCCGCCTTGAGAAGGAATACGTTTACGTTTGCGCTTTTCCTCTTGACTCATTGGTTTAGGACGCGTATCACTATTGATGGGCAAATCAATTTTACCCATGATTTTTGGACCTTCTAATTTTTTAGATTGAATATTTTCAATTTTTCCATGCACATTTTCAGGTGCAATAGAATGATCAACTGGTGCTGCCTTGGCCTTCTTTTCTTCAGCGGCCTTAGCATCGTCTTCTTTTTTAGTAGTTTTTTTTGCAGCTGGTTCTTTTGGAACTGTAGCAGCAGGTTCTTCTGTTTTTTTAGCAGTTTTTTTAGGTCTGGTAGAAGAATCAATTAAAGAAAGATCAATCTTATCCAACACTTTAGGCGCTTCTACTTCTGAGCTAGCAACCTTAGTAACCTTTGGCTGCTCCACTTCTTTTACTTCCGGTTTTGCTTCTTCTGCAGGTGGCCAGGCCTTTATTTCAGCAGGCTTTGCTTCTTCCACTTTTGGTGCTTCTACTTCAGCCAGAACAGGTTTTTTTGCTTTGTCTTTATCAGCCACAGCATTTTTAGGTAATTCTACATGGTCCGCCTTGTTTCTAGCTACTTTATCGCTTTGAAACTCTGCTTGCAAAGAATAATACTGATCCTCAGTTAATTTAGCCGTAGGTTTTAGGTCGTCTTTGGGAAAACCTTTTTTTACTAAGAATTCAATCAAGGTATCTTGACCGATGTTGAACTCTTTAGCAGCTGCTAACAATCTTGGTAATTTCAATTCTGACATTCTGTTGTTTTTTGTCCCGAAAAATCATTGACTGTTTTCCCGGAACGATTCGCCTAATACAAATATACTTTCAAAAATTAAAGGTTATTCACCCTTATCAAATTCTTCTTGTAAGATTCGACGCACATCTGCGATTGTTTCTTTTTCCAAATCTGTTCTTTTTTCTAATTCTTCCGCGCCCAAATTCAATACGCTTCTTGCCGTATCGCAACCCACACGCTTAAATTCATCAATGATCCAAGTTTCAATTTCATCGCTAAATTCATCTAAATCAATATCAAATTCATCCACGATTTCTTCGTCTTCACGGTACACATCTAATTCATAACCAGTTAACTCAGAAGCCAATTTAATATTCACCCCTCTACGGCCAATAGCCAAGGAAACCTGATCTGCTTTCAAATAAACATCTACATGCATTTTTTCTGAATCAATGTTCATGTAACTAATTTTTGACGGAGTCAAAGAACGTTGTATCAATAATTGCGTATTGGTCGTAAAATTAATTACGTCGATGTTTTCATTTTTCAATTCTCTTACAATTCCATGAATACGACTTCCTTTCATACCTACGCAAGCGCCTACTGGATCGATGCGATCATCGAAAGATTCAACGGCAACTTTAGCACGCTCTCCTGGTTCACGTACAATTTTCTTAATAGTAATTAAGCCATCAAAAATTTCTGGTACTTCTATTTCTAATAACTTAGCTAAGAATAAGGGGCTTGTTCTAGACAAGATAATCACTGGTGAATTATTTTTCATATCCACTCTGGCTATCACCGATCTAATATTTTCTCCTTTCTTGAAAAAATCTTGAGGAATTTGTTCAGACTTAGGCAAGATCAATTCATTACCTTCTTCATCTAACAACAAGACCTCTTTTTTCCAAACCTGATAAATTTCAGCATTGATGATTTCACCAATTCTATCAGAATATTTCTTTACTAAGGCGTTTTTCTTTAAGTCATTGATACGAGAAGCCAAGGTTTGTTTTGCCGCTAGGATGGCTCTTCTTCCGAAGTCTAGAATGTCTACTTCTTCTAATAAATCTTCCCCCACTTCATAATCGGGTTGAATCTTTATCGCTTCAGAATAAGAAACTTCTTCTAATGGATTGTCCACATCATCATCGTCTCTAATTTGACGACGACGAATAATTTCCAAGTCACCTTTTTCAGCGTTAACGATTACATCGAAGTTTTCATCGCTACCATATTTTTTTCTTAATAAGGTTTTGAATACATCTTCTACCACTTTCATCATCGTAGGACGATCAATGCTTTCTGCGTCTTTAAACTCCTGAAAGGCTTCAATCAAATTTATACTTGCCATAACATAATTTTTTTTCAGACTTCTGTCTGATTTTTTGTTTGTTAAAATTGAATTTGTACTATGGTTGTTTTTATTTGTTCAAAAGGAATTAATAAAGTTTGCATGACTGCTTTTTTACCTTTCCCTTCTGTCCATTCTATTAATATATCTTTCTCTGTTACTGTTTTTAAAATGCCTTCTTTGATGCTTTCATCTAAAAAGGTTACTTCTACTTTGCGACCTATATTCTTGACATACTGACGGTTCAAGACTAAAGGCTCATCAATACCCGGCGAAGAAACTTCTAGGGAAAAATCGCCTTCAGGAAACCAGGCCGCTTCTTCCATAATGCGGTATAATTTCCTATTAATAAATGTGCACTTTTCAATAGGCAAACCTTGGTCGCCGTCCAAAAATATTTTGATATTATTGGTTGGCTTCACTTTAATCTGTACACAGAAATAGTTAGGCTCCTCTTTAAGCAGTTGTTCCAAAATTGGATTCACTAAGTCTATGATCTCGTTTGCTTGCATACTTAAAAAAGAAGAAGGGAACGATTTCGTTCCCTTCACATTTTCTTCTATTCTAAACCAAAGGTAATAAAACAGGATGAAATAACCCAAAAATATTGGCAAGCAACGTATTTTTGCATCATGATGAAGCTAATATTATATGGGTTATTGATCTACTTTTTGTACAAAGTCATCTTCCAGGTAGTAGTGCCAGTAAGCAATGGAGTCAAGACTGTGAGACAAAATATGGAGCAAATGCAAAAGCAACAGGCAGATGCCATCAAAAAGGCCCAGGAGGCCAATGCCGCCAAGGCAGCAGCGCCTAAAAAAGAAGCCCCGATTGAGGCCGAATATATTGATTTTGAAGAAGTTAAGAAGAAATAGAGCTAAAAACTAGAGTGAAGAAATAGAGTGAAGGATTATTTTTAATAAGCACCCTTATAAATAGGCCTCAATATCCTTTTCCACTGTCCTTCCCTCTGTTAAATGAAGTACTTGAAGCCCTACGGAGGCGGCGGCACTTATATTGGGCTCATTGTCATCAATAAATAAGGTTTCAGCTGGCACCAAGCCCTCTTTCTCAACTATATAGGTAAAAGAAGCGGGGTCGGGTTTACGCATACCCATTTCGTGTGAATAATAGGGTTTCTTAAAAAGTGAAACAAAAGGATAATTAGCTACTTGGTTTTCAAACTCAGCAATAAAAACGTCATGGTGAATTTGATTGGTATTGGAATATAAATAAATATTGTACTTATTATTATTTTGCTTAATCCAATCAATGCTGTTTTTTCTAAAGCCTATTAATAATGCGTTCCAAGCAAATTGTATTTGCGCATTGGTTAAGGGTAAACTGGCTAATGTCCTCACTCCGTCATAAAAGGCTGCCTCCTTAATTAAGCCCATTTCTAGATCTAAAAATAATTGATTCGATTGGTTCAAGGTAAAATGCTTGTCGAAGTTATCAATACCAATTAAGGCAAAAGCGGTATTCATTTTTTTAAAATCAATGTCATATAAAACATTACCTAAATCGAAGATTAAATTTTTTACTGCAGCCATTGGTCTTGAATTATTTTAGAAATAAATAGTGCAATGAAGATAAAGAAAGATTTTAATTAATGGTATCTTTGAAAGATGAAACAAAGCTTGGCACATATTGCTGTGGTGGTTCGTGATTACGACGAAGCCATTGCTTATTATACTAATACTTTAGGTTTTAATTTAATCGAAGACACGGTTCTTTCCGAAACCAAAAGATGGGTGATGGTGCAACCTGCTGGTGCAGAAAATGGTTGTATGTTATTACTTGCCAAAGCTGCCACGGCTGAACAAGAAAAGTTTATTGGTTATCAAACAGGAGGCCGCGTATTTTTATTTTTATACACCGATAATTTTGAAAGAGATTACCAAAATTATATTTCCAAAGGAGTTGAATTTACTATAGCACCCCATGTAGAAGATTATGGAACGGTGGCTGTGTTCAAAGATATCTATGGAAACTTATGGGACCTAATTGAGCCTACGAAAAAGTAGAAATAGTTTATTACGCTAATCACTCTGGTCTTTTCATAGCAGCAGCCATATGTTTGCAAGCTGCATCTCCCTTACTCAATTCAGCGTGAATATTGGCTTTAGAAGCCTCATCTCTGTTCTGGCTTAGTTTAAAAACATGTTGTATGTCACTCACTATTATATCAAAGGAATAAATGGCCTTCATGTTTTGCTCCATGTATTCAGCCGATAAGTTTTTTACTTGCGTAGGGCTATTGGCGTCTTTTTCAAAATGTAGTGTAAGCTTTTCTAATAAATGATATAAATGCTTTTCATCTTTCATTTCTAAATTTCCTTTTGCTTGTACCGACTGGTAGTTCCATGTGCTTCCCATATTTTTTGTGGTATACCAATTCGCACTTACAAAGGCCGATGGCCCAGAAAAAATTACTAGTACTTTATTATTCATTTCAAAAGCATTGGTATGTTCTTGCTTGCGCATCACATGCCCACTTATAATAATTTTATCTTCTTCAATGTTTAATAAAACGGGTACTTGGGTGGCCACCGGAAAGCCTTCTTTATCAACACCACAAATAGTTACAAAGGGATTCGCTTGCATAAAGTCCAATACTTCTTGATGGTCCTTGGCTTTAAAATGAGGTATATTGTACATGGTTATTTATTAATCTTAATTAATTTTTTATTCTTAGTTAAATTTATTTTACTTACTCAAAGTATACATATATTTCTACTTAAACATTAAATAGGCAGCTCGGTAGTTATTTTTATTTCATCCATTACAAATAAACTATTAATATGCGCCACCATGGGAAGCACGGCTAAACGTTCTTGATAAAATTTATTATAAGACGCTACATCTTTGGTGACTAATTTTAAATAATAATCAAAACTACCCGATACCAAACTACAAGCAATAATTTCTGGAAATTGTGCAATGGTTTTTTCAAATTCAGAAAAATGGGAACGGGTTTGTTTGTCTAAAGTTACTTGGCAGTGCACCACTAAACCAAGGTCTAATTTTTTTCTATCCAGCAAGGTTACATAATGTAAAATATAACCCTCTGCTTCTAGTCTTTTAATACGGTCATGTGTAGGGCTTAGCGATAAATTAATGGCCGCACTAATGTCTTTTAATTTAGCCAATGCATCCTTTTGTAAAATGCGTAAGATAGAATGATCAATAGCGTCAAGTGCCATAGAGAAATAATTTCTGTTTTTGCGATAAATTCTACTGTAAATAACGTTATTTTTTGCTATTTACCCAAATTAACAATATATTTTACTTAATATTATCATTTTTAAATGAATATTTTCTTTAAACCGATATTTGTACAGAAATAAAAACAAAAATCATGATTATTGGAGTTCCTAGAGAAATTAAGATTCAAGAGTATAGAGTGGGTTTGACACCAGAAGGTGTGGACGCACTTACAAGACAAGGTCATACAGTGAATGTAGAAACAAAGGCAGGTCTTGGCTCAGGATTTTCTGATGAGTCTTATATAAAAGCAGGTGCAACAATTTTAGCAACAGCTAAAGATGTATACGAAATCGCTGAAATGATTATTAAAGTAAAAGAACCACTTGCTGCAGAATTTCCACTCATTAAACCAGGTCAAATATTATTTACTTATTTCCATTTTGCAGCTTCAAAAGAATTAACAGATGCAATGATGAAGTCCTCTGCAGTTTGTATAGCTTACGAAACCGTTGAATTACCTGATGGCTCATTGCCCTTATTAGTACCGATGTCGGAAGTAGCAGGAAGAATGGCGGTGAATGTAGGGGCTTATTATTTAGGTAAACCATTTGGTGGAAAAGGAAAATTATTAGGTGGTGTGCCAGGTGTGAAACCAGCTGAAGTTTTAATTATTGGTGGTGGGATTGTAGGAACACAGGCCGCTAAGATGGCTGCAGGTTTAGGCGCCCATGTTACTATTATGGATACCAACTTAACAAGACTAAGATATTTATCGGATGTCATGCCAGCGAATGTGGTTACACAGTATTCTACACTAATGGCTATTCAAGAAAAATTACCCACTGTTGATTTAGTGATTGGTGCTGTATTATTACATGGTGCCAAAGCGCCACATTTAATTAAGAAAGTAGATTTAGCATTAATGGAAGCAGGAACAGTAGTAGTAGATGTAGCGGTGGACCAAGGAGGTTGTATTGAAACTTGCAAACCAACCACCCATGAAAACCCTGTATACATGGAGCAAAATATTTTGCATTATTGTGTGGCGAATATGCCAGGGGCAGTTCCACAAACTTCTACACGCGCATTAACACAGGCTACATTACCTTATGCCATTGCCATTGCGAATAAAGGATGGGAAAAAGCCTGTGTTGAAAATACAGCATTAGCGAAAGGGTTAAATATAAAAGCAGGAAAAATTTTACATAGAGGCGTAGCCGACGCTTTCAACGCATAGTATTCATATGAGTTTGAGCATGGAAAGCCTGGTCCTTCAAAAGACTGGGCTTTTTTATGTGTTGTATTTGATTAGGTCAATGAAAAATGATCAAAGGTTACTGCGAGCAATTTGTAAAAGAATTTTTCTAAAATACTCCTTCCTAATTACTAAAACGCCTAAAATAGCTAAAAAAAAGCAGCCTTATTTTCATAAGGCTGCTTCAAATATATAATTACTTTTTAAGAAAATTATTTTCCCCAAACTGCCCAACCAGTGGTCCAGTCTGTAGTGCCATCAAATGCACCTTTGTAAGCAACTTTCTCGAAGAAAGAATCTGTTAATCCACCAAAATCAAATAACGCACCAGTAAGCATTGGAGAGCCTGCGGTAGGTTTTAAGTTTGGAGCAGCATTGTTAAATGGATCACCTAATTTCAAAGTAGTTACATCTGTAACCACTGTTGATTTATTTGAACCAGTGATTAAAGCTAAAATAGAAGCTGCATCATACACAAATGGAGAAGATAATGTTTTTGCTGCTTCAACATCAACAGGCAAACCATTTGCAACATGTACATAACTATTATAAAATCCACTTATACCTCTAACAAAATATTGAATAGTAGAATCTTCTTGTAAACGGAATCCACCTTTAGAACCACCAATAACAGCAGAGTTGGCTAAGATAAACTTAGTTCCTCTTCTCCAACGCATACCCCAACCGTAGTCAGAAGAGGTTCCAGTTCCAATTGCACCATTAGATGGAGCAGCACCTGGAGCTGAATTAGGTCCTATTGCTGTAAAATTAGACATTACAGGAAAAGAAATTGGAGTTCTAGTCAATAGAAAACCGTTACCTGGATTTACGTTATCTACTTCAAAGTTATTAGATACGTCACCAGTTGTTCCTTTAGGATCTGTGAACTTAGGATCTTTAATAGAGATAGCAAATTGGATTTTTCCAGAATAACCATCATCCATGTCATAATCATCATCAGCAGAATTGTAAGCAATAAGGTGTTTACAGTTTACTGTACCACCAAAGAATTCAAATGCGTCATCGTATCCACGTAAAACTTCTACATAATCAATAGTAGTTCCACTTCCAACGCCATACAATGATAATCCATTGATTTCATCACCTGGGTTTACTGCTTTCCCACCGTACTCAATTCTTACATATTTTAAAATACCAGAGTTGTCAGCTGGATTTGTTCCACCAAATGCACTAAAAGCAGCATCAACGCCACCTTCTACAACAGAGTGGTTGTTGTTGCCTGGAGCTTGTCCTACAATTACAACACCGCCTAAATCTCCAGAAACTGGAGAAGCTTCACCAGAAGTGAATACGATTGGAGCTGCAGCAGTTCCTTCAGCGATAATTTTTGCGCCTCTGTAAACGACTAATACGCCTGCAGAATCTCTTTTAGAAGTGATTTTACAACCCGCTTCAATAGTTAAGGTTACGCCAGTTGGAACGTATACATACCCTCTAAGGATGTAAACGCTGTCTTTTTTCAAAGTTCTGTTGGCTGTAATGATGCCACGAATGTTCGGGTCAAAAACAGCAGGGGTTGGTGTTGGTGTTGGTGTAGGTGTAGGTGTAGGAGTTGTTGTTGTGTCAGACTTGCTACAAGATGACGCAAACATAACTATTACCAGACCCAACAAATAAAAAAATTGCTTTTTCATTTTTTTTTGATTTTTGTTGTTTGTTTGTTATTTATTGATATTTAAAAATTATAATTTCCATTTTAAGGACAATGTACTTGTAGTTCCATAAGCACCTGAATTAATGATTCTATCTTTTGAAGCTGCATACCCAATATTAGAAGGATTAGATTCAAATTTATAATACCAGACAAAAGGTTGAGCTAATATATCGCTTACAGATAATTTTAATTCTAATTTATCATTGAGCATTTTTTGACTCAATTGTAAGTCTATTAAATCTCTTGGTTTTTCATAAATATTCATTCCTCCATTGGTCACAGATCTGTATTTAAGTCTGGAGCCAATTTGATTGTATAAGATATTGAATGAGAATTTATCGTCTGTACTGGTATAAGTAAGGCCTCCATTGATTAAATAAGGTGACTGGCCTTGTAAGGGTGATTTGTAACTGATGCTTCCAAATTGAACAGAACCATCAATGATCGCAAGGTTTGAATAAAAAGTTAATTTTTTAAATAAGGGGGTATTAACAAAATCAAGTTTTTTTCTTAATTCAAACTCTAATCCATACGCATTGGCAGAGGCCACATTGTTATAACTGAATACATCATTGCCTTTGTTAACTTGCTCAATTGGATTATTGAAATTTTTATAAAAAGTACTCACCGAAATAATCTCACCAGAATTTGGGAAATATTCATAACGTAAATCAAAATTGGACACTTGGCTTCTAACTAAGTTAGGATTACCTCTGATCACTACGTTGTTTTCATAATCGTAAACACTGTAATTGGCTAATTCTCTGAATTCTGGTCTATTGACAGTTTGAGAAGCACCTAATCTAAAATTGACTTTGTTGGATACAGAATAGGTCAATAAGGCGGATGGCAATACATCAAAATTGTTTAGATTCGTTTGTTTTTGATTTAATGTATTTAATTTTTGAGTGTAGTTTTCAACTCTAGCCCCAGCGGTTAATTTAATATTGTTTGAAACCTTGCCATCATACATCGCATAGCCAGAGGACATTAATGCATTGGCGTCATAGCCCACAGAGTTGGTTGCAATATCTGCCAGGGTTAAATTGTACTTATCAATGTTTGCAGCACTAAATATGTTATTGAAAGTAGTAGAAGGGGTTTCATTAATTACAGTTCCAAATGCATTGGTAGAGGCAAAGCCTAAGGCATTCACTTTCACTGTTCTTTCTCTATAATAAATCATAGCGCCGAATTTCATTTTTTGAGAATTACCCAAATATTGAAAATTCTTAGTCATGTTTAAATTTCCACCATAAATATTTTCAGTTAAATCGGTATATACACGGCCAGCATTTCTAATTTCTGGAGAATTCTCATTGCCTAATTTCAAATAATAATCTTTATCATTATTGTAGGGCGTTCTAAATGATATAATTTTTTGATCAGGTTGATAACGATACGTGGTGCTGAAATTGGTATTCCAATCTAACAACCAATCTTTATTTAAATTATGCACCCCTTCAATGACAGAATTGTACAAACCAGCTTGTTGGGCCTCTGAGTTTTGACTTTTTATTAAGAAATATTCAGGCGTATTGGCCACATCTTTTCCATTTCTTGTAGAAAAAGACCTGATTAAATCATTATTGAAGATATTCTTGAATGAAAGTTTAGATTTTTTAAACGAGTAAGTCACATTCAATAAAGCAGAAATTCCATTTTTTTGTTCATAATTAATGGTATGACTCTGGTTCAATTTATAGTCATACACTTGATAATCTTCTCTTTCTCTATCAAAAGTTTTGTAACTATTGCTGTAGGAAATTGAATAGATATACCCTAATTTATTTCCATTGTCTAAAACTTTTGTGTTGCCTCCTAAATAATTAAAACTAGAACTCGGCATTGCTTTGCTTAAGGCTTCGGCACCAAAAGCGTTTGGAAAAGACTTGGTAATTGCATTTTTATCTGAAGCAGATTGTAAAATTAATTTTGAACCTATGTTTTTATAAGCGGTAGGCAAGTTTCTAGAAGCACTTAAAAATCCTGTAGCTTCATTTGCATCATTTGGTAACCCACCATAAAAATTCTTTAATGTAGTATTGTCATTGTAACTGGTAGACACTGAAAATTCAGAAATTTTTTGAGAGGGGTAATCCTTGGTAGTAATTTTGATTGCTCCTCCTGAAAAATCACCTGGCAAATCTGGTGTTGAAGACTTGAATATTAACAAATTATCGATCAATGAACTTGGAATAATATCAAAAGAGAAAGCTCTTTTATCAGGCTCTGTACTTGGCAATATTGAATTATTCAATAAGGCGGTATTGTATCTTTCGTTCAATCCTCTAACAATCACAAATTTATTGTCTTGTACTGAAGCTCCAGATACTCTTTTTAGAACGTCTCCAATATTTTTATCTGGTGATTTTTTTATTGTCTCGGAAGAGATTCCATCAGAGATAGAGGAGCTATTTTTTTGCATGGCAAAAATAGAGGCAGCAGTCTCTTTTTTTGAAGAACTTTTTACCACCACATCTGCCAACTGCTTGTTCTTAGCTCTTAACAAACCAATTTCGATGGTTGAATTTTTATCTGAGGTAATATCAGTAATTTCTTTGGTAGTGTATCCTATGCTAGAGCAAGTAATAGTATAACTTTTTCCTAATTCAAGTGAAATGATAAATCTACCTTCTACATCCGTGGTGTAAATTTTTTTTCCATTGTTTACTTTAACAATTGCACCAGCGATGGCAGCATTATTGTCATTGTCGAATAATTTGCCATTTAATGTTATTGTTTGAGCAAACAAATTAAATGCAAAAAATGAAAATAAAAACGTGAAAAAAATCTTATTCAAAACTTTAGGTTTGTTAATTGGCAAACCTAGCTGAATTAGCAAAATAATTGATCCAATTCAATGTTAAGGAATTATTAACTTAAGTATAATTTAAGCCTAATTGTACATGAATATTTAATTTTTAATTAAATATTACTAAATTGTTAATTCAATGTTACGTAATTGTTAACTAAAGTATTAATAAATCATTCAATTGTATTAGCAGGATTATAATTTTAGCTTAGAAGGCTATCAATTTATCTACTCAATAGCACTCATTTAACTGCCTTAACTTTAGAAAATAATGATTTTGTTAATCTAAATGAAACACGCTGTGTAAATCACTGGTACCTTTAAAATTCACATCTAAATCTTTGATGATACCGTCTTTAACATCATAAACCCAACCATGCAAATGCAAGGGTTGTTCTCTTTTCCATGCATTTTGAACAATGGATGTTTTACCTAAATCTTGTACTTGTTCAATCACATTTAATTCCACCAATCTATCTGCTCTTAGTTTAGTGTCAGCAATGGCATCTAGTTCTTTAAAATGTAATCTGTACACATCTTTAATATGTCTTAACCAATTGTCAATTAATCCAAATTGTTTATTTTCCATGGCTGCTAAGACACCTCCACAACCATAGTGGCCGCAAACAATAATGTGTTTGACTTTTAAAACTTCAACTGCATAAGACAAAACACTTAACATATTCATATCACTATGAATGACCATATTGGCAATATTACGATGTACAAATATATCGCCTGGTAAAGTGCCAGTAATTTGATTGGCAGGTACCCTGCTGTCAGAACAGCCTATCCATAAATATTCGGGATGTTGGCTATTGGCCAATTTTTGAAAATAAGTAGGATCAAAAGCCAGTTGGTCGGCCACCCACTTTTTATTGTTCTCTAATAACTTATTGTATGATTTTTCCATGCAAGATTAAAATTAGGCAATATTTTGGATTTAGTTTAAAGTTTAAACATCATTTAGCTATGCTTTTATGCTATTTAACTTAATTTTATTGCATGGGTATTTTAATTGAAGTGTTGGGTTGGATTGCCTCAGTACTGATTGTGGGTTCTTATGCCTTAAATATTACAGGTAAATTAGCTGCCAATAGCAAAACTTATGTGGTGGCCAATTTGGTAGGTGGTTTATTTTTTGTCTTAAATACTTATTATCATCAAGCCTACCCTTCCATGTTGGTGAATTTTATTTGGGTGATCATTGCCATTGTCATGTTGTTAAAGAAAGATAAAAATAAGAACCAAGCATAAAATGGTTCAAAGAAATGCAAACTCTAAAATTAAAGGCTAGTTTTTTATACCTACTAAAATGGTTGACCATTTCATTATTAGTTGCTTGCCTTGTAGGCACTGCTACTGCTTGGTTTTTAATCTCTTTAGATTTTACAACCAACTGGCGTAGTGCGCATATTTGGATCGTGAATTTTTTACCCTTGGTAGGTTTAGCCATTGGGCTTGCATATCATTATTATGGCGCAGCAACTAAAAAAGGAAATAATTTAATTTTAGAAGCGCATCAATCCAACGATAAGGATACTATAGTAAAACCCATTCCCTTATTAATGGCCCCGCTTGTTTTTATAAGCACATTGTTAACACATTTGGCTGGTGGATCTGCGGGTAGAGAAGGAACCGCAGTTCAAATGGGCGGTGCGATTGCTGATCAGTTCACTAATTTATTTAAATTAAACAGGGCAGAAAGAAAAACTGTTTTGATTATTGGTGTGAGTGCTGGCTTTGCTGCCGTATTTGGTACACCTTGGGCAGCAGCTATTTTTGCATTGGAGATAATGAGTTTTAAAAAAATAAAAATTGAAAATATTTTACCCAGTTTTGCGACGGCTTTTGGCGCTCATTATATTTGTTTGGCCTGGCAGGTGAAGCATACCATTTATTCCATTCCATTCATCCCAATCATCTCCATTAGTAATTTTACTTGGTCCATCCTTGCTGGTATTATTTTTGGTTTGACTGCTATGGTATTTACTTATTCCAATAAATTTTTTGAAGGCTTATTTTCAAAAATTAAATTCCCTCCACTACGTCCTTTTGTGGGCGGAATTTTCATCGCCTTATTTATTGTATTAGCCGATAGCACCAAATACATTGGTTTAGGCATCCCCACAATTTCGAACGCTTTTGTATCCCCTGCTGGTAATTTTGATTTTGCAATAAAATTGCTATTGACCAGCTTTACTTTAAGTGCAGGATTTAAAGGGGGTGAAGTCACCCCTTTATTTTTTATTGGGGCCACTTTGGGTAATCTACTTATTTGGTTTATTCCACTCCCCATGGCGCTTCTTGCTGGAATGGGCTTTGTGGCTGTATTTGCAGGCGCCACACACTGCGCCCTTGCCTCCATTGTAATGGGTATTGAAATTTTTGGTCTGCATGCAGGTCTATACATAGGCATTGCAAGCAGCGTTGCTTATTTTAGTTCTGGTATTCATGGCATTTATAGCGCACAATTAAAAACAGGAGCCAAATACGAATTGTATCATTTCATTAACAAGACTAGAAATTTATAATTGATTGTAGTAAATTGAATAAAAATAATACCATGGTAGAAATTGTACGCGTTAGCAATGAGAAAGAATTAGAAGCAATTCGTTTGTTACAAAGAGAAAATTTAAGGGTATTAATTGGAGAAGAAGAAGCTGGTAAAGAAGGATTTTTGACTGCAGCATATACCATGGAAACCTTGCAAAAAATGCATCAGTTGGAACCATCCATTATTGCCAAAGATGGCGATAAAATTGCAGGCTATGTAATTGTAACTACTAAAGATAGTTATGGTCAACACCCTTTGCTCGATAGTTTATTTGACTCCATTGATGCTTTAACTTATAATGGCAGTTCCTTAAAAGATGTCAACTATATTTTAGTCGGTCAACTCTGTGTAGGCAAAGCATATAGGGGTATTGGACTGGTACAAAAAATGTATACTTATTATCAAGAAAGTTTAAGCAATAAATATCAATACTTAATTACCGATGTGGCTCAAGAAAATCCAAGATCCATCAAAGCCCATTTGAAAACAGGTTTTGAAATTATAGATACCTTAAAATATGGTGGCATTGGTTGGGATATCGTACTTTGGGATTGGAGAAAATAATTGCTACTGCAATTTTTTATCCGCGTGTAACTGGTCTGGTCAAACAGGTAGGTCCACCACCCCCTTTCACACTAATTTCTGCACCTTCATATTCAATTACTTTACATCCAGCTGCTTCTAATCTTGATTTAATAATTGGATTGCCTTTGACCATCAAACATATGCGAGGCGCTAAGGCAAGTACATTACAACCCATACTATCAAATTCCGATTCGGGTACTTCTACTAGTTCAAAGCCACGTGCGATTAATTCATTTCTAAATACTATAGGAATTAAGGGAGAATACACCACAGCTAAATTATCAGCCACAGGGCTTAATACCGACATCAAATGAAATACATCAGCAGGCCCTCTATAATGTGGCATTGGAACTGAAATTACTTCAACGCCCAATGGTGCTAATAGTGCGGTTATTTGTCGAATCCCTTCTTCATTGGTTCTATAAGTATGGCCCACCGCTAAAGTTTTTTCATCTAACCAAGCTACATCTCCACCTTCAATAGTTCCAGGTGCAGTTATCACACCTAATACTGGAATACCTTCAGCTTCATAGGCTTTTTGTTGCGCAAGCGGTTCATTTTTTCGTCCCTCCTTGCCCATATTACAAATGATCATGCCTTTACTTGTAGCAATAGCCGCATCTCTACAATAAATAGAATCCATATTCACAGAAGCATCTTCCGGAAAATAAAATATTTCCGCACCATGGTCTTTTAATATTTTTTCAAAAGCATCATATTCGGCAAGGGCATGGTCAATGACTGGTTTGCCTAAATAGTTCAAGGCTTCCCAATGTTTGGAGACATGGGCATCATCAATAAATGCAGCTGCTGCTTTTTTTATAAACAATGAACTTAATTTTCCTGATTCTGAATGTGATGACATGAGTGTAATTTAAGCGGTTTAGTAATTATAAGTATACTGTTATAAAACGATTATGAATAAAGTTAAGTAAATGAAATAAGTGTTTAAAAAAATAGTGCTGCTTTAAATATAATCTCTTTTGCCAACTGCAAAAACATAGATGGGTACGGAGGACATCGTTAAGAAAAATCCCCAGAAAACGGTTTCCTGTCCAAGGCCTAACATGATCCACATACAAAAAACAAAGGTCATGGAAGCCAGTAATAGTGCCCCTATAGAATATTTATTAGATATAAAAGGCAGTCTAAATCTCATGATAATATAAGCAGCCGTACAAAAAATATAAGGAATTAATATAGTAGAGGTAGTCATTAAAATTAAAAACTTAAACTGCTCCACTAAACCCTTGGTATAATTCATACTCATAAATAATGAAACAAATACACTTGAGATAACGACGCCTAAAACTGGTACGCCATTTTTATTTTTTCTTGTAAATAGTTGAGGAAACAATTTGTCTTTGGCTACGGCATAGGGCAATTGCCCTTGAATTAAAATATAGCCATTCAATGCACCAAAAGCAGCAATCGCTACCCCTGCACTTACCCAATATTCAGCCCCATGGCCCCAGATCAAAACAGCTGCATCAGCAAAAGGAGTTACACTATTTTTTAATTGAGCTGCTGGAATCATCCCCATAATACTAACTGTACTTAATATGTAAACCACCGTTGCAATTAAAGTACCTAAAGTGGTGGCCTTAGCTACTGTGGAAGCAGAATTGGCCACACTGCCTGATGGAATGGTGGCGCATTCAATGCCTAAAAAGGCAAAAAAAGTTAATGTTGTTGTAGCTGTGATGGCAGCAATGGTAGATGTTCCACTTGAATTAAAGGGTAAGAAATTTTCCCAGTGGATATAAAACAAACCTACCAATCCAATTAAAACAATGGGAACAATTTTTAAAATAGTCGTAATCAATTGAACTACTCCAGAAGTAACAATGCCTAAGGAATTGATCCATGTTAAAAACCAAATGGTGGCCAATCCTGTTAAAATAGCCAAAACTGAATTACTCGCCAAAGCAGGAATAAAAGTACTCATAGCACTTACAAAAGAAACCGTGATGGCCGCATTGGTACACCAAACTGAAACTAAATAACCAAAGGCTACTAAGAAGCCTGCAAAATCACCCAAGCCTTTTTGTGAATAAGCAAAGGGGCCTCCATCTGCCGCAGGCAATAACTTACTTAAATGCGCAAAAACTTTGGCGATTAAAAATGCACCAATGGCTGAACAAACCCATCCAATTAAACTGATGCCTCCAAAACCAGCTAAGGTTGCAGGCATCATAAAAACACCTGCCCCGATCATATTACCAACCACCAAGGAGGTGCTTGTCCATAAGCCTAGTTTGTTGTCAGGCGATGGTTTCACTAAATATGTCTGTTAATAATATTTTCAAGATGTTCTTGTTGGCCACTTGTTACAGCTGGTTCTCCTTTTTCAATGGCATAGGCTCTTAAATCTTCTAGATTTAATTTTCCTTCTTCAAATTCTTTTCCTTTACCAGCATCAAAAGAGGCATATCTATTGGAACGTATTTTTTTGTACTCAGACTTTTGTAAAACTGCATCTGCAGTAATCAATGCACGCGCAAAAGTATCAATCCCACCAATATGTGCATGGAATAAATCGATTGGGTCAGTGGAGTTTCTTCTGCGTTTAGCATCAAAATTAATTCCCCCCCCTTGAAATCCACCTGCTTCTACAATGATCAACATAGATTCTACCAATTCATTGATATTGGTAGGGAATTGATCTGTATCCCAACCATTTTGTGTATCTCCTCTATTGGCATCCATACTGCCTAGCATTCCTGCATCAACGGCTACTTGTAATTCATGTTGGAAAGTATGCCCCGCCAATGTAGCATGGTTCACTTCAATGTTTAATTTGAAATCGTTTAATAAATCATATTGTCTTAAAAATCCAATCACCGTTTCGCTATCATAATCATATTGATGCTTGGTAGGCTCACATGGCTTAGGCTCAATAAAGAAAGTTCCTTTGAAACCATTTTTTCTTGCATAGTCTTTTGCAGTATGTAAAAATTTGGCCAAATGCGCTTTCTCTCTTTTCATATTGGTATTTAACAAACTCATATAGCCTTCACGTCCACCCCAGAATACATAATTTTCTCCGCCCAAAGCAATGGTCGCATCCAAGGCGCCTTTTACTTGTGCAGCCGCATGGGTCAAAACATGAAAATCTGGATTAGTGGATGCGCCATTCATATAACGCTTATTGCTAAACACATTGGCGGTACCCCATAATAATTTTACACCACTGGCATCTTGCTTTTCTTTTAAATAAGCAGTTAATGCTTGCAAACGTCTGTCGTTTTCATTCACATCATTGGTATAATCAACTACATCTACATCATGAAAACAATAATAAGGCAAACCTAATTTAGTAATGAATTCAAAAGCGGCATCTGCTTTGTCTTTGGCACGCGCTACTGCATCACTATTTTCATTCCAAGGATAAATTAAAGTAGGCTCTCCAAAAGGATCCCCGCCATTACCTACAAAACTATGCCAATAAGCTACTGCAAAACGCAACCACTCCTTCATTGTTTTACCTGCTACCATTTTATTTTCATCATACCAGCGATAGCTTAATGGATTCTCGCTATTTAGACCTTCAAATTTGATGGCACCAATGCCTTTAAAATATTCTTTGTTTCCTAGTAGTACTGACATACAATTTATTTTTTATTGTTTTTATTAATTATTTTGTAATTGTTTTTCTAATTGGTTTTTCCAATCCGCATAAAGTGCATCATACTGTGCTACTTTAGTTGGTTCGATAATTTGAATGGGCTTGAAGTCTGAAAATGCTTCTTTGGCATTTTTATAGATGCCGGATCCAATGCCTGCGCCAATGGCTGCGCCTACACTTCCGTCTGAATGATACAGTGCAACGGGCACCCCTGTTGCATTCACAAATGCATGGCTGAATACTTTACTCAAAAACAAATTGGCATGCCCTGCTCGAATGATGCTTGGTTGTAAATTGTTTTCGCGCATGATGTCTAAACCATACCTAAAAGCAAAAGCAATCCCTTCTTGTGCTGCATTAAAAATATGCGCAGCTGTATGTTTGTTTAAATCAATGCCAGCAAACTGAGCCCCTAAAATTTTATTTTCAAAAATGCGTTCTGCCCCATTTCCAAATGGAAATATTTTTAAGCCCTCACTACCTGCTTCAATTCCGGATGCGGCTTGATTCATTTGATTGTAATCGTAATTCATGCCCACCATTTTTTTAACCCAACTATTTAAAATCCCTGTTCCGTTGATACACAATAACATGCCAATACTGTTGGCATCAGCAGTATGATTCACATGCGCAAAACTATTAACGCGAGATTTTTGGTCGTAAGACAAAGTATCTCCCACACCATAAATAACCCCTGAAGTGCCCGCTGTGGCAGCCACTTCGCCTGGTGCCAATACATTTAAGGAAAGTGCATTATTGGGTTGGTCTCCTGCTTTATAGGTAACAGGAATACCCGCTTTTAATGCTAATGCTTTTGCCACAGTAGCTTGCAAAGCACCATGTGAACTAAATACTTCCTGAATATTTGGAAAAAAAGAAGCGTCAAATCCAAAATAATCCAATACCGATCTAGCTATTTCTTTGTTTTTAAAATCCCAAAAAATACCTTCAGACAATGCAGAAGTTGTAGTGGTGATTGTTCCAGTTAATTTCATGGCGATAAAATCACCAGGCAACATGATTTTATCTATTTGTGCATATACAGCTGGCTCATGTTCTTTGACCCAAGCCAATTTTGATGCAGTAAAATTTCCAGGAGAATTCAATAAATGCGACAAAGCTTTTTCATGACCTATGGCATCAAAAGCATGGTTGCCATAGGCTACGGCACGACTATCGCACCAAATGATACTGTCTCTTAAAACATTTTGATTTTTATCCACCAAAACTAACCCATGCATTTGATAAGCAATGCCAATAGCAGCAATGGCTTGCGGATCATAGGATGGATTTATTTTTTTAGCTGCAGCATGCAATTTTAAAGTGCCTTTTTGTACTTGGTCCCACCAGGTATTGGGTGATTGTTCCGCCCAACCTAATTGTTTTGAAAGAATGGCATTTTCAGTATCTGGGAATTGAACTGTTGCAATGTTTTTTTGCGTTGCTGCATCTACCAAAGACAACTTTATAAAAGAAGTGCCTATATCAATTCCTAATAAATACATAGTCTTAGAATACTTTTTATAAAAACAGTAATGGTTTTTGAATGAGCTCTATACCGTCACTAAAACTAAGAAATATATTATTAGTAAGTGCAAATAATACCAACTCTTATACCATTGGTATTATTTGCACATTACGCTGGTTGGCGAGTAGGGTCCATTTCTATCTTTAATACATCGGCTTCCCCATGGAAACAATTGCTGTAGGCTAATAACTAGAAGTTTCATTGATGGACCTTCTTGGGTTATTGCCGTAAAAAAAGAGGCATCACCCGCATCGATGGCTATATTGTATAAGTTATTGATTTTCAATTAATTATTTTATATTCTTAAGTTAGTAAACATGAACTGTTTGCAAGCTTACCTTAGTATTATTCTTGCACTTCATGCTATAAAACCACATTCATCGTTGTAGTAGACGTAATTTGTGGTGGAGATAAAAAGGGTTGGCCAGCTTAACTAGATTTTATTTTGAACCTATATAATAGTTCTTGAATATATTAAACTTAGCTGCACAAGTGTGCTAACTGCTAATTTTTTATTTAAATTGAGGATAGTAAAATTTTTACAATGAAACCAATATTAAGTATTTGCGCATTTCTTATACTAGGCATTCATGCAAACAGTCAAAAGACCGTGCTGTTTGCAAAAAATTTAATTGATGGCACTGGAAAAGTGATTTCGAATCCAGCTATAATTATTAGTGACAATAAAATCATCGCCATTGAGCATAAGGAAAATCTTCATTTAAATAAATATGGCAATGGATTTGTTATTATTGATTTGGGCGAGTATACCCTTTTGCCAGGAATGATTGATGCACATGTGCACCCTGACAATAGTTCAGACGATTATCAAGTGGGTCATTTGCGCGCCAGCTCGGCCGCTAAGACCTTGACGGGTTTAAAAGCAGTACAGGATTTGCTTGCCGAAGGTTGGACAGCCCTTCGTGTAGCTGGGGATGAAGATGTGGGCTATGCTAATTTAGAAATAAGAAACGCTATTAATAAAGGACTTTTTGTTGGCCCACATATTTATGGAGCAGGACATTATTTGTCTGTAACTGGTGGTGGTGGTGACATCAACTTTATTTCTTATGAACAAAAAATTATTCCTGATGGACTAATTGTAGATGGCCCGGAAGAAATTAGAAAAGCCATCCGCACCGAAATAAAAAATGGAAGTGATTGGATCAAAATCTTAGAAACTGGTGCATTTATGACCACAGGAGACAATCCACAAAATGTACATTTTAGTCCAGAAGAATTAAAAATGGCGGTAGAAGAAGCAGGTCGCAGAGAGGTTCCCGTGATGGCCCATGCTCATGCCACGGAAGGTATCAAGCAAGCAGTAAAGGCTGGAGTTAGGAGTATTGAACACGGTTCTTATATGGATGAGGAGGCCATTGATTTAATGGTACAACATGGCACTTATTTAATTCCCACTTTGACCATCGATTTGTATTTCAAAGAAAAACTAGCGGATAGCAAAGCCTTGGCCAAGGCCATCGCGCTTGCCAAAGATTCAAGGGATGGCATGTACGAAAAATTACGTTTGGGTGTAAAAAAAGGATTAAAAATTGGTGTAGGCACTGATTTTATTGGATGGCCAGCTAATTATTCGGCACGTGAATTTGGAGAGCTGATTAAAATTGGAATGACACCAATGCAAGCCATTCAAGCTGGTACTATAGTGAATGCACAATTATTAAATAAAGACAAAGAAATCGGTTCCATTGAAATAGGTAAATTAGCCGACATCATTGCAGTAAAAGGAGATCCATTAAAAGACATATCTGAATTACAAAGAGTAAAATTTGTAATGATGGGTGGCAAGGTGGTAAAAAATGAAAAATAACAAATCAATAAAAATATTAAACCAACAACTATGCAAAGAATCAAAGTAACAACAACAAATTTTATGCTATCGCTTGTTCTACTATTAGCTTTAGCAATCAATGGCCATAGCCAAATACTTTCTAATGAAGTAATAAAAAGTACAAAATTTGATTATTCAAAATTGGCACTAATTGATGCAGAAGTAAATAAATATGTGAACAATCATTGGTTGATAGGTACGAGTGTGATTGTAGTAAAAGACAACAAGGTGGTGTATTACAAAGGATTGGGCTATGCCAATGCAGCGAGTAAAAAACCCATGCCCGCCAATGCTATTTACCGCATCATGAGTCAAACCAAGGCCATCACTAGCTTAGCAGCTTTACAATTGGTCGATCAAGGTAAAATTAATTTGGATCAAAAAGTATCTGATTTTATTCCTACGTTTAAAAATCCAAAAGTAATGGATCATTTTAATTCCAACGATACTACTTATACTACAGTCCCTGCAAAAAGAGAAATCACCATTCGTGATTTATTCACTCATTCCTCAGGAATTGATTATGCTGGCATAGGTTCTAAAAATATGATTGCCATCTATTCAAAAGCAGATGTGGCTTCTGGCTTAGGTAAAAGCAATGGGACTTTATTAGAAAAAATGACCACCCTTGGTAGTTTGCCTTTAGTACATCAACCTGGCGAAAAATTTACTTATGGATTAAACACTGACTTATTAGGTTGTATTATTGAAATTGTTAGTGGTACTAGCTTAGAAAATTATTTTCAAAAAAATATTTTTGATCCATTGGGCATGAAGGATACCTATTTCAATGTACCTGCAGCCAAAGGCGATCGTTTACCAACAGTCTACACCGAAAATGAGGCCAATGAAGTGATTGAATGGGCTCCCACTTTTAGAAATCTAAATCCCAATTATCCTTTGATCCCTAAAACCTATTTTTCAGGAGGTGCCGGTTTATCTTCTACCGCTTTTGACTATGCCATTTTTTTACAAATGCTTTTAAATGGTGGAAAGTACAATGGTCAACAAATTATTTCTCCACGCACCGCTGCTATTATGGTGAGTCCTCAATTAGATTTTAAATACAATGGGGTAGATGATTTTGGTTTAGGTTTCTCTTTGACTTCAGAGAAATCAGCCAATTTGAACGCAAGAAATAAAGGATCCTTTGCTTGGGGTGGTTATTATGGAACCACTTATTGGGCCGATCCTAAAGACAATTTAGTAGTATTAATTATGACCCAACATACACCAAATTCACATGGTGACCTAGCGGGTAAAATTGAAAGGATCATTTACGGAAGTGAACTAAAATAAATTTAGTCTTTAAAATATAAAAGCCATTCTAGTAATACTACAATGGCTTTTTTTATGCTTCTAAATTTTTAGCAAGGTCAGTTTTGCTCCATTGCTTCGTTTCTTCAATCCAAGCACCTGTATGTTCACTTATATTCATTAATATATCCCAGGCTTGATTCATTAAGCTTTTCTTGATGGCTATATTTTTATAATTTTTATTCAATTCTATTTTACCTACTATTTCTCCATTTAATAAATAAGCTGTTTTATTAAATATCTTACCGATTACTTTTTTATTTTTTCCAAAAAAACAATCCCCAATTAAAATACCTATCACATGCTCTTGTGTTGTGTCCAATATCATCATGTTCTGAATGTAGCCCACAGTTTCATTTTTTTGGTTTTGTATTAAATACATGATGGAAATTTTTTGTTATATTTTATAAGTAGTTCGTTAAAATCAATTATGATTAAAAGGTATATTTTGCATCAATACAGCCACAATAGCTTCTGTAGAATGGGTTAGTTTGAATTGAATTTTATTTTCTGCATTTACCCAATCTTTAAACAATTGATGAAATTTTGCATCTATTTTGTTAACCACAGTAACACCTAATTTTTTCATAGCAGCTGCATTGCATTCTTGCTCGAAATGTTTTAAAATAGGGATACTCAAAACTTTTTTATTTAAATACATGGCTTCTGCTGGTGTTTCAAAACCCCCAGCGGTAATAATGCCATGACAACGTATTAAACTGCTGGTGAAAGTATTGTTATTTATTGGATAAAAGGTTATATTCTTAAAGTTGGTGAGGCTAGTTACTTCTTTGGTAAACACTTCAAAATGAAAATTAGGTTGAGCCAATAGATAGGGCATTAAGAATTCGGAAGAATATTGTGGTAAATAGACCGAAATATGACCTTCATCACTCACTGTTGCTTGCATTACCTCATCTTTAATGATAGGATTGTAAATATTTTGATCATAGGACTCAAAATGCAAACCTAAATAATTGGTGCTTTTGACAAATCTATCTAAGATTAAATTTCCAATGGGATTAAAAGTAGTTGCCCTTGGAGTCAGTTTACTTTGAAAACTGGCCTGATGGCCAAATTGTATACTTTTTTTCTTTTGAAAACTACAGGCAAGTGAGGTGATAAATTCAAAATCATTGATGATTACATCGTATTGACCAATGGGCAATGCCTTGGCTTCTTTGTATATATTAAAACTTAGAGATTTGGAAATTTTTCCATAATCCATACCTCCTGTGGTTTTATAATGCAAACTAAGCCCATTGCTTCTATACTTGATTGGAATGGTTGAATTGAATTGCGCATTAGATCCACTTAAAAAAAAATCTACCTCCCCATATTTTTTTAAATAAGGGTATAATTGTTCTGCCCTACTTAAATGACCATTTCCTGTTCCTTGTATGGCGTAAAATATTTTCATACATGAATGAATTACATCGAAACCTGGAAAGCTACTTCCTTAGTCATTACACTTAACTCTTCTCTAATATTAATAATTTTATTTTTTTTGTTTCCTTTTTCTTCTTCAAATTGCTTTGGATCATAATGGTATAAAGTCCAAGCATTGTCGTAATATTCTAAGGAAGTTAAATTTTCAATCCAATCGCCGCTATTTAAATAAGTAACACTGCCTTTATCGGTAGTCACCACGCGGTGTTGTGGTTGATGGATATGGCCACAGATGACGTATTGATAATTGTTTTCAATGGCTAATTCTGCTGCAGTTTGTTCAAAATTATTGATCCATGAAACTGCTTTTTTCACCCCATTTTTTACACTTTTGCTTAAGCTCATTTTTTCTTTACCCATTAATTTCAAACTCCAGTTCACCAGACTATTAATAAGTATAAGTAAATCATATCCATAGCCACCTAATTTTGCTATTATTTTGGCACCACCTTTTGTAGTTCTATCAAATACATCCCCATGGAATACCCAGTTCTTTTCACCATTGATTTCAAAAACAATTTTATCTGTTAATTGAATATTGCCCATTTCAAAATCGGCATATTTACGCAAAGCCTCATCATGGTTACCAGTAATATAAATTACTTTTGTACCCTTGCTAGCCATACTAAAAATTTGCTTGATCACCGCCATATGATTAGCAGGAAAATAACGCTTGTTAAACTGCCAAATATCAATAATATCCCCATTTAAGATTAGGGTTTTTGGCTTAATACTCTTTAAATAGTTCAGTGCTTCTCTTGCTTGACAGCCAAAAGTACCCAAATGTAGGTCACTAACGATACATATTTCCATTGGTCGTTTCTCCATGGTTAGTATTTTATGTAAATAACGCACAAGTAGTTAACAACTATATGTCCTATATATTACCTTAATATTAATAAATTGTGAACAGAATGTGACTTGGCCCTTGTTTAACTATTTTTGCCGCAAAATCATTTAAAAAATGAAATCAGAATTCATACCTAGAGACATCAGCTGGCTTAGCTTTAATGCGAGAGTATTGCAAGAAGCAAATGACCCATCTGTCACATTAAAAGACAGAATTAGGTTTTTAGGGATATTTTCAAACAATTTGGATGAGTTCTTTAGAGTGCGAGTAGCTACTTTAAAACGCATGGTGGAGTTCATAGAAAAGAAGAAGAAAATCAATATTGATATTGTAGATTCTCCCCAACTTATTTTAGATGAGATTCAAAAAGTGGTTTTAAAGCAACAAAGTGAATTTAACCGCATCTGGGGCAATATCAATAGAGAACTGATCAAAAGAAAAGTACTCATTGTCAATGATCGAAAACTAAACAATGAGCAAAAGGTATTTGTACGTGATTATTTTGACAATGTAGTCAGACCCTATATTATTCCTTTGATGGTTGAAAATTTACCAGAACTTCCTTATTTAAGAGACAAAAGTTTGTACCTAGCCATCGTTATGAGGAATAAAAACGATGCCTATCATGAAAAATTTTCTTTAATTGAAATCCCTTCTAAATCCATTGGTCGCTTTGTTATCTTGCCTTCCGCTTCAGGAACTAAATCAATTATTTTACTAGAAGATATTATCAAGTTTAATTTGCCTATTATATTTTCTCATTTTAAATTTAATCAATTTGACGCCCATGTATTTAAAATTACCAAGGATGCAGAAATAGATTTAGACCAGGAAGTGGGGATTAATTTTGTTGAAAAAATTTCAAAAGGGATTAAAAATAGAAGAAAAGGGAAACCTGTTCGTTTTGTGTATGACAAAGACATGAATGCAGAATTACTTGATTTCCTTATCCAAAAATTACACCTAACCAGAAAAAGTAGTATTATTCCAGGAGGTCATATTCATAATTTTAAGCATTTTATGGATTTCCCTGATGTATTGGTAGAAAAACAAGAAAGACCAAAACCATTTACCCATCCAGCTTTTAAGAAACATAATCAGGTTTCAGAAGTGATTTTACAAAAAGATGTGCTTCTGCATTTCCCTTACCATAGTTTCGATCCGGTGATTGATATGTTGAGAGAAGCTGCCATGGATGATGCTGTGGTTTCTATTAAAATTACAGCTTATCGATTGGCGAGTAATTCTAAAGTAATCAATGCATTAATTAACGCTGCAAGAAACGGGAAAAAAGTGACCGTATTTTTAGAGCTAAAAGCAAGGTTTGATGAAGAAGCTAATTTGGAATGGAAAACGGTTATGGAAGAAGAAGGAGTGAATGTTTTAGTTGGTATCCCCAATGTAAAAGTTCATGCAAAAATTTGTGTAATTCAAAAAAGAGTAGCTGGTAAAATAATTCAATATGGTTTTATAAGTACGGGCAATTTAAATGAGAAAACAGCAAGAGTTTATGCTGATCATTGTCTGCTTACTGCCTCTAGAACTTTACTTTTAGAAGTAAACAAAGTATTTACCTATTTAGAAAGTTGGCAATCAGGTGATAAACCTATTGGGAAAACCCGCAATTTGTTGATTTCTCCAATCAATATGCGCAATACTATTATTCAGTTAATCAACAATGAAATTGCATTTGCTAAATTGGGTAAGCCAGCTAAAATTATTGTAAAACTAAATTCCTTAAGCGATCAACTACTTTTAGACCATTTATACAAAGCTTTAAAAGCAGGGGTAGAAGTTCATTTGATTATTAGAGGTATATTAACCCTTAAAAAAATACATGAGAAAACAAAAAATAAACTAAATGCAATAAGCATTGTAGACCAATACCTGGAGCATGCCAGAGTTTTAATATTTCACAATAAAGGCAATGAAAAGGTATATATTTCCAGTGCAGATTGGATGGTTAGAAATCTTGATCATCGTATAGAAGTAGCTACCCCTATTTTAGATAAACAACTAAAAAAAGAGTTGGTTGAAATAATTAATATTCAATTAAAAGATAACAATAAAGCAAGAATTTTAGATGAAAATTTAAGCAATAATTATGTACCTTCCATGGGGAAGAAAGCTTACAAATCTCAGGTAGAAACCTACCAATATTTAATAGGAAAAAATAAATAAATTGATACTCGCAGCAATAGATATAGGAAGTAACGCGGTTAGATTACTCATCTGTGAAGTAGCTAAAAAAGGTAAAGAAGTGGGGTTTAATAAATTATGCCTTTTAAGAATTCCAGTTCGTTTAGGTTTTGATGTTTTTGAGAAAGGATATATAGGAGGACAAAAAAAGAAAATGCTCATCAATACCATTAAGTCTTTCAATAATTTAATGAAAGTGTATGAAGTGGAGCATTATATGGCTTGTGCCACTAGTGCCATGCGTGATGCAGAAAATGCCAAAGAAATCATCAAAGAAATAAAATCAGAAACCAGTATTGAAATTGAAGTAATTACTGGCGAACTAGAAGCTGAAATTATTTACGAAAACCATATTGCTGAGTTACTAGACAAAGACAAAAGTTATTTGTATATAGATGTGGGAGGTGGAAGCACAGAAATTACTTTATACCACAAGTCAAGTGTGGTACTTCAAAAATCGTTTAATATAGGCACTGTTCGTATTTTGACCAAAAAGGTAAAAGACGAAACCTGGGAGGAGATGAAAGATACTTTGAAAGAGTTGTCCAAAAAATACAATAATATGATTGGTATTGGTTCTGGAGGCAATATCAATAAATTATTTGCATTGAATGGCAATAAAAACGGAAAATTTATCAGCGCTGAAAGTTTAAAAGAAATAAACAAAGAAATGGATCCTTTGTCCATTGAAGAAAGAATGGATAAGTACACTTTAAAGGAAGATAGAGCGGAGGTAATAGTGCCAGCTTTAAGTATTTACAACGCCATTTGTAAATGGGCAGACATTGAAGAAATTTATGTGCCTAAAATTGGATTGGCAGATGGACTTATCCATCACTTGTATGATATGGTCGAACACGAGTAAATAATTTTTCCTATTCCAAGTATCCTTTAACCTAGTACTTATTTTGCATGTAAATTAAGTAGTTTAAAGAATTTTTCTTCTTCAAATTCAATAACATCACCTGGTTGCATGTTAGCTATTTCAATCTGCTCAATGGAAGTTCTGATTAGTCTAATGCATTTATGGTTTACGGCAGCTACCATTTTACGCACCTGATGAAACCTGCCTTCGGTTAATATTATTTCCAACCAAGAACTTTGTACATTTTTATGCAAGGGTTTTTCTGCTGCAGCTAAATGAAGCGGCTGCTCTAAAAGTGAAACCTTGCAAGGAGTAGTTTTAAAAGTTTTTCCATTGGTGGCACTTATTTCAATGCCTCCTGCTAATCTACTTATAGTATCGGGACTCACTAAATTTTTTACTTGTACCAAGTAGGTTCTATTATGTGGCACAGGACCTTGAAATAAAAGCTTGGTTATTTTTTTATTGGTAGTGAGCAACAATAAACCTTCTGAATTTTGGTCTAAACGCCCAATGGCATGGGTTCCTTCAGGAAAAGAAAAATTTAATTGAGTTAATAAATTTACTTGGTGCGAACTTATAAATTGTGAAACCATGTTCACGGGCTTGTACACAACAAAATATCGATATGGCTGCATAGCAGCAAATTACTTAATATTGCATATGCAACAAGCTTCTACCGATCCTTTACATGGAAAAACCCTAGAATATATAGTCACTGAACTAGTGAAGTATTTCGGCTGGGAGGACCTTGGTCAGCATATCCCCATTAATTGCTTTAATAGCAATCCCAGCATTCAATCTAGCTTAAAATTTTTACGTAAAACACCATGGGCCCGCACCAAGGTAGAGCAGTTGTATATTAGAACACTTCGCCCAGGTTCATAAATATACCCTTCGAGCCCCCTTGGCCTATACCATAATCAATGGCAACGTTGGTATTGGAATGCTTACTTAGTTTAATACGAATGCCTGCACCATAACCAGGTAAAATACTTTGTAATGGTTTACCCTGCTGCTCTGAAACAGATTGCATATTGGCAAATACAACGCCTCCTAAAAGTCCATTCTCCGTAATACCAAAACGATATTCTGATTCAGCAAAAACAAATTTATCACCCCTATACCTTCCTTGTATATAACCTCTTCCAGTATTATTATAAATATCCGAAGCGGTAGAAGGCAAATCCAGATAGGGTTGTTTACCCTTTATGGTAAAAACATTGTAAGACCAGAATGCTAGAATATTTTTACTTCCCTTTGGAAAAGGAATATATTTTCTGTAATCCAATAAAAGAGTCTGCCAATTTTGATCACTCCCTAAAAATGTTGCATTGTTACGATAAATTAGATTCAAATAACTACTATTGGCCACTGGATTTGAAATTTGCGATCTAGTATCGAACAACAAATTAAGTGTTACGCCGATAGAACTAGACTGCTTTGTAAAACCATAATCGTTAAAGCCCATTATGGGCTTATTTTTGGTAGTCGTATCTGTTATATTCCAATGGTAGTCTATGTTTAAGCCAGGTCCAAAATATAAATTAGGCGCTATCTTTTTAACAATGGATTGATGCAATTTAATGTAGGAGTAATCTAAATTATCAAATAGTTTCAAGTCGCTAGTGCTACCTAATCCAAAATCTTTTTGAGGATATTTCAAATAAGCCCAATTGGTATTAATATTGTATGCATTGTTTTTTAACCAAATATTTGAAACAATTTGAGCAATCGCCTGTTTGTTTTGAGTGTATTTTAGTTCAGAAAAAATACTAGAGTGATTGTCAGTTATTTTTTTTATTGGTAATATAATATCAGCATTAATTGAACTTGCAAAACCAGTAGCTAAACTATACTCCACGGAAGGAATAAATGTAAAAAGGGTTTTATTTTGTTTTTCATCTTGGCTGCGTACCTTATGTATTTTCAAAACACGGTATAAGCCATCTACAAAATCCACCATGGAATCTAAGCCTGGTTGTTTATACAAGCCTAATGTAAAAATATTTTTCTGATGGGTGGAGATATGACCTTGCGTACTATCCTGTGCAGTTAATTCTATGGAAATCAAAATAGTGAGCAACAAAGTTATTTTTTTAAGATTCAATTTCATAATCGAATGATTCGTTGCTTTTATGGCGCAAAGATAGTTCAATTGATGATGATTTTCATGAGACCAATTTTGGGACGATGAATAAGATCATTTTTAATCCTAATAAATATAAGTAATTTTACTTCACTCATTGCAGCATTAGTATGAACCGAAGTGAACAATTACAAGCCTTAACTACCGATACATTATGGGATATTATTATAATTGGCGGAGGCGCTACAGGCTTAGGTTCAGCTTTAGACGCTGCTACAAGGGGACACAAAACCTTATTGATTGAAAGTCATGATTTTGCTAAGGGCACTTCTAGCAGGTCCACCAAATTGGTACATGGAGGAGTTAGGTACTTAGCACAAGGCAATATTAAATTGGTAAGAGAAGCGCTTAGAGAAAGGGGTTATCTTTTAAAAAATGCGCCTCATTTAACTTCTGTACAAACATTTATTGTGCCTGTATTTAGTTGGTGGGAGAAAATGTTTTATGGCATAGGTTTAAAAGTATATGATTTACTTTCTGGAAAATTATCCTTAGGCAATACGCAAATACTTTCTAAACATGAAACGCTGGCTCACCTAACATCTATTAACCCCAAAAAATTAGTAGGAGGTATATTGTATTATGATGGTCAGTTTGACGATAGTCAATTGGCCATTGAAATAGCGGCCACTGCTATTGAAAAAGGGGCTACGGTTATTAACTATTGTAAGGCAACAGGACTTATAAAAACCAATGGAAAAATAACAGAGGTAGAATGTATTGATGTATTGTCAGAAAAAAAATATGCAATAAAAACTAAAGTAGTCATCAATGCCACTGGGGTTTTCACCAATGCGATAGTACAAATGGATGATCATTTACAACATGATTTGGTGAGCCCTTCCCAGGGAATTCATTTAGTAGTTGATGCTAAATTTTTCCCTGGTATAGATGCCATGATGATTCCTAAAACAGACGATGGCCGTGTTTTATTTGCAGTGCCTTGGCATGATAAAGTGGTTTTAGGCACTACCGACACACCCATTGAGGAAATTTCATTTGAACCAAAACCACTAGTAGAGGAAATTGAATTTATCATTAAGCATATTAATAGATATTGCACCACCTCAATAACAAGAGCCGATATAAATAGTGTTTATGTTGGCTTAAGGCCACTGGTCAAGCAAAAAAGAAAAGGAAGTACGGCATTGATATCGCGTGAACATCATTTAAGCGTCTCGCCAAGCGGGCTAATTACTATTACGGGAGGTAAATGGACCACCTATAGAAAAATGGCTGCAGATGCAGTGGACAATGCAGACTTTATAGGAAAATTAAATAAAGAAAAATGTATAACTGCGCATATCCAAATTGGCGATGAACAAGAAAAAGAAAATAGATTCCAGAAAATTTTACAAGAGGATGCATCACTAGCCGAAAAAATTCATGCTAATTATTCATTTACAAAAGCGCAGATAGTATACGCAGTTCAATATGAAATGGCTATGGGTATTGAAGATATATTAGCCAGAAGAATTAGAATATTATTTTTAGATGCCAGACTAGCTATAGAACTAGCCCCCATGGTAGCAAGTATAATGGCAACTTATTTACAAAAAGATAAAAATTGGGAAACTGAAGAGGTTGCTGTATTTACCAAATTAGCAGAACAGTATATTTTAAAATAAAGTAAACTCAATGCTTATTTAAAAAATTTGAAGGATGAAAAACATAAAAATTGAAACCATCGATGAATATATTGCAGCGCAGCCCATTGAAAAAAGGGCAAGTTTAGAAAAGTTCAGATCCATTATACAAAAAGCAGCCCCAAAAGCGACCGAAGTCATCAGCTATGGCATGCCCGCTTTTAAACAAGAAGGGATATTAGTTTATTTTGCTGCTTTTAAAAATCATTATGGCTTCTTTCCCACCTCGAGCCCCATAATCGTTTTCAAAAAAGAACTTTTGCCCTACAAAACATCTAAAGGTGGGATTCAATTTCCTCTGCATAAACCCCTTCCTGTTCAACTAATTCAGGCCATCGTTCAACTAAGAATTACTCAAAACAAGGAAAAAGCTGCCTTAAAAAGCAAGAAAAACTAGTCATTGCTTCTCTAAACAAAGTACAAATCCTTCATTTCTTAAAAATAAGTTAAAGAAAAAAATTTCTATTAAACCTTATTTAAAGTTTGCTGTCCTAAGCACAAATAAAGCTTATGCTATTTTATATTATTAATGTTAAACAAAACTAAGTAAGATGAAAAAAACAAATCAAACCTTTTATTTGTCGTTTCTTTTTATCGGCCTATTTGCAAGTTGCTCAAAAAAAGACATCAGTACAACATTAGTAAGTACAACCCCTGCAACAGACACAACAATAGCAGTGAATGTTAAATTAGCGCCATTGGCTGTGGTGATTGATCCGTATGCCGCTATTAAATTAAGCTTTGGCAATAATATAGATCCTAAAAACTTATTGAATTATGCCAATCAAGGTAAGCCTACCTATATTACAAAAGACAATACAAGAAATAATCCAATCACCAATTCAAAAGCAACTTTAGGCAGGGTACTTTTTTATGATAAAAACCTAAGTACCAACAATACCATTTCATGTGGTAGTTGTCATAAACAAGAACTTGCTTTTAGTGATATAGCACCTGTTAGTACTGGCGTCGAGGGAGGATTAACTGTAAGACATTCCATGAGATTGATCAATGCAAGATTTGCAAGAGAAACTAATTTCTTTTGGAATGAAAGAGCTTCATCTTTAGAATTGCAAACTACTATGCCCATACAGGATCATTTAGAAATGGGCTTTAGTGGATTAAGTGGCAGAGGAAATATGATCAGTTTATTGGCAAAACTTTCAAAAATAAATTACTACAAAGAACTATTCAAATTTGTCTATAACGATACGGTAGTAACTGAAGCAAGAATGCAGGAATCCTTGGCACAATTTGTAAGAAGTATTCAGTCCTTTGATTCAAAATACGATGCAGGAAGAGTATTGGTGAGAAATGACAATGATGCCTTCCCTAATTTTACTACTGTTGAAAATACAGGTAAAAATTTATACATGACACCCCCCGTTTTTAATACTGCTGGATTAAGAATTACTGGGGGTGCTGGATGTAATGGTTGTCACAATGCCCCTGAATTTGATATTGATCCTAATTCAAGAAACAATGGCATTATAGGACTTTTTGGAAGCGCCAATATTGAAGTAAATGACACTAGAGCTCCATCCTTAAGAGATTTAACAAAAAAAGATGGAAGTATCAATAGCCCAATGATGCACAATGCGGCTTTCAATAGTGTGCGTGGGGTTTTAGGTCATTACAATAACATTCCTTTAAACAATAGAAATAACAACCTAGATGCAAGATTAAGACCAGGCAATACTGGGCAAAAACTAAATTTAACAACAGCTGAAACAGATGCTATTGTTGCATTTATCAATACACTTGCAGGTACCAATGTTTATGTAGATAAAAAATGGGGCAATCCTTTTTTAACTCCTTAAACTTCTATTGCTTTATTGATAAAGTGAATAAGAGGTGTCATAGATTCAAAACAAGTAATTACTTTTTTAACTAAGTTTTTATTTAAAACATCGGCATCACTAATTTCCATAGTGGCCACAAAGCTTTTTAATTTCAAAAACTCAATGGCAGGATTGTCCAACTCATACCCTTTGGGGGGCCTTACTAATTTTTCAGTTTCAGTTAAGGTGCCGTAATTAGTTTTAAATTTTTTCTCATTCACAATGCCTTTAAATTCTTTAAAGCAATAATCAATTTCTTGTCTCAGCTTTTTTAATTCAGGTGCCATGGGCATCCACAAGCCACCGCCAATAAAACAGGCACCTGGCTCTAAATGAAAGTAATAACCAGCACAGTCAATTTTTTTGGCGCCCTTGCTAAAGCTTGCCCCAAAATTGGTTTTATAAGGATCCTTATTTTTACTAAAACGAACATCTCGGTTAATTCTAAAAACACATTGCTTGGGTTCTAAAAATGCAAGGGTTTTGTCTTTTAACTTCATTCCCTCAAGCACTTCGGTTACAAATGCTAGATAATCTTGTTTTGCATTTTCATATTTAGGCCTGTTTTTCTCAAACCATTCTCTATTGTTATTCTTTTTAAGTGCTTTTAAAAATTGGAGGGTACTGGGCTGAATCATGAGATATGTTTATTATAAAATGTTTGAAGTATAAGGTTACCTAATTGAAGAATAAGGTTGCCTAAATTTAATCTAAGATTTCTAAAAAAATAAATAAATACTAAGGTTCTCAAAAAATACCTACGTAACTTTAGCATTCAAAATTAAAACATGTCCAATACCCAATCCTACGCAGCATTAAGTGCTACCACCCCTTTAGAAGCTTATTCTTTCGACAGAAGAAACTTAGGCGAAAACGATGTACAAGTAGAAATTATGTATTGTGGCGTTTGTCATAGTGACTTACACCAAGCCAAAAACGAATGGGGTGGTTCTGTATATCCCATGGTGCCAGGCCACGAAATTGTTGGTAAAGTAAGCGCAGTGGGTAGCGGTGTCAATAAATTTAAAATAGGCGATTTAGCAGGTGTGGGTGTGATGGTAGATAGTTGCAGGACCTGTAAGAATTGTCAAGAAAGTTTAGAGCAATACTGTGCAGAGGGTATGACAGGCACTTACAACGCTAAAGAAAGAAATGGCAATGGAATTACCATGGGGGGCTATTCCACTCAAATTGTAGTGGACCAGCGTTATACATTTCATATTTCCCCTAAATTGGATTTAGCAGCGGTGGCACCTTTATTATGTGCAGGTATTACTACCTATTCTCCACTCGTTTTTGCAGGGGTTAAAAAAGGAATGAAAGTAGCCGTTGTAGGATTAGGTGGATTAGGCCATATGGGTGTAAAATTTGCTGTTTCTTTTGGAGCAGAAGTAACTGTTATAAGCACTTCTCCGTCTAAAGAAGCCGATGCTAAAAAATTAGGGGCTACGCATTTTTTAATTAGCACAGATGCTGATGCAATGAAAAAATACAATAGTTATTTTGATGTCATCTTAGACGCCATTTCTGCCAACCACGATTTTACGACTTATTTAAATTTATTAGCGACCAACGGAAAGTTAATGGTAGTAGGTCTTCCAATAGAATCTCCAAAAGTGCAGCCTTTTTCTTTAGTCACTAATAGAAGAAGTGTAATTGGTTCTTGTATAGGTGGTATGCAAGAAACACAAGAGATGCTTGATTATTGCGCCGAACACAATATTGTATCAGACATAGAAATAATACCTATGCAAGGCATCAATGAAGCTTATACAAGAATGTTAAAAGGAGATGTAAAATACCGATTTGTCATTGACTTAGCTAGTTTGAAAAGCTAATTAGGCGTTTAATCAACGAGTTTATTCAACCACTTTAATTGATTACTAAAAAATAGTAGTTTGATCATTTTTTTAAGGGATCCAACTACTATTTAATTAATTTATAACTAAACTGTTTTTTTAGGAGGAAGTGCAAAAGCAGTAGCTTCATGTGTGAAGTTGCCATTGTGTGCACCATCGCAAAAAGGTTTGTTTTTGCTGAAGCCGCAACGACAAAGTCCAATCACTTCTCTACCTGCTAAATCGTAGGTATTTCCACTACGATCTTCAATAGTGAAATCGCCTTCCACTTTAATGGATCCGTTATTGTTAATAGTAATTTTAGTAGCCATTTTATTTGTTTTAGGCCTCAAAAATAGGGCTTCTTGGTCATTCGAATTCGATTGTTTTTGAATACTGCCATCTTCCCCATCTAAGCCTTAAACAAATTGCTCAAAACTCAGTTTTTACAAGTAAATTTACACCCGCCTAATTCTTAAGCTTTATTCATAATATAGCCACTCATTAGGTAACACAGCTACCACCATGAAAGGATTTCAATTTAAAACATACGAAGCTCCCAATCAATCTCCCTTTGATAAATTGTTTGAAATATTCAAGGAATTGATAGTGCATACTTCTGGCGACTTTGACGAAGCCATTAGTTGGATGCGCGAATTAGACGTGGAATATAAATTAACAGACGAGAAGTATACCATTGACGATTTTATTGAAGACCTTAAAAAGAAAGGCTATATCAAACAAGAAATTAAAGATGGAGGAGGTGATGGAGAAACAAAAATAACGGCTAAAACAGAAAGGGCCATTCGACAAACTGCTCTGAATAATATTTTCGGCAATTTACAAAATGCGGGCAAGGGCAATCATAAAACAAAAACCCTGGGCCAAGGCGATGAAAAAAATGGAGAATTCAAAGAATTTAATTTTGGAGACAACATTGAAAATATTTCTTTAACAGAAAGTATTAAAAATGCGCAAATAAATCATGGCATTAACTCCTTTAATTTAACAGAAAACGATTTAGTAGTAGAACAGACAGAACAAAAATCTCAAATGAGTACTGTGCTTATGATTGATATAAGTCATAGCATGATTTTATATGGAGAAGATAGAATTACGCCTGCTAAAAAAGTAGCGATGGCCTTAGCAGAATTAATTACAACACGTTATCCTAAAGACACCATTGACATTCTTGTATTTGGCGACGATGCCTGGACCATAAGCATTCAAGAGCTACCTTATTTAAAAGTAGGGCCCTATCATACCAATACAGTGGCGGGTTTACAACTAGCCATGGATATTTTAAGAAGAAAAAGAAATACCAATAAACAAATATTCATGATTACCGATGGCAAGCCAAGTTGTATTAAAGAGCCAGATGGTAATTATTATATGAATAGTAATGGACTAGACCAATACATCGTAGATAAATGTTATAGCCAAGCGAAGATGGCTAGAAAACTACATATTCCTATTACCACTTTTATGATTGCACAGGACCCCTATTTACAAAGATTTGTGAATGAGTTTACCGAAGCCAATCAGGGCAAGGCCTTTTATACAGGTTTAAAAGGTTTAGGGGAGATGATTTTCCAAGATTACGAAACCAATCGAAAAAAGAAACTTAAATAATTAGCACAAACACATTTATATGAAAATTGATAAAATTAAAACCTTAGGGGATTTAAAAAAACAAGGTTACCAAAGCAAAAGCATCAAAGACGAATTAAGAGATAATCTAATTCTTAAAATAAAGGAGGGGGTTCCAGCTTTTGAAGGTATACATGGTTTTGAAGAAACCGTTATTCCTGAAATTGAAAGAGCTATTTTATCAAAGCATAATATTAATTTATTAGGCTTAAGAGGTCAGGCCAAAACTAAATTGGCTCGCTTAATGATACAACTACTAGACGAGTATATTCCCTTTGTAGCAGGCTCTGAAATTAACGACGACCCCTTGGCTCCTATTTCAAGATTCGCCAAAGATTTAATTGCAGAGAAAGGCGACGCCACTCCAATTGAATGGCTACACCGCAATGAAAGGTTCTTTGAAAAACTAGCAACCCCCGATGTTACCATTGCAGATATTATTGGAGATGTAGATCCCATTAAGGCTGCGAATTTAAAATTATCTTATGCCGATGAGCGTGTAATTCATTTTGGTATGATTCCAAGAGCCAATAGAAGCATATTTGTCATTAATGAACTTCCCGACTTACAAGCCAGAATACAAGTAGCTTTATTTAATATATTACAAGAAGGCGATATTCAAATTAGAGGTTTTAAATTGAGAATGAATTTAGATATTCAATTTATTTTCACGGCCAACCCAGAAGACTATACCAATAGAGGAAGTATCGTAACCCCTTTGAAAGATAGAATAGGCTCACAAATTTTAACGCATTATCCTAAAAACATTGCGGTGGCTAAAAAAATTACCGAGCAAGAAGCTAAAATAAACGAAGTGCAATCAGAGCTAGTGTATGTTCCTAATTTAGCCAAAGACATTATCGAGCAAATTAGTTTTGAAGCAAGAGCTAGTGAATACATCGATGCTAAAAGTGGTGTAAGTGCGAGAATGACTATTTCTGCTATGGAGAATTTAATTAGTACAGCAGAAAGAAGAGCACTAAAAAATGGATTAACTAAAACGGCTGTGCGCTTATCCGATTTTATGGGTATCATTCCAGCTATTACCGGAAAAGTAGAACTAGTTTATGAAGGAGAGCAAGAAGGTGCTGAAGTAATCGCGAATATATTAATTGAAAAAGCCATTAGCACTTTATTTAAATTTCAATTTCCAAAAATTAGTAAGCTAGAAAAGCAAAATGAAAAGAATGCTTATTCAGAATTACTAGACTGGTTTATAGCAGAAGGTGGTTTTGAATTATACGAAGACTTTGATGAGAAACAATACAAAAAAGTATTAGACGATGTGAAGCCTTTAGATGCGCTGATGAAAAAATACGCACCAGATACGAGTAAGGAAGATACCTACTTTATGAAAGAATTTATTTTATGGGCCTTGGTAGAAAATAAAAAACTGAATAAAGAAAAATTAACCGAAGGTTTTTCATTTAAAGATATCCTTGGGCATATGATCAATAAATTATAGCTACTATTTTATTGATTTCTAGCAGTCAATTTCCCATCCATGATTAAAATTACCGTTTTGCCTGATGGCCAATTAAACAGATTCCATTAACTTACCTCAACATAAATTAATTAGTATGAAAATAGCAATTTTAGGCGCAGGTATGGTAGGTCGTGCCATGGCCATTGATCTTTCAAAAAAATTTGAAGTGGGTTCTTTTGACATCAGTGAAAAGTCATTAGAAATCTTAAATAAGAAATGTAAAGAGGTTAAAACAATTCAATCGGATTTAAGCGATTATAAAAATTACAGTCAACTGCTTGCTGGTTTTGATTATGTGATTACCGCTGTACCAGGTTTTATGGGTTACAAAACCTTAGAAGCAGTTATTAATGCTAAAAAAAATGTGGTAGATATTTCTTTTTTCCCTGAAGATGCATTGCAATTGGATGCTTTGGCTAAACAAAACAATGTGACTGCCATTGTAGATTGTGGCGTAGCACCAGGTATGAGTAATTTTATCATTGGTTACCACAATGCTAGAATGAAAATTGAAAATTTTGAATGTATGGTAGGTGGCTTGCCTAAAAAAAGAACTCAACCTTTTGAATACAAAGCGCCCTTCTCTCCCATTGATGTATTAGAAGAATATACCCGCCCAGCTCGCTATGTCGAAAATGGTTGCATCGTTACCAAGCCAGCCTTAAGTGATGCCGAGTTGATAGATTTTGAACCAATAGGTACTTTAGAAGCCTTTAATACAGATGGATTGAGAAGTATTTTATTTACCATGGGCCATATTCCCAATATGAAAGAAAAAACTTTAAGGTATCCAGGGCATATAGATTTAATGCAGGCCTTGATTAAAGCAGGATTTTTAAATGAAGCACCTATCAATTATAAAGGACAGTCCATTTCTCCTATGCAATTTACATCTAGCTTATTGTTTGATCAATGGAAATTGGGGCCTACCGAAGCAGAATTTACCATCATGACCATTAAGGTAAGTGGTGAAGGAAAAACAATTACTTATTCCCTATTTGATGAATACGATGCAGTCTCTGAAACTAGTAGCATGAGCCGAACCACAGGTTATACTTGTACTGCAGCTTTAAATATGTTAGCCAATGATTTGTTTACTGAAAAAGGAGTTTTCCCTCCAGAGCTAGTAGGCAAGGATGAGGTCTGTTTTAATTTTGTCCTAAATTATTTAAGCGAGCGCAATATTCACTATGTAAAAACCGAGTCTAAATAGTGCAGAATGAACTAATTATAAATTAGGCACTATGTAGGAAAAATTAATTACTTTTAAACTATAATTAATCAATTATGGGATTTCATATTAACAAGAAAGTAGCTGATAAAAAAGCTACTACAGGCGCTAAAGCTACCTTTCAAGGAGGTAGTTCTAAGTTTATCGCAAAAGCAAGTACCAAGTCTACTGGCAATTCCAAGAAGCCAATTAAAACAGGTGGATCTAGAGGTAGTTGATTGTAGGCTTAATTCATTAAGGTAGGGGCAATAATTTTTTGCCAAATACGATAACCTTTTGCATTCATATGCAAATTGTCGGCTATAAAGATATCTTTAAACACTTGGCCATTTTCATCCAGCATGGCATGATGTACATCTAAGAGTATTGCATTTTTTTGACTAGCTAAATAATCCTGAATTAACTTATTGGCCTTAACAAAGCGTGGTTCTAAATTCCATCTTGCCACACTTGGTTTTATTGAAACATACAGGACAGGAATTTTAGCTCCCAGTTTAGTTCGGATAATAGTAAATAAAGTTTTAAATCTATTGAAAACAATTTGAGGTGTTATTGAATCATTGGCTGCAAAATCATTTTCACCACAATAGATATAAATTTGTTTAGGGTGATATTTAATAATAGTTTCCTTAGAAAAATGAATCACATCTGTTAAGCTGGAACCACCAAAACCTCTATTGATAATAGGATAGCCAGGGAAATAGTTTTTGATGTCTTTCCAATAATTAAAGGAAGAACTGCCTACAAATAAAATACTATTGGCTATAGGGGTTTCTAAGCTATCTGCTTTAGCAAAAGCATTGATTTCGTCTTGGAAAGCTGCAATGGAATTATTTTGAGCATTTGTGTAAAAATTAAACCCAACTAAGCAACAAAAACAGATGATAAGTTTTTTCATTTTATTTGATTAAAGTAGTACAACATCAAATTTAATGAAAAAGACAGCTAACCAGCTAAAATAAATTACTTTAATATTCTTGCCTGAATAATGGTAGCGATGGTTTGAATGACCCCCATGGTTATAAATAATGCTTCAAAAGAAATATAATTTGCAATCAATCCTCCGATGGCAATGGCTATACCTGATACGAAGTGAGGGTGTCCATTGGCAATACTCCAGTGAAATGTATTGGTATTGTCTTCTAAATGATGGGCAAATAGGGAGTCCCAAATGGGTGCACTTAAAGCTTCTGCAATTCCTAAGCCAATTTGAATCATAAATAGCTGTTGCGTATTATGTACAAAAATATAACCAAATGTAAGTAGTGCATTTAGTCCATAGCCAAAAATCATTACTTGTTTTTTATAATTAGACTTATTGACAAATTTTCCTACCAAAACATAAAAAATGCCTGTAGCCATTAAATAAGCAGCCCAGGCCCAGGTAATATCTAATAAATCACCTCCTATTTTTTCAGCATAAATAGCAAAAAGTGGACCAAACAAACCTTCCCCAAAATACCATAGGCTAGAAGCTATTAATAGAATTTTTGTAGTTTTATTTAAACTCATTTTTAAAATTTATAAGCAATACCAAAATCAAAAAAGAAAATATTAGCCAAATGAGTTTCTGAATAAGGCGTAGAATTAACTGTTGTTATTTTAGATAAACCATTGATGGTACTGGTATTTACCGATGTGGTTGTGATTTTATTAAAAGGAATAGCATAAGTAGGCGTCAGCGTAATATTCCACTTATTTAAATCATAGCTAATAGGAAAAGAAAGTTCAATATCCAAAAACTTAAAACCTTTCTGATCCACAGTGGTAGCACTTTGCAAGCTACCAGTAGTGGGTGCTTGTTTGATTTTAGGATTTTTTATTCCATTCAGTCTTCTACTAACGGTAAATTCATAGAAATTTAAACTACTGAAGCTACTATAAATACTAGGCGTTATAGTTAATGTATTTTCTTTTTTAGATAGTATTGTAATTTCCTTTTCAAATCCAGGTACTAGTTGCATATCTGCTTTATCGGCAAAGAAAACATCGAATGAATTATGAAAATTAATGAATGGAAGATCGTAATTCAAAGTAAAACCAAGATCACCTGAAATATTACCACTGATTAAGTTGGACGAACTAGAATAAAAATATTTAGATCCATATAGTTCTCCGCTTAATTTTTCTCCAATTGTATAGTTGTAACCTAAATCTAATTCAGAAAAATCATAGCCTGTTTGCCCTGGTGTTAGTAAATAATTAAGGCTAAAATTGGCATAGATCCCATTGGCAAAATTTACAGTTGCTGTGGTATAAAAATAGGGTGCTTTTAAGGAGTCGGCCCTCCCATTATAAACATAATTGCTCAGATAATTGGTCTGAATTTTAAAACTAGTTGAATCTTTATTTACCCTCATTTTTCTCATGGGCTGTGCAAGCATAAAAAGGCTTATTAAAAGGCCAAAAAAAGTAAAGCATAATTTTTTGGTCATTATCTTATTTTTTTATTTTGGACAAAAATCAGCAAAAAAAGTTTAAAGATATATTATCTTTTTCTTGTGAACTGTTTCCCTTTTTGTTGCTTAGGGGCATAATCGGGTGTTGGACCAAACAGCTCTGGCACTTTTCCTTTTAATACAGGGGCACCCAATAAGGCTTCAATTTCGGCAAATTTGCTTTGTTCTTTTTCAGCCACTAAGGTAAAAGCAGTGCCAGAAGTGGCCGCCCTAGCGGTTCTTCCTATACGATGAATATAGTCTTCCCCATCATTGGGTACATCATAATTAATAACTAAATCTATATCATCAATGTCAATGCCTCGGCTTAAGATATCGGTAGCCACTAAAATATTGGTCTTTTGATTTCTAAAATCTTGTAAATATTGCTCTCTACTTTTTTGATCTAAATCGGAATGAATTTCTGCAACAGAAAGTTTGGCTTGCATTAATTTATTGGCCAGTTGCTTTACATTAATTTTTTTAGAACAAAAAACAATCACTTTAGAATAACGTTTTGAACTTAACATATCAATGATAATGGGCACTTTTTGTGCATCATATACAATGAATGCTTTTTGAATGATCTGCTCCGGAGGTTTAGAAATGGCAATATTTATTTCCACCGGTTGATGTAATATTTTTTTAGCTAGTTCCCTCATCTTAGAAGGCATGGTCGCAGAAAACAAAAGATTCTGACGCTCCTTGGGTAAGAAAGTAATAATTTTTGCAATGTCATCTGAAAAACCCATGTCCAACATTCTATCTGCTTCATCTAGGACAAGGTATTTTAACCCTTTCAATTTCACATAGCCCATATTTAAATGCGCAATCATTCTTCCAGGAGTACATACTACAATATCTACCCCACTAGTCAATGCCTTTTTTTCTGCCACAAAAGAATTGCCATCTCCTCCACCATAGACTGCTATGGAACTCACATCCGTAAAATAAGAAAGGCCTTCAATGCTTTCTGCAATTTGAATGGCCAACTCACGGGTAGGTACAATGATTAATGCATTGATGTCTCCAGATTGATGGGAGACCGTTAATAAGCGATGCAATAAGGGCAATAAAAAAGCGGCCGTCTTGCCCGTCCCTGTTTGTGCTGCGGCAATAATGTCTTTCCCTTCTAAAATAGGTACCATTACTTGTTGCTGAACGGGAGTGGCTGTTTCATAACCCATGGCATCAATGCCCTCTAAAATTCGCTGGTCTAAGCCCAAATCTATAAACTTCAAAATAATCTCTTTTAGTAATTGTAGCAATAAAGGTACAACTATTCAACCATTGACTATCCTGCTTATAACCCTTAAAGCAGATATAACAGATTTTTGAAGAAATGAATTACTTTTATCCTCACAAGCAGCTTCATTTATGTCTCCTTTGAAAAACGACAAAGAAATACAGTCCTACTACAATTCCACCCATTTTGAGTATCAATTAATATGGAATTGGAATTTAAAAACCACCCCAGCATTGCATTTTGGTTATTATGACGAAAAAGCCACCAAACATGCACAGGCTATCTTTAGAATCAATGAAGTATTGGCAGATTGGGCAACTATTAATGAAGGTACTACCGTATTAGATGCAGGCTGCGGATTGGGCAATTCCACCTTATGGTTGACCCAGCAAAGAAAAGCAAAAGTAATTGGTATTACCTTAGTGGAAAGTCAAGTAGCAATAGCCAATAAAATGGCAAAAAAACAAAACATAGAAGGCGCTGAATTTAGAGTAGCCAATTATTTAGAGGCCCCTTTTGAAGATGAAAATTTTGAAATAGTCTGGGCTATTGAGAGTCAATGTCATACAGCAGACAAATTTCTTTTTTACAAAGAAGCATTTAGATTGCTAAAACCAGGGGGAAGATTGGTGATTGCAGATTCTATAAGGTCTTCGAGGCAATTGAATAACCAAGATGAAACTTTGTTAAAAAATATTTTCAATGCTTGGGCAGTGCCAGATATTGATACCATTGAAGAGCATCAAGTGAATGCAGAAAAAGCAGGCTTTGTAAATTTTGAAGCTAAGAATGTATCAAAAAATATGTTTGTCTCTTACAAAAATTTAAGAAAGACCATCAATAAATTAAGCCCACTTGCAGAAATTATGTATCGCTTAGGTATTTTATCTAAAATCAGGTACGACAACTTCAAGCAATCTGGAAAACAAGCAGATGCGCTAGAACAAGATTTGTTCAGGTACTATATCTTGTTGGCACATAAGCCTAAATAAATAAGCGCATCAGTAAATCGGTTTGCTCGTCATTACCTAATTTAAAAACGTGTTGATCAAACTCAACAAAACCATTTTTTTTATAAAATTGAATCGCGCGCTCATTTTTTTCCCAAACACCAAGCCAAATGTATTTAAGTTTAAGTTCCTTGGCAATATCCAATGCTTTTTGATACAAAACTTGCCCAACTTTTTTGCCAAAATAAGTGTTCAATACATAGATTCTTTCAATTTCAAGTGAATCAGGATCCTTTACATCAGATTGAGCCTCTTTTAAATTCAATTTTAAATAGCCAATTTTTTTATCGCCCTCTAAAGCAAAATAAAATTTTGAATCAGGATTAAATAATTCATTTTGTAAAATAGCTAAACTTAAATTATTCGTGAGGTAATGATACATATCCTCCTCAGAATTATGGATAGCAAAAGTTTCTGTAAAAGTTTGTTTGCTTAATAGTTGAAGTGCTTCTACTTCGCTAGGTTTAATTGGGACAATTTTTATTAATTCCATAGATAAATTAAAAGATTAATTTAATAATTTTTCAAAAGCCTTACGAGCAGCCCCACTGAAAAATATTTCGCCACAATAAGTGTAATTTAATTTATCCAATATTCTTAACATGGGTACATTGTCAAAGTTGGTATCCACTTTAATACTGTAAATATTTTTTTGTAAGCACAGTTCTTCTACCAATAAAAATAAACTCGTGCCCATTCCTTTCTGTTTAATATTTCCTGCAGTCGCTACCCTATGCACCACTGCATACGATCCATTGGAAAGCCATTTACCTTGTATATCATTGTAGGCAGGCTCTACCCCAAAAATAATAGCCGCATAAGCAATAATAACATCCTTATCTACTAACACATAACCATAACCATTTTGAATATCTGTAATTACCGTTTGCTCATTTGGATAACCATTTTGCCATTGGTCACTGCCATCTTTTCTTCTTTGTTCGATGGCTTCTTGTAGAATTTCCCAAATCATACTTTTATCTTCGGGCTTTGCTAGTCTTAAATTCATATAAGCAAAGGAAACACTTTTCGTTTAATAAAATAAAATACTTTATTTAATTTTGAACAAATTTGATCCAAAAAAAGACGATTAATTATTATCTTTATCGATGTATAACTATTAGATCAACTTGCATTCATTCATATTCAATAGCTTAAATTAAAAAATCTGTGATGAACCCATTAGTAGATAGCTATTTAAAAAAAGCCAAAAATTGGAAACTTGAAATGGAAACCTTAAGGACCCTACTCCTTGAGGCTAAATTGGAAGAAGCGTTGAAATGGGGAAAGCCATGTTATGCTTATGAAAGTACCAATTTGTTCATCCTACAAGCCTTTAAAGACAATTGTGCGCTCCTATTTTTTAAAGGGGTCTTGTTAAAAGATGAAAAAAATATATTAGTCAAGCCAGGTGAAAATTCCCAGGCTGCAAGAATGATTCGATTTAAAGGTGTAGAAGAAATTATTAAAATAAAAGCTATTTTAAAATCTTACATCAAAGAAGCCATCGAAGCGGAAAATAATGGTTTAACTCTAACCATAAAAAAAGAGATAAAATTAGATTTACCAGAAGAGTTAGAAGCAAAATTTAAAAAAAATGCAGCGTTAAAAAAAGCATTCAATGCATTAACTCCAGGTCGTCAAAGAGCGTATTTGTTATTTTTTACTGCAGCCAAACAATCCGAAACACGCGTTTCTAGAATTGAGAAATACACCCAGCAAATACTATGTGGTAAAGGTATCAATGATTGTACTTGTGGGCTATCCAAACGAATGCCCAACTGTGATGGGTCGCACAAGCAATTAAGGAAATAATTAGTCTAAGGCTTTAAAGAATGCTTCTAACTTTTTTTCATCCAATTGTTTATTGGTTCTTACACTACTACACAAATCTACACCAAAGGGTTGAACATAGTCAATGGCTTGTTTTACATTGTCTTTATTAATGCCGCCTGCTAAAAACACAGGAACCTTCACTTCCTGTCTAATAGTTTTACTTAAATCCCAGTTATGTGTTTTGCCTGTTCCCCCCAATACCTTAGTGGACAAATTAGGATTACCACTGTCTAGTAAAATGGCATCTACCCATTCAGAAATTTCAATAGCTTCTTGAATAGCCTTTTCATCCAATACATGAATTACTTGCACCAGTTTAACATGCGGTATGGCTTCTCTTATTTTATGATATTCACGATCTGTTAATGCATCTACGATTTGAATAGTAGTGGTATTTACTTTCTTGTGGTGCTCTATAATTGCTTCAGCGGTTGTTTCACTGGTTAATAAAAAGGTCTCTATAGGTGGTGGAACTGTTTTGGCAATGGCATTTATTAGTTCATCAGTAATAATTCCCGGACCACTGGGCATAGGCCCAACTAAACCAATCGCCTTGGCGCCATAAGCAATAGCTATTCTAGCTTCTTCAATACTACTAATGCAACAAATTTTTACGCTAACCATATTATTCATATACTATAATTCACACATTAAAAATAAGAAATTTAAATCTTAAATAGAAGAGGCAGGAGTTTAGATTTTGATAAGTTCAAAGAACTTAGTATTTTGTAATAGATTAAAGCTAATATAATAATATGAATAGAGTACAAGTAATTTTAACACTAGATATGGAGAACCTTCCAAGTAATTTTCCTGAATTATTAAAACAGGAGCAAGAAGTAGTGGCTGTTTGGAAATCGGAAGGATATCTTGAACATTTGTATTTAAGACAAGCAAGAAATGGTGCCGTCTTAGTTTTTAAAGATAAAGAGGAAGAAGAAGTTAAAGCATTAATGGAAACACTGCCTTTTTATAAAATTAAAAAAACTGTTGAATATTATAATTTGATACACCAATTTTAATTTGTGTTCAACTCCTTTTGCTCCAAAAAACTTAAAGAAACATCATGAAAAAAATTTACCACCTATTTATTCTGCTAAGTGTTCAATGCTTCGCAATCAATACTTATGCTCAAGATGGAACTATTTACCCGCTTAATGCGCCTAAGGAGCCCAATGCAATTCTCTTAGGCACAGGCACTGTGAAGGAGCAACCTGCACCAGAATCTTGGTTTCGCCAATGGGGTGATCCAATGGCAAGAAATATTTCCATAGCTACCTTAACGCCTTTCTTACCTGAAAAAGGAAAGGCAAATGGAGCTGCTGTTATTGTTGCTCCAGGTGGGGGATTTCGATGGCTTTCAATGGGTAATGAAGGATGGGAAGTAGCTGAGGCCTTAGCTAAAAAAGGAATAGCGGCATTTGTTTTGAAATATAGATTGTTTCCAACTCCAGCTTCTTTGGATGATTTTACAGCATGGATGAACAGACCGCGTACCGCACCTCAAAAAACTGATGATACCTTAAAGAAAACAACCCCTCTTACTCCTTTTGAAATGGATTTATCGAATCAACTAGCGGATGCTGAAGCAGCCTATGCTATGATTGTAAAAAACGCGAATAAATGGGGCATTGATACAAAAAGAATCGGAATGATTGGCTTTTCTGCAGGAGCAGGACTAACGATGCATGCAACACTAAATTCCAAAACGATGCAACTTGCTTTTATTGGCCCAATTTATGGAGGAATGGGTCCAGTGAAAGTACCCGTGAATGCTCCTCCAATGTTTAATGTAATTGCCTCAGATGATTTTTTATTTAATGCTCAATTTGGAGTCATTGATTCTTGGTTTAAAGCAGGTCGCCCAGTTGAATTTCATTTATATCAAAATGGAGGGCATGGCTTTGGCTTAGGGAATCCAAACAAAACTAGTAACCGTTGGTTTGATTCATTCATCTATTGGTTAGATGTAAATAAATTTCTTATTGCTAATTAAATGCAATGAGGCCTTCAGCATCAAACTTTGTTGATTTTAATTACCTTTATAATAAAGAATGAATCTTATGAAAAGAGCTTTTGTTGATGTTGATACATATGCATCAAGAAATATGTCTAAGGATGGCAACATTGATTATCAATTTTGGTTTAATAAAACTATTGATGAAAGATTAACTGCCTCTATAGCTATGATTGAGCTGTCTTTTAATACCAAGGATTTTGTGAAACAAAAAGTAGATCGACAAATATTGTCATCTTTCAAAAAAAATTCATAACTAATTTGTGGGATGAATCAATTTTTGACTGAGAATTTTTCCAAAATTTTTACCAGTTAGATCGCAATAAATTTTAGTAGCATCAATTTCAAATTCATTTGACTAAGCAATTGAATATCCATTTGTATAAACCTTAGCGAATTGGTTTTTATCTTGAAGTACTTTGAAAATTCCCTTTTGAACCAAATCGTTTAATTCAATAGTACCATTTACACCATCATCAAATTTGATGCTAATGATATAGTCAGCTATGTATTTAACTTCTTGAACTTTCATAATCAAATTTAGAAAGAAAAAACAGAGATTTATACATGATCATAATGAAATCTACATTTTAAAATTTGAATCTCATCTTGTTCAACTTTGTAAATTAATCTGTGTTCTTCATCAATTCTTCTTGACCAATAACCAGCGTAATTAAATTTTAAAGCCTCTGGTTTACCTATACCTTCATATGGACTTCTTGAAATATCTTTTAACAGTTCATTTATTTTATTGATTTTCTGTTTATCATTCTTTTGCCAAAAAAGATATTCATCCCAAGCCATGTCTATAAAGATATATCTCATTATTCTATTAATTTACGCTCCCTCATTTTGCCATCTTTAAATTGCTTAATAGACGCATCTAAAACTTCCATATTCTTTTTAGAAGACATCTCGTGTAATGTTGCATTTAAGGAATTGTATTCCTCTAAAGAAATGATTACAACACCAATGTCTTTACCTCTATTAATAATTAAGGTTTCATGCTCATTGGTAACCTTATCAAGGTATTGCTTGGTTTCTTTACGAAAATCTGAAAGTGTAGTTGATAACATAATTACATATTTATGTACAAATATATGTACATATTATCATAATCCATGAGCCAGATCAAATATCAAAAATTTAACTACACAAAAACAGCGTATTTATACGCTGACACGAAAACCCTAACTCCCTGCTAGCCAATAAAAAAGCCATGCAAAATGCAAGGCTTTTCTTTTTTGCTCCCCTTTTCGACGAAAGATGCAACTATAATGCGATCATTGAGTTTTTTACTATTAAGAAATTAAAGGGTTGAATATCTTTATTTTTTATCCCCCTTCAGTTTCTGAGCGACATCATCATAATACGCTTGTGTTAGTTTATCTGTCCAAATCGTCGGTTTAGAGCCATCATATAAAGCTAGATAAGTGACTAAACTTTCTTTACTCGCTGTATGCCAATGCTCTATATCTTTTGGACATCTAACAACGTCACCTTTTTTAATGATAATTGGTTCTTTTCCCTTTTCTTGATAATAGCCTTCACCTTCCAAAATAATAAGTACTTGAGGTGTGGAGTGTTTGTGCCAATCGAGCGTGGAGTTTTTTCTAAATGTTGCTTTGGTAATATTATAATTCAATTCACTATCCCCTTGAAGTACACTACTTAACCAAGCCTCACCAATATAATGTGTATTTGGAGCCAATGGCCCTTCAGGTAAAAAAGAGGTAACCGTATATTGGGTGTTTTGTGCAAAACCAAGAAATGGTAGAAGCAAAAGTGATAGGAGGGCAATTCTTTTCATTTTTATATTCGTTTGATTAT
>Ga0209188_1000018_pt1 | contig 185342 bp, 166 predicted proteins | sample C_130625_EF_Meta_FD_187307 | JGI IMG/M metagenome (GOLD analysis project Ga0209188, IMG submission 187307) | Freshwater microbial communities from Lake Croche, Canada to study carbon cycling - C_130625_EF_MetaG (SPAdes) (version 2) | ecosystem: Environmental > Aquatic > Freshwater > Lake... | reverse complement strand
CACCAGTATATCCAGTAGAACCTGTGACGCCAGTATATCCAGTTGAGCCGGTTTCACCAGTATATCCAGTTGCACCAGTCACTCCTGTATATCCCGTTGAACCAGTGACTCCTGTATATCCCGTTGACCCAGTTTCACCAGTATATCCCGTTGAACCTGTCACTCCAGTATATCCAGTGGAGCCGGTTTCACCAGTATATCCAGTTGCACCAGTCACTCCTGTATATCCGGTTACTCCAGTGTATCCAGTTGAACCAGTAATTCCAGTATATCCAGTTGAACCAGTGACTCCTGTATATCCAGTGGAACCGGTTTCACCAGTATATCCAGTAGAACCTGTGACGCCAGTATATCCAGTTGAGCCGGTTTCACCAGTATATCCAGTTGCACCAGTCACTCCTGTATATCCCGTTGAACCAGTGACTCCTGTATATCCCGTTGAACCAGTGACTCCGGTATATCCCGTTGAACCTGTCACTCCAGTATATCCAGTGGAGCCGGTTTCACCAGTATATCCAGTTGAGCCTGTCACTCCAGTGTAACCGGTTGAACCAGTAATTCCAGTGTATCCAGTTGAGCCGGTTAGACCCGTATATCCCGTTGAACCAGTGACTCCAGTGTATCCAGTTGCACCGGTAAGACCTGTATATCCAGTTGAGCCGGTGACTCCAGTGTAACCAGTATAACCAGTATACCCCGTTGAACCTGTCACTCCAGTATATCCTGTTGAACCAGTATATCCAGTGTATCCAGTTGAGCCGGTGACTCCAGTGTAACCGGTTGAACCAGTAATTCCAGTGTATCCTGTTGAGCCAGTAATTCCAGTATATCCTGTTGAACCGGTAACACCCGTATATCCTGTTGAACCTGTAACACCCGTATATCCTGTTGAACCGGTAACACCCGTATATCCTGTTGAACCAGTGACTCCAGTGTATCCAGTTGCACCGGTAAGACCTGTATATCCAGTTGAGCCGGTGACTCCAGTGTAACCAGTATAACCAGTATATCCCGTTGAACCTGTCACTCCAGTATATCCTGTTGAACCAGTATATCCAGTGTATCCAGTTGAGCCAGTGACTCCAGTGTAACCAGTTGAACCTGTCACTCCAGTATAACCAGTTGACCCAGTATAACCAGTATATCCAGTTGAGCCTGTCACTCCAGTATATCCTGTTGAACCAGTATATCCAGTGTAACCAGTTGACCCAGTAATTCCTGTGTATCCAGTTGAACCTGTGTAACCTGTATATCCAGTTGCTCCTCTTGGTCCAACTAATGCTACATTAGTATAAGCAGAAATAGCTGCTTTTACATTTTCTATATTTAATATAACTCCAGTAAATGGATTATAATTATTCACACTTGTTATTTGAAAATAAGATGTACTATTATTACTATCAGCAATTGTAATATAACTATCTGGGGTAAAATAAGTATTATTGCCTGAAATTGGCATATTAAGTACTCCAGTACCCCCCGCTAAAATATCGGGGTACGTACCTGGACTTATTGTATTTGTTACTAGTGGTCCAGGTGGTCCGGTTAATCCAGTAGACCCAGTATATCCAGTAGAACCGGTATATCCTGTGGCTCCAGTTTGTCCAGTTGGACCAATTGGTCCAACTAATGCTGCACCGAAACCATTGTTAATAGTTGCTGATGTAGTTTCTATGTTTAATGCAACTATCTGATAGTTTCCTGTAATCGGTTCTGTACCAACACTTAATACTTTAAAATAAGCGCTATTATCAATAACAAAATATGTATTTTGAGTAAAATACTGATTACTACTACTATTATTAAAACTTATTGTCCCGGTGGCACCTCCTGAGATTGTAGATGGAGTAGCGATATTGACTGTAGTTGTTACAAGTGGTCCCACTGGTCCAGTGGAACCAGTGACTCCCGTATAACCAGTTGAGCCCGTTATTCCTGTATAACCAGTTGACCCAGTATATCCTGTATAACCAGTTGACCCAGTAACTCCAGTATAACCAGTTGATCCAGTAACTCCAGTATAACCAGTTGACCCAGTATATCCTGTATAGCCAGTTGACCCGGTGACTCCGGTATATCCTGTAGAACCAGTGATTCCGGTATATCCTGTATAGCCAGTTGAACCTGTAATTCCCGTATATCCTGTGGAACCAGTAACTCCGGTATAACCGGTGGAACCAGTCACTCCAGTATATCCTGTGGAACCAGTAACTCCAGTATATCCTGTGATCCCTGTAACTCCAGTATAACCGGTGGAACCAGTAACTCCGGTATATCCTGTAGAACCCGTAACTCCGGTATATCCTGTGCAACCCGTAACTCCGGTATATCCTGTAGAACCCGTAACTCCGGTATATCCTGTGGAACCTGTAACTCCGGTATATCCGGTATATCCAGTAGAACCAGTGACTCCGGTATATCCAGTAGAACCAGTGACTCCGGTATATCCTGTATAGCCAGTTGAACCAGTGACTCCGGTATATCCCGTAGAACCAGTGACTCCGGTATAACCAGTGGGACCAGTAACTCCTGTATATCCAGTGGAACCAGTAACTCCTGTGTATCCTGTTGAACCAGTCACTCCTGTATATCCGGTGTATCCTGTTGAACCAGTGACTCCAGTGTATCCAGTGTAACCTGTGGAACCCGTAACTCCTGTATAACCTGTGGAACCCGTAACTCCAGTATATCCAGTGGAACCAGTGATTCCTGTATATCCGGTCGCACCAGTGACTCCAGTGTAACCGGTTAACCCGGTTTCACCTGTATATCCAGTTGAACCTGTCACTCCTGTATATCCAGTTGAACCACTAACTCCTGTGTATCCTGTTGAACCAGTCACTCCTGTATATCCAGTGTATCCTGTTGAACCAGTGTATCCTGTTGAACCAGTATATCCTGTTGAACCTGTCACACCTGTATATCCTGTTGAACCAGTTGACCCAGTATATCCTGTTGAACCTGTGATACCTGTATATCCCGTAGAACCTGTGATACCTGTGTATCCAGTTGCACCAGTGACACCTGTATATCCCGTTGAACCAGTGACTCCAGTGTATCCAGTTGCACCGGTAAGACCAGTATATCCAGTTGAACCAGTAATTCCCGTGTAACCAGTTGAACCAGTGACTCCCGTGTATCCTGTGGAACCTGTCGCTCCTGTATATCCGGTTGAACCGGTCACTCCCGTGTATCCGGTGGGACCAGTATATCCAGTGTAACCAGTTGACCCAGTAATTCCAGTGTATCCAGTTGAACCTGTGTAACCTGTATATCCAGTTGCTCCTCTTGGTCCAACTAATGCTACATTACTAGAGCCGCTAATAATTGCTGATGCATTTTCTATATTTAATATGATTCCACTAAATGGATTATAATTACTCACGCTTATTATTTGAAAATAAGATGTACTATTATTACTATCAGCAATTGTAATATAACTATCTGGGGTAAAATAAGTATTATTGCCTGAAATTGGCATATTAATTGGTCCAGTACCCCCCGCTGAAATATCGGGGTACGTACCTGGACTTATTTTATTTGTTATAAGTGGACCGGGTGGTCCGGTTAATCCAGTAGACCCAGTATATCCAGTAGAACCAGTATATCCTGTGAGTCCGGTTTGCCCAATTGGACCAATTGGTCCAACTAATGCTGCACCGAAACCATTGTTAATAGTTGCTGATGTAGTTTCTATGTTTAATGCAACTATCTGATAGTTTCCTGTAATCGGTTCTGTACCAACACTTAATACTTTAAAATAAGCGCTATTATCAATAACAAAATATGTATTTTGAGTAAAATACTGATTACTACTACTATTATTAAAACTTATTGTCCCGGTGGCACCTCCTGAGATTGTAGATGGAGTAGCGATATTGACTGTAGTTGTTACAAGTGGTCCCACTGGTCCAGTGGAACCAGTGACTCCCGTATAACCAGTGGAGCCCGTTATTCCTGTATAACCAGTTGACCCAGTATATCCTGTATAGCCAGTTGACCCAGTGATACCAGTATATCCAGTTGATCCAGTAACTCCAGTATAACCAGTTGACCCAGTATATCCTGTATAGCCAGTTGACCCGGTGACTCCGGTATATCCTGTAGAACCAGTGTATCCGGTTACACCAGTGACTCCTGTATATCCCGTTGAACCAGTGACTCCGGTATATCCAGTGAAACCGGTCACTCCAGTATATCCAGTGGAACCTGTAACTCCAGTATATCCAGTGATCCCTGTATATCCTGTTGACCCAGTGAATCCTGTATATCCAGTGACCCCTGTATATCCGGTTGACCCAGTGACTCCTGTATAACCGGTGGAACCGGTGACTCCAGTGCAACCAGTTGACCCAGTATATCCCGTATAGCCAGTTGAACCGGTAACACCAGTGTAACCGGTTGAACCGGTTGAACCTGTATACCCTGTTGACCCAGTAACTCCAGTATATCCAGTGAAACCGGTCACTCCAGTATAACCTGTGGAACCTGTGGCTCCAGTATAACCAGTTGGGCCTGTGACTCCGGTATACCCAGTTGCACCGGTGACACCTGTATATCCGGTTGAACCTGTGACACCCGTATATCCAGTTGAACCTGTGACTCCTGTATATCCGGTTGAACCAGTTTTGCCAGTTGTACCTGTCGCTCCAGTATATCCTGTTGAACCGGTCACTCCCGTGTATCCAGTGGAACCTGTATATCCAGTGTAACCAGTTGCACCAGTAACACTGGAATTACCTGGTACACCGCGTTCACCCGTAACTCCAGTATATCCAGTAAAACCAGTATATCCAGTAAAACCAGTATATCCAGTTGCGCCAGTCACACTGGAATTACCCGGTGCACCGCGTTCACCGGTAGTTCCCGTGTACCCGGTTGAACCTGTTAGACCACGACACCCCCGGGGACCAGTATCTCCATTTCCGGTGGGGCCGGTGTATCCTATATCTCCCCTAGGTCCCGGAGGGCCTTGTTTACCAGGCACACACTGGTTGGTCTGTGGTCTACATGAATTATTAACGCCGGCTAAATAACTTATATACTGACTTTGTGACATTATAGTAAATTATAATATAATAATTTATTATAATATGTTATTATTTACTCTTATCTATGTTGATGGAAGCGCAGATAAACATAAACGTATTGAACCAAGACTTGCAACGTCATATTTTACAACAAGTGGCAGGTCATTTTCTAAATAAACCTCTATTTGAGAACAAAGATTTGTGCATTTTATAAAATATCCTAAATTTTTTAAAGAAAATTCTCCCTGAATAATTTTTGATGAATCTTGCTTTAAAATAAATCCCATACTACCGTCTGATTCAGCTCTGTGTATTTCAGCACTTGCAAATTGCCCAGAACACTTAAAAATAAGCTCATTTCCGACAGATTTAATTTCCAATTTATCTGAAATACCCGATAAATCTCGTATAATTTTTTGAAAATCTGCTGAAGGTAAGTTAATAATAGATGAAAATGTTACATCAGGGTACTCAAGTTCCTCAGGTTCAGGCTCTATTAATCTCAACTTTTGTGTTTTGCATTGTTTAATTTCACCATTCTCAAATTTCAAAGCTAAATGCGATACAATTCCATCCACATAATCACCATTTTCTATATAAATAGTGAGTGTATCATCATTATCAATGGAATTAATCAATTTAAACAAATGAAACATATTTACCCCAATAATAATTTTTTCTTTCTTACATTCATAAAACTCAAAATTTTGCGCAGCCAAATATAGATGAGCCAATATGGTGTGCGATTTATCCATATTAATAATACGAATGCCATCTGGCTGAAAAGTAATATTGGTCTCTAATAAAATATCTTTTAATGCCGTCATTAATGTTCTAAAGGGTGCAATTTGTACGGTTTTAATAGTCAAAACATTGTTATCTGTAGATAAAGTATTTTTTGAAGCAAAATTGGACATTTATATAGAAATTTTATTGACAATCTTTAAATACTTATGATGTGAAATATTAATTAATTTTAAACGCACGATTAAAATCAATTGTTGAATTTATATCCTCCAGAACTATATTTTATATATTATATCATTTTTATAATGAAACTTTGGGTACATGTTTTTGCCCATGTCCAAATTCTTTCTTTGCCTTATTAGCCATACGCAAAGCTTTTGACCCACTTTTACATCCTTCTTTTAGAATAGAATAGTCAACTGCAGCAGCTTTTCCGGCGGTAATAGAACTCGCTAAACGCGCAATTCCCCATGATTGAGCAGTTTGATTTGGTCTTGAACCGGACGAAAAATATGCGCCTTCTCCTTTGCTTATTATTTTTGCTAAAGCATTCTTTGTGCATCCGGTTTTTTTGGCAAGTTCATCTGTTGCACCAATTTTTTCAACGTGATACATTTTTTGCGCATCTGTAATGTGGCTTGATGGTTTTGAATGAAACGATGAAACACGTTTTCTTGTATAATATTTACCTTTTTTATACATATTTCTTGATTTTTGCAACATTGAACCTTGTTTTTTTTTATCCTTTCTTGATAAATTCTTTGGTAAATAACGTATTGGGACTTTTTTTCTTTTATTTGTTTTTGTCATCCTTAACTATATAGAATAAATTAATTTATATAGTTAACATTTAATAAAGTAGATTTTAAGGAGCAGTCTGCCACAGTTTTCACTTTTGTGTCTACATTAATGGTTGCGGAGGGCCATTATTTTGTCCACCCATCATCTTACGCAATGACATGGAGTGTCTTCGTGTGTTGCGTCCTTTGCGGCAAAAGCGTCTCTTGGACCCACTTACATACTTGCACCCGGATTTACCTTTACAGGTTCTTCGTTTTAGTCCGCGGCAAGCAGACCCCTTCACGCGCTTTCTATAAGCTCTTAAAGCTGATGATCTTGGCATTCTACTATATATAAATATTTAAATATTTCTAAATATTTACAATTAACTAATCTTTAAAGAGCAGCTCTCTGTGCTGATGGTAAATTTATATTACTACCATGAGCTGCCATAACTCTATTAGTATATTGTCCACCCATCATCTTACGCAAGGACATAGAGTGTCTTCGCGTGTTGCGTCCTTTGCGGCAAAATCGTCTCTTTGACCCACTGACATACTTGCAACCGGATTTGCCTTTGCAAGTTCTTCGTTTTAGTCCTCTGCAAGCAGACCCCTTCACGCGTTTTCTATAAGCTCTTAAAGCGGATGACCTTGGCATTCTACTATAACAAAATATTATTTATCTAAACTATATAAAAACAATATAAACCTTTATTTCCTAAATTATTTATTTATACCGATGTCAAATACTAATACAACAGAGTATATAGATAAAATATATTATTTTATTCTAAACTATATAAAAACAATATAAACCTTTATTTCCTAAATTATTTATTTATACCGATGTCAAATACTAATACAACAGAGTATATAGATAAAATTCATGATTTATTCAGTAAATATGAGAACCATTCTTATATGTTACAGCGTCTATGCAATCATATAACAGATATTCTTCCAGCAACGCTTGAAACTGAACTAAAAAATCATGAAAAACGTGCAGAAAGAACTGCCTATTTAACAAACGAACAAAAAATGTTTATACAGGTCTTTCTTAGCAAGCATCCTTATTATTATTTAACATCTAATAATTCTTTTTACGAATACAGTGGAACATCTTATTGCTTGGTTACAGAAGATGATATTCAATACCAATTATTATCTGCAATTTCTAAAGATAGAACACTTATGCAATGGAAACATAAAACAAAATTAAATATTGTAAAGCAAATTAAAGAACGGAATCTTTTTACCTCTATTCCAGAAACAGAAACAATTCAAAATATCATCAATATCTTTTGCCCACTCTTATTTACAACAAAATCACAAGTGAAATATTTTTTAACTATTTTGGGTGATACTTTATTGAAAAAATTCAATGACCTTCTCTTCTTAACGAAGCCTAAGACAAAAAGAATTTTGCAGGAAATGGATACAATGTCTTATTACATGACAAATATTTCCAATTTAACACACAACTTTGTTACAAAATTTAATGAGACATATGATTTTCAGCAGTGTAGACTTATTAATATGAACGATTCTGTTTCCACAGATATAATACAAGATATCTTTCACAAGCATGGAATAGATATATTATGTGTAGCTGCACACTATTCTAACAGGTATCATAGTTCAGACCAATATGCTGTTCAATGTTCAGATGAATTAACAAATTATACTTTTTATATAAAAAATAATACACAGCAATCCATTTTAGATGAATTTTGTTTGCATTCCATTGAACAAACGTTAAATCATGAAAAACAGTTTACCATTTCTTGGAAAAATATGCATTTTATTTGGAAATTATTTATTTCTAAACATTCTTTGCCTAGCGTAATTTATGTAAATTCTCTTAAAAAATTATTAAAAGAGCGATATGAATATAATGATGCAACCGATTCATTTCTTCATGTTACAAGTAAATATTTACCTTTTGTGAGCCATTTTATTTCTTTTTGGGAACAAACAATGGTTACTGATTCTGCGGTAGATACAGACATTGAAATAGATGAGTTGTGTGGGTTGCTTAAAAAATGGAGTCTAGAACAAGGTCTTCCATGTCATACAATTGTAGAACACGATATTTTAAAAATCTTACATCATTATTATCCAATGGTTGAAATCGTTGATCAAAAATATATTCAATATGTTCAATGTAGTTTATGGAATAAGATGGAAGACATACACAATGTACTTCAATCTTACAAGATGCAATATAAAGATAATCAATCTTCTTTACTTATACCTTTTTCTGAATTATATTCTTTTTATATCAAACATAAACCTTCTAAACTTACAATTAGCAAACGTTATTTTGAGAAATATTTATATGCCGAATTATCTGAATTTATTGAATTCAATACATTTGTTTCAGTGTCGTGGTTGGAAGGTATTTAAATCTGATTTAACCTAACTTAATTGGAACCATCAGGTCCGGGGTAGTCGGCTGGGCTCAAAGGATACTTTGAACAACCTCCACGCATTTTCTTTGACTTCCTCGTGCCCTTACCTTTGCTGTGTCCCAATTTAACATAACCAAACTTTCCTTTTTTTGTTCCATATCCAGCCTTTACTAAACGTCTCTCTTTTTTAGCAGTAATATGCTTCTTTCGGGAGACAATGCGTCCATTTTTATTCATCATAATATCATTCTTTTTAAGTCCACCGCTTGTCTTATATGCTGTTCCGTGCAAGACTTGAGCTCTGGAACCTTCCAAGATTTCATACTTATGGCCTTGGATCATATAGTGTCCATGTGCGTTCTTTGAATAACGAGTCATTATAAAGTAAATAAAGAAAATAAAATAATTTATGATTCTCTTTTCCTAAAACTTATTTTTAATGGGTGGTTCATAAAACGCAGTTATCAAACTTGTCCCGTTTGAATTATAAGGAGGATTCCCAAACACGACCCTTCCTCCTCGCGCATACTTTATTGCATTGACTGCTCTATTTGTTTGTGTGGATAAAGGAATCACATCTGGATTGCTATTTACAACAACTTTATTATTTATGGGAGATGGGCATATACAATCATGATTTGTCCGATATTGGTCATTGACGATTTGCTTAATATTTCCAGCTCGCCTACCCGGAATAATGAGTCTTGACGTATAGGTAGATGCCATAATTCTATACTTATACTATATTACATTATTTTAACTATTTTTTAATTTGAACTGTTTTATTTTCTATTTTATAATTCTCTTTATTTTAAATAGGTATATATTATATAGAACATATATGACAACCATTAAAAAATATCATAAAAAAGGAAACTTGAATAAAATAAAGACAATACGGACAAAAACAGCAAAATTACGAAAAAATAACAAGGCATCGGATAAGAATCAAGACATAAATAAGGAAAAATCTGAAGAGAAAGGCAATCGTGGTGTTTGTGTAGCCAATATTGGGTTGCAGTCGTTTGAAAAGTCTTATACTAAATTTTTATTATCTAGCAAAAGCAAAGACAAAGGTAAAAGCAATGATAAAAAAGAGTTTGTTAAAAATCTATTATTAAAGTTTTCACCAAGTAAAATTAAGCCAAACAATGATTTTTATGATTATATCAACTATAATTGGTTAAAACAAATTACTCTTGAAAAAAAACAAAAATATATTGTTCAAGTAGATGATTTTAGACTAACGCAAGATAAGGTATATAAGCAACTCAATGAAATTATTTTAGATTATATAAAACATAACGATGATGAACTTGCAAAAAATATGAAACAGTTTTATGACTCTATTGTTCATGCAAATTCAAAGAAACACAGCCGTAAATATGCTAATGCAATTGTTCATAAGATTGATAGTATAAGGTTTGATAAAAAGAATGTTTGGAAGATGCTTGCATTTGTAAATAAGAGCGAAATTGTAAAAACTAGAGCACCTTTTGTTTGGTCAATCAATCCAGATAATAAACACTCGCAAGTAAATCGTTGTTATGTTGACCCGCATGTATTTTCCATATTAGACTTGTCTGTATACTTTGACGATGGAACCGATGTAGAATATAAAAAAAAATTCAGAAATGAATTTAAACAGTTTTGCAAAAAAGTATTTGATACTGTTCTTGGACCACATCATGGTTTTCACACAGACGATATATTTGAAGTTGAAATGGATATGATGAATGCATTCAATTGCCCATCTATTAAAGAAGTAAATAATAACGGATATAATAAAATTACGACGCATGAATCGTTGAGCAAATATGGTTTTAATTGGGCTGAATTTTCAAAGGAATTGGGTTTTTCTTATACTCCGCCATTCTACATCACATCTAGTCTCTCTTATCTAAAATGTGGAACCGAATTGCTTGTTCAACATTGGGATTCTGAAAAATGGAGAACCTATTGGATATTTATTTTTTTCAAAAAAATAACAAGAATGACAAAAGATTGGGAAAAATTAAATTATGAGTTCCATGGAAAATTTGAAAGAGGTCAATCACGAATAAATGATAGTGATGCTGTGAGTACATCTTTGTATATGTCTGTTCCATTCAATACATTTTTAACAAATCAATATGTAGCAAAATATCAGAATCCACAAAATGTGAAATATGTTGAAACTTTGTGCAATGATTTAAAAATTGTATTTTCAAGAATTATTGAAAAAAACACTTGGATGTCTCCTCCTACTAAAAAATATGCATTGCTCAAATTAAAACATCTACATTTTATGATTGCAAAACCGGAAACACTTAGACCGGACCCCTTACTAAATTATGGCACCAGTGTTATTGAAAATATGGATAAAATAACTGCGTGGCGCCATCAAGAATTATTAGCATTAGAAGGAAAGGGGTTAGTTGATATTCCTTTTATGGATTGGACGCAATACCCTGTAAAATTAACAGGAACACAGGCTTATATTGTCAATGCATCTTATACTCCATCTCAAAATAGTATTTATATTAATTTAGGTTATATGCAAAAACCATTTTTAGACTTGGAGGAGCGCGGTATTGAATACAATCTTGCTCATATTGGGTTTACAATTTGTCATGAAATGAGCCATGTTTTTGATGACTGGGGCAGTCAATACGATTATGAAGGAAATCTAAAGGACTGGTGGACGCCTGCTGATAAGAAAAAATATGCTGATATTCAAAAAGATGTCATTAAACAATATGAAGTTTTTGCGGCTAGAGATGGAATCCATTTTGATGCATCTATTGGCATAGGAGAAGATTTGGCCGATATATCTGGACTCGCTATATGCGATGAGTATTTGCAAGATTATGGCGTGAAAAATAATGACATTGCACCTATTAAAATCATAGGGTTTGAAGCATTTTATATTTTTTATGCTTATCAACAAAAACAACTCATTGGAAAAAAAGCATTGGCTGCACAATTAAAGACAAATCCACATCCGTTAGATAAATATAGATGTAATATACCTTTGTCTCGTTCACAAATCTTTAGAGCATTATATGATGTCAAGAGAGGTGATGGTATGTGGTGGCATAATACAAATACCGTGTGGTAGAAATAATTGTATTATTAATTTTATTGTTTTATTATTGTTTTATTATTGTTTTATTGTATGCACTTTTATAGAAAAAAAATTGAATACAATATAAAGTGAATTAAATGAAGACACATAGTATCCTAGTATGAGTTCTCAAGACGCGACTCTCTCTTCCAAATATCAGCAAAAGACGGATAAGCAGCATATCTTAGATAATCCCGACACCTACATTGGTTCTGTAGAGAATGTGGATTCGTTTGTATGGCTACTTAACGATGCTGGTGATAAGATAGTGGAGAAAAATATTCAATATATTCCTGCTCTGTTCAAACTTTTTGATGAAGGTATTGTCAATTGTAGAGACCACGTAGTTCGCATGCAACAAGCGGTTAACAATGGAGTGCCTAATTCTCAGCCCGTTTCTTATATTGATATTGCTGTACAGGAAGATGGCACAATTATCATGATTAATGATGGTAATGGTATTGATGTTGCAGAACATCCTGAATATAAAATCTGGATTCCAGAACTTATTTTCGGGCATTTGCGCACTTCCACTAATTATGACAAGACTGAAAAGAAGATTGTCGGTGGAAAGAATGGATTTGGATTCAAGCTTGTCCTCATCTGGTCTTCATCCGGTTCTATTGAAACAGTTGACCATGTAAGAGGACTCAAGTATACACAAGAGTTCAAGAGCAACTTGGATGTGATTGGCAAACCAACCATTACCAAGTGCAAGTCTAAGCCTTATACAAAGATTACATTTAAACCGGATTATCAGCGTCTTGGAATTTTGGGTTTGAGTGCAGATGTCATATCACTCTTGAAAAAGCGTGTTTATGATGTTGCTGCTGTTACGGACAAGTCGCTCAAAGTAAAGTATAATTCTCAATTGATTCCTGTGAAAAATTTTCAACAATATGTAGATATGTATATCGGCCCCAAGGACGGTACACCACGTGTCTATGAAGAAGCTGGTGAACGATGGGAATATGCAGTTGCATTATCACCAACACATGAGTTCATTCAGGTAAGTTTTGTAAATGGTATTCACACTGCTAAGGGTGGTAAACATGTAGAATATGTATTGAATCAAATTACCAGAAAATTGGTTGCTTTTATTGAGAAAAAGAAGAAGATTGCAGTCAATGCAAATAGCATTAAGGAACAGTTGATTCTATTCTTGCGTTGTGATATTGAGAATCCAGCGTTTGATAGTCAGAGCAAGGATTTTATGAATACGCCAAGTTCCAAGTTTGGTTCTTCCTGCACTGTAAGTGATAAATTTATTGAAAAGTTGGCAAAGATGGGTGTGATGGATGCAGCATGTGCTATTACAGAAGTAAAGGAAAACAAGGCAGCTAAGAAAACGGATGGGTCCAAGACAAAAAATATTCGCGGAATTCCCAAGTTGATTGATGCAAACTGGGCAGGAACCGAAAAGTCATCACAATGTATGATTATCTTTTGCGAGGGAGATTCCGCAAAGGCCGGTATTGTCAGTGGTCTTTCCTCCGAAGATAGAAATACAATTGGTGTCTATCCAATGAAGGGAAAGATTCTCAATGTTCGCGGGGAACAAGTGAAGCGAATTGCAGAAAACAAGGAAATTGCTGAAATTAAGAAGATTCTTGGATTAGAAACTGGCAAGGAATACAAGTGCGAAGCTGATGTTGCAAAGCAACTCCGTTACGGGCGAGTTCTGTTTATGACTGACCAGGATTTGGATGGCAGTCATATTAAGGGTCTATGCATTAATCTGTTTCAATCTGAATGGCCAAGCCTGGCGCAGATTCCTGGATTTATTGGATTTATGAATACACCCATCTTGAAAGCGCGCAAGGGTTCACAAGAACTGATATTTTATAATGACGGTGAATACGAAGCTTGGAAGCAAGCAAATGAACCACAAGTCAAGAGTTGGAAGATAAAATATTACAAAGGTTTAGGTACTAGCACTGGAAAGGAATTTCGTGAATATTTTGAAAAGAAGAAGCTGGTCGGATTTACTTATAGTGGAAAGGATAGCGATGACGCAATTGATATGGTATTTAATAAAAAACGCGCGGATGATAGAAAGGATTGGTTGGAAGATTATCAACGTGATAGCTATCTAAACACAAGCCAAGAGCTGGTTGTGTATGAAGACTTTATTAACAAGGAATTTATTCACTTTTCCAAATATGACTGCGACCGTAGTATTCCAAATCTGATGGATGGGCTCAAAATCTCGTTGCGTAAGATTCTATTTTCAGCATTTAAGAAGGGACTTACATCTGAAATCAAGGTTGCACAATTTAGTGGTTATGTTTCAGAACACTCTGGTTATCATCATGGCGAAGCATCCTTGAATGCAGCTATTGTAGGCATGGCACAAAACTTTGTGGGTTCAAATAATATTAATTTGTTCACACCCAATGGACAGTTTGGAACGCGGTTGCAAGGTGGCAAGGATAGTGCATCAGAAAGATATATCTTTACACAATTGTCAAAGATTACACGATGCTTGTTTCCTGAAATGGATGACCCAATTCTATCATATCTGAATGATGATGGAACACCTGTAGAACCTTTGTTTTATGCACCCATTATTCCTATGGTTCTAGTAAACGGTTCCAAGGGAATTGGTACTGGATTTAGTACTGATATTATGTGCTACAATCCTCACGAAATTATTCAATATTTGAAAGTAAAGTTGCAGGGTGAACCATTTCTTGAAACCGAACAAAGTTTTATTCCTTATTACGAAGGATTCCATGGAACTATTGCAAGGATATCCTCTGGAAAATTTCTAATCAAGGGTAAATATGAAAAGGTTGGAGCGGATAAAATTCGTGTTACTGAATTGCCTGTTGGAACTTGGACGGATGATTTTAAGGAATATCTGGAATCGTTGACGGAAACAGTTGATAAGGCTGGAAAGAAAATTGTTCCGGTTGTAAAGGATTATGATGACATGAGCAAGGATACAACTGTGGATTTTACAATTACTCTGCAAAAGGGTAAGCTGAATGAATTGGAAGCCATTCAATTGGACCATGGTTGCAATGGACTAGAAAAGCAATTTCGCTTGTTCACAACCAATACTACTACAAATATGCATCTCTTTGATGCCAAAGATAAACTAAGAAAATATTCTAATGTGTGCGAGATGATTGATGGTTATTTTGATACAAGACTAGAATTGTATCAAACAAGAAAGGATTATATGATTCGCCTTCTGTCGCATCAGCTTCTTGTTCTATCTAATAAGGCAAGGTATATTAAGGAGAACTTGGATGGAACAGTTGACTTGCGTAAGAAGAAGAAGGAGGAAGTTGTGCAACTCTTGCTTGGTAAAGAATATGATATTATTGAAGATGATAATGACTTTAAGTATTTGACAAAACTGCCAATGGATAGTGTCACAGAAGAGAATGTAGCCAAGTTGATGAATGACCATGGTGATAAACTTGTGGAATTGGAAACTGTCAAGTCAAAGACGATTCAACAAATGTGGTTGCGTGAACTTGAACTTCTAGAAATAGAGTATGTTAAGTATAGAGAAGAACGAGAGCGTTCTATTTCAGGTGCAACAAAAAAGGTAGTTGCAAGGAAGATTAAACTTGTTGTTGAAAAGTAAAAGTAACTATGAGTTGTATATTTGTCTACATGTATTGTTAGTATATTCTTCTCATAAAAATTTTTTAATTTTATTTTTTGTATTTTTAGAACCAGGGTTTTAATTCCAATTGTTTATCGTTATTCTGTGCAAGAATAGGGGGGTCCATTGGTTTGTACATAGTACTAGCATCTATTAAGTATTTGTGATATCCGATTGCTTCAGAATATACTTGGTGAATTGCGTAATCTAGAACAATCTTATTTAGCTGTTCCACTTGCTCTTGAACATGTGTTGGTTGATTGGCTGCATTCTGTAAAAAGGTACTTCGCATAATGATTTTCAAAGTGTCTCCGTCTTGGTCACTTATGACAAACTGACCATTTGATTTCTTGTATACTCCTGCTCTTATTCCATTTTGAATGATGGTTATGTTTGCTTGAGAGAAAAAGGTATTGGAAAGGTCAGTATTATCCCATAACCCTTCTGTTGGATTCCTAAATGTTGCACATTGATTTACCGGTATTTTATCATACATTTGAAATAAATCGGTTGTTTTAGGACCATTAATATCTACTCTTCCATTGGATGGTTTGCAGTTCATTTATACTACTCTAATAGAAGATTTTTAATTATAAAAAAATTGAAATAAATTAAATAAATATTAAATAGATAGAATACTTAATTATATTGATTACAGAAATGACAAAAAGAATAAGAAAGGTTCTTCTCTCCGGTACTTATCTATCACAATCAGGTGTTGAATTGCAATTTAAAATAGAGGAAGGAGGAGAGGAGGAAGAAGAAAGAGGAGAATACATTGTCTTCTTTACAAACAATGGACACAGTGCCAGCTTAGCCAAACTAGAACTCAAGACAATGTGGGTTCTTAACGGGAAACATTTTTATATCCTGAAAGATGAATTGGATGAATTGAGAGAAAAAGTTATCGGGAAAACCGGAAAATGGTCTATCAAGGATAGAAATGACAACATTGTAGAGTTACCTGGAATGTGGCTTCCACTGAAAGAAACTGCATAATTATTATAATTTTATTTTATAATTTTATTTTAATTCATAAATTTCTAAAAGAAATGTGTTTATTTAAATCTTTTACTGGATGATAAAATATATTCATATCTACTTTTTCACCTTTAAAATTATGTCTATAATATATCTTATTAAATTCCACAGGATTACTATATTTTAAATTATTTTTAATAGTAATTGTTGGAAATAAAGCCTCTAAGTAAAATAATGTCTTATATTTGTAAGCGTAATCATTTATACAACTCAACATTTTTTTTGAAAAACGAACACAACACATCATGCCTTTGTAATAAGGTGGTGAATATTGTTGTATATTTATTAATTTCCAAAGCCACGTGTTTTTATTTCCATCACTGTTTATTTCAAAAGTATTAGATAATAAATCATCATTTATATATTGATTATCAATATTTATAATAGTATTTTCATTATAAAATAATACATCATCTTCCATATACCAAATATAATCATATTTTTTTTCCTCAATACCAAAATAATATAATGCTTTATCCCAGCCACTTATTAATTTATTTATAGTAAAACTGGTACTACAATCTATATAACCATTTAATTTGCATTTATCATTATCTACTTTAATGAATGTTATATTATTATAATTATTTATAAAATCTGATAAGTCAAAATTATTATCATCTACAATTATAAATATTTTATATTGATTAAATAAATTTAAAAAATCACACCAAGTCTTATTTGGTTGAAAAGTTATTAGACAAATAGCATACATATATTATTATATTTATAAAAATAATTCCTAGTTTATTTTATATACAATATATAATAAATAAACTATGAATTTTCAGTCTACAGTATTAACTATTGCAGTTGTATTATTATTATTATGCATGATATTAATCAGTATTGCTTTAGTAAAAACGAAGAATACTGAACAATGGCCTCCGATTATTGGAGATTGTCCGGATTATTGGATTGATTTGTCAGGAAATGGCGCACAATGCGTAAATATGAAAGATTTAGGAACTTGTAATGGCAGTGTTTCCGAAGGACAACATATGCAAATGAACTTTACTGTGCCACCTTATACTGGTCAAAATGGTTTGTGTGCAAAATATAAATGGGCTAAGGGTTGCGGAATTACTTGGGATGGTATTACATCAGGGGTGCCCAATCCATGTGATGCATCAGGTAATACCTCTTAAATGAAATACTGTTTAAATATGATACCGACTAACGCGTAAAATCAATCGTAGAAATTTTTAATTTTAATTTGAAAAGATATTGAGTTATATATTTGAAATAACAATACTTCTTTAGGTAATTAAAAATATTAATAATATATATATGACTGAAAGTTTTTTTACATTAAGAGAAATTTATGAACAACAACAAGATGGAAGCGCTCCTCCCTCGGGCACTATTTATACTATTCATGGAAAGGATACAGGCCGCAGTAATGCAGTTGATGATAACGAAGAAATAGTTTTGGGAACATTAGTAGGAGCAATAACAATGGATGGACCAGATGTTTATACTGCAACATTTCGTAAAACCGAAAATAATGTTGGAATTGATACCATAGCTGTCAGTGGGGGTGGGTATGTTGAAACTACAAGTATTCAAGACGGCGATGAACATGAAAATGCTACTACTGGTAATTGGACAGATAAATTTACTATAGCAGGTTCAGGGCGTTCTGGTGGAAAAGGTAAAAGAACACGTCGTAAGAAGAGGACTCGTAGAAATAAAAGAACAAAACACTACCGACGAAATCAAAAAAAAGGCAGAACTCATCGTAGAAAAACTAAATAAAATTATTTTATGCTTATTATGAAGTTGAATAACTAATAAATTTACTATCTATAATTTAGATGCAAAGCAATACCGTTTAAAAACATAGTTATAATATAATGTATAAATTCTATTCTTTATTCATTATAATAATATGAAGCCTCTCACTCTTTCTAATATTAAACAGCTACCACTAGAGTTAGAACGCGTTATTGCAAGTTATCTACCCATAAAAATACAATATCAATTAACTAAAAGAATGTATTTGCAATATTGCAAACATGTAAAACAGTGGATTCATAAGAATAATCAATATGAAAATTATGTGCGTGATACCGTTAGAAAAGACAATAAATTTACTTTTTACTTCATATTAAAGGAAAACTATAATCATTGGATTCAAAGAAAAAAATATCATTATAAAGATTTGTGTTATAAAAACTATTTATGTTTTTTGGAAAATTATTGTATACAAAATCAAGCAACCAACTGTCGCAAAGTACTACAGGAGATGAATGAAAAAAAACTAAGAAAAAAATGATTGTTTGAGTTTAAATGAGCATAAAAAGAATCGCATTAAAAATATAAGAGTCATTCATATGGATAAAATAAATGTAAATGAAATCTTACATAGAGAACAAGAAATTCAAAAAATAAAGGATATTTTAAAAGACTTTGAAAGTAACAGAGATAATCCATTGTTTAAAAAAGGAATTTACATTTATGGTGAGCCAGGTACGGGAAAAACTACCTTTGTTATGAATGCATTAAAAGAATTAAACTATGATGCGGTGTGTTATGATGCGGGTGATATTAGAAATAAAAGTATTATAGATACATTGACAAAACACACAATGTCTGACAAAAATATCATGAGCATGTTTCATAAAAAGATTAAAAAAATTGCTATTGTGATGGATGAAATTGATGGTATGAATAATGGTGACAAGGGTGGAATCAATACACTTATTAAATTAATACGTCCCAAAAAAACAAAGAAACAAAAACTTGAAGAGGTCACTGTTAACCCTATTATTTGCATTGGTAACTATCATGTTGACAAAAAAATGAAAGAACTAATGAAAGTATGTAATGTTATTGAACTCAAAAAACCAACTTCTTTGCAGATGAATACATTAGTTGATAAACTTATTACAAATATTGATAATGATTTGCAAAAAAATATTTGTAATTTTATACAGAATGATTTAAGAAAATTGAAGATTATTTATACGATTTATAAAAAAAATCAGAGTATTCTTACAAAGGAGTTAATCCAAAACTTATTTCAAATCAAATCATATAATGATGATACTAAACAGATTACGCAAAAATTGATTCAGCATAAATTTAATATGGAAGACCATTTATCCATTATGAATGAAACAGATAGAACTATTGTTGGATTATTATGGCATGAAAATATTATAGATGTATTGGGAAAAATGAAACCAAATGTATCTATACCTGGATATTTACAGTTGCTTGAAAATATGTGTTTTGCAGATTATATTGACCGTATTACATTTCAAAAACAAATATGGCAATTTAATGAGATGAGTTCTTTAATTAAGACATGTAAAAATAATAAACTGTATCATGACCTTTATAAAAAGAAACCAAAATATTCTCCTTCTGAAGTTAGATTTACAAAGGTTCTTACAAAATATTCAACCGAATACAATAATTCTGTCTTTATTCATGATTTATGTCAACAATTAGGAATGGATAAAAAGGATTTATTTGCCTTTTTTTTAGATATTAAGGATAAATATAATGATACTGATATGTTACTATTATTTGAAAATTATGATATATCAAAATTAGATATTCATAGAATGTATAGATTTTTGGACAAATTTACCAAAGAAGATACAGAGGGAGAAGAAGAAATAGAAGAAGAGGTCGTATTACCTATTGTTGAGGATAAAGCTTAGTTGAACCTACTGCTATTTTTTCTTCTCTTTTTACGTAATGATTTGCTCTTTCTTCTTCTTTTGTTAGTTTTCTTAGTTTTGTTGGTTTTCTTAGTTTTGTTACATTTTCGTTGTTTTCTTCCACCAGTCGCTATATCAAACTCTGGTTTTTTTTGCTTTAACTGTTTTATAAATTCTTTTTTTTTATCTTCATCTAACCTACTGTATAAACTGCGGTATTGACCTTTTAAAACATCTATTCTTCCGGGTGATAACGCGTTTCTAAACAATTCCTCGCGCTCCTTTACAAAAAAATACCATAATGCTTTTCGTTTCATTTCACCTTGTATCAAAGGTGGATATATGTCAAGATAGTGGTCTATCATATCATTTATTTCAAAGTCTTGCAAAACACGTTCGTCTTGCAAATCTCTTATATGTTCATCAATTTCATGGGGAATTGCATCTCTACGAAGCGAACCTTCTATTGTTTCTAATGGCGTTGTTTCCACTAAGTTCTTTATTTGTAAAAGTAGTTCTCTTACCATATCGTGTCGTTCATCATCAGTGGGTAAACCATTATATGTTAAAGATAGTTGAGATAATAATCTACTTTCCTCGGTTGGTTCATATATATATAATGGTGTCTCAAACCTCAAATAAATATCATTTGTTCTTCTAAAGAATACCTCTGGACCTCCTATATCAATAAGCTCTTTCATTAAATTATCAAATTCTGCTTGACTTAAAGCAGGTGTTAGTTGAAAACTCATTATATATTAATATTATATAAAATATAATTATTGTTATAATATAATTATTATTATATCCCTTCTAAACTCACAGTATTTGTTTTTCCCAATCAGTTAATAGACCACCCGCTTTTATATCTATTTTTTTTATGGATATGGATGTTTCATTTGAATGAAATAAATTGTATTTTTCTATTAATAAAAGTTTCTTGTTTATACCAATAGATGATGTTTCTAATAAATTCAATAAGGACTTTTTATATAAAAGTGCAGCAAAACGTTCTTTATTAAACGTATCTATTTCAGTGTGATTGTGTCTATCATCGTACCCATGCTTATTATTGCAATACAGGATTGCTTTATTTATTTTTACTGTACGATAGAAATAAAAAGAAAAAAATAATAAAATGAACACCATTTTATTATTTTCACATACACTGTTTATATTCTTATTTTATGTCTTGTTTGTATATGTCTTGTTTGTATTTAATAATTTTGTCCACGGCGTCCCCTGTACCTTGTGCTGGAGGTTGGGTTCAGCTTGCCAGCCATGTGACTGGTGTATTGTTGGAGCGAGTCGTAGAAGAGAAAGACTGTCTCACCACCACCGACTTCACCAGTGCAAAGGGCAACCTTGTAGTACTCGTACTCGTTTGCCGAACCAACAAAGTGGCCATCGTAGTACTTGCCCGTAACAGCATTTCTGATGGTGGTTCCTTGTTGACCTGACCCAAAGATGGTGATTTGAACATTCTTCTTCAAGTATTCAAATTCGGAAATATTTCTGGTAATTTTGAACTTCAGCTTGTCCTTTGGCGCATCCGCCGCAAATCCATTTGCCTTGTCGCGATTGGCATGGGATGTATAAGTGTATTCTGTTCCGGCATCGGAGCCATTGTCGGAGTAAGTGTATTCGTTGTAGTAGCTCATGGTTGTACCGTGTGCGTTTGTATTTCTGTATTCAGTATACATCGCTATTTTTAAATCAATTTTTTTTTAAATACTTAATTCAAATTAAATACATCTTATTTTTCTGGCATCTTTTCACGCATTTTTTCTTGTATTGATTTTTGTATGATTTCTTTCATCTTGTTTTCCAAATACTCATTCTTGGACTTCAACTCTGTATTTTCTTCTGATAAGTTTTTAATCAAGACAGTTTGTTCTTGCAACTTTTGTTGATAAGCCATCAATGTTGGATTGGATTGCATTTGTTGTTGTTGTTGAATTTGTTTCTTTCTTTCTTCTGTAATCTTTTCAAGTTGTTTAAGAACATCCGGTTTGTGTTCTGGTCTCCCAGGTTCATATAATTCAAGTAAGGTATCAATTGTATCCATAAAAAACTCTTTAATAGCAGGTTCCTTTATAAAATCATCTATAGTTTTTACTGAGTCCTTTACATACTGGTTTGGATTATTTAATAATGTTTTCTTATCAAAAGTATTATGATTATGAGAGAACACTAGAATTGTTTTTGTAGAATCCAATTGAACAAAGGGTATTGTATAGCCCTTTAAGAAATGTCTTTCTTCTGCGAGTGACGCGGTCTCCTCATAACGCGTCTGTTTTAATAACTCACGACGAAATGCAAAGGTAGCAGCTGTTGCATGGTTTGGGCCATATGGCCCAAATTGAACCATTTTTTGAATGTGTTTGAAATAAATATGCATTTCACTTGAACCAGCACACAATGCTGATGGATTCTTTTTCAACATTTCAACTGCATGCGACACGCGTTCAATTGGATAGTAATCATCATCATCCATATATATAATGATATCACCTTTGGTCTTTTCATGCATTAGGTTTCTTTTTTGACCAAGTGTCATCTTTTTCTCATAACCAAAATATTTTACTTGAGGTATGTGAGTAACTAACTTTTCAATTTTATCTGTTCCATCATCAATAATAATCCATTCCATTCTATCCTTTGGATAAGTCTGATGCTCAAAACACTGAATCATGGTAGAAATAAAAGGCCTTCTGTTGAAGGTTGGTGTACAAATACTTACAAATGGAAATTCGTGTTTATTTTTATAAATATTTTTATTTGATTCTTTCATTTTTTTAGTTAGTTTTGGAGTTGCCATAATCTTATATTTAATTATACTTTTCTATTTATATAAAAATACTCATTATAACTTTAATATATCTCCTATTTTTTGAAACATAGAAGATTCTTGTGATGCTTTTATAATAGGGTCACAATTCTTGCCTGCTTGAAAAAAAGTCCCAATCCCAGGCGTTGTTATCTTATTAGGAGTAGATGATTTAAAAATACGTGAAAATAAGAACAATAGAACACATGCAATAAGTGAAACAAATGCAGCATATCCACCAAAATTACTATTAGTTGTCATAATCACTATAAAAGAAATTAGATACATGATTATATTCATTTTAAATTTAAATACATACTTGATTGTATCAGATAATGTATATTGTTCAGCATTACTATTATTGTATAAGTGTAATGATAATGGAAAGAACAAACAAAAGAGTGTAATAACAAATGTTAGTATACTTAATAAGCCAGTTGCGATAAATATAAATAATAGAATAGACAACGCAATGATATAAAAAATAGACCAATACCATGTTAAAACCCCCCACATCTCCCCATCTTTCCACATAGTTAGCCCTTTAGAGTCTTCCTCTTTTGTGCTAAATAGCAAATAAATGTTATAAAACCACATGATAATGAAATAAATTGCAACTATAAATCCCACAATGGATTGAACAAATATCATAATCATTGGACTCAATAAAATATTCATTGTTTCTGTTAAAGACTCGTTCATAAAATTAAAGACTGTATTATTGATTGAAAAATTGAATGCCAATACTTGTTGTATTATGGTAGCAAAATATAACTTGAATACGTTTGTATCCTTGCCATAAATCATTTTTCTAAGAAATCCCAATGTTTTATTTACTATTTTCATATTTTGGTCAATTGGCATCAACAACTTTGTTGAAAAAATTCCCTTTTCTGTTTTCAAAATATTAATATCTATTTGTTGTTTTCCAATGGTCTGTTTTGCATATGTATACGGTTCATGTGACGTACAAGTAGGTAATATATTTGATTGGGCGATTTTTCCAGTGTATAAGAATAATGAACCAAATATAAAAACAACTCCTAAACTCACAAGTGAAGTTGATAAGCTATAAGCAAAGTTAATTGATGGATTATCTGATATAGTCGTTTTCTTTTTCTTTTCATCAATAGTTGATGTGTCTGACATAATTATTATAAAATGATATTAAATTTTATTGTTGAATACATTATACCTTAATTTAGGAATCCAACTATATATTATTTACTAAAATATAGTTATAGTATAATGAAGCGAGAGTATCTTCTCTTTTGGAGTTTTTTTGTATTTTTCTTTATTCTATTTATTTTTCAATGGGGAAATTATTTAATCCAGAATGGATATATCCGTCAAGTATCCGAAGCATTTACTTCTTTAAATCCAATCATAGATAATGGTGGTCCTTCTACAAATCATACTGTAGACTTGCCTTTAACAAATCCTATTTCTTGCAAAAATATGTGTGGACCCAATAACAGATGTTCTTTGACAGGAGAACAATGCAGTTCTGATATAGATTGCTTTGGATGCAATCCACATACGAAACAATTCACTCCCGAAAATAGTGAAATGATTCGCGGACAAAATGATGCCGGAAAATTAACGACTGAGCAAACTCCGACTTATTCAGTGTTAACTACTGATATTGGGTCACGTGCCAAATTAATTGCAAGTCGGGAAACACCGCCTCCTGATTACTTTAAAGGAGTCAATACTTGGAAACAAACTTTTGATGAAGGTGCAGAATTATTTGACAAACGTTATAGTCCATCAGCACAATCTTTTATGCCTTCTTATCCAAAACGTCTTTCTTTAAGTGGTGAATTTGAAGATAACGGACCTTTAGCTGCTAATGATTTTTTATAAGCATATAAAAAAATTGAAATGCTTTTAATGAAAAGACTTAAATGTATTTTAGAAAGCCAACGCATCATACAATGAACTTTGTTTCTATTTCTGATTCCGACTCCAGTTCTTATTGCGATCATGAGTCTATGTTTTATGAACACAATGGTATAAAATATATTTATACATTCCCAAAGGAGTGGGCTAGTTGTCACACGCAAGGAAGTGGGCCAGTTGATTGCAAATCTTGCAAGGATTGGGGAATGTGGAACGGAATCTTCCTCGGATACTGCAATAAATGCGCACACGACCCTTATACTTATAATGGAAATCGCGGGTCAGGGTTTGATTACCCTGGACAGCTTGTAGACCCTTTTGACGCAGAATCCATTTATTACATTGACAATGAACGCAGTGTCTTTGTCAGTGAGAACAATAACTATTTGAGTCCTATTGTATTTGAAGACATCCCTACCACTGGAACCTGGATTACTACGCCAGAACTACTCGCTCTTGACAAAAATAGAGGTGCTATCATGGAAAAAACAGGGAAAATATTCTTCATGACCCCTTCCGAGCACGGCCAAAATCATACGTGTTCTCATACTACACCATTTGCCGAATTTGTTATATATCATCTAGGTTATATTGAGAAATGTCTTGAGGAGGACTACAAGATTGCAGCCGATTTGCCGAGCACATGGCGTGAACAACGCATCCCAGGAGTGGACGATTCTTTGAGCAAAGAAGAGGAAGACCTTTACTATGAGCGCGTAGACTATATTATTAGAACATATGATTATATGCAAGGAAATTACGATGTCAATTATATTTTCCAATTATTGAAAGAAATGCCAGTGAGAGAGCCGTTGGAAAAGGATGTACAGGCCGACGCTCTTATTGCGCAAGCTATTAAGGCCAAGTGTGAAGAAGAAGAATATTACGCCACTATCAATGCCTATGTAGATGAAAGAGCAGATTGCCCTTCTGAATGGCCTGTATACGGCGAATATACTTACGGATGTCACTTTGATGAGGGATACGATTCTTTCTAAGAGTAGTAGAAATAAAAACAAAACAACAAAACAAATAAAACAACAAAACAAACAAAATAAATAAACTATAAAAAACATTTTTTATTTATTTTTATCAATCAATACTTCCTTTGCAACATTTCTAATAATTTTTTGTTGTTTCTTTTCTTCAGATTCTGTAGATGCACCGCCCATGGATTCGTGTACAATATGAATGTAATCCAAATGCTTTTTTGTTTCCGTATCTTCGGCAGCTGGATTTTCTTCCATCCACTTTGGAATCTGTTTAATATTTTTATTAACAATATAATTAATGGCTTGTTTGATTTTTATATTTTCACTATTCTCTTTTTCCCAAGCATCTTTGTCTTTAATATAAAGAGTTTCTCTCTTTAAATCACTGCAATGAATGGGTCGTTTGAAAATATCTAATTCACGCAGTCCGCGAATAAAGATTTTACTAATACCTTCTGTATACCCTAACCTTCCCACCAGTTCTAAATCACTTAACTGCAGTTTCAATGTATTCACAAACTCCATAATATTTAATGCATCCTTGCATTGTTCATTTAAGAAAAATTGCATATTAAAATTATTAATATGATTTGTTGTGTTGGTTATATTCTGTTTTTCTTTTGCTATTTCCATTATTTTATTATTTTGCTCCAACAGCATATGTTTAAATTCTTGGTTTTGCTTCAACAGCTCCATGATAACAACATTTGAAGACTTATTAGTTTTATCGGTTTCAGCACTTTCCACCATTTTTTTTTGTTCACGGCATTTTTTCTTGTGTGACCATAATCCGTTCCGGGATTTATATATTTTATCACAATTACAACATTCAAAGCTGGGTTTTTGGGGTAATTCTGTCACGAAACTGTCACCAACCGTCACGATTACCCCATTTTTGTGTTTTATCGTAAGAAGATGCCGTTTGAAATCTTTTTTATTAGACGTAATAAAGTCACAAGTATTGCATTCAAAGATAGGGGTTTTTGGGGTAAAATTTGTCACCAACATGTCACTAATCTTGTGACAGAAAAAACCCCTAAATTCTTTTTACTAAAAATACTTTAAAATTTATGCTCACAAACTTGGAATTATTTTTTCTGTGAGTCAACCCATAGAGACCATAAGGGAAAATATTTCACGTTTTTTCCGTAAAATATCGGCCCTATTGAAAAATGGACAAAAATAAATGTCCATTTTTGAAACCCGGGGTACTTTTGCAACTTTTTATTTTCCCTTTTTCCCGGGCTTACTGAGAATCAAAAATAAAGAATTGTCTTTTGTTCTATGTTATCATATATGATGTCAATATTACATAAAATGTTTTAAACTAGTGTACGCGACCAAAATGAATAGACCTATGGGCAAAAATAGGGGTTCGTAATAATTAAGATACGTCCAAATCATGACAAAAAATACAGGGAACCAATGATTGCGTGGTATCATATCATAACAATGTGCTGTTCTAAAATAAATCCAAAGACCACTGCAAATCACCGATATGATAACTTTGGTTTGAAAAGAAATAACTTTATCTAAAATCATGTCTATATAATAGAATTATATTATATAGAATTATATATAGAAGTATGTTTACAGATTTGTATTTAACTACAACAAATCCTACATTACCACTGTCTGCATTATTTACTGTGAAAACAATGAGCCAAATTATTTTATCTGTTATCTTTCATACCATATTGTACGCATCCTTCTTTAATTTGGCAAGCTATATTTTCTTGGGAAAACTTTTGTCCAAGATAGTAAATACTCGGTTGATTATATCGTTGTTGGTCATCATGTTTTTTGGATTCTTTGCTAGATTTTTTCACGTAAAAGAAATTTATCGCGCTTACCATAAAAATATGGAAAAAACTAGAAATCATTTAGATAAACTGTATATTGGTTGGATTTTTATTTCATAAGAATGGTGTAATATTTTTATTCTGTTCAAGTAGTTCAAAATCTTCTACATCATTTTTATCTAATTCTTTAAAACTTTCTACTGTTCTCTCCCTATAGTTATCACTGTCTCCCCGGGTCATTTTAACTTCTTTCCAAAATTGAAGAGATTGACAGTTATAATGATTATACATTAAATGTGGATTTGTTAATATAATAAAATGATTTAATTCATCTTGTTTGTCTTCAAATGTTGCATGATGAACATTCAATGATGTAAATTTAAAAGAGGTATTAATTGCGTATTTATAAGGTCCGTCATACTGTTTCCCCATTAATTTACGTTTAGTAAAACTATTTACAATAGTTGATGGTTGTTCGGTGTGTCCATTAGAACCAAATAAATTTTCTCTTATTTGTATTTGACCTATATCATCAAGTTGTTTAAATATAGTATTTATATCAATACTTTCTCTGGACCAAACATACTCATCCAAGTCCATCATAAGTAGCCATTTTGTTTCGTGAATGCAAGGTAAAATAAATTTATTATACATATTTCGCTGTCTTCCCAAATAATATCCAATATTTGCATTGAATAAAGTAACTACTCCCTTATCAATATAAGGTTGAAGTATTTCAAGAAAATTATCTGTACTTGCATCATTGATTAGATAAAAATGGTCTATTCCGTGATATAAATAATGTTCCAACCATTCTTTCATGGAGTGTGATTCGTTTTTAAAAAGAGCTCCTACCGAAATTCTATACATATAAATAAAGAGAATTCTTTTTATATTTTTATATTATTTTTAACAGTTATACTATAATCTTTTTGTATTTATACTATAACAAGATTTTTATAATTATGCTAATTATATTTATGTTGCATACATGAGTCCGCAATTTCCACCAACGAACGTTACCACGTTTAACCTTTCTTCAAAAATAGTCAAGTCAAAATTATAATCATAGATTCTCCAAGTCGGTTTATTAATACCGATAATATTTCCGGTTTGAGGGTCGCAAATAGCCAAAGACTGAGCATTTGGGTCCAATGTTGGAACAATGGTATTAAACTCCAATTCAATCGTGGTAAATCTGCTCATATTGATAGCACCCGATGGCTGCAAATCAAATGGTGAATTCTGCAGGCAATAGTTATAACAGTATAATCCATTTTGCGCATATCCGCCAGTTCTTAACCATTTTTCTATATAATTGAATACCCCGCTGGGTTGTAAATTCTCTCGGTAAGAGCCATCCAAAAGGATAGCCAAATTGATTAAAATATTGCTTGTATTTGCCAAAGCTTGCGACTTCCCAGTAGTAAACCATCCTGTAAGTTGTCCGTTTGCATTCACCCCAGGACCAATATCTACTGTTGTTGTTGACCCATCCGAATTTGTTCTTACAATTTGAAATGTTCCGCTAGTAGGCGCAGGTGTAATATCATAAGGCAAATAATTATAAGGCCAGTTTGTATAATTAGCCCATTCATTTCGCAAGTTTGCATCGCTTCGCTGAAAATAAAACATCATATTTGCTACCATGCCAATTGAATCCAATTGAATCTTATTAGACCCGGTTACATTATAGAATTTTTGTTCTCTCACCTGTTTGAATAAATACTTTTGTTCTTGAAGGGCAAATAATCTAGATTCCTCGTTAGAAAGAAAGCAATAAGTACAATTTAGATGAATATCCGCATTCCATAAAGTGCGTGTATCTACATAAGAATCTATTCCGAGTGAAACATCCGGTGGTGTTTGCAAGAATCTATAGAATTGCATGTACCATATATTAAAATTCGGGGCAACGTATGGATAATTATTGATACTGTCAAACACGTCACGGATACGAAACAGTTCTTGAATAGGCCTCATAGTAACATTAATATGCAATTCATTATATTGCAATGAAATAAGAGGAAATGCCATTTGTGATTTGAAGTTGAACCAGCTATTCAATGGAATATACAAGGTTTTTCCGCGAATAGAAGGTTCTGCACCACCTTGATTGTAATAAGCATTTGGATAAGAGTTAACACGTGTTCCAGAATTTCCTGGGTCATTTAGTTCCGGAGTATTTCCAGTCATTTCATTAAACAAGTTAATCTTTCTCTGATTTAAGTCACGTTCAATCATATTTTTAAGATACGCGCCAGAAAACTCTTGCAGGGTTTGGTTTCCACATGTGATTGTAATATTAGAAATCATCAACGCCCCGAGAGATTCAATCCATTTGAATTCATAAGGAATCCACATACCTGAATTGCTCTGTTGAGATGCCTGGTCGGTGGTTGGTGGCATAATAGGACTCCAGATATTCGGCAAATCAACGCTTAAATAACTATCCATCAGTAAATCTGCATATCTTGGTATTTTAAACGTAAAATAGGACTCTTCTGCTAAACGAAGTGTTTTGGAACCTTCAAAATCAACGCGAAATTTTTGTAAACCAAAATTTGTATACCTTGCATAGACTGCTTTAAAAAAAGTTTTTGAAGGATTTCCATTTAATATAATATTTTGTTGTCCTTCACTAACAAGTTGCATTAATCCTCCTGCCATGATTTAGATATATTATATGAATAAGTTATATTATATTTATATCTATATTTTTGTCTATATTTTTGTTTTATAAAATGTATATAATATAATAAGACAATGGATACTATACATAAAGGTATGAATGATATGATTTCAAAATTAAATGAGAATTTTGCATCTTCCATGTTATTTAGTATGATTATTGTAGTCATTATTGTTGCATGTATCTATTATTTTTACATGCGAAATTTAGTGAATCGTGAATGTTCTGCTATGGACAGCTTATTCTCTACTATCAATGGTTCTATAAAATCCTTGAATGAAAGTGACCCCAAATGCAAATTTACTTTGAAAGATTATTATATCAAAACTGCTTATAATTGCTGCAGTCCAGGTACTTTTAAAAATGATTATGTATCTACATGCGCATTAAAAGATGTATTAAAACAAGGGGTTCGTGGTCTTGATTTTGAAATTTTTTCTATGAACAACCAGCCTGTAGTCGCAACATCTACCATGGATAATAATCATGTTAAGGAAACCTATAATTCTATCGCATTTTCTGAAGTGATGAACATTGTTACAAATTATGCATTCGCTTCAAGTACAGCACCCAACCCTCTTGACCCGATTATTATGCATTTTAGATTTAAGAGCGCAAACCAAGATATGTATCAAAATTTTGCCAATTTATTGAAAACATATGATTCTTTTCTATTAGGTCCTAATTATAGTTTTGAAGACAATGGCCAAAACTTTGGAAATACAAAATTGATGGATTTGAAAGGAAAGATTGTAATTATTGTAGACAAGTCAAACAATACTTTCATGGATACACGGGACTTTTATGAATATGTTAATATGACTAGTAACTCCATATTTATGCGCGCACTGCATTACTATGATGTTCAGAATACACCAGACTTATCAGAGTTGCAAGAATATAATAAACAGAATATGAGTATTGCAATGCCACAAGTTGGAGAGAATCCCCCTAACCCTAGTGGAATTGTCTGTAGAGAAACTGGGTGTCAAATGATTGCAATGATGTATCAAAAGAATGATTTAAATTTACAGGAAAACAATGTATTTTTTAACAATTGCGGATATGCATTTTGTTTGAAACCAGAGAAGCTCCGTTTTGTACCAGTTCTTATACCTGAACCTCCTCCACAAGACCCTGCGCTATCCTTTGAACAGCGAACTGTAACAAGTGACTATTATGCATTCAATATTTAGAATACTATAGATAAATACTAGATAAATACTAGATAAATACTAGATAAATACCAGATAAAATATTATTTTTATTCTATCTAGTATATAAGATAAAATAAATATGAAAAAATTATGTGATAAGTCTATGAGTTTTCAAGAATGTGAATTGGCAATATTAAGAGCAGCAGTTGACAAAGCCGAAGAGAGAACTGGAAGAGCTGTAGCCAATTCAGAGGATGTGAAAAAAATCATTAGTATTGTTGAAAATTTTATTAGAAGAAAGAAATTAATATGTTATGGAGGAACTGCTATTAATAATATTCTTCCAAAGCAAGACCAATTTTATAATACAGACATAGAGATTCCTGATTATGATTTTTTTTCACCAAATGCATTACGTGATAGCAAAGAGCTATGCGACGAGTATTTTAAAGAAGGATTTTTGGAAGTAGAAGGAAAATCCGGTCAACATCAAGGTACATTCAAGGTATTTGTTAATTTTATACCCGTTGCAGATATCACATTTTTACATAAAGATATATTTGCTGCGTTGAAAAAGGATGCTATACGCGTTGCAGGGATTTTTTACTCTCCTCCCAATTATTTGAGAATGTCCATGTATTTAGAGTTGTCACGCCCAGCTGGAGATGTTAGCCGATGGGAAAAGGTCTTGAAACGTCTTGTTCTATTAAATAAGCACTATCCTTTAAAATCTAGTCACTGCGACGAATACGATTTTCAGAGAAGTATGGAAAATAAAACAGAGGCAGATAAAATTTATGAAATAGTGAGAGATACCTTTATAAATCAGGGGGTTGTTTTTTTCGGTGGATATGCACTTTCTCTCTATTCACATTATATGCCAAAACACTTGCAAAAGCAATTGCAAAGGAATCCAGATTTTGATGTATTATCGGAGGATGCAAAAAAAACTGCGGAAATTTTAAAAGAACGACTTGAAGATGAAGGAATACATCATGTTAAAATAGTGAAACGAGATGCTATTGGAGAAGTCATTGCACCTCATTATCAAATTCTTATTGGAAAAGATACAATTGCATTTATTTATGAGCCCATCGCATGTCATAGTTACAATATGACTACCATTGATAGACAGAAAGTTAAAATAGCCACAATTGATACGATGCTAAGTTTTTATTTGGCATTTTTATATTCATCACGTAATTATTATGACTCGGAACGTATTGTTTGCATGGCTCAGTTTTTATTTCAAGTGCAACAACAAAACCGATTACAGCAAAAAGGGTTGTTACGTCGGTTTTCAATAAACTGCTATGGTCATCAGCAAACTCTAGAAGAAATACGTGCGGAGAAGGCAGAGAAGTTCAAGGAGTTAAAGCAAGCTAAAACGAAAAAGAATGAGAAGGATTATGAGGAATGGTTTCTACGGTACCGGCCAGAGGATTCACATTCCTCCTCTAAAAAAGCAAAAAAAATAACAAAAAGTAAAACCATTCGCGAGAGAAAACCAAGAAAAAATGTATCAATAAAAAAAAGAGGACGAGGAGGTTTGTTTTACTAACTAGCATATCATTCATTTGACAAATGATTTAAGAATTTGGTAATATGATATGTATTGTAGAATATATGTCTAGAATTAAACCATATACGACCAATCAAGAATCATGGAATACGATACTCCAAAAAAAACTAAGGATTCCAATGAATCAACGCGAATATTCTTGGGGAGAAGAAGAAATTACTAAATTCTTAGATGATATATTTAAAATTCATGAAGAAGACAAATATGTTGAAAAAATGGGTTCAATTATTAATTTAAATTATAACAATGGTAATGATATTTATGATGGTCAACAGAGAATATTAACAACAATTTTAATTCTTAATGTAATAGGTTGTTTATCGCCAAAATTGAAAGATAAAATCAATCAATTATTAACAGTAGATACAGAAATAGACAATTTAACAAAAGAACAAGAACAAATTAAACAAAGATGTAATGTTACTATAATACCAAAAATTTATTGCATTAATCCATTTGATATGGAAGGTTTAGTAAACATATTCAATAATAAAACTAAATCTTGGGTAGAATATTTATCTAATATAGATGACTTTGAGACATTTGATGAAGATGAAGAATATTGTTGTAATGCGCCTGAGTGTAAAACTACAACATCTAAAAAAGCAGATTTTAAAAAACATATCATTAGCAAACATGGTTATAGTAAACCCGCAACAAATACAAAAATCCATTCAGCTTTTATTGAAATTTATAATTATTTTGTTCTCAAAAAGTATGATGAACAATCATTAATCAAATTATATAAATTCATATTGCACGATATTGACGTTCAATATTATGATTGTAATGACCCAGAATATGTCAGTAGAATATTTGATTGGGAAAATAACAGAGGAAAGGCAGTAGAAGAATTAGATATAATTAAAAATCCAATTCTGGTCAAAATACCAGATGATAAAAAGGTAGAAATATATGAAAGATGGGAGTTTTTAAAGCATAAAGACAATAATATATATAAGAAAAACTTTGGACAAAAAATATTTGATGTTGCAATTCAATTATATCGGAATGAAATTAAAAGAACAATAAATCATGAAGAATTGTTTAAGGACATTATTGATAATGAAGATACATATAAAGAAATAAATATTTTCTTTCAAATTGTAGAAGAGTTATTTAAAATTATGGATAGAATTAGTAATGATAGATTTGGAAGATTACTTAACAATACATCTAGAATTTGTTTAAATTGGGAAGCATATATGTGGTGTTTATTACCTATATTTTATAAAACTAATAATATTAATAGTGGTTTAATTAAACTAATGACTAAATGGTATTTTAGAAACATTCAGTTTAAAACTAGAAACTTTAATAATTTGTGTTATTCTAATGAATTTATAAAAATAACAAATGAAGTTTTAAAGAATAATCAATATGATTATTATAAAGAAATAACCGAATGTCTAAGGAAAAATAAAGATATTGCTATTAATGATGAAAATTATTTGCGAGAATTATCTCGCATGAATTTTAAATCAACAAATGCTACTCATTTATTATTATTTTATGAAACATGTATAAATACTGATTTGCATAAGGTTCCATTAGAATATACTCTTGAACATGTTTATTGTCAGAAAGAGAAAGCAAATTTATCAAATCAATCATTAATGAATAATATAGGAAATTTGACTCTAATAGAAGGGAAAAATAGTGATAATGGACATAAGGGTAACAGTTCACTTGGTTCTAAATCATACTCCAAGAAAAAGAAATCATACGAAGAAAGCAGTAGTAAGGTTACACGGAATATAGCTGAACAATATGAAACATTTGAAGAAAAAAATATTATTGAAAGAAATGAACATATTATAAATGAATTGAACAAATATACAAATTATTAAGATAGCGTTTAAAATAAAATGTAAGAAGCTTAACTTGAGATTACAATAAAAATAAATATGTATAATATATATATATTTATGGAAACGACTGTATCCGAAATAATCATTCCTGGTAGTTTTAGTCAAAGCGAGAAAATTGCGTTGGAAAGCTTAAACAAGAGTCTTGGTTACGTAAACGTAGCAACTACAAAAGAAAATAAGATAGAAGCAATTAAACGAGCTATGTTCATGCTGAAATTAACAATGCCCAAATCAGGCCGTTCCCCCGCTCCTTCTGAAGGATTAGCCGAGCTATTGAATGATAAAAAAAATGAGCTAATGCAGCTTTCAGAGGTCTTAAACAATATGACCGCGAGCGTGTCGTCAATGGCTATGCCAGTTGAAAGTAGCACTGTATCAGATATGCCTATGTTAGAGGACTATAATGCAGCAGATAACAGTTCAGTGAGTGAAGTGAATAAAAGCATTGGATATATTAATTCGTCTACGACACCTGCTAATAAAATAGCAGCAATAAAAAGAGCAATGACTATTATAAAACTTAGCACGCTTAGACCAGGAAATCATACAGAAGATTATTTATCTTCTGTGGACGCAAAAAAAATGCAACTTCAAGCTCTACAAGATGTTTTGGAAGGAACGAGAGGAGGAAGGATGCGAAGATATAAAAAGAGTGGAAAGCGTGGAAAGACCCAAAAGAAAAGCCAAAAGAAGACTAGAAGAACAACAAAGAAAAGAGGTAGAAAAAGTAGAAAAGGTGGGAAAAAGATGTAAGAATGGAAAAAGTATGAAAAAAGTAGAAACGCTGCTCTAAATATTAATACTACTACCATCAGATAATTTAACTTGTGAAAAACAATCTAAAATATTTTTATTGCATGCAGAAAGAATATCCAAGTCTTCTTGAGAAAATGGGTTACGACTAAGACTTTCATTAAAATTCATGCGAGCACTATATATTTTATTAATAAAGAGAGACCTTCGGTTAATTTCATCAAGCATATTCTGAATCATTTTATCTATATCCTCTTCTTCTTCAGAAGTTTCATTGGATTCATGACAACAAACCAGTAAACTAAGATACTTATCAACCACGTCCATGGAGTACTCTACTTCAATATCGGGTGTACAGTCATCTGAAATATAATTGAAAGCATCTTTTTTCTTCTCTTTAATTGAAAACTCTGCATCGCGCGACACAATTTGTCTAGGTGCTTTCGTTTTCATGGATGTGAGTGAACTGGCTGTTATTTCTGTACAATCGTAGTATTCAGATTTAAATAGATTTTTATTAATAGAATCAATATTTTGCTGTTTTAAAGCTAAAGGAGGTTCAGCAAATGTGCAAATTTTTTTAATAATATTAATATCCATAATTTATATTATTGAATATTATTATTATTAAGCTTTTATAATTTAAAATTAACTTCTCTATTTTTCAATTCAATGTACCATTTTTGGTCTTCTATTTTTTTCTTTGGTATTAGATTATAGAAACGGTCCATAATAAATTTGTACTTGAACAGTGTTTTTTTCAATAAATTTTCAGAATCATTTAAAAAATATGTTTGCAATATATGCAGTGTTTGCTGTTTTAAATTAGAAAGAATATTTATTTTTTCTTGTATTTGTGCTTGGATTTCTTGTCTCTCCTCTTTTTCAAATTTGGATTGAAGGTTAGATACTATTACACAAAAATATTTATATAATTCTATATTTTTTTTAAAGTAGAGCAACTGCTTCATAACTTCCAATCGTCTATACTTGATTACCTTAAACATAAAGTCTTGGTCTTCTATAAAATCAAATTGAGTTTTTTTATTTGTACTTGCGATATTTTTATTATTTTCTGCAGTATTGCACTTAAATGTAAAAGGAGTTTCTTCATTAGATTTTTCTTCATCTAATTTTTTAACAGAAGTTACCAATGATTCATCTACACCAAGGCTTGGTTGATATGTTGCATTCAATATGGAGCTAAAATATTTTTTATTAATATTAATATTGATATTTCCGGTATTTTCTTCACAAAATGTATTTTCTGTTTTTTGAAACTCATCAAACTTTTTATTATAATGTTGTAATAATCTGATAGTTGTTTCAGATAATTGATATTCAGTCATATATATTATATATACTTAAAAAATTAAGTATATATCTCATTATTTTACTTTATTCTATTCTATTTTATTCCGACTTTATTCATGTCTATTTTTTCCGTTCTTTATACTCTTTCATAAATTTATCCTTATTGTCATAATATAGTTTTAAATCGGAACCAGTCTGTTTATCATAAGTTGATTTAACTTGGGTTAATGCATAATAAAAACATTGCATCGGAATATTAATATTGACTAGCTTTGATTTTATATCACGATTTTCTGCAATTGTTTCAGAATAATAAAGGACATTTTCTTCTTTAGTTACTAAACCCGAAATATCAGGATTAAAAGAACGGTAAACTTCAGTATCACGGTCAAGATAAGAACGTCCACTGGATAAATTTGGACGAAACAAGAATGATGTAGCATTTAAAAAGCCACCTACGTCAGATTCTATTGATGTATTAAAGATTTCCACTGCACTATTCGTGATAAAATTTTCTGTTTCTAAATAACGAATTTCTGTAATTTTATTAAAAATCTGAGTTAATAATAAATTATCAATAATTTCATCAGTGCTCATATTATTACTAGAACATTGTACAATGTTAATAATAAAGTATAAAATACCATAAATAGCAGCGCTTACCCTAGAGGTTAGACTCTCGCTAATAAGAGCTCCTCCACCTGCAGCTCCAACAGTTCCGACTAAATACTGAGCAGTTCCAACTCCGGCACCGTATGCACCAGCAATACCACTTGCAGCTCCTTGACCCATATAAGCAAGTCCTGAACCTACAACACCAAGCGTTGGACCAATGTAAGGAATGCCGGCTGCTGCTGTCCCTAATGCTGAACCAGCATAGCCAATTCCACCCCCAACAGCTGTTCCAGCTCCGCCAATTGCACCAAAAATGCCATATCCTGATGCTACAGCAACAAGTCCTATTATTGAAAACAGAATCACTAAAAATGCTACAATATTTACAGCAGTAGTTACTTCACCTGCTCCTTCCAATCCTTCACCAACTCTTTGTCCTGGAAAATTTCTTCCTAGGTCACGTGCCTTTAACTGGCCAAATAAACCACCAACAAATAAATTTCTGATATAATCAACAGTAGAATTTAATCCATAAGTGTTTGTTTTAACGTTTATCCATTCAATAATGACTCGTGCTTTGTTGTTATTTTTTAATTCATCTAAAATGACTTTATCGTCAACACACCTTTCTCTTGCGGACTTTCCAACAATTTTCTGCTTATTTGCGCGTTTAAAGTCATTGTTAAATGTTGTAAAAGATGTTTTCTGCGATTGTATTAATGTTAATTTATCTTGAGCTGCTGCAAGTTCCTCAACAGGAGCGGCAGGAATACCCTGTAAAATAGCTACCTGTTCCTGGTATAAGTATTGTAATCTATTTATTGTTTTTTCTGTAATATCAAGGAACTTATATTCATTATCAATTCTTATTACTTTCTCTTTCTTCTTTTCCTTTAATTCCGCTTCTTCCTGCTTTGTTTTATTTGCTTTTCCACTTAATGTATCTATACTAGCTGTTAAAGTTTCAATTGTCTTTTTTTCATTATCTATTTTACCACCTATTATAGGTGCAGGTGGAGCTGGACCAAATGCAACAAACTCAGATAAACGCGTTGCTAATTTATTTTCCTCCGCATCAATTGCACCTAAGGCTACTCGCTTGAGGGCATCTGTATTGTTCGCCGTATATGCAGCTATTGCATTATTTGTGCTTTTTTCTTCTTCACCAGTTGTTTTTTCTTGAATAGTTATATTCAAAAAACCAAAACCAGAAACATTCTTAAAAATTAATGGCAAAATTTGATTATTTTTTTTCATATCTTGTAATAATACTTCAAATTGACCTTGCAACTCAGCCTGTTTACTTTGTGTGGCTTGAGTAGTTACACTGCTCATAGCTATAGCCATTGATTCTTTCAGATTTTTATACACTCCATAAATATCATTAAATACTCCTCGTTTTCTTAGAGATTTTGCAGATTCAATATCAAATATTGCATTCACAAATACTGATTTGTTTATTACCTTACTATATGAGTTAAACGGGATGTTTAAAGACTCTTTTGAAGCATTTATATTAAGATATTTTACAAATTTGTTAACTTGTTCCTCGGGAGAATCAGTATTTTTAGCACCACCCATTTGTTGATAAACACCACCCATTTGTTGATAAACCTTATCAATGTCATCTACACTATTTATCTTATCCAGTGAACTATATTTATTATTTATACGAATGGTATGATTTGCAGCGGTTTTCTTACTCTTCTTACCCTTTTTATTGTGTTTTAATGTTTTATTTATACCACCCCCAAGTAATCCTCCAAAACCAAGAAATCCTCTGTTCTTTGGAGGTGGATAAACCGGTTGCTGTTTCTGTTGTTGAGAATTTGTACCAGCGGCAGGCGCTGATGATGCAGACGCGGATGATGCAGGGGGGGTAAAAACATCAGTTGTTGCACATTCGTCGTCAAACTCAAAACCCAACACATATAACTTTTGTTGGTCAGAAATAAAATTGTAATTATCAAATAAACGAATGCAAATTAGACTATAAAGGTCATTTTTATTATTATATACACCTAATTTTCTTACATAAGCAACCATAATTTTATATATATTGTTTCCATATGCATTATTTTGGTTTATCTTTGCATAGTTATTGAGTAATAACTTGAAGTCCATAATATCATCAAAGAATAATTGAATAACCCTAGATTCAACATCTGAAAAAGGAACATTATCTTCATCTGGGTCTATATCTAATTTTGGTTTGAGACCCAATAATACATTATAGAATAATTTATCAAAAAATGTGGGTGTCATTTCAACATATAGTTTATTATCATTTGGTATACCAAATGATGTATTATTACCGACTTTATTACTTTTAAAAAAATTACATTTATCAAATATGCCTTTATTTCCAGATAAAGAAATAAGATTTAGAAATTGATTCACTGTGATTAAATACTTATTTTTATTATATATAGTAACAGGAAAAGGCTGGTTGGTAACTGTTGTTAATTGTATTTGACTGTATTTATTTAAAACGTCTCCAGCTGTTGAAATTTCAATAACTCTTATATCATTTGTATAATTACCCAATGCGTTGATATATGTATTTAAAAAATAATTAGAAAAAAATTCTTCAACTTGTTTGGGTTCTTTTGCTCCTCCGCCTCCGCCTCCACCTCCGCCACCTCCACCTCCAGCGCTTCCAGCAGCCTTGGCCAAATCTTCCGCATCCTTGATAGATAATACTTGGTCAAGATAGTCCATAGTACATTTATACAGCAAAATATATGAATATAAGGATAAATTATGTCCACTTAAAGAAGAAAAAAAATTCTTGTTATTAAAACTACTATTTATATCTTCGGTTAATGCGGGTTCCAAGTATTCAATCACTCTATCTAATGAGGGCGTTAACGTTAGAGACTTTTTTGTTACAAAGGCTTCATTATCTAATATAGTAGGACCAGTTTGTCCAGTAAATTGTGTGCAGTTTGGAGATAGTTGAAACATGGTACTATCAATAAATTCAGCGTAATCTAACCCATCTCCTATAACTCCAATTTGTTCATATTTTTGTTGTTGAATTCCTTCTTTCCTCCCATAGTCACGAGGCCCAGAAACGTTTGGTGCAAGTGGAGCTGATTTCATAGCACTTAGGCGTTTTGTTGGACCCTGTTGTACGATATTTTGACCTTCATCGCCACTAAAAATTTCTTGACCTACCTGTTGAACTTCATTGTCAGCAATCATTTCTTGTTTAACAGTCTCAAACCTATTTTTCAAAGATGAATAAATAGTAATCAAACTCTTAGACTTGGGCAAAATAGATTTAGAAAAATCCATAGCATCACCTGACTCTCTTATGGACATATCAAATGAAATAATAATCTCCATCTTACTTTCAAAACTCTTTCTTATTCTATTTGAAACCGGCCAGCCAACTGCGGCTGTTGCTGCGGCTGCACCAACGCCAGGTGCTACAGCACCCATAGTAAGTCCGGTACCAACGCCGGCTGCAACACTAGCAGCTGCAGTTCCAGCTTTATCAAGATTTGTAAATTCTATAATCTGACCAAACATGCATCGTTTATATATAGCACGATTTTCAGGAGTATTGTCTATTAACCCTTCCGCGTTAAAGACCCCATCAAACTTAACATAAATATCCTTTACTTGCGCAGAGTTTAATAATAGTAAATAGGAACTCTTATAACTAATGCATTTTGTGTTAAAGAATTTTTTTCCATCTCTTTCAATCCAGACAAAATCGGGTTTTGAAACTTGATATACATTGGTATCCTGGTTTAATTCCAACTTTATGAACTCATTCAAAATAGTAATTGCTGTAGTAATAGATTCGTCGCTTCTTTCTTTTTTAAGGCGAGTTAGAGTAGATATATACCTATCATGCTTTTCTTCAAAGTCTCTGAACAAACGCGCAGAAAGAAATAAGTTTTCTTTGATAGCCAATTCACCTGCATTTGTAGCAGCAGCTTTTAATAATCTATTTATATCTGAGTTTGAAAAGTTTGCATTGAATAACTTATTTGCCAAACCATCAACAAGTCCACCTTTTTTAGTTTGATAAAAGAAATCTATCTCAAAATTATCATAAGGAGCCTTTAAATAGAATAATGTTTTGGGTTCATCCTTACATTTCACTTCACAAGACAATGAAGATTCCATATTTTTATCTTTATTATCTTTTACATTGCACGAAGAACTAGTGGAAGACCCTCTATCCTTATCTATACTAATCATTTCATTCACCGACATTTTCAACAAGTCTTTTATATCGTTTTCTGTTGGCAAATCAATCAAGATTTGCGTATCAAAACGACGAAGAATGGCTCCATCCAAGTTCCATGGATAGTTTGTTGCTCCAATGACAGCTACATTAGAAAAAGATTTTACACCGTCCATCATTTGCAACAATGTATTCACCGAGTTTGCCGCTAGTCCAGTTGTATCTGTATCTCTATTAGGACCAATTGCATCCATCTCATCCATAAAAATAACAGAAATAAATTTCTTTTTAATTTCACCGGGACAATTGGCCTCGTGTTCACATGCTGCCTTAGATGCACATGTAAATATTTCTTCAATCCTTTTTTCAGTCTCACCAACATACTTTCCTTTCAAGTCACCTGGAGAAGGTGCAAAGAACAAGACGCCAACTGTTTTATCTAATTCTTGTAAATAATTGACGGCTGCTTTTACCAAATATGTTTTTCCAGTTCCAGGAGGGCCATAGATGAGCATACCCTTTGATGCTTTGGGATATAAATTTGGATAAATTAATGGATAAATTAATGAATATTCCATCATTTTTTTTTCTTTCAATAACCCAGCAACATCATTGAAGAAAATACAATCGGAACTACCTTCTTTAAAAACAAGAGGGTGAATTTTGGTACATATTTTGTCCCATTCTTTTACTTCATCGTTACTATTGCTCTTATTGGAAGCAGAATTACCTCGTTTAACCTTTCCTTGTAAATCCTCCACTGCATTTAAACAACAATAAAGGATTGACTTTATTTTTTGATCACTTGCTGCATCTATATCTGGTTGCTGCAATAAACTATTTAATAACACCGATGCACATGAATAGCTTACCAAAGCTCCAGTAAATTCTCCACCATTGTAATAGAACTTTGCATTTTCAAAAAGAATCTTAGATTCTGCAATTTGATTTTGAACTATTTGCAGGGAACCTTGTAGTCCGGCAACCAAATCACTAAATAGGTCATTATTTTTGCATATCTCACTATTATTACCGTTATCATTACCACCATCATTGTCTCCATCATCTGGTCCAAGTGGACCTAAATTACTTGATGATTTTAATGGAGGAGATACTGTTGCAGCCTTCTTCATTTTATATTATAGTATAAATATAAAATAAATTTTTTCTTTATTAGTATACTTTTGTTATACATATTTAAAATAAATACTTATAAATATATATATAAAATATGTCTGCATTAAGTTATAATTTAGGAACAACAATTAGTGATGTTAGCGAAGAAAATATAAATCAAAGTACAATAGACAGATATAATTTTGAAAATTTTGATAAAATAGATAAAAATCTAGATAACATATTCAATCAAGCTGAAAGTATCATGAACAATTATTCAACTCATGAAGAAAAACAAAGAACATTCATAGTTTACAAAAATAGCTACACTACAATGAATAGTATATTATTGGATAACGAAATGTATTCTAGACCAGCGACTAGTATTCAATCAGGCCCCGCGGATGCTGGTTCAGATGATAGAAAAAAAACTGTTTCCGATTTACAAAGAGAACTTATAAAATCCTTCAAGGTAACTAATTATTCAGCTATTGAAAATAGAAAACAAATGAGGATGTATAGACGAATGAAAATATTAGAAAAAATCTTGCAAAAAAGAGAAGCTACTGCTAAAGATTTCTTAAAAAATCAAGGTGATTATAAAACATATGCATGGAATCTATTAACATATTCAATTGCTCCAACAGTACTCGCAAGTGGAATTGCAGGAGTTGGAATTATGTTTCAAGCTGTCGTTATTTTAAAATCAATTGCAAATCCAACCATTTGGCTTTCTTTCGGCGAAAAAATTTTTACAAATAAGGTTTATTTCAGCTTATTCAACGATATTATGTCTGGGTTAAATATATTCAATAGAACTGAGTTTTTAAGATTGCAACAACAATATATTGAAGTAAATGCATACCTTTCCACTCCTTCTTCTCCTTCTTCTCTTTCTAAAACAGACGAAGAAAAAGCAGAATTTATAAAAAAAACAATCATGGCTGTATTTGAATTAGATGATGGAAGTGGGCAACCTTATACGAAAGATATGTTTAAAACAGAGTTTGGTGTTGACTTTGAAACACCTATTGCATCTTTCTTTCAATTTATTAAGAATATTATAGATAAGAAGAATTTGGAAGAACCCTTAATATTAAATAATGCAAGTTGGTTTGATTTTATCATACAAAACTTTAATTCGCCAAAATTCAAATTTGCATTTGCTGCATTTGGTCTAGCAGTTCCTATTGTTGGATACATAACAACAACTCTACAGATATTTAATGAGTTTCAACATGTACATTCTGCCATAGCACTTCGTGGTATCAAGGATTTTCATAAATTATCATCCTATAGAAATTTTATGACAGTATATGGAGATACCGTGTCTACTATTTCTACCACAAATGCATCTGAATTAATAAATTATATATTTCAAAATGACCAAACTGCTTCAGGAATAGCACAATTTGTTGGTTTGTTTGGATTAACTTCACAAACATTTGGAGTGGTTATTAGTACGGGTACGAATGCCGTTTTACAATCAACGATTGAAGGTTATTTTGAAAAAATAATGAGGGATGCAAAAGCAAAAAAAAAGGAAGAAGAAGAGCTAAAAACTCTTGAAAAGAGAGAAGACGAACTCGTAGCTGAAATAGAAAAGGAAGTAGTAATGAGGTCAAATTATAAGGGTCAAGGGAAAACTAATGAAGAAATAGTGGAGCTTCTATCTGGTAATGACCCGGATGACTCTGAATTAAAACTAAAATTTTTTGTATCGCGTTATCTAGTTATTTTTAAAAGGCAATTTTTAAAATTCAAGGATGACCCAGTTATATATTTAAATTCTATGATTGCAACATTATGTACAATTCATAATATTAAATCATTATTTTACATGTATGCCTTCTCAAACCTTGCTACAGAAATATTTCCCGCACTAGCATTAAAAGGTATATTTCATAAAGAACTTATTCCTTATCTACAGAGCAAACTTCCAGTATTTTCCTTGGCAAATTTATCAATAGAAGCGATAAAATACGTAACATTTGGTTTTTTTGATAACTGGAGTGTATCCAATTTTTTGCAAAGATTTATTAATTTATATTTTGGGTATAGTTCAGATGAGCAAGTAAACGAACAATTAAATATTCTAAGAAATCAATGGATAAAAGAGATTGTAGATGATTTTCAGGTAATTCAAGGTTATCTTCAGAATGAATTCTTTAAAACTGACTTGGGTATGTCTATTGAAAAATTTTTTGCAAAATTAGATGAATTTATATTAGTAAGAATATCTAAAACTGTTTGTAAATTCACTTATTCACTGGTTCTAATACCAGCATTTCAGATTAAACTTGCAGAAAAAATACCTAAATTTAATACAAATTTTTTTAATATTATCTTCAACGTAAATAATGAAGATTCTCTAAAAAGGTTAGCATCATGGGTTACAAATAAAATGTATAATATGCAATCCAGTGGTCTTTCATTAAACCAAATGAGTTCGGCATTTGTAGAATTTATGGATAATGATAAAATTTTATATAAGAACGTAATTCCTTTTTTATCAATGGAGGGTTATTATGAAACCCAAGATTTTAATCTTGATAGACTATTGGGTAAAGTAATGACTGAAGACTCTAACGATAAATCGTTTAAAATAAATGATTGGATAAATACATGGGAAAGAAATAGACCTACACAATACTTGTCAAGAATATTTTCTCTCTTTTATAGAGTAAATTTTATTACTCAACTGTCAAAAGATAAATTTTTTGGATTAAAAAGTATAAAACACGGAGGCAAAGACCAACTTATACGAATAAATGCGTTTACTGTTATGAGACAATTTTATACAATAACAGGTTTAACTTTACCCGTTGTAGATACATCACACCCCGAATATGGTACAACTCTAGCGGAATTAGATACGTTTGATACAGGTAATCCAGATAATAGTGTAAAATATAAAGACAGATTAGCTAATATGATACAGTATGAAGAATCATTTAAAGCAGACTTATTCAAAATACAGTTTGTAAAGTACAGTGAGTATATGAAGGCCCAAAGACAACAACAACAAGGTCAAGGACAACAACTGTATTACGATATTATTGATGATTTTAATTATTATGATTTTATTTCATGGTTACAAGAAGAGAAAAGGACATTATTAACAACAAACCAATCAACAACAGTCAAATATGACCCTATAAAAGGTAATGCATTAGAAGTTGCATTATTAGATGAAGTAATGAAATATACTACAGAAACACTTTTAATAGAAGGATTAGATGTACTTTCAAGCCAGAACAATCATGCACAACAAATATTGTTAAATATGTTTTCTCTAGGTGAACTAGACCCGCGGTATTCAAGTATAGAAGCATTAATTAATCAAGGACAAGGGCAACAAGGACGACAAGGGCAACAAGGACAAACACGTTATCAAGATTTTTTGGAACATAACTATCAACGTGATTATTCCGTAAAGTCATTTGAAATGGTTGCTGCATCAAATTCAGAGGTAGAGATTATTATACCTAATTTTGTCGGTTTCTACTCTAGTAATGTAGATATGATTGAATTCTTAGATTTTCAATCTAAAATGAGATATGTTTTGAGTCAAACAGATGTTGACTCCTTGTTTTCAAAATTAAATGAAGTTAGAACTGCTCTCAATGGAAATAATGAAGAATTGTCTGTGCTTGAAAGTAAATATAATAAAAAATTAGCACCAATTTACAGAAAAATTTATAGAATGTATATAGATTTTGTGCGAATTTATTCAGGTACAAACAATAAAGATACTGTTAAATTAGCAAGCTTAGGATTTGACTACACTAAATTCAAAGATAAATTTATTGCAGATATAAAAGAAAAGAATAATTTTACATTTAAGACTACGGACGACATATTAACTGTAATAGATGAAGAAGAAAGGAATGCGCGAAGTAAAGGCGAAGAATCTTTATCTCAGATACTTGGGGCAATTATAAAAAAATGTACTGCTAATGGAAAAACGTATTATATTAGTAAAACAACTGATTTGGATATAAATACATTTAAAAAAGTAAAAAATTGTATAGTTGACCCAAGACTTACCAGCAATGATTTACTAACTATTCTATTACATCCAGAAATGATTGTCTATATTCGTAATTACATTACTACAAAGCAGTCTAATAATCAACCAATTTTTTCAGGAGGTTATTTTAATACTTTATTTACTACTATTATTGAACGAAATATGTTTCAAATAATGTATGAAACACTTGAAGAACAAATTACAGAAGGAAGAGACGAAATTGCACGTGAAGATAGAGGTAAACTAGAAGAAGAATTGAATAAACCGACTACTGTTGCGAATAGAAAGGTACAAATTGAACAAATACTAAAACAACTTTCCGAAAAAGAATTTCATAATAAAGAATTGGTGGCATTTAAAGATGTGTTTCATGAAATGACACTTCGTGCAAAAACCTCAGCCAGAGCAGGTGCTGATTTATATGATTATTTATCTTACACATTTGATAACAATAATCAGATTGAACAGAATAATTTATATTCAACCATGGAAGCAACAACTACAGTTAAAACAAGGGTTGATGAATTAAAAAGTTTATGTAATAATAATAACGAAACAACAAAAACAAACATATACGATTTTTTAAGTGAAATTACAACACCCGACCCGAAGGTTTTTTTTATACAACTATCCAATGTGAGAAATATAAATTCTACTGGTGGTATGGTATCATACTTTGATATTGATGAACTTGCAAAAAAAATACCTTATTTGAGAGACATAATGACAGAAATGAAAACAATGTCATATAGCACTGCTCAATTATTTGAAAAATTAGATATTAAATTAAAAAAAAGGAATCCTCTTCTCCCACATATACAAGAAGATTATGTAGATTGTCAGCAATTACAAGAATATTTAACAAAGTATAAAGAATGGTTGGAGTTTCAAGAAAAAACGTACATGTTTTACAGAAGAGGCCTTTTTTTCAGCATTAATGCATCTATGTATAAAAATATTGAAGAATATAGAACAGATATTAGAAGTTTTTATTCAGACTATTATAGGGATTTGACTAGATTACATGAAAAATACAAGGCAAAAACGCCTGAGTTGCAGCAGGTATCCATTCTTCCTTCTTCTACACCCAGAGCTGGTAATACACCCCCTGGTAGTTCAGCGCCCGAACCGCCTTCCGGGTCATCTGGTGGACCAGCGTTACAAGTAGAGTTACCAAGTGAAGAAAGCCGAGCTGATATGGCTAGAAAAGAAGCTGAGAAACAAAAACAGCAAGAAAAAGAAAAGGAAGAAACCAAAGAAAAACAACAACAGGAAGAAGATGAAAAGCAACAGGAGGAGGAGGGGGAAGATGAAAAGAAGAAGGAGGAATTAAAACAACAATATTCTTTGTTATTTGGAGGAAATGACTTTTTAGATTTCTTGAATAAATTGGCAACTATGGCTGGAGGAACCGAAAATATGCCACCAGAATCTAGTGGTACTACTATCACTGAAAATGAACCAGATGAGTATGATTCTTCGCGAGAAAAAGGTGCAAAAGAAATGTGTGAAGAAAATGCACTTAATTGGTGGCATTATGTTGGAACTCCAGATAATCCTTATAAAGTTAAAAATGATAGAGAATTTACAAAAGAACAGGCAAAATCGTGCTCTGACCAAAATGTGCTAATGAAGTTTTATGAATTTGTTGCAAGTGCAGGTGATATTGTATTACAACTTGTTGAATCGTTTTTTCTTTACATTGTTTGGCCTGCTTTGAATATTGCTTCAGTGATTGCACACGCAACGGGAAATACAGAAGTGGCATTGGTGATTGATAATATTCTTATACCTATGTGCCTCCTTATTGCAAATAATGCAAGTTGTTTTCCGTTTATTTTGCTAATGATGATTAGCTTTATTTTGGAGATTCTAACAAATAACCCGGCATTCAGAGCTGATTTAGATAAAAATTTTATAAAAATGTTTTTAATTTCGCAATTTATTTATTATTATGGTGCCTTTACAAATAGTAAATTTGGAAAATCTAAGGTTAGAACTTGCAAAGCTAATATAGAAAGACAATTGCAAGCAAATCCTTTTCTAAATTATTTAATTGGTCCATATCTTGATATTGATAAAATAAAGACAATGAATGACCGGTCTATTCGTTTGTTAACACCAGATGTTACTATCAATGGTGTATCTGTAACAAAATATAATAAAAGCGATATTGAAAAATATAATCCTTTTGGAAATTTAAACCTTGGACAAATAGACCCAGATTTAGAGAGATATTATACTGGTTCAGGTATTAAACCAAATGATAATTATTTTGCTACTATATTTTTATTATTGCCGTATATTTTAAATGATACGTCCCCTGCAGTAATAACTGCAAAAGAAGCATTTGAACAAAAAGAATCAGCCGCAATAGGCGGAGGTCCATCAATTGATGAAGCAGACTACAGAAGACTACCCATGTTTGCTGCTTTTTTACTCCAAATAAGTAAAGGAAATGATTTTAATTTTATCATAAATTATTTCTCTTCTAGGATATTTAACCAGTTGCCGCCACCAACTGGTCAATCTGCTTGGTTTCAAGTAAAAATAATGGCATTACTAGACCCAATTCATGGGGGTACTTATAGACAAAATTTAATAACTGTTATAGGTGAGATTATTTTTGCTAGTATTGAAAATGAAATAATTAGAATGTATCTTTTTACGACATTGTTTGGAAATAAAAGTTCTTCACTTAAGAATCCTGATGGCGGTATAAATCTTTTTAGGGATAATATAGATGAACTTGTGAAAAATTTACTCGCCAAATATACTGATGTAAACGGGCAACTAAATACTACAGGGGTTCTCTCGGATTTAAACCAACAAATTAACAAAGCGATAAGTGATACAACGACAGCTATTTGGGACTATTTAATGGGCCGAGGCCCGCCTCCTCCTAGACCACCTAGTGCTAAAGATGATTTCAATAAGGATATTGAGAAGATGATAGAAGATAATAAATATATGAGTCCAGATGACATAACAAATCTAGTAAATAGAGCTAGCACGCATTTCAATGATGCAACTTGCAGACCACCATAAAATAAGATATACAAGTTATGATATACAAGTTATGATATGATATAAATAAATGTATATTTATATTATATACTAATTTATAATGAGTAACCCAAATCCACCTCAAAGAATTGGATATTTTGACAATATTTGTATAAATAATATAAAGGATATTTTTACATACAATAACTCTCCAGCGCCCAATGCAATCATTATTAAAAGATTAAACGCATTCATGAATACAATGAATTACTGTAAAATAGACCCGGTAACCGGAGATGTTGTTGGTGCATGCAATATTAAAAGTGAGAGAGATGCTATAAAAGCCGAATTATTTGATTTGATGACTCCATTAGACCCTACAATAAATAATAATGCAGAGGAAAAGAAAAAGTGGAGACAAAACAATTTGCAATATTTAAAGAATTTGTATGAATTATTTTTGAATAGATTGCAATCTAATATTTATATTGAACAACAAGTAAAGGAATTTATTGATAATGCAGTCAATATAAAAAAAAATGGGCCATATTTATTAAGAAATAGTGCAGTGGATGTTATACAAAGTGATGTTATATATAGTTTTAGTGATAATATATTTATAGAACTATGCAGTAAAGGAGAGCGATTCATATTTTTTGAGAAAAAAAAAGACCCAGAAAATCCAAATGATACAGACCAATGGTTTCAAGATTGTTTACCAATTAATTCAGACCAAATATTTCGTGATGAACAAACATATAAGAATATGATTGCAAGAATAAACGATAATAAACCAACTATTGGAAATGGTACCATTTCAGAAAGTAATGCTATGCAAACACTCAATAAAATAGCTGATAAATTAGGCTCAATTAATAATTATGCAACATGCAAAAATTTTTATACAAGAAATAGTGAGGCAATTTCAAAGGTAAATATCTTACTGCTTGAAATTAATAGAATCAAGACAACATATTCCAGAAATCAAGAACTTGAACTTTATACAAGAAATATAAAAACTCCTGTTAAAAATTTCATAGATACCTTGAAAGAAATATATAAAAATATAACATTGGAAGAGGAAAGAGTATGTTTCAATAAGCTGAAAGCCGATGAAAAACAGTTGTTGGAAAATATAAAATCATTTAATGATAATCCTGCATGGGGTAGAGCATTAGAGAGTGTTCCAACATCTGGATTAAGTGGGGAAAATGAGAGAATTTTGGACTCGTATTATTCAGATATTTTAAAAAATAATTCAGATAGATACACAGATGAACAACTTGCATTAGTGTTTGTTACATATTTTCAGATAGATAAAAAAATGTTAACAGCCGAATGGCTTTACTTTACGTTACAAAATTTAGCTGGTCAAAATGATGGTACTTTGCAAACTATAGATATAGCTGAGACATATACATTCCGTGGAACTAAATTTTTTATTGATGGAAATATGCCTTCTGTAATAAATCAAAAATTAAAGTCCAAACCATTTATTGAAGCTCTTAAAAAGGTAGTTGCGCATACAATTATGAATGAAAAGAATATACCGAGCATTTCGTTCCAACTGAAACAAACACCTAATGAAATTGACGACAAACGAATACACAATCATTTAAAAGTAAGTGAGGTGGGGAATCCACCAATTACAAATCCACCAGTTTTTCAAGGTGATAACCGTTTATTTGGCTTATTTGCCCCTGCTGTGGATAAAAACGGTGCAGTTAAACCCGCAAGACAACTAGTGTTTACCAGTTTAAATGATAATGGCTTCTTTTTAGAAATACAAGCATTAAACCCTAATGAATTAGACCCTAATAAAATAGAAAAAGAGCTCATACTATCTCCTTATAATGGTATAAATTCAAGGGATGAAAGTAGCATGTCCGCTTACTTGACTTATGCATATAGTTATCTTACAAGTGCTTATGAGTGGATTTTTGGTAAAACAAGTGAATCAAGCTTTATACGTAGCCATCCTAATTTAATCAAGTCAGATGAAAAATTTTATCAACGTGAATTGTATAGTTTGGTAGATGCGGAAAAATTACAAAGAAGAAATGCTGCATTATATGAAGGTCCACCACCTATTCTTTATAATTTTAATTGTGATGAGAAAGAAGATGAAGAAGCTGGTTATATCTACGGAAAAGGAACATTTCTAATGAGAAGTTTTGTTAAGAATAATTATGAAACGATTTACCAAGACCCAAATGATGCAACAAAATGTTTAAAAATATTAAATATAGATGTAACTTATTTGGCTCAGACTTATCAGAGGTTTGATAAAAATAACTATGGTAAAAAGTTATACGAAATACTTAAATCCAGAGAGGATAGTATTGAAGCTATTAAAAGAAGGGCAAAATCAGAAGTATTAACTATAATCAAGAAAACGTATGGAATAAAAGCACCTAGCGATTTTCCATTACAATTGTTACCTTTTGTAGGTATGGTTGATGGGAAACCAGGTTCATCTATGAGAAATATTAAAACTATTTCTACCCCAAATAACCGAAATTTTTTATTGGATTATGCACCGTTGTGTGGTTTATACGAGAAAAGACTGAAAAATATGAAAGTAGACGTGAATTATAATAAACAAATGAACGCACAAAACAAGCCCACGTTTCATTCTTCTTATACTATAGATTTTGATATTGAGTTTGATGATTTAGAGAAACGGGTAGAGATTTATTAAACGGTGTTTTCTTACACACTTTTTAAAATTTATAAATTATTCTTCAAAATAATTGGTAATCTCATTTTGTTTTTTAAACTCTTCTGGACATATTACATCCAATTGTGCTTTTTGTTTTAATGCTTCTTGTGAATTATTTACACTTACTCCATAATTTTTTGACGGCATATTTAAAATATTATCATAGAACACTTTATTTGGTAATAAAATATTAAATGGTTTTAATTTTCTTGCCATATAATCATAAGAAATTGTATTGTCGCAAATTTTATAATACTCTACTTTAATTACATTTGGATATTTATCTATAAAATGTTTATATATATTGTAATAACTTTCGTGCATTTCAATTATATTATTAAATTTAAACCCATTTAAGCTTACTGGTGAGTTTATTTGTTTATCCCATATTAAATTATATTGTTCTTTTTCAACACTTTTAATCCAACTATATAATGGTCTATAACATACAATAAATAATGTGTTTTTTTTTTCTTGTATTTTTTCTTCTACGTCAACAAAATTTACTCCATGTTTCCAATAATGAGTACTTCCATTAAATTTACATGTTATTTGATTCTCCAGTAATTTTACAACTAAATTTGTTCCAGAATTAAATGGACCTAATAAGTTTAAAGAGTCAAACATATATCAAATATTAATTTTTTTACCTTTAAATTTATTTAAACCAATTATAATAAGGTATATTTATATTTCTTATAGTTCATAATTGTTATTTTAAATATGTAACAATGTAAAATATAAAAAGTATAAATTAATATGAATAAGAGTGTTTCTAAAATAGGTCGCATGCATCTATGATATAATATTTGTAAAATGGACCATTGTTCCATGTAGCTGCACATTTGTGTTGATGAACCTTTGATAATGAATAGATGTATATCTAATAGACCTGCAAGTATCCTATGCATGTTGGTTTTTTCATTTTTAATTGACAGTATGTATTGTATTTTATCATATCCCATTAAATTAATGTAGAGTCGCCTGCAATTATCACTTTTTGGAAAAAGATAAGGATTAATTCCATCACAAAATGATTGTTTATACAACAAATCTCCATTTACTATAAAAGGAATAAAACATGATTTATATATTGTTTGTAAAATGTCATTCAGATCACGAAAAGAAGATTTGACAACCTTTTTTCCCTTGGAAATATTATAATAGCTAATATATAATTTGTGATATAATCTTTTACAGAGCAGTTCTGGATCTGAAATTCTATCTTTTATTTTGTCAAAACACTGTATAAACGCATCTAAATTATGTTTTTTTCTCACTTGATTCACCATAATTTCATATAAATCTGGTGCAATATCTAATGCGTCAATATAGTACAACAGTGCACACACTGAACTAATACTGCAGGATGAAATCTTCTTGATAGAAATAAACTCTTGCTTTTCCATTTCTTGCAAGAAATAAAGAGCACCTACTAAATAGCTTCCATTAAAAATTCCTCCATCCATGATGAGATTGATTTTCTCTTGTTTCACAGGTTTTTCAATATTATTTATTAATTGATGAATATAATTTTGTATAATATGCATTAAAATACGATAGATTATGTTATATTATACAAAATGATAACAAAATTACGGAAAGAACTTATAAAAAGTTAAAAGGGTTTATTTTTCTTAAGCCGGTTTAAAAATGCAATGGGCTTATTAATATTCATAATATAACAGTTAATAATGGCGGCAGGAGAATAAAAATATTCTTTGATTTTTTGAACTTTTGATATATCTATCGTCTTTTTATAAAAATTTTCATACATATTACATATTGTTGTGTGGGATGCATTATCCAACTTTAACGTAATATCAATTCTTCCTGGTCTAATAAGTGCTGGGTCCAGTTTATCATAATGATTGCTACTAATACCCATTATCCTTCCCGGAGTTTCTCTCAATCCATCCATAATAAATAGAATATCATCCAATGTAATAGGTTCATCGTCACTTTGTTTCGCTGCTAGTGCTAATAGATTATTGCTATTATTGCTATTATTACTATTACAGTTATTGCTATTATTATTATAACCTTGGTTGCTTTCAATCACTGTTTGTAATAATATATCTGTAATTTGTTGATTTGCATTCGTATTTCTTAGAACAGACTGTTTACGATTTTGCTTATGTGTTTGGGTTTTTTCTTCACGTTTCAACACGATATCACCTAAACAATCAATATCTTCTATAACAATAATTTTCTTATCAAATCCAATAGACCGGGGTTTATTGTGTGAATGATAACGGTCTTCAAAAAAGAATTCTTCCAATTGTCTACGTGTTTTAATCAACTTTAAAGAAAAGACTACCAGATGTCGTCCGGTTAGATTTGCAAGACACTTAAAAAAGGATGTTTTTCCTGTACCAGGTGGGCCATGAAGTCCAATACCCAATGAATATGGAATGCCCATTTCATAATACCATTCTTTATTATTCAAGAAAAATTTAATTTTTTTTAGAACATCATCTTTTTGTTCAAAGAAAATATTGTCAAATGTACGAGTGCTTTCAAATGGATATTCACTCCAACAATCGTATCTATTTTCTTCGTATTTTGTTTTTACCAGAGTATAAATAAATGTTTGACTATTGCGTTTCTTTTCAATTTCATTAACATAATTTTCCTTCAATCTATTTACATGTTCTTTCATAGTAAAGATGGAACTAGTATATGAATATAATGTAATCGTAATTCTGTCCGTTTTTGCAGCTTGTTTTGTTTTTTCATTATTGATATCTTCAGTAGAAATGTCAGCAATTGCATAAATTTGCAGTTCTTTGTTGTATAAAAAAGGTCGTTTTTGACATACGATGAACAGATGTTGTTCATCATTGAAACTATTAGAAATTCCATATTCAGAATTATGTGTCTTATTGTACTTGTCAAATGCACACAGTTCTTTTACTTCATAAATACTCGGATTTGTATCAATTGTGTTAATAACGTCGTCCCAAACAGCTTTGAACGTGTCTGTAAAAGAAGTAGATATAACAGGATAACTTGAGTAAGCTATAGAACAACTTCTCCTTCCTTCAAGAGTAAGCGTATTTTTTTTAAAAAAATAAGATGCAATATCTATTCTTGAATAATGTGTTGGTGAATAATTATCATAAAACATTTTAATAAAATAACTTATTGTTGTGAGTACAAATGTTGATATCATGGTATCAACAAATGAATTTCCTGTTTTAAAATAACTGAATAATGAAAATTTTATCCCATCTTGAAACGTGTGTTGTATTGTCTCAATAAATTGTGTAGTTGTCATATAAATATTATATAACAACTTAGGTTTAATATTCTTTTGTAAAGTGTTATAAGATTTACCGCATCAAAATTTGCCGCGTCAAAATTTACTAAAATAGAACATTGTTTTTGATAACAAATAGTACAATAACCCAAATAAAATACTTGTAAAAATGTAACCATATATATTAATATTGACATCTTTTGAGAATAATACAGGAAAAAACCTATACAAATAACGCTTAAAGATAGGCAGTTGAAATAAAAAGTATAAAACAGAAATTAAAAGTGGGATTTGTATTTCGTCATACAGTTGATCCAAATTATCACCATATTTACTTTCTTTATTATATTGTTGAATTATATCATTATTATCGGGTTGGTCAGTTATATAATCTATATTTGTTTGTGGAGGTATATAATTTGGCTGAACATGTGCATCATGTGTAATAGAATCAGTAGAACGAGATATATCTCTTGACTGAAGCTGTGTAGCACCGGTTGAACTTGCTTGTTGCAGTCCACTTACTATTTGATTGATAGTTGTTTGGTCTAAAGTTACTGATGATGGTCCTTGCTCTAACCCAGGAGACGCTTGTTCACTTACTGAAAAGGAGACACTACCCCCTACACTTCCTCCTCCAACAGGGTCGGTAGGTAGTTCATGAATACTTGTGGACATGAATATACAATTATTATAAACAAGAAAAAATTAATAATAATATTTACGAACAACTATTTAACTGTAATTGTTTAAAGCCTAATTTATATGTTTAAAATCCAATTATTTTTTTGGTTGTGTCACATTTAGTTGAAGATGCGGTAAATTTATAACATTTATCTTGATATTTATAAATTTTATTTTTTATTTCATCTATTGGAGGGGCTTTCATTATTATACAATTTTTTCCTTCGCAAACACTTCTAAACAAAGTAGCCAAACCAAATCCTAAAATAACCGACATGATATATTTACCACTTTGTGTGTGAAAAAATTTAGCCAAATGCATTTTATATTATATTATTTTATTATTTTTATTATTAGTTTAAATTTTAAATTTAAAAATAACACTCATAAATTATCCTTGGACGGGGATAGAACTAATATCGGAAGAATTTATTGGGCAAGTTACTTCAGAAGCTTTATATATAAAACAGTTATCTGCATTATCCTTATATTGAATCTTTTTAATATTATCGGGTGTAGGATAAACATATACAGTTTTTAGGTCAGGTCCCCAAATATAAACAACGAATAATCCGATAGCTAAACTAATAATAAAAACAGGAATAGATATAAAATTAGTTAACATAGTAATTATATATACTACTTATTATTAAAAATGTTAAAAATATACTTATTTTATCTTTTATAGTATTATAGTATAGAAATAATGTCCCGAAACTTGAATTATTTAGGTCAAGGTAGATGTGGAATTATTTCACCGCAAGGCGCAAGAGGACCTCAAGGTGTTCAAGGTATTCAAGGAATTCCAGGTGCAACTGGATACACAGGTGAACGTGGAGTTAAAGGTGATAATGGAGATGCTAGTATGACTGGAGCAACAGGATATACAGGTTCAACTGGATATACTGGCGCAACAGGTTATACAGGAATCACTGGTTCTACTGGTTATACTGGAAAAACTGGCTCAACTGGATATACAGGCGCTACAGGTTATACGGGAATCACTGGTTCTACTGGTTACACTGGAAAAACTGGCTCAACTGGTTCAACCGGTTATACGGGAATCACTGGTTCTACTGGTTACACTGGAAAAACTGGCTCAACTGGTTCAACTGGATATACGGGAATCACTGGTTCTACTGGTTATACGGGAATCACTGGTTCTACTGGTTCTACTGGTTACACTGGTTCAACCGGTTATACGGGAACCACTGGTTCTACTGGTTACACTGGAAAAACTGGCTCAACTGGGTCAACTGGATATACTGGAGTCACTGGGTCAACTGGTTACACCGGAGTTACTGGTTCAACTGGTTACACTGGTTCAACTGGTTACACTGGAAAAACTGGTTCAACTGGTTCAACTGGTTCATCGGGTTCAACTGGATACACTGGATATACGGGAGTTACTGGTTCTACTGGTTACACTGGAGTTACAGGAACAACTGGTTACACTGGAAAAACAGGTTCAACTGGATACACTGGAGCTACTGGTTATACTGGTGAACGTGGACCGGTCGGTAATTCCACGTTGACTGGTGCAACTGGATATACTGGGCATACTGGTTGTACTGGTGAACGCGGACCGGGAGGCAATTCTATGTTGACTGGTGCGACAGGAGTCACTGGTGTAACTGGTTCAACTGGTTACACAGGAGTCACTGGTTCAACTGGATATACCGGAAAAACAGGTTCAACAGGTTATACTGGAGTCACCGGTTCAACTGGGTATACTGGTGTTACAGGTTCAACTGGATACACCGGAAAAACTGGTGTTACCGGTTCAACTGGATATACTGGTGTTACCGGTTCAACTGGCTATACAGGATATACAGGTTCAACTGGCTATACTGGCTATACAGGATATACAGGTTCAACTGGTTACACTGGAGTCACCGGTTCTACGGGATATACCGGAAAAACCGGTTCTACTGGATACACTGGATATACCGGTTCTACTGGATATACTGGTGTTACCGGTTCAACTGGTTATACTGGGTCAACTGGATACACTGGAGTCACTGGTTCTACGGGATATACTGGAAAAACCGGTTCAACTGGTTACACTGGATCAACGGGGTATACTGGCGAACGTGGAAGAGCTGGTCTTTCCACTCTCACGGGAGCAACTGGATATACTGGATACACAGGATCCACTGGCGAGCGTGGTCCAGGAGGGAATTCCACGTTAACCGGTGCAACTGGATACACCGGATATACAGGTTCAACCGGTTATACAGGAGTCACCGGGTCAACCGGTTATACTGGAGTGACTGGTTCTACAGGATATACTGGAGTCACAGGTTCAACCGGTTATACAGGAGTCACAGGGTCAACCGGTTATACTGGAGTGACTGGTTCTACAGGATATACTGGAGTCACAGGTTCAACTGGATATACTGGAGTGACCGGTTCTACTGGATATACTGGATATACTGGAGTCACAGGTTCAACCGGATATACCGGATATACAGGTTCAACCGGTTATACAGGAATCACTGGGTCAACGGGATACACTGGAGTGACTGGTTCAACTGGATATAGAGGATTCACTGGTTCAACTGGGTGCACCGGCGAGCGTGGAGCGGCAGGCAATTCAATGTTGACTGGAGCGACCGGATATACTGGTTACACCGGGTCCACTGGCGAGCGTGGTCCAGGGGGGAATTCCACATTAACCGGTGCAACTGGATACACCGGGTATACCGGTTCAACTGGGTACACTGGTATTACTGGTTCTACTGGATACACTGGTGTTACAGGTTCAACAGGATATACCGGAGTCACTGGCGTAACGGGAGTCACTGGTTCAACGGGATATACCGGTTCTACGGGAAGAACCGGTTCTACTGGATACACTGGTTTTACAGGTTCAACTGGATACACCGGGTATACCGGCTCAACTGGATACACCGGAGTCACTGGTTCCACAGGATACACTGGATATACAGGTTCAACCGGTTATACAGGAATTACCGGTTCTACGGGATATACTGGATACACTGGTCTTACGGGAACAACCGGAGTCACTGGTTCCACAGGATATACTGGTTATACAGGAAGAACTGGTTCAACCGGGTACACTGGTGTTACAGGTTCAACTGGATACACTGGTGTTACGGGAACAACCGGAGTCACTGGTTCCACAGGATATACTGGTTATACAGGAATTACAGGTTCCACAGGATACACAGGATATACGGGTTCAACCGGTTATACAGGAATTACAGGTTCTACAGGATACACGGGATTCACTGGGTCAACCGGATACACAGGTTCTACTGGATATACGGGAGTGACAGGTTCAACTGGTTACACTGGAAAAACTGGTTCAACTGGTTACACTGGTTCAACAGGATATACTGGCGAACGTGGAAGAGCAGGTCTTTCCACTCTCACGGGAGCAACTGGATATACTGGATACACAGGATCCACTGGCGAGCGTGGTCCAGGGGGGAATTCCACGTTAACCGGTGCAACTGGATACACCGGATATACAGGTTCAACCGGTTATACAGGAATCACTGGTTCAACTGGTTATACTGGCGTGACAGGTTCAACCGGTTCAACAGGTTACACTGGAGTCACTGGTTCAACTGGTTGTACAGGAATTACTGGGTCAACAGGATACACAGGAGTCACCGGTTCAACTGGTTATACAGGAATCACTGGGACAACAGGATACACAGGAGTTACTGGGTCAACAGGTTATACAGGAGTCACTGGTTCAACTGGTTACACAGGAATCACTGGGTCAACAGGATACACTGGAGTTACTGGTTCAACTGGTTATACTGGAGTCACTGGTTCAACTGGTTATACAGGAATCACTGGGTCAACGGGATACACTGGAGTTACTGGTTCAACTGGATATACAGGATTCACTGGTTCAACTGGGTGCACAGGCGAGCGTGGAGCGGCAGGCAATTCAATGTTGACTGGTGCAACAGGATATACTGGATACACCGGGTCCACTGGTGAGCGTGGTCCAGGAGGGAATTCTACATTAACCGGTGCAACTGGATACACCGGGTATACCGGGTCAACTGGTTACACTGGTATTACTGGTTCCACTGGCTATACAGGTAAAACCGGGTCAACTGGATATACTGGATACACTGGTGTTACGGGTTCAACAGGATATACTGGATACACCGGTGTTACGGGAACAACCGGAGTCACTGGTTCCACAGGATATACTGGATATACTGGATATACTGGAGTCACTGGTTCAACTGGATACACTGGAAGAACTGGTTCAACCGGGGTTACCGGACCTACAGGTAACGGATATACAGGTTTTACAGGTGAACGTGGACCGCAAGGTGTTCAAGGACCAGCTGGTTCAGGAGGTGGAGGAGGAATTGCCGCTACAGGAACAAATCCAGGAGATTATTTATATTGGGGTGGAACTGCTGGTGGCTGGACTGTTGGAGATACCAATATTACTATCGGCGGAAATGCTGGTCTTACGGGACAAGGTCTAAATGCAATTGCTTTAGGATACAATGCTGGTCGTAGTAATCAAGGTGTAAATGCAATTGCTTTAGGATACAATGCTGGTCGTAGTAGTCAAGGTGTAAATGCAATTGCGATTGGACCCCTGGCTGGTTATCAATTTCAAAATACAGGTGCAATAGCTTTTGGTTATCAATCTGGAAGTTATACACAAGGTGCAAATGCTATGGCTTTTGGTTATCAATCTGGTTATCAAAATCAATCAACAAATGCTATAGCTTTTGGTTATCAATCAGGAAGTTATACTCAAGGTGCAAATGCTACGGCTTTTGGTTACCAATCTGGTTATCTACAACAAGGTGCAAATTCTATGGCTTTTGGTTATCAATCTGGAACTTATACACAAGGTGCAAATGCTATGGCTTTTGGTTATCAAGCTGGTAATCAAATTCAAGGTTCGGGGGCAATAGCTTTTGGTTTTCAATCAGGAAATTATTTACAACGTGTAAATGCTATGGCTTTTGGTTATCAATCTGGTTATTATAATCAACAATCATCTGCAATTGCTGTTGGTTATCAAGCTGGTTATTATAATCAACAATCATCTGCAATTGCCATTGGAAATGCAGCTGGTTACACACTTCAATATGATAATGCGTTAGCTATTGGAATAAAAGCTGGTTACCTAAAACAAGGTGTAAACGCAATTGCACTTGGATATTATGCTGGAAGTAACTCACAAGGGTCATCTGCAATTGCTTTTGGAAGTCAAGCTGGATATACATTACAAGGGCAATACGCGATTTCCTTAGGGCAGGGGGCAGGTTCGCAAAATCAAGGTCAATTCGCAATTTCTCTTGGGCTAGGAGCTGGTGGTGTAAACCAAGGTTCAGGCGCAATTGCTGTTGGAACGTCGGCGGGAAGTACAACTCAGGGGGGAAGTGCGGTTGCCCTCGGTTATCAAGCAGGTTCTAACTTTCAAGGATCAGGTGCGATTGCTTTTGGATATTCAGCTGGTTATCAAAGTCAATCAACCGGTGCAATAGCAATTGGTTCAAATACTGCATATCAAGGCCAAGGTAGAAATGCAATAGCAATTGGTTCATCTAGTGGATTTGGAACCCAAGGTCAAGGTGCAGTCGCAATTGGATTAAGCACAGGAGTCCAAATGCAAGGTTCAGGGGCTGTTGCATTAGGATATTATGCTGGTAGCAGTTATCAAGGTATAAATGCAATAGCAATTGGACCAGAGTCTGGAAGCTATACACAAGGAATAAATGCAATAGCAATTGGACCGCAAGCTGGAAATAAACTCCAGGGAGTAGACGCAATTGCATTGGGTCATCAGGCTGGATATACCCAACAAGGAACAAATGCACTAGCTATCGGAACACAGGCTGGTTATACTAATCAAGGTGAAAGTGCAATAGCAATTGGACCACAAGCTGGAAATCAACGCCAGGGGGTAGACGCAATTGCAATGGGTCATCAAGCTGGTTATACTAATCAAGGAACAAATGCTCTAGCCATCGGAACACATGCTGGTTTTGCGAATCAAAACCAAAATGCAGTAGCTATAGGTCCACAGGCTGGTAGCACTTATCAAGGTGTAAGTGCAATTGCTGTTGGGTACTATGCTGGTTATAATAATCAAGGTAAAAGTGCAATTGCTCTTGGAAATAGTGCAGGTAGATTAAGACAACAGTATTATGGAGTTGCACTTGGATATCATGCTGGTGAGCAAGACCAAGGAACAAATGCAATTGCAATTGGAAATTATGCAGGAAATGAATTGCAAAGAACTAATGCAATTGCTCTTGGATACAAAGCAGGTTATTTAAATCAAGGAACAAATGCAATTGCAATTGGGTACTATGCTGGTTATGAGGGTCAAGTAGAAAACTCTATAATAATAAATGCAAGTACTAATGCTTCAATAAATGTATCTAATCCAGGATTTTTTGTAAACCCGGTAAGAGATGGAACTGACCAATCTGGAACATATGCTTTACAATATAATCCATCAACAAGTGAAATAGCTTATTCAACTTTACCAGTTGGTATTACTGGGTACACTGGGTACACTGGCGAAACCGGTTCCACTGGATACACAGGTGAACGTGGTATGGCGGGAGATTCCACATTAACAGGTGCGACCGGATATACAGGTGAGACTGGTTCTACAGGATACACAGGTGAACGTGGTGCGGCAGGTGATTCCACGCTGACAGGTGCGACCGGATATACCGGAGCAACCGGATATACTGGATATACAGGTTCAACCGGTTATACAGGAATTACTGGTTCTACAGGATACACCGGGTATACAGGTTCAACCGGCGTCACAGGTTCAACCGGGTACACTGGAGTCACCGGTTCAACTGGGTTAACTGGTGTTACAGGTTCAACTGGATTCACTGGTGTTACAGGTTCAACTGGATACACCGGGTATACAGGTTCAACCGGAGTTACAGGTTCAACTGGGTACACTGGTGTTACAGGTTCAACTGGATATACTGGAAAAACTGGTTCAACTGGTTACACCGGAGCAACTGGGTGTACTGGTGAACGTGGAAGAGCTGGTGATTCCACCCTTACGGGAGCAACTGGATATACTGGATACACCGGGTCCACTGGCGAGCGTGGTCCAATGGGGAATTCCACGTTGACCGGTGCAACCGGGGTTACCGGACCTACAGGTAACGGATATACAGGTTTTACAGGTGAACGTGGACCGCAAGGTGTTCAAGGACCAGCTGGTTCAGGAGGTGGAGGAGGAATTGCCGCTACAGGAACAAATCCAGGAGATTATTTATATTGGGGTGGAACTGCTGGTGGCTGGACTGTTGGAGATACCAATATTACTATTGGCGGAAATGCTGGTCTTACGGGACAAGGTACAAATGCAATTGCTTTAGGATACAATGCTGGTCGTAGTAGTCAAGGTGTAAATGCAATTGCGATTGGACCCCAGGCTGGTTATCAATTTCAAAATACAGGTGCAATAGCTTTTGGTTATCAATCTGGAAGTTATACACAAGGTGTAAATGCTATGGCTTTTGGTTATCAGTCTGGTTATCAAAATCAATCAACAAATGCTATAGCTTTTGGTTATCAGTCTGGTTATCAAAATCAATCAACAAATGCTATAGCTTTTGGTTATCGGTCTGGTTATCAAAATCAATCAACAAATGCTATAGCTTTTGGTTATCAGTCTGGTTATCAAAATCAATCAACAAATGCTATAGCTTTTGGTTATCAATCAGGAAGTTATACACAAGGTGCAAATGCTATAGCTTTTGGTTATCAGTCTGGTTATCAAAATCAATCAACAAATGCAACAGCTTTTGGTTATCAATCAGGAAGTTATACTCAAGGTGCAAATGCCACGGCTTTTGGTTACCAATCTGGTTATCTACAACAAGGTGCAAATTCTATGGCTTTTGGTTATCAATCTGGAACTTATACACAAGGTGCAAATGCTATGGCTTTTGGTTATCAAGCTGGTTATCAAATTCAAGGTTCGGGGGCAATAGCTTTTGGTTTTCAATCAGGAAATTATTTACAACGTGTAAATGCTATGGCTTTTGGTTATCAATCTGGTTATCAAAATCAAAGTTCGGGTGCAATTGCTGTTGGTTATCAAGCTGGTTATTATAATCAACAATCATCTGCAATTGCCATTGGAAATGCAGCTGGTTACACACTTCAATATGATAATGCGTTAGCTATTGGAATAAAAGCTGGTTACCTAAAACAAGGTGTAAACGCAATTGCACTTGGATATTATGCTGGAAGTAACTCACAAGGGTCATCTGCAATTGCTTTTGGAAGTCAAGCTGGATATACATTACAAGGTCAATACGCGATTTCCTTAGGGCAGGGGGCAGGTTATCAAAATCAAGGTCAATTCTCAGTTTCTGTAGGGTTGGGAGCTGGTGGTGTAAACCAAGGTTCAAATGCAGTTGCTGTTGGAAGGGGGGCAGGAAATACAACTCAGGGGGAAAGCGCGCTTGCCATCGGTTTTCAAGCAGGATATAACTTTCAAGGTTCAAGTGCGATTGCTTTTGGAGTTTCAGCAGGTCAATATTCACAACAAGGTGGTGCTATTGCAATTGGTTTAAATACTGCATATCAAGGCCAAGGATTAAATGCAATAGCAATTGGTTCATCTAGTGCAGTTGGAAGCCAAGGTCAAAATGCAGTCGCAATTGGATCTGCCGCAGGACTCCAAATGCAAGGTTCAGGGGCTGTCGCATTAGGATGTTATGCTGGTGGCACTTATCAAGGTACAAATGCAATAGCGATTGGTTCAGAATCTGGAAAACTAACACAAGGAATAAATGCACTAGCCATCGGAACAAACGCCGGTTTTGCGAATCAAAAACAAAATGCAGTAGCTATAGGTCCACAAGCTGGTTATACTAATCAAGGTCAAAATGCAATTGCTCTTGGAGCTACTACTGGCTATAATAATCAAGGTGCGAGCGCTGTTGCATTTGGTTCAAGCGCTGGTTATACATTGCAAGGTCAAAACGCGCTTGCTTTTGGAAATTCGTCTGGTTTTCAAAACCAGGGTGAAAGTTCTATTGCCTTTGGAGTTTCTGCTGGAAGTCAAAATCAAGGTTCGGGTGCAATTGCTTTAGGATATCGCGCAGGGTTTAGCCAACAAGGAATAAATTCAGTTGCTATTAGTCAACAGACTGGATACTATGCACAGGGTGAAAACGCAATTGCTATTGGAAATAGTTCTGGAAATCAGACACAAGGTTCAGGTGCAATTGCTTTAGGATATCAAGCAGGGTTTAGCCAACAAGGAACAAATTCAGTTGCTATTAGTCAACAGACTGGATACTATGCACAGGGTGAAAATGCAATTGCTATTGGAAATAGTTCTGGAAATCAGACGCAAGGTTCGGGTGCAATTGCTTTGGGTTATCGCGCAGGTTTTAATCAACAAGGAACAAATTCTCTTGCTATCGGACCACAAGCTGGGTACTACGCACAAAGTGAAACCGCAATTGCTATGGGATATTATGCTGGTTATCAACAGCAACAATCTTGTGCAATTGCTTTGGGTTATCAATCGGGTGAGATTAACCAAAATGCATTTGCAATTGCGATTGGTCCTCAATCTGGACAAATTAATCAAGGAACAAACTCAATTGCTATTGGCCAGCAAGCTGGACAAGGTATACAGGGATATTATGGAATAGCAATAGGATATTATGCAGGACAAACTTTGCAAGGCGATAATGCAATTTCTATTGGATATGAGAGTGGACGACAATACCAAAAAACTAACTCAATTGCTATAGGATATAATGCTGGTTACTATGCACAAGGTGAAAATTCAATTGCGATTGGTTATCTTGCTGGACAAACTAATCAAGCTGGTTATTCTATAATATTAAATGCAACAAATACTTACTTAAATAACGATGCAAGTGGATGTTTTGTTGCTCCCATAAGAATACAATCTGGAGATGTAGGAAACGTATTAATGTATAATCCAGTAACGTGTGAAATTGCAATGAGCAGTGCAGGTAATCAACCTGCTAGTAAAACTTTCGTTATTGAACATCCATTAGATGAGAATAAATACCTCGTACATGCTTGTTTAGAAGGTCCAGAATCAGGTGTCTATTATCGTGGAAAGGGTAAAATTACAAATAATGAATTTACAACTATTCTATTACCAGATTATGTAGAAAAACTTACTACAGAACTTACTGTTCAATTAACTTCTATTTATTCAAAAGAGAGAGGTTCAAAAAATATATTAGAAACATCTGATGTTAATAATAATAGTTTTGATGTTTATGGTGAAAATGGTGAATTCTATTGGATTGTTTATGGAAAGCGACAAACTCTAGATACAGAACCATTGAAATCATCTGTTGAAGTAAAAGGTTCTGGCCCTTATAAATGGATTTAATAGAGTTAGAATAGAGTTAGAATAGAGTTAGAATAGAGTTAGAATAGAGTTAGAATAGAGTTAGAATAAAGATATAAAATGTTATTATTTCAATAATAAAAAATTTAAAATAAATAATAATTTATAAACTATTATTTATTGTTATAACTTATATTATACTGTGTAACATACAAGACTATCAATATATGTTTTATTGTAAATGCCAATAACAGTTGTCCTATCCCATTCACTAAATGTGCACAATACGCGGTCATCTTCTACGATTAATCCCAAGCAGTACTCAATGCATGTGCTTGTAAATTTAAATGGTGCAGAATAACGTAATATATTCATATTCTCATCAAATACTGAAAAGATATGATAGTAATGTCTAGGTTGTTCATATGATACAATATGACCAATAAACCAATACTCATTCTTGTAAAAAAATCCATTAGTAGAACCGCGAATATATTTAAATATTTTTGGAGTATTTACAGTTCTTATAATATTCAGTAATTGCGATGATACGTCAATCGTACATAATTTAAGAGGATACCAACCGTATACAATTTCTTGATTGCTATTATTCACATACACCCAATTTTTTTCACATTCAGTATTTGCAAAAGAAGGTTTAATCTCAATTGGCTTCAAAGAATTATTTTGCAAAAAAGGTTCATATTTACCCACCACAATTCCAATAGTGTTATTTTTATGATAGCCTGTTCCAATAAACTGCAAATCTTCATTCGTAGAATTCATATTAATTCTTATATCTTCAATGCCAACATATCTTCTATCTACATAATCAACGTCTATGATTTTTTCAGTTATTATTTTAAAGTTTGAATCCAATTCAAGATATTTATTAACTGTAATAATATGTTTATCACAATCATGGTAAAATCCTTTTTCATCTATATTATAATTAACTAATCGCATATTCATTATATAACCATCTTTATTTTTATTATGTATAATACAACTTGAGGAAGAGTTAAAATGGATATGTTCATCATTCAACAAATAATGCATAGAAATACCAATATTAATTTTTTTATCAGATTTTAAAATATCCTTGTAAAATTTCATATTTGATAATACATTATTAGAAATATTAGTGTCATCTGTATTATTAAAAACAGTAACGACTTGACTATTTACATTATGAACTCCAATGTAGCAAGCAATTACTGAAAATTCATATTCAATTTTATAAGTATATATATCACTGTGTAAAAACAAATAATTTGACCAATCTAATTTTTTATTTAATATATTTCTTGCTAGAGTATAATAAATTAAGGCCGTTTTACACTTTCCAATCACTCTATAATGTTGAAGAATCTCATACAAGTTTTCAACTCTATCCGGAAAACATTCATATCCCAATAACCATTGATAAATTGCTTCACTAACATTATTCATTCTCTTATAAATTAATCCAAGTCTGTAATAGCTATACCATATTTCTTGTTCCCATCCACCCATTTCAATGCGTTTTTTATACATATCAATGGCTTCATTATTTTTTCCGGAATCAAAATAAGTATTTGCTAAATAAAAATGATATCTTTCACATTTTGGGTCATCTTCTATTCCCTTTATCAATAATGCAATATCACGTTCAAATTTATCGCTTTTTGCACCACCATCTCCAATATCGCTAATAAATAGTTGATTTTTCTTAAACTTTGCATTTTTATTATTGGGTGGTGTATTAATATATTCATGTGTAACTCCAAAATAACTATATAAACCATTGTTTCTAACAATTCTCATGTTATGATAAAAAAAATGGTCGTTTCCTTGTAAAATATAGAATGAATCTGAATCCAAAAGCATCTCTTTATTAAAATTATTTACTTGTAGTACCATATCAGCATCCATTAATAAAACATAGTCGGACATGTCTTTACAATGCTGCAAAGATACATTTCTATTATGCGCGAAGTTTATAAAGGGTTCAGTAACAATCTTTCCAGGAATATTCCTTTCTTTAAAATAATTTGTAATTAATTCCACTGTATTGTCAGTTGAACCAGTATCGCAAATACAATAACAATCAATAATACTAGACACTGAATCAAATAAACGAGTTATAATCTTACTTTCATTTTTAACAATCATATTCAAGCACAATGTAGGTAGTGTTACGATTTCCACTCTTGTTGATGATTCCATTATAAATATTTATTAATAGAATAATTTACTTTTAAATCGTAATATTAAATAATAATTATATACTTTGTAAAATATTTTGTTAAATACTTGTAAAATAGTTATAATAATTAAATAGTTATAATTATTTTAAAAATAGAATAATAGTATATATAAGTATTATCATGTCATTTACAAGATTTCACGATGATCCCTGCAGAGTTGCAAAACAGTTACAACAAGCAACAGATCCCGGAAGGTGGATACTCAATGTTCCTGGAAATGGAGACAAACCAGAGTTTATGGCGGACCCGCAAATTAGAATTCAAACGTGGGGGGGTAATTTAATGACAAATTGCGTGGACCTAGAGAGTGAACTAAGAGGTGTCAACCGACGAGCCAATAAAGATTGTTTAGGAAAAGATGAATATCAAAAATTTAATGTTCCAACAAAGCCTATTCACTACCCTTCCAACTCATCATTATACACAGAAGAATCAAGGACAATTATGCCTGCATGGACAGCTCGCGATTTAGAGCAAGTGAACTGGTATTCTTTACCATTAAATCCCCAGGAAAATACCTGCATGTCTTTTCAAAATAACATTAGTACACGAATTTTAGAAAAAGATTATTTTGTTGCATCTATTCCATGTTTACCAGACGTTAATATCATGCCAATTCCTCTTCCAGTAACAAATGGAAAACAAACATTGAATAAAATCTGTAGTTACAACAATTCATGTCAACCCGTTTCTAATAACTCCTATAAAATGTAAAAATAGATAAAACCTATTATTATAAGTATTGTATTTAAAAAATATAATACTTACTATATATAATTAATGGAGTTAGCCATTCCAATTTTAGCATTAGGAAGTTTATACGTTGTTTCAAATCAATCAAACAATAAATCCATAAATAATAAAAACAGAGACATCAAAGAAGGATATACAAAAATGGGTGCGACATCAAATTATTTACCAAATACGAATATTCCTCCACAAAATTATCCAGTATCAAATGTAGATGAATTGACAGACACTGTCCAAAAATATGTTAACCCTAATGTCGCAAGTGATAAATATTTTGACCAAACATTATATGAATCAAAACAGAACAAAGGTGTAAAAGTTGGTAATAATATTCAACAAGTATACTCTTTAACGGGTGACTACCTTGCAAAAACTGACTTTAAGCATAATAACATGATTCCTTTTTATGGTGGAAAAATTAAAGGTCAGGTTTATAATAATGATAATGCTGAAACAATTTTAGATAATATGATTGGAAGTGGGTCTCAAACAATTAAAAAAATTGAACAAGCTCCACTATTTAAACCTCAAGAAAATATGCAGTGGGCAAATGGTGCACCCAATAATAGTGATTTCTATCAATCGCGCGTGAATCCAGGTATGAAAAGCAGTAATGTAAAGCCTTTTGAATCTGAGTATGTTGGGCCTGGTTTAGGTCAAGGATATACAACACAAGGAAGCAATGGATATAACTCTGGAATGGAAGTGCGTGACGCGTGGCTCCCCAAAACAGTTGATGAACTGCGCGTAGTGACCAATCCCAAAATGGAATATTCTTTAGAAAATCACCAAGGTCCATCATATTCTCATGTACAAAATGTAGGAATTATTGGAAGAGTTGAAAAAAATAATCCTGATACATTTTTCATTCAAACACAAGATAGATGGTTAACAACAACTGGACAAGAAAAGGGTCAAATGCTTAGACCCATTGAAGAAGTACACTCAACTACAAGAGCAACAACCACACAATCTTATGCTGGTGTTGCCGGACCAGCTGACCGTGTTGCAAGTTATGTTCCAACTGCTTATGAAGATTCAAAACGAAATGAGTTGCCAGCTCATGATGTTGGACCTTCTAGTGCAAGAAACCGAGGAGACCATACAGATAAGGATAATCAGATGAAAAGCCATACTAATTATACCAATAATCGCGCAGTTCTAAGACAGCCTGACACAATGAGAAGTGGGTTCAGTCGCGCAATTGGAGCAGTAATTGCCCCAATAATGGATGCATTTAATCCAACAAGGAGAGAAGAATATACATCCAATTATCGTATTTATGGAGATGCTGGGTCATCTGTCCCGGATGGCTATGTTTTGAATCCGCAAGATGTTACGCCAACAACTATTAAACAAACAACATTGTATACACCTAACTTTTATGTGGGTCGCCAGATTGAAGGAGGTGGTTATCAAACAAATGAACAAACCCCTATTACAAACCAGAGAGATAGTACTAACTGCAGTTATATAGGTGATGCTGGAGGATACGCTACTGGATGGGGGGAAATGAGTCGTGAATCAGCTTATGCACAATATAATAATGAATCTAAGGAGAAATCTGTTGTTTCACGAACAAATCATGGAAATACAAATATTTACAATCAGCAAATGAACGTTAATGTGGCTCGTATTGATACAGATAGAGATAATACAAGAATGTGGGTTCCCACCAATATGCCACAAGTCCCAATGTCTAAAGAAACGTATGGAAAAATTCGCGCTCCACAATATTATAATCAATGTATTGGATGCGACCGCATTAGTCCAGATATACTAAACGCATTTAAAGAAAACCCATATACTCATAGCTTAACATCCGCGGTTTAAAATAATATCATACGTTTAATATTATATAAAATAAACGTACCTAATTATAATACTTAATAACTATTATACTTATGTCATTACAAATACATGAAGCTATTATGAACAAATTAACGTATTTTTATGATATGCATAAAATTCCTAATATTATTTTTCATGGGCAATCTGGGTGTGGGAAACGAACTATTGTAAACCAATTTATCAATCTTATTTATAATAATAATAAAGAACGTATTAAATCATTTGTCATGTATGTAAATTGTGCTCATGGTAAAGGTATTAAGTTTATTAGGGAAGAACTAAAGTTTTTTGCAAAAACTCATATTCATTCTCATGGAGGAAATATTTTTAAAAGTATTATATTATTAAATGCTGATAAATTAACTATAGATGCACAGTCTGCACTGCGCAGATGCATTGAATTATTTAGTCATACAACGCGATTTTTTATTATTGTTGAAGATAAATACAAGTTATTAAAACCAATTTTATCAAGGTTTTGTGAAATATATGTTCCTGAACCAATACATAATGGAAATAATATAAATTTATATTCATATAATTTGGAGGAAACTTTCAAGATTAAGGATTTTAAAAAGATTCGGGTTGAATGGCTCAAAAAGGAATTAGTAAAACAATCACATGCTAATTTAAATGACACTTTATTGCTTTCACTCTCCTCAAAGTTATATGAAAAGGGGTATAGTGGATTAGATATTATTCAATTATTAGAAACTCAAAATAGTATCAAAATAGAAGGATTCACGGATAGCAAACGTTATGAGTTATTATTTGCTTTTCACAAAATACGCAAAGAATTTAGAAATGAAAAATTACTTATTCTATTTATACTTCATTTTATTTTTTTGAGTTTAGATTGTAGTTTAGAAAATATTTCATTTATGTAAAATGGATGATTTTACAGTTTCTAGTTTGCATGAATCAAAAAATGAATGGGGTTCAAGATTGTTAACTGTTTTAACACCTCATATTATTGATGGATTAAAATCTATTTTTGAAGAAGCAGTTAAGTTATGCAGAGATAATAATGAGATGGATAAGTATTTAATGACTTTTCAGAATTTTATTACAAGAATTCCCAAATGGAATTCTTCCATTATAGAAGCGGAAAGAACTCGTATTGTTGAAAAAAGTGGATGTGGTTATTTAGAAGATTTAATAACATGTGTTCATATTATTCAGTTAAAATTATTGTCAGCAATTAGAGTTGGACAAAAACAAAAAAAAATAGATATTACAATTCCAAAGGTAGATGATTTTATTCATAAAATTTATATCCATGTTGCAAGAAAAATATATAAAAATGTTTATTTATTTGAAGTAAATGTTCCACCTTTACAAACTCAGAAATATAATCGTGAATTAGAAATAATCGTACAAGAGTGTATTTTAAATACAATCCGTGATAGTATTCCAGTGGAAGCTATTTTACAAGCTTATATGGATGAAACAATTGAAGAACATATTAGTGAAGAAATAAAAGAACAGGTAATTGAAGTCCCGAATCCACAAACTGTCACAGAAAATACGACTCCACATGTTATAACGGAAGTTAAAGAACCTGAAAAGAGACAATTAGAATCCGAAACAGGCCCAATTGGTGGCACTGTATCAACTATACAGGAAACAGAAGAGTTTCCCGAACTAAATTCAGATGAACCTGGGTTAACAACATCACTTTCATTTAATGATAGAGATTTTATGAGAGATGAAAATAATAATGAAGAAGTGATTAGCGCACCCAAAAATATTGATAGATTAGAAGAAATTAGTACAATGCGAAATGCACAAAGAAAACAGGAAGATGAAGATGATGATGAGAATGTAAGATTAAATATTCTTGACCAAGATGTTCAATTAGATAGTTTAGATATTCATAGCATTGATTTTCCTGAATTAAAGTTAGAGCCTGATTTATTATTAAATGATATTGAGGTTTTAGTATAAATTTGCGTTAAATTTAAAATAAGAATGTAGTCATTTACAACATATATGAATACATTTATTATCGCCGGGATTATTTCCTTTGTATTTTTTTTTGCAAAGTTTATTGAAATGCGTCTTGTGGAAAAGGAAAATAAACCATTAAAGTTTTTAATTCGTGATTCTTTACTTGTTTATGTGAGTGTTGTTATTGGCAGTTTTGTTGTTGAACAATTGAAGCCTGTTATCCAAGATGGTGGCGAGCAAGTTACTTCCAACCCAGCGGTATTTACAGATAACCCTGGGTTCTAACGACCAGTCCACACTTTAATGATAGGTAACATGTTTATTTTATTTATTTTATTTATTTTATTTATTGTATTTTTTTTAGTTTTATCATAACAATAATTACTATAACTATATCCCCATGGACAATAAGTATAAATATTACCAAATAGTGAACATTGTCCGACTGATTGCAAATATTCTATAAAAAAAATAGCACCCATGACCCTTTCCAAGCTGCATCTATCTGACCTATTTCTAACAGCATCTAACAAGTGAAATAAATTATATTTTTTTTGTAAATAACATATGAAATCATATTGAATAAAACTTTGAAGACCAAAACAACCCGACCAAACATTTTTATTATATTTGTTTAAAACCTCATACTGTTTATCTTTTGCTAATGTATAAAATATAAACTCGTTATTTGATAGATAATTTGTAATTCTCATAATATTATTAAAATTTTCTTTTTTTTCGGAAATAAAATGCCAAAATGGCATAACTTTCACTTGTTTTTTGAGTAAAGTTTCAAAATGTATTCTTCTTTGAAAAAATATACTATCATGTATAATAACTGCATAATTAAAATAATGATATTTATATAAATAATAATATGGCAATAACTCACCTCTACCACAATACTCAGATTGAACGTATTCAACTCCAGTATATTCGTTGAGAGCTTTCACATATTCTTGATTACTATTGTCATCAATAATCACTATTTTTTTTAATGGATAGAAATTCCGAATGCATTGAATACATTCATTCCAATAACAGTTAGTTATTTCATTAGTTACATGACGAGTTATCATGAACCCATAGTCTTCTTCACTCTGATTCATACAAATTATTTTATTTTAATACTAATATAAAATAACTTTGACAAAAAAACACAACAAATTATTAAACAAGAATATTGAAATAGTATGTTAACCAAAACTTGGTATTAAATCAATATTTACAATGGTTTGGTCCGAAGGAATTTTATTCTTTGCGAAAGTAAAGCTCTTAAACTCAGGGCGGTCAAGCTGAGCTTGGGGTATATGATGATGAACACATCTTGCAATCATTTTGTACAACTTAAAATCAGGATATCTCTCAATGCCATTATTTTTATAGAGAATATTTATTCCATTATCATCTAAACACCACTCAAAAATAATTTTAATAATTGGTTCGCATTTTTCAATGTCATCTATTTCATCTAAATCTTCAATTACATAATCAAAAATAGAGCAAGCCAGTCTGCATAAATCAAAGCTAAAATTAGGTTCCAAACGTGGTTTTTTATCATTAAAATATGGCTCAGTATTATATTGAGTTGCTGCATCGGAACCAGTTTGAAAACTATCACTGCAGAATATATTTCCATTGTACTTGTAAATAGCTCTTCCAAAGTCAATAATTTTAAATATTCTTCCAAATGTTGGCACTTTATAATATATTTTTTTATAGCAGTAATAAATATATTTACTGTTAGTTGTATTAAACATAACATTATTTGTATGTAAATCATTATGTGTAAATGAAAATGCCTTCTGATAAGTGATTAAAATCATAATAATCTGCATAAGTGCTGACATCCATTCTTCTTGAGTTAAATCATTATTCATGATTAAATCATCAAATGTTGACTCGCAATGTTCCATAGAAATAACTTGCACTGGAAAATTTGGAATGGTTGCAAATACTTGTTCTTCTTCAAATGATTCATAACTATCATTTTCGGCTTCATCCTCGTATTCTTCGTCATTATCATTGTCATCGTCATCATTATCGTCATCATTATCGTGATCATTATCGTCATCATTATCGTCATCATTATCACCGTCACCTTGACATTTTTTTAAATCATCTCTCTCTCCATTTCTTACATTCATATCTTTTTCTTTACACAACATATTTGTTTCGCAACTATTTTTTGATGTATGTGATGTTCTTGATGAACAAGTAGAGCTTGATTTAATTGTTGTCTGTATATCCTTTGAGTCTAAAATAGATACACTAGAATCAGTTTGTATATTTGTTATTTCAATCATATCAAGACTATGACCTTTAATATCTTCTAATGTGATGTGTTCATTGTTAACAAATATGTCCTCAAATAAATCTGGGGTAATAGACTGAATAGACAAGTCTGAACATCTGCTAATATTATTTGAAATTTTTATTGGTTCCAATTTTTTACTGTCTGGGCTATATAGATTTCCGTAATCCTCTACCATAAAAAGTGAATTTTTATTTTTGATAAAAAAATCAGACTTACATAAATACTCTAAATCATCTGCAACATTTAACTTGAACTGATTCTTTATTCCAAGGAAGGACCCGTAATAATCTACACCATTTATAAAATGATAGTTGTGAATTAATGTACTAGATAGAAATGAAAATAAACCATCAACATAAGCACTATTATTATAGTCTAATAACTTTGGATGAATTGAACCAATACTAGCAGAAGATTGTAGCCTTGGTAATGCAAATAGGGACGGGTCATTGTTATTATATTTGCCAATCATATATTTGAAAGGGTCTAATAATGGTGCTAATTTTAAAAAAGTTTGGGTTTTTTTTGAATGTTCGGTTTTTAAATGCTGGATTGTACAGTGATAAATTCCTTTATCTTTATTTTCAGATATAGGATGTTTTATGCTAGTTAAAAACCATGTATTGTTCAAGTTAACGGAGTTATAGTTTGTTTCGTTGAGAGAAAAGAATCTATTATAAATAGGAATATAGTTTTGAAGTTGGGTAAATAGGGGGATATCGTCCTTTTCTTTTTGAAACTGTTTGAATAATTCACTATTTTTTCTTTTCTCGTAATGCACTACAAGCTTTTCTTTATCCATTAGCTAAATAAAATATTAATAAACCTTATTTTTAACTTATTTAATGATTAAAAGAAACATTTAAACGTTTAGTAACTTATTACTAAATAAAATAAAAATAAAGTAAAAATTATTTTAATAATGCGTTGAAATTTTCTAATCATTTTTCTAAACAAAGAATAATATGACTCTTGAACTTAAAAAATTTGATATGAAGACAATCAGTTTCAAACCAAATGAATCAAAAGGGCCGGTGGTTGTTCTTATTGGTAGACGTGACACTGGTAAATCATTTCTTGTAAGAGACCTACTTTTTTATCACCAAGATATTCCCATTGGGGTTGTTGTGGCCGGAACCGAAGAGGGTAACGGATTTTATGGTAAAATGGTTCCAAAATTATTTATTCACAATGAATACAATACTGCAATTATTGAAAATATTCTAAAACGCCAAAAATCTGTATTAAAGCAGATAAAAAAGGAGATGGAAACGTTTAAGAGAAGTACAATTGACCCTAGGGCATTTGTTATTTTGGATGATTGTCTATATGATGGAGCTTGGACGCGAGATAAAATGATGCGTTTATTATTTATGAATGGACGTCATTGGAAGATTATGCTTATCATTACGATGCAATATCCTTTAGGTATACCACCAACACTCCGAACAAATATTGATTACGTATTTATTTTGAGGGAACCCTATATTGCAAATCGCAAACGAATTTATGAAAACTACGCAGGTATGTTTCCCACATTTGAATCGTTCTGTCAAGTGATGGATCAATGCACTGAAAATTATGAATGTTTGGTCATTAATAATAATGCAAAGTCAAATAGACTGCATGAACAAGTATTTTGGTACAAAGCAGATTCACATAATGACTTTAAATTAGGTAGTAAGGAATTCTGGGAATTAAGTAAAGATATTCAGTCAGATGAAGAAGAGGAAAAGTACGACCCAAATAATACGAAGAAAAGGGGTCAGGGTCCTAAAATAAGTGTTAAAAAAACAAAATGGTAAATATGCAGTAAAATTCAAGTAGTATTAAATTTATGGTTCTTTTTTTTACGCTTCCTTTGTTTCTTCATATATTCCGCCTTCTTCTCTACCTTCCTCTCTTCCTTCCACTCCTTCCTCTAGTTCCACTCCTTCCTCTAGACCTTTTTCTTTTTCTTCTCGTAGTACCTTTTCAATGGCATCTACTTGTTGGGCTAATAATGCAACAGTTCCAAGTTCTTCGCTACTTTTCATTCCTTTAGGCAACTGTTCCGCATCTATTATACCCTGCAACTTTGTTAAAAAGTCATCAGGATCTATACCTATCTCTCTAAACCTGTCTTTATTTTCATCTACGAACCGAATTTGTTCCATAATATTTTCTATTTCAACTTGTGTTATGGGCTGACCTCCTTTTTTATTACGTCTTGTATTCTTTTTTTTTCCTCTTCTAATCTTGATTGTTTTTCTTTTTGCCATAAATATAAATACACACAGATATTTATATTTATATTATTTCATATTTTCTCTTTGCCGTATTCTCTCTTTCGCCAGATTGCAAACTTCTCTGGTCATTAAGTTAAAAGGTTAGACTTCATCCTTTGGTTTAGTTGCAAAAGGGCCACTAATGAGCTCACTTTGACCATTATCTGTTTTTCCAATAACAATATTCTCCCCTTCAAATAACTCGGCACGAATATCTGCAGCAGAAATAGTATCTTGGTTTTGAAGTGCTTTTTCTTGAGTATTCATGTTACTAATACCTACCAAATTTCCTTCTTCATCAATATTCTGAGTTAGAGTAGCTCCTGTCTTTTCAGCATTCTTAATATTTTCTTCAATAGCCTTTTTCTTACTTTCTTTCACACGTTGGTCAAATGCTGCCTTAGCAAAGGTCTCATTTTTGTTTTTCTCATGCATAAGTTGATTCAATTCATCTTCCATATATTCTACGCGGCCTGTTTTATATGCCTCTGGATCCCAAGGCATCCATAATCCAACTGGACCAACAAATACATCATGATTTGGGTCTAATTCTCTCAACATCTTGCAACGTAATTCAGCTTCTTCCATTGTTGGATACACACCACGGATTTTGATTCCACGAGTTGATGTCTGAAAGTTGTACTTCATATTGAATGCATTTTCCAATTCCTCCTCCTTTTGGTCCATGAAGGTTCTGTAATCATTTTCCATATTTCCTTGCATCAAAAGGCTCTCTTCCTCAGCAACAAACTCCTTGAAATCTTTGGAAACTTCTTCAAAGGATACCTTGTATTTATAACTAATAAAATTTAAGAATTGAACAAACTTTTCCATGCTTTTAGAAAACTCCCAATTCTTTAGGAACTCTTCAAAGAAAAATATTTCTTTTTGTTTCACAATTTTTTCAGGAGAAATAAAAGAAATACATACAAATTTTTGTCCAGCAATTTGTTTATCTTCTTCCAATACGTCAACATATTTAGGATTCACTGCGCCTGAACTAGTCTTCTTTTTTTCAAATCCATCCGTTTTTTTTGAACTGTCCTGTCTTTTTTCTTTTGATTGAGCACCCATTTTATTATTTAGTAGTGTTTATTTTAAGTTTTTTATTGAGCAATATAATATTTTTTTCTATTCTTTTAATATATATGTTTGACCTTGGAGAACTTGTAAAGCGAGTAATTAAATACTTAGTGGAAGGATTGATGGTTGCAATTGCGGCTTATGCCATCCCCAAACGTTCTTTAAATATTGAGGAAATATGTTTGTTGGCATTAACCGCCGCTGCTACATTTAGCATATTGGATACTTATGTCCCTAGCATTGGTGTGACAACGCGTTCCGGAGCTGGATTCGGTATCGGGGCCAACTTGGTAGGATTTCCGGGAGGGTTATAAACAATAATACTACTTAAATAATTCAAATTACTGTTTATAAAATAAATATATAGATTCAATATTATTATCTATATATTTTGTATTGTTTATTGTTTATTGTTTACTCAAAATCTTAGCAACAACAGATTCGTTTTGTTTTGTAAATTCAACACCAGTATTTATTGTTAATGAAAGAATATCTTTTTCTTGTAAATCCGGATATTTTTTAAGAACCTCGGCAAAAACGTCCAACTTGGGGTTGGATAGCATATCTCCTGTAATTTCAAGATAATAAGTCTCTTTGGATGGTATATTGCTTTGGTCTGCACCTTCGCCTCCACCTTGCATACCTTGTGATACTAAGAAGTAAATAAGCATAATAACTCCTGCAGTATTTGCAATATTAACACCTGGCGGAATGTCCAACTCGCCACGCATCATTGCTGCGCGCAAAGCTAATAATAAACGATATAATATATCAGGAGTACTGCGTAATGCATAAATAGTTATCATTGCTATTCCGATGAGTATAACTGTATCTTGTACATCTTGACCTGGTGCAAGTGGTGGTGCTGCCATAATTGGTGGTGCTATAGCTCCAATTCCAACAATTCGTGCATTTAATTGATTTACCAACACATGATTTGGGGCTGGTGTAGTTAGATAATCCGGTATAATAAGATTTCTTAACGTATCTATGTAATTAGCTCTAATATGTGCTCTGCAAGCGGGACATTCAGCTTGGTCCAATGGTCTATCTGATGACGTCACCCATGTAACAATGCACTCGTCGCAAAAACGATGACAAAACGTATCTTCTGTGGGAGTACAGTTCCAAAGACATTTGGTATTGGGTCCTGTAATAATGTTCTCTCCAAAACATATTGTGCAACCCTCTCCTTGATTGTATCCTACAGCTTGTCCTCCTCTAAATAATCTCCGTTTTTGATTATGCATTTTTTTATATTTCATTTGTCTTGGTTTTCTTATTTTTCTGGTTTTGCGATATTTACTATTTCTTTTTGTAGATAACCTTTCTTTTCTTTTTATTGAAGCCTTTCTAAGGCTGGTCTTTCGCATATATAGTATATAAATATATTTAAAATATTTTTAATAATTTCGTTAAAATATATTAAATATTAAATTGTATTAATATTATAAATGTTAAGTATTATAAAAAATATTCCAAATATTAATACATTGCCTCTTGTATATATTTTTGAACATTTAAAATTATCACATAAACCAAATACATTATGGTTAGAATTTGGCGTAGCTAGTGGAAGAAGTATTAACTATATTTCACAATTTACAAATGATAAAGTATACGGCTTTGATAGCTTTGAAGGGTTACCCGAAAAATGGCGTGATGGATTTGACAAAGGATGTTTTACTAGAGATGGAATTTTACCACTAGTCTCGCCTAATGTTGAATTAATAAAGGGTTTATTTAATGAAACTTTAGTAAATTTTATACAAACTCAAAATAAAAAGATATCTTTTATTCATATGGATGCTGACTTATATAGCTCTACAATATATATTTTTGATGTATTAAAAGATTATATTGATAAAGATTGTATTATTGTTTTTGATGAACTAGTAAATTATGAAGGTTTTGATGGAGAAAATGGAGAACTCCGAGCATTTTATGAATTTGTCACAAAAAATACAGTTGATTATGAATGGATTGGGATGTGGGGAAATCCTTATGGAATATGGCAAAATTTCTATGGAATGCCTAATTCTTATCACGAAAGTGCTGCTCTAATTATTCATTCAATAAGCTAAAAATATGAATATAAATAAGGATTATATATATTCTTATTTATATGTATAAATGAGTTTGTGTAAATACAAAAATTTGTTTGGTGAACTCAAAAAAGGACCACATTCTTATAGATTTTTTGGGTTTGCAATATTTGATGTATTAATGACACTTATTGGGGCATTTTTGATTTCTTATTTTTTTAATTTGTCATTTATTTATACTGCTTTATTTTTATTTATATTAGGAATTATATTACATAGATTATTTTGTGTAAGAACAACAGTTGATAAATTATTATTCCCAAATGTTACAGAGTAAATTAGATAGTTGTAATAAATTCCCAATCTAATTCTTCGCATATTTTTTTCCATATAGTATCTTGTTCTATCAGTTTCTCTCGGTCTTTCAGCATGGGGATTTCATTCAAGTATTGTTCTTCCTCTAATAATTCAAATAGTTTATATAAAACATAATAGTAATGTAAAAAATTAACGCGATAGTCTGGACAATGTTTTGCATAGGGATATTGAATCTCCATAAAAAAATTGCACAATGTTTCTTCTAATTCTTGAGATATAATGGGTGGTTTAATCCCCAATTTATTTTTTATAAAGTTGATATGCTCATAATATTTATTATATCCAAGTTTCTTAAGAATTTCCTTCATCTTATAATAACTTAATTTAGAATATTCAACTCTTTCCTTTTTAATCTGTTGTTTTAAATTTTCAATAACTTCAACTGGTATTTGTGTTGTTTCTTTCCCCTGAAATTGAGCTAAAATTTCTTTAAAATGGTTTATTTTTTTATATGCATAAAAACACACTTCTTTAGGCGGTTCCTTGTAAGACGGTTTTTCATTTTCAATTAAATATTGGATATTCTTTGAACATACATTACATATCAAAACACCCTCATCATCTACTGGTATAAGTTCGCCTTTAAAACATGATTGACAAATGTCAGTTGGGTGTAAAAATAGATTCATATCCAAAAATGTTTCATCAATATTGCTTAGATATTTTTGAAAAATGTTATTATTTTTACTCTCCATCGCGCTTGTTTTATCAGTATTTATTTTAAAAAACGACTCAAGAAGTTTATTCTTTGAAACTGTATTATTACCTGTTGAAATATCCTTTTTATTTTCAAAATAATCAAATATAAACTTTGAGTTATCTAAGAAATATTCCTTTTTTTTCTCTCTCAATTGTTTAATTTGTATGTTAATATCTAGTATCTTGTCTTGATAATCCATAATTTGTTCAATTGTTAATTTTTTTTCTTTAGAGTCTATTTCTAATAATTGTTGAATTTCAGTCCTTTCTTTTTTAAGTTTAGGAACTTTGTCAAATTCATCCTTGTTAAATTCATTCATAAACTCTTTGTGTTTTCCATCTAATGTGGTAGACATTTTTTTGTTTATTTTAATTTTTTTTGTTGTTTTTGGTTTAAAAGATAACATATATACTATAAATTACGATAATTTTATTTAATTGATTATAAATATAAATATATTATTTAGTGAATCATATATTAAAATACAAAATACAAAAACTACAAAATGTAGAAACAACAAAATATAGAAGGTACAAGTTAAAATAATGGTTAACTTTTCTATAAATGTTATAAATGGATGAATCAGAGATAAAGATATATATAGAAACAACAGGAGGCGATATTCAAATTGACTCTATCAAATTTAAGAAAATGTTATTATTGTTTAATGCAATCAACGATGGATGGTGTATTAAGAAAAAAAAAGATGCCTATATTTTTACAAAGAATCACGAAGGGAAGAGAGAAATCTTATTGGATTCATACTTGCTTACCTTTATGGAGGACAATTTTGATATAAATAAATTATTATCTTAGTAATTAAAAAGTTATATTTTAATTTAATAAATGAATTAAATTAAAATGAAAATAATTTTTTTCTTTAGCAATATTATAAACTATGGGAGGTGGTCTTATGCAACTCGTCGCTTATGGCGCTCAAGATGTTTACCTTACTGGTAATCCTCAAATTACTTTCTGGAAAGTAACATACCGTCGCTACACAAACTTTGCCATTGAATCCATTGAGCAAACTTTCAACGGACAAGCCGATTTTGGACGCCGTGTTACATGCATTATCAGCCGCAACGGCGATCTTGCTTACCGCACATATCTCCAAGTGACGGTCCCCGAAATCAACCAACTTATGGGCAGCGCTGCCAACGTTACATCTGGAAACAACGCTGTCTATGCTCGTTGGTTAGATTACCCAGGAGAGCAATTGATTGCTCAAGTTGAGGTTGAAATTGGAGGTCAACGCATTGACCGCCAATATGGTGACTGGATGCACATCTGGAACCAATTGACCATGACATCCGAGCAACAACGCGGATACTTCAAGATGATTGGAAACACAACGCAACTCACCTTCATTACGGATCCCTCATTCGCTGATGTTGACGGACCTTGCGACTCTCAAGCTCCCCGCCAAGTTTGCGCCCCCCGCAATGCTCTTCCCGAGACCACATTGTATGTGCCTTTCCAATTCTGGTTTTGCACAAACCCTGGACTTGCCTTGCCATTGATTGCCCTTCAATACCACGAAGTCAAGATTAACCTTGATATCCGCCCTATTGACGAGTGCTTGTGGGCCGTCACCACATTGAGCTGCAACACATCAGGACCTTACGGCAAGGAAGGACCTTACTACAATGAAGCTAAAAACCAATACGCTCAATCTACACCAGTGAACGCCACGATTGCTTACAATCAATCTCTTGTTGCTGCCTCTTTATACGTTGACTATGTTTTCTTGGACACGGATGAGCGCAGACGTTTTGCCCAAAACCCTCACGAGTACTTGATTACCCAACTTCAATTCACTGGTGATGAGTCTGTTGGTTCTTCAAGCAACAAGATTAAGCTCAACTTTAACCACCCCGTTAAGGAGCTTATCTGGGTTGTTCAACCCGATCAAAACGTTGATTATTGCTCTTCTCTTCTTTGCGGAGCAACCCTTTTCAACGTTCTTGGAGCCCAACCCTTCAACTACACGGATGCGATTGATGCTCTTCCCAACGCTATTCACTCATTTGGAGGACCTTCTGAGCTTGCAGGACCCAACGCATTCATTGATGCCCGTGGTCTTTTCCAAGACGCTGGTGCCATGGACGAGTACATCCCTGCAGGATTCACCGGATACTGGCACGGAGGAGTTTACAACAACTCCTACACGGAGCCCCACTTTGGAGGCAAGGTTGATGGAAATGGTATTAACCCCAATGATACAGCCGGTCTAGCTGCTCTTGCTGCATCTAGTTATGCTGGTTTAATACCCAACAATACTTCATACAACCAAGGTTCATCAGTTTCCGATGCCGGAACATTCGTCATGTCTGAGTGCTCTTTGGACATGCACTGCTGGGGCCAAAACCCTGTCGTTGTTGCCAAGCTCCAACTCAATGGACAAGACCGCTTCTCTGAGCGTGAAGGTTCATACTTCTCATGGGTCCAACCCTACCAATGCCACACCAGATGCCCTGATGAGGGTATCAACGTGTACAGCTTTGCATTGAGGCCTGAAGAGCACCAACCATCCGGCACATGCAACTTCTCCCGTATTGATAACGCCACACTCCAACTTGTTCTTTCCAACGCCACCGTTGAGGGAACCAAGACTGCCAAGGTTCGTGTCTATGCCACCAACTACAACGTGCTCCGCATCATGTCAGGAATGGGAGGTCTTGCTTACTCCAATTAAGACCATATTTCGTATTGTATTTATATTCATATTAAAATAGTTTAATAATTAAAAAAATATTAATTATTAAAGCAAAAATAGAATTAATAAAATAAACTTTTAAGTAAAATTATACGTTTTTCTTAAAAAAACTTGTAAATCTAAGTCTTTAATTGGATGAAATAAATAATCTGGTCTAATATCATCATAATTCCAATAAAAATTATTTCTTATAATATCATCTTTATTAAAATCGCGGGTAAATACAATTGATGATAATTCCACTGGATTAACGATTGATAAATTATTATGTAATGATAGTGTAGGATATAGTACTTCATCCATTAATAGTATTTTATATTTACTTGCAAAAATATCAATCATTTTTAAAAAATTCATAGATACTCTTATTGCACAAGTCATTCCTTTTAACCACGGAAATTGTAAAAAATCTTTGAAATGTAAATCTTCAAATGCCCAAGATTGATAAAACTTATTTGTTTTGTCATATTGAATAAATGGTGCTTGTTTATTAATATTAGCAAAATTATTAAGATTATTAATATCATTATCTACAATAAAATAAGAGTTTGACATAAAATCACCCTCAGGATATTTACTGTCAATATCACTTATTGTTTTTGTAGTAGGAATAAATACGTCTTCTTCAATAAACCAAATATGTTTATAGTTTGTATTACTTATTCTATTAAAATAATAAAATGCTTTATCTCTTGAACATACTTTATATCTCATATTATTATTAGAATTAAAATAACCAGCGTTTCCTACTTGGTTATCGTCTAATTTTATTACAGTAATCGCACTATTATCATAATCCGGTAGTATGTAACTATTATCATTAATGGAAACAAAAATATCATAATCACTATTTTTTAATAACTTGGCAAAATCAAATATCCTTTTTAAAGGTCTAAAACAGAAAAAAACAATTGCATTCATAATTATTTATATTGTATATAATAATTTTGATTTTTTAATCCAACATTTATTATTTAGATTAATATTATCAACAAATGTTTCTACACAAATAAAATTATAATCAATCAAATAATTTTCAATAATAGTATAGTCTATATAATTGCCATTAATTGGCAGGTTTTTGCAACAATCTTCTTCATAAATTATACAGTTTAATTGGTTAAGAAAGTCTAAATTCTCATTTAAAAATTCAAGCAAAAATCCTTCACAATCGGCGATTAAACAGTCAAAAGTAATATCATATAATTTTTGAATTTTATCTAATGTAATTGTTTCTATTTTTTCACTTTTAAGGTTAATATCACTTGGTGGTATTTTATATGTTTTTGTTTCCCAGCCACAACCATTATAAACAACAAATAATTCATCATTTGAAATAGTACCATTATATATATTAAAGGAACAATTATTATTAAATTTATTTTTTCTTAGACATGGTATTACATATATATCCGGTTCAACACATACTAATTGTGTTTTTGGTGTCTTTAGTAAATAATTTAAGACGCAACTAACAGTACCATATCTAGAACCTAATTCTAAAACTTTCATGTCTGGATGAACATATTTATTTACTAAATACCTAGTACCATGTTCAACGTTTAAGCTAACCGAATCTAATCTTGCACCAGTTTCATTTAAAAATATGCATTTACTAAAATATTCTTCCATATAATGTAATAATAGTATAAATATATAATTTATTTTTAAATATGTATAATATACAATTTATTTTTGAATATGTATAATAATGATTATTACAATAGTTTGTGGTGGTACGGGAAGTGCAAATATACAAAAAGGTTTACACAATATATCCCCAAATTTATCTGTAAATTTATTAATTAATGGTTATGATGATGGTAAATCAACGGGCGTATTAAGAAAATTATTTCCAACTACACTTGGGATATCAGATTTTAGAAAAAACCAGCTATTAGAATATAGATTATTATATGGAAATAGCTCTATTTATAAGCTATTAAATAATAGATTTACTAGTAATAACCCATATAATTATATAATTAATTTAATAAATAACACAATTTTTGATAATAATGGAGAGCTTAGAGAATTTTTATTAGATAATTTTAACTATTTTTTTGAAACAGAGCAATCAAAAAAAATAGTATACAAAGATTTTAGTTTTATGAATATAATCTATTGTTCTCTATTGAATAAAAATAACAATGATATTGAAATTGCGAGTAGTATAATTAAAACTAAGTTACATCTTAAAAATAATATTTATATTAATTCTAGTGAAAATTTAATACTAAAAGGTGTTACACAAAATGGTAACGTATTATTAGATGAGGCTAGTATTGTAGATTTTAATGATACAACTGATAAAATAATTGATGTTTTTTTTGATAAACCATATCCAAAACTGAATAAAAATACAGAACAACTATTATTAAATTCAGATATTATCTTATTTTCATGTGGTTCATATTTTAGTAGTCTAATACCAACATATAAAACATTACTATTTAAAGAAACTATTCGTAAATCAAAAGCATTCAAATTTTTAGTTTTAAATTGTGAATATGATAAAGATATAATTAACTACTCAGGAGATGAATTACTTAATAAGGTAAATGAATATTTACCATTAGATAATATAAAAATAATTATTTCAAATGATATGAACAAAAATTTGTTTCCAACTAATAAAAAATATAACTATATGAATATTCCATTATTAATTCAAAATAAAGAGCATAACGGATTTCTTATGTGGAAATATATATTTAATGATTATTTTAATGATTATTTTAATGATTATTATATTTTTGATTATGATTATACTTTATATGATAAAGATTTTATAGAGTTATCAAAAGAAAATATCAACTTAATGCAGAATATAAAAAATAAAATAATTATTACTAATAATTGTTTTTCAAATTTATTGCCTATTAATGATATAAGTATATATAGTAACTTTGGTAATATATATAATAATACAGTATATATAGATGAAAATTTTATTTTAACTAACGAAGATATAAAATATTTTGAGCAGATTATTAATAAAATAGATATTGTAAATAAAAAATACTTGATTGAAAATAGAAAAAATATATCAATATCAATAAAATATATAGAAAACCGAAGTGAGTTAATAAATAAAATAAAACCTTATTTATTTAATACCAGTTATGAAATTGTTGAAACAGGAAAAACGACAATTGAGTTTATAAAAAAAGGACTATCTAAAAGAAATATTTTAAATAAAATAAATTTATTAGATAATAATACAACATATATAAGTGATATAAATGATATAGAATATACTTTAAGTGATAAAATTAAACTTTTAGAAGTAAAAAATATTCATACAACAAACCTATTCTTAAAATCAATTATAATGAATAAAAAATATGATTTTTGTATAATTGTTGGTGGTGTAAACAAACGAATGAATATAGATTACCCAAAGTGTTTAATAGTAATTGATTGTGAAATAGTGTTAACAAAAATAATTCATAATATAATACCATATGCAAATAATATATTTATTTGTTGCAATAATTACTATAAAAATAGTTTTTTAGAATTTAATAAATCAGTTGACAGTTATACTAACATAAAATTTTTATATTTTAATTCTATTGATGGTTCACAAAGCTATCCAAAGGGAAATGGTGAAACAGTTTTTCAATTATTAAACAAAATATCTTATTTAACAGATAAATTATTTATTATATGGGGAGATATCATAATTTCTAGTAATAAAATATTTGAAGAAATGTATAACGGTCAATATAATAATGATTTTTTAATTCCCGCAAAGTACGAAGAAAATCCATATGCATATTTAATTATTGATAATAATAATAGTGTTAAAGATATAGAATACAAAAAGAATATAGAAATTAACTATGGTTACCACGACCAATGTATTTTTTTATGTGACAAAAATAAAATTAAAGAAAAATTAGAAATTCTGATAAATCAAGAGTATGAAGAATGTAATTTTTTAGATATAGTGAAACTAATAGATAATATATCTTATTTTGAGACAAATTATCCGGTAAAAAGTTTTAATACATTAAGTGAAATGTAGCTTATTATGAATTAGAACAAACTTATCTATATTTTCTATTTTGTAAATACATGTTCCATTTTAATAACCCTAGTACTTTTAAGAATATCCTTATTTATCTTATCAAGGTTATTAGTTGCAGCGATTACTGATTGACCAAAATAGATTGCATTTCTGAGTTGTTGAACATATTTTTTCTGATACTCATCAATTCCTGGAATATAAATCATTTGTACAACAGGCTGCAAAAAAGCAGAACCATATGTATCACTCAAGATAAAATTTTGGGAACCAAGATATTCACTTATTTCATTAATCAAGGTGGATTTACCAGTTCCACCCGGACCAGCTAATAGTAGCATAACTTGATTGACTGCTTCTTTATTTTTCGCATTTTCAACGAACTGTATCAAAAAATTAAAATCGTCTTCACAAGTCAAATATTGCTTCCAATGATCAAGAGTATGCACCATTATGTAGTATATACGTAAGTTATCTTTAACTAATTTATTTTTATTATATAGTAAACAATAAAATAGAAATAGTAATTAAAACAGACTTAAAGTTATGAGTAAATAATACCATATATGTATAGAATCTTTGCGTTTCTTTCTTTTCTCGCATCCGTGTCTTCTTTGGCTTTTAACAAGAAAACCCCTCCAACAACATCTGTAATTATTCGTGGACCCACTGCTCCATTACAGAATATTGCATTTTTTGACCAAACTGTCTTTGCCAAGGGTATTCAGCCTGCATTTTTGCGTGAAGCCGAGTTGAAGCACGGTCGTATTGCTATGATTGCTTCTATTGTGCTTCCGACCATAGAACAATATACGGATGGACTCGCTATCAATCAGTTTCAAGAACTTCCAGATGCTACTCAACTTGGAATTGTCGGGTTAATGACAATGGGTGAGTTCAGTTCTATGATTCGTGGTTGGGAAAATCCAAAGGATAAGTTGTTTCGTCTCAAAGAGGACTATCAACCAGGAGATTTTGGATTTCCTTTGTGGAACGAGAATGCAACTTCTATGGAATCTCAAATGGACAAGGAGCTCAACAATGGTAGATTGGCAATGATTGCCGTATTAGGTATGATAACACAGGAACTAGTTACTGGTAAACATATTTTAACTCTTATGTAAAACACATAATATGGTTTTTAACGTGGTTTTTTACTTTACTGATAAAATAAAAAACTTATATTTATCTTCTTCCTTTGCTTTTCTTTGATTTTGACTTTCTTGTCTTATTTTTTCTCTTCATAGTTTTTCTCCTTTTAGTTTTTCTCCTTTTAGTTTTTCTTCTTTTACCACCATCTACCTCCTCCATTGATGTTAGTATTTGTTCGTCAGATTCTTCGGGTCCGACGCCATGGCCCGAGTAACCATCGTAATCTTCATCAACACCATGGCCTGCTTCCTCATCCATATCCTGATACTTGTCAAGAAGTGTTTCATATTGTTCTTGTGCTTCTGGACCAAAAGTAAGTCCAATAACTTCAGGGCCGGTAAGCATTAAATAGCCTTTAGGTGCATCTGATAGAAACTCGCGAAGTTTTCTTTTAATATCAAATACAGAACAGGCTTCGTTATTATCAAATAATGCATGAGGGACTCGTCCCTTGGGGTGTGTTGTATCGCAATACATTGTCATAGATAAAAGAAGTCTTTTAATATATTCCTTATTTATATTCGTTAATCTTGAGCGAAATTCTTCAAAAACTTCAGTAGCAGTATTATTCATCCAATCTTTTCTTAGACCTTTTGTACAAATAGAGCCCTTTCTTCTGCTTTAGCTTTACGAGTCTTCTCTCGCTCTAAAGACTGAACTGACCTAACTGCACTTGTTGTGGCAGGTGGTCCTAAATACGGGAATGAAAATCCAGACATCTCTTACATTTATAAGATATTTATTTTTGTTTGATTCTTCTCTTTAATGTTATTTTTCTTTTCTTTCTTCTATAACTAGTTTTTCTTCCATTAGTTTTTCTTCCATTGTTTCTTCTTTTACCGCCATCTGGAGAGGATAGACTTCGTTCCAATTCAATCGTTGGTCCTCCAGGTGTAACCGGAGGTGATTCTTCCATTTGGTCTTTAAAATTCTCCAACGCATATTCAAAGTCATATTCGCCAACAATAAGCCGAATAGTGTCTTTGGGACTTAATTCTTCATAGTTTTCCGGACGATTTGATAAAAATACTATAATTTTGTGTCCATTATCAAGTAATGAACATGGCTCTTCAATTTTAAATATTGAATATGGCATACTTCCTTCTGGATGACTCAAGTCACAATATTTTATCATATATTTAAAAAGTTTTTCAATATAAACAGGCGATACATCCGGATGTATTGTGTGAATTGTTGTAATTATATCGTTTTGAACTGCCTTCATAGCTCTTTTATATTTATCCTCACCAACAACAAGTTGTATTAATTGATCTAATGGTAATTCATCATATTTTTCAGGACGATTATATAAAAAAGCGTTAATTTTATTCTTAATATCAACAACCGAACAAGACTGTGATGATTTATATTCTGTTTGTGGTGACACTAAATTACAAAATTGTACCATGTGTTTAAAGATAACTGTTATATGACTTAATGGTACATCTGGATGCAATGAATGAATTGATTCTATTGCATTTTTAGTTAGTCTTTTTCTTTTCGCTTTCTTATCCTCTGCTGACATAATTATATATATTATATCTTATAATTTAATCAGTCTTTTTATTTTTTAAAATATTTCATTGTTTAAAGTTTTGTCTTTCTTTTATTTTTTCTCATTTTTCTCATTTTTTTTGTTTTTCTCGTTTTTCTCATTTTTCTTCTCACAGTTCTTCTTCGTTTCGGTCTTCTTTTGCCGCCATCTGGTGCAGATAAACTTCGTTCTAATCCGGCTGACATATCTATTGACGACGGTGACACTGGCGTACCTGGAGGAGATTCCGCTTCACGATTCTTCATTATTTCAATTGCTGTTTCTATTTTTTTTTCACCTACTATAAGTTTTAAAATATCTATTGCGGCTAATGCATGGAATCTTTTGCGATTTTCCAAATCTGATAGAAAATGAATAACCTTGTTCCTAATATCAAATACTGAACATGCTTGCATTGACCTATGAACAGAATAAGGTACCTTTTGATCCGGATGGATAATATTACAATATTTTATCATAATATCAAAGACTCGTCCAATATCTTCTAAATTTACATCGGGATATTCTTCATAAATTGCAAGTATTGCATTAGTTGTCAAGGTTTCTCTATTTCTTTCTTCTTCAGACATCTTATTTATAATAATTATATATTATATTTTTATTGAATATAGTATATAAATTTTTGTTCTAACAATCAGTATTCCACGGTTTTCAAATAAATAAAAAATTGATTCATAATTTTAGCATATAACTATAAATAAGAAACTTATCATACAATATGCAGAACGCACAAACTTCTAATATCGCATCTATTTATTTTAAAGTTGCGAGGACCGAGTTGTCTACTGAGTATGATATAGATATACGTTGGTCTATAGAAGAGATGATAACAAATGTAAAACCATGGATTTTGCGCGACTTTCAACTAGACAACGTAGAACTAGTGGATACAAATAATGATGCAGTTATGTTTGCAGAGGATGGTTCGGCTCTAATTCCTTCAACCGAAACCTTGTATGAAAAATACGGAGAAACTGTTTATATGAAAGCATTTTATATTCGCCCAATCATTGAATCTGATGATAACCTGCGCAGAAATGCAATTAATACTAATACTATACAAGAACCTATGAATATGGCTACAAGCGCATCCTCAACATCATCCTCATCATCAATACGCAGGTGCGTTATTTGCATGGCGTGTGAACCCAATATGCTTTTGGGACCATGTAACCATCTTTGCATTTGTCAAAACTGCGGTACATCACCTACCATTCACACATGTCCGATTTGCAGGGTTGCAATTCAAAATAGAACAGTGGTATATATGTAAATATAAATATAAATTATTTGTTCGCAGTTAAATAACCTCCCCCGAAAATAATCTATTCATATTTCTCACTTCAGGCTTATCCTCTTCTCTATAAAATAATTTTTTTATTTGTTCATCATCGCGTAATCGGATAGAATATGTTTGTTGAATATGATTTCTACCGATACGTCCTAATGCTTGTATCATCTTTTCTTGTGTTAACAATAAATCCTTACTTAGATAACCATGACAAAACTGATAGTTTGTTCCATAAATGTAATCACTTGATGCAATAATCATATACAACTTTTGGGTATCCGCCAATTTTTTCATAATCTCAGTATAAGCAATATTGGGATGATTTGTGAAAACTCCTACTCCCATAAGCAGAAGCACCTTCCAACTATTTTCAACATTTTTAAGCATCATAATTTCTATAATAATAGTTTCATCAATATTGCTTGTAAAAGATGAAGTTGTTTCTTGTGTTTGGGCCCATTTTTTTTGATGCAATAGTTTATTTGGAACAAACGTTTCATTCAACTCAGTAGTTTTAATAGAAGAACGCAATACTTCTAATTGTTGATGAATACGACCAACACTTTTATTCTGGTCATAGTCATTCTCTTCATTAGTTGATGAACTCTTTTGTTTACTATCAGATTTTTTTGAATAACTTTTTCCACCATAATTTCCACCTCCGTCTGCTTCAATGACCTTAGATGCATTTCTTTCTTCCAACGTTTCTAGTTCCATTTCTAATTGTTCAATTCGTTCATTTAGGTTATTGTTGAATTCAATCTTTTCAACAATAGATTCCATTGCTTTGACTGGAATATTTGCTTGCTGAATACAAAACTTGGCAATCTTTTCAACATCTTCCGCCAAGAAGATTGTGGGGCCATCCGTTAGTGTATATGCATCTTTTGTAGTAATAAAGATTGCACATTGTTCTTGCTGTGAAACTGGGGCAACTGGTTGTTCACTGACTGTTTTTATTAGAGGCTTTCCTTCATTTCTTGCACTAGCAACCATACTACCAGGGCCAACACTGGCAATTTTTCTCAAGCTATTGCCCTTTTCATCAATACTAGCATTTGGCAAAATACGTTTTTGTCGCATCACCATAAATGTATTATAAATAGTTTGCCAATTTTCTGGTTGAATCTTTTCAAGCAACCTGAGATAATGTAGTTTTATATTTTGCATTGTAATGTCATCCAATGATGCAAAGTTTCTCTCTATCTTTGAGTTGGCTGATGTATAATAATTGTTATCTTCTATGAACAAAATAAATTTTATTACTTCATCCAAATCAAAATATCTTAATAATGTAAGATTTTCTCTACAATGTCTCGCAATTTCCAAGATGGTATCATAATTTTCACTCAAGATATGAGGTAATACAATATAGCCATGTTTATTTATAATTGGAATAGATTTCTTGCAATCATGACTTACAATATTATGTACCTGTGCACCTGCAAATTTTTCTCTGAAATAACTAATGGAATCAGTCAATTCATGCAATTTTGGCAATGTTGCTGAGGACAGAACAATATTTGGAATCAAGTTCTCACGCCAATTTTTATTAATGAACGGATGCAAATCATGTGATTCTTGGTCCATTGTAATCGTTGGCTCATCCCAAAAAGTCACAATATTTTCAGCTGGATTAAATGCCAACATGTAAAACATTGCACACAAATAAGACCGCACATCGCAAATCATAATCTCAACCTTGTCACCCACGCTGTTATCAACCTTTCCTATACCTCCAGACTTTTTGTGTTTCTTGTATTCCTTTGCTGAAAAGTAGTGAAGCCGAATATCATCTGCACTTGCACATCCAAATGCAAATGCTATTTTTTTACCAATGGAAATAGCGGATTTGGCCAAAGCCAACCCAACATGTCTTGCAGCGCATACAAAGATAACACGATATTGTTCAGACAATCCAATAGGTGTCAATGTTTTACCAGTACCTGTTGGAGCTATCAACAACACCAGCTTTGGAGTAGATGTAGGAAGCAATCTTGCTGGGTCTTCTTGAAAACTTTCCAGACGTTGTCCAAAAAGAGGATTCTTCATAATTGTAAACATTTCCTTCTGATGCTCATACAGCATCATGTCAGAATACTTTAATAACATTTCATTTTTTTCAATATAAGTAACCGACTTGGAAATCATTGATTTCAAGTCTATTTCGTCTTCAAACGCAGCTAGTACACGTGTAATGAGATAAACAATATGTTTATTTAGATTATACACAGAATTTTTGTGCAACTTGTGCAAGGTGAAATAGTGTTTCAACCATTCATTGGTACCTTTTTTTCGGTAAATCAAAATTTTTTCAATAGTATCAATCAAAACCAACTCGTAAACAAGCGGAATTTTTGATATATCATTTCTTTCAAGACGGATGATATCTGCCTTTTTAATTTTGGGGCGACTGTTCACATCCATATCTAAGAGAGACTCCACATTGACAGCTGTTTTCATTGCTTTTATTTTTGCATCAAAATATTTCATATAGAGATAATCCTCCATCTCTGCATTATTCTCAACCTTCAAGTATGACAATAATGAAATCGCTTTATTTGTTTTTATATTCACATTTTGAACACCCAAAATAATGAGCTGAAGTACTTCTATTTCTTCTTTTTGCAAAGGAATCTCAATAGATTCCCATTCAGATTTGATGAGTTTTCGTTGCGTAAGATCCATTGTCTTAACTATCTTTGGGCTTATCCTTTATTATCTAGAGTTATCTTTATTTCAATTTTATTTTACTTTATTTTATAAATAATTGAAACTATTTATTGTATAAAATAATAAAGATAACTATATAAATTAAGAGATGTCTAACATGGAAACTACTCGTACATTCATCTCCGTTGAAGGTAACATTGGTTCAGGCAAATCAACATTACTTGCAAATTTAGAAGCTACACTAAAAGGCTCAACGAGCATCGTGTTTCTACAAGAACCTGTAGATGAATGGGCTACTATTACAGACTCACATGGAAAAACAATGCTTGAAAAGTTTTATGAGAATCAAGAAGCCTATTCTTTCTCCTTTCAAATGATGGCATATATATCAAGATTGGCTGCGTTAAAAAGAGCTGTTCATGAATATCCAGAAGCGACTGTATTTATTACTGAACGTAGCTTAGATACAGACAAGTATGTATTTGCTCAAATGCTATTTGACGATAATAAGATGGAAGATGTGCATTTTCAAATTTATAGAAAATGGTTTGATGCATTTACATGCGACTTTCCTATTTCAAAGCGAATATATGTAAAAACAAATCCAGAAATATGCTATGAACGAATAGCAAAACGGTCAAGGAATGGGGAATCAACCATCTCCCTTGACTATTTACAAAGTTGTCATAATTATCATGAAAAGATGATGAGTCAATCTCATGCTACCATGCTAGAATTAAATGGAAATATTGATATTTTTGAAAAGATAGACATTTTAGAAGAGTGGATTCAAACTATTATATCCTTTGCCACCCCCTCCAATGAATCCATATAAATTCTATTTTATAAAACTATAATTAATACATTTATGATATAAATATTTTATTATAAATACAATTATTACTAATGGAAACAGACAATAAATTTATTGTAGTTACTTGTCCACATTGCAGTGAACTAATCGTAATAGAACAAATCAATTGCAATATATTTCGGCATGGTGTAATGAAGGATACTGGAAAACAAATGGACCCACATGCACCGAAGGAAGTTTGCTACCAACTGAAAGAAACCGACGCAATTTATGGTTGCGGTAAACCTTTTTCTCTTGTTAAAAAAGATGATGAATTTACTGCAAATATTTGTGAATATATATAGACAGTAAATATTATGTAATAAATAAGATAAATAATATTATAACAACATAAATAATAGTATCTAGATAATATAAATAGAAGAATTATGTTTTCTCCAGCAATGATGTTACCATTCGCACAAAGAGCAATAAGAAAAACGGCTGAATCAGCATCAAAATATAAAATAGATGGCAAATACATTTTATATTTTGATGGATGTAGTAAAGGAAATCCTGGTCCAGGTGGTGCGGGTGCGGTTTTATATGAAAATGATGTTGAAATATGGGCTGACAGTATTTTTGTAGGAAAAAAAGTAACAAATAATATTGCTGAATACTCGGGGCTCATTTTAGGATTAGAATTTGTTGCAAAACAGAAAATTTTAAATATTGAACATCTACTAGTGCGAGGAGATAGTCAATTAGTGATAAAACAAATGCGTGGAGAATATAAGGTAAGTTCTCCTCATTTATTAGAATTACATACAGTAGCTCTTCAATTAGGAGATAAAATCCAAAATGTTCATTATGAGCACGTAAAGAGAGAACTAAATAAAAGAGCAGACACTTTAAGTAATGATGGGTTACTCAAGGATATAGTGTAATTGAATTGGCTGAATGACCCGTCGGTTCATTCTAAACAATAATGTATAACTAAAACTGGAATCGTAAACAAGTATATAAACATTATTACAATATCTGCCAATTTCCATATCATAGACCGCTGCAATTTCACGGCAACTATCCATCTTTGGTGGTAAATAAAAATCGTAATTATTTTCACGTAAGAATTCTATTACCTTATTATTATAATCATACGTTAAAATAACTGTTTTTTCATTTTTTTGGATGCTCGTTTTTATCTTTTCAATATACATATTTTCAACAATAGTTTTGAATTGTCCAGGTGGTAGTTTATTTTCCTTTGCCCAATGTTCTACTGCATCATCTTCTAATCTCATATGAATACAATTAATTTTATTTTGTTCATAATAATTTAAATTAATAATTGTATCCATATATTGTTTTGCTTTTTGTGTAAAGTCTTTATTAAATGTAATATTATGTAAGAATGATTGGCTGAATATAGTTAAATCATTATGTATTCGTGACGGATAAAATACGGGATTTTGACAATCATATATAATATCATTTTTCAAATAACCATTTAGAGTGTCATATACAACATAGAATTTAATATTATTAAAAGAATAACCTATTGTTAATTTAATATTATTTTTATTTATCTCAAAACCGTATTTTTTCTTACATATTTCATGTGGATTCCCGTACATATCATTTAAATTCACTGTTTTTTCTATTTTAAATATATTATTTTGTAAACATTGTCTAACATTATCTTTTACATTAACACATATATCTTTTGTGCCATAGGTAGCACTTTCAATATTAAATGTAAAGTTATAATAATCTACCAAACATATATTATACTGTTTTAAATATCGGTTTGTTTCATTTAAATCAATAATGTCGCCAATATTACAATAAGTTTCTGTATTAATATGTTTCATAAATCTGCCAATAAATAAAAGGTTAACTATACTTTTTTGCATGATTGAACACGTATATAATATAGAATAAAGCTGATTACAAAATCCACTATCTTTTTTGGGACAAATATCTAGAAAAGAAACATTCATGCTATGTAATTATAAAACTTGTTTAAATTTATGTTAATGCAATAATTTATAACATTATTATCAAAGTTATAAATTGATATTAATTTTCAATAAATGAAGTATGCAACCTTGACGGTGGTTTATATTTAATGAAATCCAACTGTTTCGTAGTTGTTGGAAATTCAGAAAATCCGTAAATATCTTGCATCATTAACCACTCAAATAAACCTCCGGTATAAATATAAACATTAGAAAACCCTAATTTTATAAACTGTTCATATTTCTTGTTAATTTTTTCATCATTAGAGTTGCTCCCATAAATAATAATATGAATACGTTTGTTATTTTGCATATAATGATTAATAATTGTTTCTTCTTTACTTGCAATAATTGTATTCAGAATTAGACAATCTTGTTCTGATTCTGAAAGAGTGTTAATGAGTAAATAAACTTCTGGTTTCTTATAAGCAGTTATCATATCTTCAAAATTTATTCTTTGTATGGAGTTAGATAATCCCATAAATAATATTGTTATTGTTATTTATGATTATTTATTGTCTTTATTTGTTTTAGTATATGATAGATATTTTATCATGATATAATATAAATGTTAAAGAAATCTAAAATATATTACTTGCTACTTTTTCTTCTTATTGCTCTCTACCTATTTTATAGATACCTTTCTTCCAAAGAAGGCATTACATCAAATGTAGCAGGGCAAACGCCAAAGCTAGATGAAACGCAATGTACACAATTCACCAATTGTTCAGATTGTACAACAAAAAGAACTACTTCAGGCAATCCTTGTTATTGGAATCCAAACCCACCCAAAAATGAACAATCTTGTGGTTCTTTTGCAGGCAATGGATGGTTGCCAACTTGTGGAAAATAAGTATCTACTGTTTATTTAGTTATTTAGTTAGTTGTTTAGTTGTTTAATTAGTTAAAATTCACTACAATTTCCACCTTTTCCTTCTTGATACTTTTGGTGGCAGAGATAGACAGCTCTTCTCTCTTCTTTCGTGTTTTACTGTTTGCAGATTCAACAATTACTTCCTTCCTTTTGCTAGTGCTATTGCGATTGTTCATATCCTTTTCAATTGTCTCATAATTCTCTTCAATATACTGAATCACCTTATTTTCTAATGTCCACTTAAAAAAATTCAGCTGACCTATTGTGGTCTCAATATGGGTTGATTCTTTATAAGGAATACTGATTCTATCCCATCTACAAAATGGGTCAAAACGCTTTTTACTATAGGCCTTTAACTTTAGCTTATAGTCAACATATACTTTGAACCTTCTATTATACCCATTCGGCTCATTTATCGTATACAATGTATAGTATTTCTTTGCATAATTTGTAGCAAACCAGTCAACAATCCTGAGAGAAATCTTAGATTCGCCTGTAATGATTTTTAGCATAGTATTCAAATAATCTTCATTTTTATAAAATTCCATTAAATTGTTTAATAATAAATCATTTTGCGTTGTATAACTACTAGTTGACATTGAATTAATTATTCATCCTCTTTTTAAATACTTATAGTGGAAATTTTAATTCTATTTAATGGATAATATTTTATAAAAAAATATTATCCTAATATAGAATGCAGTTTTTATCTAGGCTTTGCACGCCCGCCATGGTGTATGTAGTACTTGCTGCCATTAGTATTCTTATGGCTGTCTTCAAGAAGTTTCAACTCATGACGCTTATCGTCAAGATTGTCTTTGTTGGAGCATGGACATGGTTCTTGAACTTTTTATGTATGAAGGGATACAAGGCTATTTCTTGGTTCCTTGTATTGTTACCCTTTTTGATGATGCTCGGAGTGTTTGTCATGGCCACTGAAGTTGTGAAACAGGCATCTAGCCAAATGATGCCCCCCACTCAACAAAAGGAAGGGATGGCTGCACTTAGTAAAAACTCCAAGTTTATACCCATGTAATAAAATAATACCTCTTCATTGGTGTTAAGTTTCTTTTTCTAAAGAAGTACTCATTGGTTTTAGGAATTGTTCTTGAACCATAACATCTTCTAAATAATTGCGGCTAACAAAAGGACTCATTCCTATTTGACCAACCATTTCTCGTTCCGCCATTTTATTATAAGTATCTTCCCGTCGGTTGGTTGGTTTATCTTGATTTACAAATACTTGTTGTTCTTCTAAACTCCATACATCATTCTCGGATAATAATGCTTGTTGAAACGCTAGCTGTGGCATTTGTCCGGAATCATCGTCGTACTGAATCTGTGATGAAAACTGTGATTCTTGTTTATACACTCTTCTAGCACTTTTTTCATAAGGTTGGCCGGTTGACCATCTCCACTCTACAATTTCTCTTTTATCTATTATTCCTCTTTTATCTATTATTCCTCTTTTATCTATCATTTCTTTTTTGTTCATAATAATAATTATAATAAGTATCATTATAATTATTCGTCCATTTTAACAATACTAAGTTGTTGTGTAAATAAAAATGCGTCTTGATTCTGACGTCTTCTCTTTAAATTGCAATCTAAACATGAAATAACAACGTTATTTGTATTATGTCCTATATTATTATCAATTCTGTCTAGTGTCCATTGGGTCATTTCTCTCGCAATTGTGTACAATAATACAGTGCCTTGCGAACAGTAATGACATTTCATACTACTATCATACAGCAGAAGAAGCACCTCATCTGGTTTAATAAAGATGTCCTTATTAAATCTCTTTTTAAGAATATCTTGTTGTTTATAGCTTGCTACTTTTTTTTCAATTTCATTCAATACATGAAGATAAGGTTTTGTAAAGGATAACTCTGTTTTATTATATAGTTCTTTAACCAACTCAGGTTGAATAGATACTTCATAGAAATTGTCGGGGATTGGAGATATTTTGACTTGTTTTTTCATTTTTGGTTCATTTGATAATCTCGTTAGTTTATTTACTTGATACCGATTGCCAGTCCCATGAATTATTATTTTTTTTTCTTCCATAGTATAATTAGTTATCTATATATACATACGTTTAATTAAAAATTGAAACTAATGTATATCAGTTTCTCACAATTAAAATAAACAAGAAGAGTGATGAACTTATATTATAATTTTGGTTATGATTTTGATTTTGATTTTGAACACAAAAAACCATCACCAAAACATCCAAGAGAGTATCCCAGGCGCCTAAAATGTACAGGAACAGACTTGGAAGAATTCTACAATAAACTGGCACTAAGAACCATTGGACACATTGCGTGGGAACAAATGAGACTTGGTGGTTATGGACAATATGGAAGGTTGAACTGGTCCATGATTCCAGATGAACATTTTCGTTCTGCAGAACTCCTTGCAAAACAACTTGAAGTATATGACCCTAATGAGACAACAGAAGAGAAAGAAGAAGATAAAGAAGAGGCCAACAATGATATGACCGTTCTCCTTCCGGCAGAACCGTTACAGCCTGTTAAAAAACAAAAGAAAAAGCGAGACAGAAGAATAAAAGTGAAAAGTGAAAAGGATAAATAATATCTATCTATTCAAAAGTGAATTAAACTTAAAGTTACATACTATAGTATATGGCAACTACTACAAACAATGAAGAATGTATAGAACTCAAAAATATTAAATACAAAACCATGTTGCTTAATGGAAATCCCATACAAGAAACAAAATCATCAAGCGATTTAAGTAACTTGGATAAATTTTTAGAAGACAACAAACAAACCAATAAAATAGAGCCATGGAATAAATTGGACAAAACAATAAAAACACAAAAATTAAAACTGTTTGCCGAAAGCTATGCAAGTCAACATAACCTACAAGAAGATGAAAAAACTAATTTGCAAGTATTTTTAAGGGACTGTTTGGAACGAAAACGTTTGCAAAGGGTAAAGGATGTTGAATATGATAAAACTACTGGTGAAATCAAGCAAATTCCTGCCTTAATTTTTAATAAAATAAATAATCATTTTACATTAAAGAATATAGATAAGCGTGTGAATACATTGAAAGGATTGCCTGCAAAGAAATCAACAAAAGGCACCATTAAAAATAGCACAAATCATACTGACCCAGATTCTGATAATGAAGAAGGATAAGAATATAAACACTTTTTAACAATGAATAATAAATAACTCATCAATAATGTTATTGGAAGAATTAGAGAATCTAGAGAATATAATAGACGATATTTTTCCAGAAGAAGAAGCATCTATTTTAACAGAAGAAGAAGAGATAGATATTGTAAATACATGCATTCAATTAATGAGCGATTATATAGATGAGCATCCTAGTGCTATTTCGGAACCTGATTTTCATGAATCTATCATTGAAAATTCTAAAGAATTAATGTTTATGCATTTTGATAACTTTTTTAATACAAATAGTGAAATAGAGGAAGAAGTAGACGAACTCATTGATATTGCAGCCGAACTATTTTATATACACATTATACCCAAACGGTCTTTTTTAGGTACATTTGAGAGAAAATATAGTCATCAAGAAAGAGAAAGAATACAGAACAGATTAATAGAACTTGCAGATGTCCCCCAAGCTACGCAGCGTACCAAAGAATGGTACGAAACCAGACACAAGTTAATAACAGCGAGCAATGCGTACAAGGTATTTGAAAATGACAGTGCAAGAAATCAGCTCATTTATGAAAAATGTCAACCGCTACAAATAGAAGAAGCTTCTGGTAAATACGAGCAAGTAAATACCACGACTCCGATGCATTGGGGGCAAAAATACGAGCCAGTTTCTATCATGTATTATGAATCCACCTTTTCAACCAAAGTTGCAGAGTATGGTTGTATTCAACATGGTAAATATCCATTTTTGGGAGCATCTCCTGATGGAATTGTAAGTGACCCTCTTCTACCAAGGTTTGGTAGAATGCTAGAAATAAAAAATATTGTGAACCGTGATATTGACGGAATCCCAAAAAAGGAATATTGGATTCAGATGCAATTACAAATGGAAACGTGTGATTTAAATGATTGTGATTTTTTAGAAACACGATTTTTAGAATATACAGGGCATACAGATTTCTCTCAAGATGGTGAGTTCCTCTTATCCAAGACCAATGAGTTAAAAGGTATCATTATGTACTTCTCATCCCCAGAGGGAAAGCCTGTTTATATCTATAAACCACTGCACATGACTGAAGATTATTATGATTCTGTATGGGAGCCTCAACAGCGTTCTGAACAAATAAATAAAGGAAATAGTTGGATTAAAAATATTTACTGGCGACTTAATGAAGTCAGCTGTGTTCTTGTGGTAAGAAATAGAAAGTGGTTTCAAGATAATGTTCCCATTTTGTCGGAAACGTGGGATATTATATTAAAAGAGCGAGCTTCGGGATGTGAACATCGGGCACCCAATAAGCGTTCAAAAAAGAGTGCAATTGTAGAGGAAACTCAGTGTTTGTTAAAATTGGATAAAACATCTGGAAAGGTTACCCTTGGTTCAAGTAAAAATAGTAAAATTGTTACAATGCAACCAATAATAGAGTCATTTATAAGAATTCGGACAGAATCTATAGACGAAACAAAGAAAAAGAATCTGGATAATGTGTAATATAATGTATATATTACTTTAAAAAATTGAATTAAATTATACTATATAATGTATAGTATAATATCATGAAAACCAAGCAATTACCAATTAAAAAAAATATGAAAACAATGACGCCACCAATGATTCCAACAATAAAACCAATTATAAAATGGGTCGGGGGAAAAACACAGATTATGGACAAACTAATAATGCAATTCCCGAATGAAATCAATAATTATCATGAACCCTTTTTGGGTGGAGGAAGTGTTTTGCTAACTTTATTAATGCATGCAAAGAATAATCTTATTAAAATAAATGGTAATATTTATGCATATGATAGCAATGAGCCACTTATTTATATGTACAAAAATATTCAGAATAGACATGAAGATGTATATAATAACATTCAAACCATCATAAAGGATTTTAATGAGTCTGGTAATGGAGAAGTAAACAGAAAACCAAAGAATATTACAGAAGCAAAAGTTTGTAAAGAAAATTATTATTATTGGATGAGAAGTGAATATAATAAACTCACGCCAGAAGAAAAGAAAACAGCACTTGGTTCAGCTATTTTCATATTCTTGAACAAGACATGTTTCAGGGGCGTATTCCGGGTTGGACCCAAGGGGTTTAATGTTCCATATGGTCATTACAATAACCCTGAAATTATAAATAAAGAACATTTGGATGAAATACATGAGCTTATCCAATCAGTTATATTTAATTGTTGCAATTTTACAGATTCATGTAAAGGTGAAAATATAGTTTTCAATGATTTTGTTTATCTTGACCCACCGTATGCACCTGAGACAACCACATCATTTGTCGGTTATACAGAAAATGGATTTCCTATTGAATCTCATACTACATTATTTACGCTAATTCATGAGTTGACGGAAACAAATAAAAAAGTAATGTTAAGTAATGCAGATGTAACCCTAGTTCGCGATAACTTTTTGGCTGAAAAGTATCATATAACTTCCATTCTTTGTAAAAGGTCCATCAATTCAAAAAACCCAGACGCAAAAGCAAAAGAGTTGATTATTAAGAATTATACTTGATGTTGTACATCCAATTCAGAATCAAACATGAGAGGAATATATTTTCTAACAAAATCTGTGCGCAAGTAAAATGCTCTTGAAGTACTATTTTTTGCTCCCTTTGTCCGGGTTTGTAGAAATTTTCCAATTCTAGACTGCAGAACTCCATCATTCAAAAACCGCTCTCTGATTTGGTTGTAATCTGATTCAAGGATACTATATAATTCGGCGTACTTATCATCAAGGTCTTTGTCTGTTAATTTAATGATGGTTGGTTTCATAAAACGAATAGTATCACCTTCTCGGTAATATGGAACAACCATCATATTACACATTTTCATATAGCACTTGGAGCTTTGAAAGTCATCACTCGTCAACGATGAGAAATTTTCCTTGCTGTTTTCATCTTTAGAGAGCATTGTTATAGCAATGGTTTCTTTCGGAACAAATTTGCCGTTTTTGTCCAGTTTTACGGGAACACATTTCACTTCCCCGTCAGCGCAATCAAGAGGTTTTGACGTATGTGGAATTTCCAGCAACTCCTCCAGAAAATAGCCAACCTTTCCCTTATTTTTCTCAATAGGGACTGTATATTTCTCGCCAATATGATTGAGAAGCTTCTCATGAACGTATTCAATGGTTTGTTGCATTGTTTGCCTTCTTCACGATTACTTTTGCTGCTAGTATTATAGAGTCATACTCTTAAAGGTTTTCAATTTTTTTATGAGGATGGAAAGAAGAAATATATATATTAATTTTGAACTTAAAGAAACCGCCGGAAGGAAATTTCGAATCTGCAAAAGTACCCTCCGGATCAAAAATGGACAAAAATAAATGTCCATTTTTCAATAGGGCCGATATTTTACGGAAAAAACATGAAAATTTGTCCCTTATGGTGTCCATGGGTTGAGTCACAGAAAAAATAATTCTAATTTTGTGAGCATAATTTTCAACAATTTTTGCAAAAAGAATTTAGGAACTTTTTTCGTTAGGATATATATCCTAATGAATCCTAATAAAAAAAGTTCCAAAAATGAAAATAATTATTTTTGTAAAAATTGTGACTTTGTTACGTCACGGAAAAGTCAAATGACAAGACATGAGTCTACAGCTAAACATTTTTTTCTGTCAAATCCTAACAAAATCCTAACAAAAAAAGTTCCGCTTGATTTTCCATGTAAATGTGGAAAGGTATACAAACATTTATCATCCCTTTGTGCTCACAAAAAAAAATGTCCAGTTTCAGAAATATGTGAAGAAGTATGTGATAGCTCGGCAAATGCTCTGAATACACTTACCTCTTTATTCAAAGAACAACTCATAGAAAACCATAAGCTATCAACTATTGTTTTGGACGTTGTGAAGGAAAACAAGGAGCTCTCTGATTTAATGAAGGAACAAAATAAACATATCATTGAATTAGCTGGGAAAGTAGGTGGAAATACAATCAACAATACTACTAATCATTTTAATTTAAATTTTTTCTTGAATGAACAATGTAAGGATGCATTGAATATTACTGATTTTGTGAACACCATTAAATTGCAGCTAAGTGATTTGGATATGATGGGAAAAATTGGATATACTGAAGGGATAAGCAAAATATTTATTAGAGGATTAAAAGAACTAGATGTCTTCAAACGCCCCATTCATTGCAGCGATTTAAAGAGAGAAACACTTTATATTAAGGATAAGGATGCATGGGAAAAGGAGAACAGTGAAAACATTAAAATAAAACAGGCCATTAAATATATTGAACACCAGAATATGAAACAATTACCTGGGTGGGTGAAAGAAAATCCGAGCTCGGAAGACACAGAGTCTAGAAAACATATGGACTATATTCATATTCTACATGAATCCATGGGTGGTTCGTCTACAGAATCTCAAGAGAAAAAACATGGTAAAATTATTAGGAATATTGCAAAGGAGGTTGTTATAGAGAAGCAAACTCATCAGTAGTATCTGGTATAATATCTATGCATTCTATTTGTTCTTCTTGTTCTATTTCTTCTTCTTGTTCTATTTGTTCTTGTTCTTCTTTTTCTCTTTCTATTTCTTTCTCTATTACATATAATCTGTATTGCAGTCTGCTGTTCCCATAGAAATCATAAACCTTCTTTTTTGGAAAGAAGTCTTTGTTATTTTCAATAAATTCAATAATGGTTGTAAATGAATTGTTGGGAATTGATAAAACATCTTGGTCTTGTTTCTTTTTATGAGAATTAGTATTAACAACAAAAAGGTCAACAAAATGTGACGTTGATTCAGTGGGTCCTTCAAAGTCTTGCAGTCGCCTTTTTGCTCTCTCAATAATAATATTATTAGCATGTGGATGCAATGTATTACGAATTTTTGAATGCAATTCAGCTAGAGATTCATGTCCATATAACTGAATAAATATGGGCGGGTTTTTATCTCGCTCTATCTGAAAAGCCCATTTGTTATCATTTTCTCGTAAATAGGGTTGACACAATAAGCTTGATAAAATATTGGAAATTGCGCTCATAATAAAATTTCCTATAATTGACTGTTAGTTGTATTCGTTCGTTTAGTCAATAAATGTAATTTCAATTTTTTATTATTAGAAAATTGAAATAAAGTAAAATACAGTTAAAATAAATGTTAAAAAACTTGAAGTTCTGGGCCTAATGGTTGACCTGGAATCAAATTAGAATCAGCTGTATAATAATTTATGCGAACTGAATCAGGTCTGACAAGGGGGGCAGGAGGTAAAGGTACCGATATATTTGATTGTTGTTGATTATTTTCATATAACACATCACAAAATTCAGCTCGTCTGCACTGTCCATCATCTGGATTCTTAGGATATCTTATATTATTTGTGATTTGAGCATAAGAACCAACTTCAAAGGTAGGATATTGCCACCACATATCGTTATAGCCCTTGGTTCCTACATTTTTCTTTCCAGTATAAGGATAGCTATCGCCCAACAAAGGGAGCTCTTCTGATGCTGGTACTTGACCAGGATTAGCTAAAGAACCTGCGCTAAATCCTTCAAACACACTTTGGTCAAACCAAAAAGAAGAGAGAGCTACGAACAATACAATAATAAGTAAATATCCAGCCCATTTATTATGCATGATTTTATTAAACATGTGTTCTTTTATAATAGAAAAAGATTTTTATAATTTTATTACATTATTTTTATTAAGTTATCTCATTATATTTATATAGTTAATGGAAGAACCAATTGACAGAACAACTAGAGCGTTTACATTTAATGATTTAACACCAGCTGATGAGGATAATATATATATTGTATTTTATACTTCACCAAGTGAAGGTGTAACTATGAGGATTGTTACATATTTAGGAGTGGATGAAGAGGATGGTGCTGCAAATGAATTTAGATGGATGCTTATGCCTGACGCACACCCATATCAAATGTTAGTTTATCCAGAAAGTTTCACTACAGTTCCAGCAGAACAGGAAAAAATTATATTTTTGCAGATGCAAAATATAACAACTGCAAAAAGGTATATGAATGACCCTTATAGACAACTATTGTTGAACAGTTATACAAGCGATGAAATGAGAAATATGACAGAACTTCCCGAACTACCTGATTCAAATATACCATCAAGTGCGAGAGTAGCACTAAGAACAGGAGGGAAATTCTTTCATAGAAGAAAATATTCTACCAAAAAATATAAGAGAAAGGGTAATAAGCATAGCTTCATCAAAAGAAAACGAACTACCAACAAAAGAAGAAGGAGTCACAGAAAATAAATAAATAATATCATCGTCGTCTAACAGTTCGTTTTCGTCTATATTTTCTGGACTTGGCTCCACCCAAAAGTTTTCTCTCAGTGTTCCAACCTACCCTATCAGGAGTAAGCTCCGGGGAAAAATCTGCGGGGGTTCCCCTGTATTTTCTCTTGACAACATTGCCAGTAGTTGTGGACGTTGGTTGAATGGGTACATCACCCCCTATAAATTTAAATAATATCATAAAGAATAAAATTATTACAATACCACCACCATAAACTAATGCACCAGAATTTGGTTGTCCTCCCATTTTTCTTTGTTTTCTCTTTCCTTTGCCACCTTCAACAATTTCAGCATCTGTAAATACAGGCCCCGATTTATAAATAGACGCCAATCTTTCAATACTGGGTGTAATTAAACTAGCTAAATCTTGAACATCACGCGATTCCATGGCCTTCTTAATTTGAACCTCATTATTTGGGTCCATTATAAAAGCCGAAACAGCATTTGCTGAATTACTAATACTAGTTTCTAACGAAGAAGGTATCACTAAATCACTAGACATTATATAATATTATAATATTTAAATTATAATTTTATTAAATTTTTATTAAATTTTTTCTTAGATAATTCATAATCCATAATCTATTTATAAACGGCTTACAAGTTTCTTATAAGAGTCGGTCTTTTTATTCACCCAGCAATCATTCATAGTTTCAATCATTGCCTTTTTGGCAGACTCTGTTAACATCGGATTATTATAAAGCCGAGCAATCACATTCTTTGGATGCAACGTCTCTGTCAGCATGTTATTCACAACTATAAGTTCATGGTTCTCCATGAGAACATTGTATAACACTTCTCCAGAATAAGGAACCTTTGAAACTCCCTTGAAATGACCGAGAAAGTAACCAGCCATGACCAGTTTTTTCTTGTACATTATTTTATGATGGGGGGTCATGACTGTTTTCTTTGCAGGAAGATTCTTACCAAGGGAGTCCTTTTCAAAACAAACCAAGTATTTATCATCCGTTATAGTTTGTGTAATCGCAACAATTTTCTTATTGAAAATAGTGTGAATATCGGGTTGAATAGAGCGAATCGGTATGGTTCCCTGGTCACAAACAATAGGGGTATTTCCAACAAAACAGATGTTGCTGATGGGTACATTAATACGTTTAATACTAACAGTAACCGGATAACTTTTCACTGTTGGCGATGTCCCTCTAAGAGATAAACCGGCTGGCATAGAATTAACATTAGGTGGTGAAGTTTTGACTTGGACTTCGGAGCTTAAATTACCATTTGGGCTTGTACCATCATATGTCAAATATAACCACGAGGAATTATCTCCCGTCACAGTTTTAAAACTAGTCGTGGGTTTTACTATTACACCATTAGGAATTGACAAATTAGTTAGGTTAAGTATATTATCAGCAGAAACTAAATTAGTTCTTGTTTGTGGCATTACCACTTTTCCATTAACAGTGTCAATTATAGAATTTATATATCCATCTGGATTTGTATGTAGCCTTGCAGTTATAATTGATGCACCATTGTAACTAACAGATAAATCAAAAAGCTGTGGAGATATTGAAGGTGCTACAGGCTGTGTTTGAAACTGCGCAGGCCACTCGGATTTTAAAAAAGATGAGTTAGTAGTTAAATCTGAGAAATTATTATTAGCTTCTTCAAAGTTGGTAATATGTTTAGCATTATCAGTATTCCAGTTATATAAGTTTGCATTGAAACTGGTAGCACCATAAAACATGTATACAAACGAGGCGTTATTTGAAGTATTCCATGGCATTAAAGTATAACCAAATAATGTTCCTGTATAACTAGTACTATTGCTTGCAGTACTTCCATATAATATTCCATCTTGATAAATTAGAGAAGCTTGAGGACTTCCGGTTATGTCAAAAGAATGTAAAGTAGTTAAAGTATTAGATGATAAATTATAACTATATAATTCTCCACCATATAATGTTCCATATAACATTCCATCTTGATAAATTACGGCAGGAAAAGGCGCACCCTCGCTATACTTGAAGGAATATAAAATAGTAAACCTATTAGATGGTAAATTATAACTATATAATATTCCACTAGAATATTCCCAACCTCTACTAGTAGTTCCATATAATATTCCATCTTGATAGGCTAGAGCAGATGCTGGGTATCTGCCATTGGGTCCGTCAAAAGAATGTAAAGTAGTCAAAGTATTTGATGCTAAGTCATAACTGAATATTGTTCCAAGTCTATTAATACCGCCTCCAGCTGTAGTTCCATATAATATTCCATATTGATAAATTAGAGAAGCTTGAGGACTTGATCCATCGGTTTCGTCAAAAGAATGTAAAGTAGTCAAAGTATTTGATGATAAGTCAAAACTAAATAATGCTCCATATCTATTAATTTCAGAACCTCCAGAAGTACCCCCATATAATATTCCACCTTGATAAATTACAGTACTACTTATGGCAAATCCGCCAAATTCATATTTAGAAAAAGAATATAAAGTAGTTAAAGTATTTGATGATAAGTCAAAACTAAATAATATTCCAATATCATTAGTACTTGTTTCATTTATAGTTCCATATAATATTCCATCTTGATAAATTACAGCAGCCCAGGGATTACTGCCATCTGTTCCGTTAAAAGAATGTATAACTGTAGGAATATTAGATGATAAATCATAACTGAATATTGTTCCAAGATTATTATTACCACCTTTAGCTGTAGTTCCATATAATATTCCATCTTGATAAATTACAGCAGCATCTGGAGCTGCGCCATTAAAATTAGTTTGAGGACAAGTACATAACGTAAATAAAGTTATGTTTTTTATTATAGAATTATTAAAGTTGCTTGCATTTTCAAACATCTGCGCCATATTTGTTACGTTGTGTGTTTTCCAATTAGAAAGATTTTGATTAAATGCGGTTGCATTATAAAACATAGAGCTCATATCAGTGACCTTACTGGTATCCCAGCTACTTATATCTCCATTGAATGCATTTGCATTAGCAAACATAGAATCCATAGTAGTTACATTGGAAGTATTCCATGAATTTAAATCTTGATTAAATGCACCAGCACCAAAAAACATAGAACCCATTGTTGTCACTAGACCCGTATTCCATGAATCAATACTTTGATTAAAAGTAATACAATCACCAAACATAGCCGACATAGTTGTTACTAGACCAGTATCCCATGAACCTATATTTTGATTAAAACTACTACAACCACTAAACATGTATTCCATACTAGTAACTTTTGAAGTATTCCAAGAACTAATATCTTGGTTGAATAAAGTAGCAATATAAAACATATAACTCATATATGCAACATTACTAGTATCCCAGTTATTAATACTTACATTAAATTTACTATTATAAGAAAACATATAACTCATATCTGTTACATTAGAAGTATCCCAACAATTACCACTAGTATCTAATGGTTGTCCTCCATTATTAAAATTCGTATTAACATTTAAAGTAGTGATTGTATTATTATATCCAGCAAACATATAACTCATATATGTTACATTGGAAGTATTCCACGAACTAATATCTTGGTCAAATACACTAGCATTATAAAACATATAACTCATATTTGTAACATTACTAGTATCCCATCCACTAATATCACTATTAAATTGTGTGGCTCCTGAAAACATCGTCATCATGTCAGTAACATTACTAGTATTCCAGTCATTCATATTAGAATTAAAATTTGTACAACAGTAAAAACAACCTCTCAATGATGTTGATGATAGAATAGTAGGGTTACCACTTGTTGATTCAAAAACAATGTTTGTCAAAAATCCAAACTGATATCCATTATATACATCACTACCACCCCCTCTAGATAATGGAATACTTCCAAACTCAGTAATTGTAATACTGTTAAAACCGTTATAAAATTTATTATAATTATTAGCATTACCCTTAAAAGTGAGGCCATCATTAATGTCAACTTTATCTATATAGGTAAAAGGAACAGTTACAGTTAAAATAGTTCCAGTGACAGAAGAACTGTGACTTAATGAGGTAAAACTACCACCTGTATTAATAATTGGTAAATTCGTGCTAATACTACTATCACTAGGTACTGGTTGTCCAGTGAAATCTATTTGATATTTAAATATACCAGTAATTGACATATATATATATATATATATATACATTATTAATTCCCTAAAATTCTTTCTATAAAATCTACTTAGAATCTTGTTCATATACTATAATAATCAGTTATGTCAGAAATGCGTGTGACAAAGAGAGATGGAAAACTGGAAGATATTTCCTTTGATAAAATTTTGACTCGCGTAAAAAAGTTAGGCCAGGAAGCCAATATTCAAATCAATTATTCCGCTCTTGTCATGAAAGTAATTGACCAATTATATGATACCATTTCAACAACAAAGATTGACGAGTTAACAGCCGAACAATGTGCATCCCTTTCAACTCAGCATCCAGATTATGGGATTCTTGCGGGTCGGGTGGTTGTATCCAATCACCAGAAAAATACAGATATTAGTTTTCAAGAAGTGATGGAAACTCTTTACAATTTTAAAGATGTCAAGGGGATACATACACCGCTTGTCAGCAAAGAGCTCTATGACATATCAAGAGATATGGCAAATTATATTGAGCCCATGTTTGATTATAACCGCGATTATTTGATTGATTATTTTGGGTTCAAGACGTTAGAGCGAGCCTATCTTTTCAAGATAGTGGAAAAAGTTGTAGAGCGACCCCAGCACATGTGGATGCGTGTTGCCATTGGAATTCATGGTAAGAATCTGGAAGCCGTGAAAGAAACATATGATTTGATGTCTCAAAAATACTTTACACATGCAACGCCTACTCTCTTTAATGCCGGAACACCAAGACCTCAATTAAGTAGCTGTTATTTAATTGCTATGGAGGAAGACAGTTTAGACGGTATTTATAATACCTTGAAGGACTGTGCCAATATTTCCAAGTGGTCGGGAGGGATTGGTCTTCACATCCACAATATTAGAGGATGTAACTCACTTATTAGAGGTACAAACGGAAAGTCTACTGGAATTGTTCCTATGTTAAAGGTGTTTAATGATACTGCCAGATTTATTAATCAAGGTGGAAAGCGCAATGGGTCGTTTGCGATTTATTTGGAACCATGGCATCCAGATATCCAAGATTTCTTGGAGATGAAAAAGAATCATGGAGATGAAGAATCCAAGGCGAGAGACCTTTTTTACGCATTGTGGGTTCCAGACTTGTTTATGGAACGCGTAAAAGAAAACGGTATTTGGTCATTATTTTGCCCAAATGAATGTCCTGGTTTATCCGATGTCTACGGGAAGGCATTCACTCAGTTATATGAACAATACGAACAATCAGATGTAAACAGGAAAACTTTGCAAGCGCGTGAACTATGGTTTAAGATTCTAGATGCGCAGATGGAAACAGGAACGCCTTATCTACTTTACAAGGATGCGTGCAATGAAAAGTCAAACCAAAAAAATTTGGGCACCATTAAGTCGTCCAACCTTTGCACGGAAATCATCGAGTACTCAGACGAGAATGAGACTGCTGTCTGCAATTTAGCTTCTATTGCTCTTCCAACATTTGTGAACAAAGAAACAAAACAATTTGATTATGATAAGCTTCACGAGGTAACCAAGGTCGTCACAAATAATTTAAATCGTGTCATTGATATCAACTTTTATCCCACAAAAAAGACGGAAAAGAGCAATATGCTTCATAGACCCATTGGAATTGGAGTTCAAGGATTGGCTGATGCTTTTATTCTTATGGACATTGCGTTTCATAGCGAGGAAGCTAAGGTTATAAATAAGCAGATTTTTGAGACAATTTATCATGCATCACTTGAAAAAAGTAACGAAATTGCAAAAAATATAAAAGAAAAATATTTACAAGATAAATATAACGGTCAGGAGCCGCCAGCAAACTCAAAGCTCTTTTCCAAGTATTCCGTGAAACATGGCCTTTCATTAAAGTATGTCGGCTCGTATTATTCCTTTGAGGGTTCTCCAGCGAGTCAAGGAATACTGCAGTTTGATATGTGGAATACAACTCCTTCTGACAGATATAATTGGCAAGAATTAAAACAGGCTATTATGGACCATGGTCTAAGAAATTCACTGTTAGTCGCACCTATGCCGACTGCAAGTACGTCTCAAATTTTAGGATTCAATGAGTGCTTTGAACCATTGACGAGCAATATTTACAGCAGGAGAACATTGGCTGGTGAATTTGTAGTAGCAAATCACTATTTAATGCGCGAACTGATAGAATTAGGAATTTGGAACGAGAATATTAAGAATAATATTATAGCAAACAAGGGAAGTATTCAACAAATTACGACTATACCGGAACACATTCGTAATAAGTACAAGATTGTTTGGGAAATGCCGATGAAACATTTGATAGATATGTCAGCGGATAGAGGTGCATTTATTTGTCAGAGTCAGAGTCTTAATTTGTGGTTGGAAGACCCAAATTACAATACATTGACATCAATGCATTTTTATTCATGGAAACAAGGTTTGAAAACTGGAATTTATTATTTACGCAGAAAGGCGAAACATCAAGCGCAACAGTTTACAGTGGAGCCAGAAAAAAATACAACATCTTCAACGGAAGAATCACAACAACAACAACAACACGATATTTGTGAGAGTTGTTCTGCATAAAGGGTGTTTATTGCAATACAGGGTTTTCTTTATCTCCAACTCTATCTATTACATATTCAATTGTGTCAGTAACATGTATCTTGTGATACATCTCTTCTATTTCCACAGATACAAGACGTTCTAACAGTTCCGTTTTTTCCATGGTATTAACAAGTTCCGCGGAATCCATAAAATCCTTATCACCCACATCATCTGGCAAAATCTGGTACAGATAGGACTCAAACGCACTAAAATATTCAGAACCTTTATCTTCTTCACCTATTGCAATAAATCCACGACCTCTGTTGCCTTTGTATACCTCATGCGCACATTTACTACAATAACCAATGAAGACTCCATTCCAAGAACCATTTCGTAAGCAATCTTTGCAGTCGTGTGGACCAGTTCCAGCACAATGTGTACGAGCCCATTCTTCTGGGAAGGTGCCACAATAAAGTTCTTCGCGAAAGCAGTAATAGTCTGGTATTTCCTTACCCCATCGGTAATGATAAACAAATTCTTCTGGGTTATATTGAGACATCCTTATAATTAACTATGATTTCTTTCATTACTTATTATAATAAATCAATTTTTATAATAAGTAAAAATAGATTAAAAATACATTAAACACACATAAAAATGTATATAAACACAAAAATATAATTTTATATAAATGGTCAACATATCACGAGTTTATTTACAGGGTATATTTATGGGCACTATAATAGGTAGTACATGGACATACAACTGTATGTGTGTATATAGAAGTAATTACGGAGCAATTAGAGATATAAAAGACACAAAAGATACAAAGTAGCCAGTTTATTTTAATAGTTCTAATGCTTCCAACAAGCCATCAATTTCTGGATTAATTTCGCGGACAACAACACCAAATCGCATTTTGTAAAAACATTGAAAACAAACGACAACGTCAATAATGGCATTGTGCAATCCTTGAGGCTCATAGCCAAATAAATGGCGATACAGTTCTAAGAGGGAAGGGAATTTCTTATAAGGTTTCTTATCTACTTTCGTAAATGATTCTAAACTACACAAGTCAATACTCTCTTGCATAGTACAGTAATACTTTTTTGTGTAAAGCATGTGACCTATGGAATTAACCCAGTAGTTAGACTCAGTATTAGTAAATTCACTTTCACTTTCTTTTTCTTGAACCATCGCAGAATATAACTCTGCAAGAATAACCTTTTGGTCAAATTCCACATTGTGAGCAACAATCAAATCAGCTTTCTTCATATTTTCAATAAATAATTTTAAAGCTTCCTTGATAGGAATACCATCGCGTTGAGATTTTTCGTTTGTAATACCATGTATTTTTGTAGATTCATGTGAAATGTTTGAAACACGTATAACATAATTATGACAGAGTACAATTTTATTTGCATCTGTATCATATAACATATAACTTAACTGGACAATCTTAGGCCAGTCTTGATAGTTATTTATATTGGGAATAGCTCGCATATTCTGAGGCAGACCATCCGTTTCTGTGTCAAAGACTAAGACAAGCATAATAGCTTATTGTTAAATACTTTTAAACCTTATTTACTTTCTATATAAATAGGTCAATTTTTTTTCATTTGATAAAATATTATAAAACATAATTATAAAACATGATTAATAAGGTTAAATATATTTTTATATATTAAATAATATAATACAAATATGCTAAGAACGCTTATATTATGCGCGGTGATATTGTTATCTACTTCGTTAAAAAATCAGAAATTGTGCATCAATTGCAAATATTTTATTCCTGATAGAAGTTGGTTTTCTACTACACAAGAATTTGCAAAGTGCTCAAACTTCATTAAAAAATATGATGATGTTAATCATTTAATTACTGGCAAAGTAGTTGTCCAAAAAAATGAGTATTTTTATTGTTCTACTGCAAGAACAAGTGATTCTATGTGTGGAATTGATGGAAACAATTATGTTAAAAACAAGAAAAATAGAAACAACAAAGAAGAAGGCGATAAGGATGACGTACTTGTATAATACTTCATTCTACTTTATCGTGTTTTGTTTTGCAAATACCAAATGTTTTTCTATGCCATTGCGTAATTCCATGTTCTTTAATGCCTTCAATGTGCTTTTTAGCACCATATCCTTTGTTACTGTCAATGCTATATTTTTCTACTAATTCAGGGTGCAATAAACACAACTCCTCAATATACGAATCTCTCGCTACTTTTGCCAAGATAGATGCAGCTGCAATGCAAGAGTAAGTGTTGTCTCCTTTTTCTACACAAACGTGTTTTATAGTGTTCCACTTATTTTGTGAAGCATTATATGTAGTATAAGAATTAAAGTAGTTCCCGTCAATTAGCAGCAGCGTGGAGTCTGCCGTTGTATTCTTACCAAATTTTTTAAACACATCGCCAATACATTGATGCATTGACTTCTGTGTGGCTTGTAATATATTGATATCATCAATTACCTTTTCATCTTCATAACAAACCGACCATGCAATCGCATGTTCTTTTATATACTCTGCGACCTCTTGAATCTTTTGCTTAGAAGTAAATTTTTTACTATCCTTCATTTTAGAATGGTCAAAACTGTCATCTTTAGGTAAAACAACAGCTGCGGTATACACTCTTCCAAACAAAGGACCTCTTCCAACCTCATCTACTCCAATTTCACATATAGAGGTGTCTTCATTGTAATATTTTTGTAGAGGTAATGGGACTGATTTAACCCTCTTCTTTTTTTCCATTTCGTTTGACATATTGCTAGTATTGTTATTACTCTTTATTATTTTGTTAAATATCTATTTCATTTTTAATTTTTTCACTATATAAATTATACAATGAATGTTATGAAAAATGGAGCCTTATTTCTTTTTATCATTTTAATATTAGGATTATTACTATGTTCCTTTTTAGGAGGAAATTGTGGTAAAGAAGGTCTTGAAAATGCAGTAATCATGGATTCTGGTGTTAGCAAGGACTCATCCAATAATGATACAACTACATCCACATCTACATCTACATCTAGCACAACAGACCCATCTAATAACTCAAATATGTTTGGTTCCTCCAATTACGATAACTACGACCATTATAGTGGGACCTCTTCTTCAACTACATACTATGGTCCAAATGGAGGAAAAGCTACAATCTCTCCTGGAACAAATGGCGCATCCTATTCAATCACAGTTACAAATAGCAACGGTCAAACAACCCAATATATGATAGGCGGCGGTTCGGACCCTAGTGGAAATACGAATACAGGTTCTACTTCTAATTCGTTCGCAAACAGTGTAAGCAGTATGATGGCGCAGTTTAGCGGAAAAACATTTTATGGTCCAAATGGCGGTTCAGCAACAGTAGTAACAGATAATGGAGGCAACTATGCCATTAAAATAACGCAACCAGATGGTTCCTCTGTGATTTATACTTCAAGCAATACATATTACCCACCTTCAAATACAACAAGTTCGGCGAGCGCCGGCTATATAACAGGACCAAACGGAAATAGTGCTGGATACATTACTGGACCAAATGGAAATACGATTGTAGGAACAAGTACGAATACAAATCCAAGCACGAATCCATATTATCAAGACGCCGGTTTATACAACTCTTATAAGAATCAATATTACAATGATTCTACTACAAGTTCAAATGCAAATAACCAATATGATAGCACGATGCCACAAGGAATTCCTAAAAGCATGATTCCACCGGGGCAAGAAGATTTGTATATTTTGAAATCAGAAATAGTTCCACCAGTGTGTCCTGCATGTCCGACGTCATCCGCCTGCCCGCGAACAGAAAAATGCCCACCTTGTCCAGCGTGTGCAAGATGCCCAGAGCCAAGCTTTGAATGCAAGAAAGTCCCTAATTATAATGCAATTAATGAGAGTTATTTACCTATTCCAGTATTGAGCGACTTCTCTTCTTTTGGTATGTAAGCTTTTATTTTATAGAATTGTAGAATTGTAGAATTTTAAAATATCTGTTATTTTATTCATAATAGATATTTTCTCTATGCGCGAATTGTTTTTTTGGCATGTATTATTTTTTTAACTTTTCTAGATGGTTTACTCCTTTTCCCTCCTTTTGGTTCATCCGCATCTAAACCCCTAGGTGTAAAGTAAAACCAAGTCAATGTAGATGCAATAGCTAACCCAGTAGCTACTAACCCCGCAATAGCTATTTTTTTGGTAAATGAACTACTTATTACATCGTCTGCTAATGCATCTTCAATAAGAGGTATATCTATGTCCGCTTCTACGGTAGCTCTAGGTACAATAGTTATATCTGTCATTTTATCTGCAAGATTCTGTTTAAATAACGTTAACTTATTATTCCCATCTTGTAAAGGAGTTTGAAAATAATTATTTAATAATATTGATAATTGCTGTAATAGGGAAATATCTCCACCTGTTTCAGAATCATATTTTATTTCTGGTGTCTCTTCCACGTCTTCTTCTGTATTATTTTCTGTTATTCTTTTAAAATATTGTCCAAATAAATTATAATTTTGTCCTTCTGTCATGATTAAATAGAACAAACATTTATTATATATATATGTTAATAACTGTGTTAATAATTCTTTTGTGTAAGTTATATTATATAAGCGTTTAGCTGTAGAATATGTAATAGTAATAGAGGATGTCAACCCTATCGCATCTAGTTCCATTATTAAATTATCTGGTGTGCCATTAATTCGGTAAGTACCTAAATTTGCGTAATAATTATCAACACTGTAATTGTGTGAATTGAAAAAGAATTGGTCTAAGATAAATTCTAAAAATGATTTATTTTGAAGGTCAAGTTGACATATTGCATCTTTTTCGCCAGTTTGGGGTTCTTTCAACTCACTAATTTCGGTACCAGCTCTTATTGATTCTGTTGGTGATTGTAATATCACTTGTGGTCCTTGTCTTGCGAGTCCATTTTCAATTAAACCGTCTATTTGCATTGTACCCATTTCTCTCGCTTTTTGTAATAATTCCACATTGGTTCTATTTTTTGCAGTACTTTCTTCGGGAGTATCTGTGTTTTGTATGCTTAATAAAAATAAAATGGAACTGCACATCGCAGTTATATATATTTTTGTTCTTATAGTTACAATAGAATCACCATCCTCAACAATATTATCTTTATTTGGAACCCATTCTCCATTAAAAGTATATTTTCCACTATAATATTGCACCTTGCAACTTGCGTAAATAATTTTTTGTTGAATCATATTAACATCCAAAAATTCAAGTGATATAAACTGTCCAATATGCGCTGTTGTGTAAGGCCTATAACCATTTATTAATGGTATTGTAACTTCACGTCCTCTAAATTGTGTAATATCAATTTTACCGATATTAGCAATTCCGTCAGGTTCAAATACAAATTCATTATAGACGGACTGCAAAAAGATTAATTCTTCAGATGATAAAACAAATTCTCCATGTTTTTCATTGATACATTCATCATATACACTAATATAATCAATCTTGGATATTCTTTGGGGTATACTAGTAATATTTTGCTGTAATCTATAAATATCAGTAAGTAAGTTACATAGTTTACGAAAATAAAAACTGAATACCTTGGTTAAATAATTTCTTATATCAGTACATAGTTTAATTAATAAAAAAGAAATAGCTATATAGGAAGAAAACGCTTGTTCTTTATTAATTTTAGTACCATCAATATCATGAATATCTACTGAATCTAAAAATGTTTTTAAACCTACAATAGTCTGCAATATTTCTGTATTTTTTTCAATAAATGGCGTCATTTCAGAAAGTAATGCATCCAATCTGGGATTACTTGTTGATGAAGATGAACTAAAATATGACATCAATGATAGGAATGGTGAAAAGACCCCACTAGAAGAACCACCCTGGGCAGCGGCGGATGCTTGTATACTGTTTATTGTTATATCATTTCTATAAAGTTCATACCAAGATGTAAATTCTGTAATTCTATAATAAATGTCGTCAAAATTATTGGTATAGTTATCTTGTAAAAATTCAAGAGTTTCGCTATCTGCAGCACCACCCTTTTGAAGAATTGCACCACCAGCCGCTTGAAATGAATTTTGTTTAAATGTTTCTGGAAATGATTCTTCATAAAAATTATTTTTTGGAATCGGCACCATACGAGTTGCATTCTCCTGCACCATAGGTTCAATCAACCCTTCACCCTTATCTATATCTATCCTAGGTGCAGGTGCTGGATTAACTTCTTCAACCACAGGTTCTTCTTCAACCACAGGTTCTTCTTTAACCACAGGTTCTTCAACCACAGTTTCTTCTTCAATAGCACTATCTTCACTAGTTGTTTTTGAATAACAGAAAGAGACACCGTATACATCCAACATATATGCTTCATTAAACATTTTAAATGCATCGCCAAAACAAAATTTTAAAAAGTGATACTTATTATTAGTAATTTGTCCTTCCTGTAAATAAGTTTGTAATGTATCAATTAAACCATTGATTGTATATGGAATATTAGAAGTATTTTCCAGTAAATATTCTATTCTATCCAATAATAAATAAATAAATAAGTTGTCACTTGTTAATTCAATGTCTACTGGTTTCATATATTTGTCACGAATGTAAATTATTGTATCTAATGTATTCTGTAGTACAGTTGTTGCATTTTCATTTATTTCAGTACCTTCTTCGTTTGAAAACCCCTTTGCAACATCTTCAACACCGTTACTTTCAGGAGCTCTATCTTGAAGTGCAGGGTCGTCTTCATAACTGGGTGCAATGAAAGAAGGACTTTTTTCGTTAGGTGGTATAACTCTCCCACCCTTTACGCCCCGTGTTCTTTTCCCCGTTGCTTTTACAGGAGCAATAGTTCTTAACCCTCTGCCATATCTACTTGTGAGTGCACGTGAAACAACTACATTATAATTATTCTTAATTGCTCTTGTTACTTTGGGTGCTTTTGTATTATTCAATAGACTTATTAATCTGGCTTGATAAGTTTGTAAATTTGCACTTGAACCCGGAGAACCAGAAGCAACTACGGCAGGAGCAGGGCCACCAGAAGCAGCAGCAGCGAGAGGAACTGGTGGTATCTCACGAAAAAGAGAGAGAGGTCTGTCTATACCATTATATCTATTTAGATATGGAGCAAAATAAATGGTTTTTTCAGTTGAACCGGCTGCCAACAACTGAGAAGATAAGTTATACATTAGTGCAGTTGATAATGTATTATCATCATTAGAAGATTGAACACATTCATAGATATTATTTTTGTTCATAAATATTGCATCAGTTGCTCTTGATTTGTCTCCAATAAATTTATTTCTGAGTAAAAAAACTTTGCAAAAATTTTCTTCTGCAGTGGTTGACGGAGAATCAAAAATTGTTTTAAACAATGCTTCATTATTAGAATAAAGTACCAATCCGGCAGTAACAAATTTTTCAATAACATCAGTCGTTTGCGAACAAATACAACTAAATAAAGAGGAATACAAGGATGATACAGCTGCTTTTATTCCGCCTGTAGGTTTTGCAGCAGGCATACCCAGCTTATTTTTAATTTTATTAATTGTATTAATAAAAGTTGACTTGACCGTCGCCTTATTGGCTAATTCCACAGAAGGTGCATTATCCACTCTATTATAAACCCATAATTTCTCTTCATTATTTGCACATACAGTTGTTAACACTAGTAAGTCTCCATTTCTCTCTACTTTTGTATTGAAAAGAATATGTTTCATAGTTGATTTTATGTTTTCTGTGATAGCATTTATATTAAATCCTAGTATTGCTTGTTGTCCTGGTACAAAATTGTTATAAGAAAAAAAACAGTAATGAAGTTCAACAAATACATTACTTTTTGTATTCATGGAATTACTCATAATTTTGGATAAAAAGGTAAATCTATAAACAGAACCTTTATATTCGTTGTTCTTGCTGAAAATATTCATATATACATCAATATCAGGTGGATGGTAATCTGGATAAATTTGCCCACCTTGCCCTGAACCGTCTATGGCGTTTGAAACAATCGTAAATCTATATGGAAATTTATCAGCATTATTTCCTCTGTAATAACGAATAATAGTATTTTCTGTGGGTCCAACATTAGTATCTGTAGTAAAGGCAGTATATTTATAGATTTCGGCCTTGTTAAAGTTAATGGCTGTATTTTTTAGCATAGTATTATTAATTTCAGTGTCAACTTCAGTCAACAAAGAACGAAAATTATTATCTACATGATACGTCATATTTTCGTACATTTTTTTTAAAATGATTAAAAAAACAAACTCAACGTTTTTATCGGTAGTTTTACAGTTATGAAACTTATACCTTACACCTCTAGTTACTTGGGGATTTGCTATAAGAAATGAACCGTAAATATCATTTTCAATATCTGTTTTTCTCTGGTCACCTGTACCGGGTTGTTCATATTCTTTTTTAAATTTTTTAAACGTATTAACTACAGGGAGAATATTAAATTTCATTTCAGGAACTTTCAACTGAGAATAGTATAATTCATATCCTCCACCAAATTTTTTTGTTGTTGGGTTATAAGTGATTGCATATAAATAATATGGTTTATCAAATTCTGTCATTTTATGCATACCTACGTCATAACCTTTCATAGACAACGGCAATAAACAAAACGTTAAATCATTGTTTTCGTCAACAACACGAACAATGCCTGATGTTGTTGAATTAAAATGGTCTGGACCTTGTAGTAATGACGTTGCCCCCACTCTAAGGAGTGAGTCAACTTCCGCATCAGGTATTTTTCCATCGCCAGCAATATGCAATTGAGGAAAACCGCCTATACTCGCATTCATCAAAGCAGCTCGCGTATCATCAAACATGAGTAGTAGTGCAGTAATAGTACTACCTCCTCCAAATGTTGTGTTGGCGCTTAGGTTGCTATAATCAGATAATAACAATGATTTTGGATTACTCGGATAACTAAAACTTCCACGTACATTTCTTCCGTCTGTATAAAAATCGTGACCTTGGTCTGAATTTCTAAACACGTTTGTATAAGGAAGCAATTCGGTATTTTCAAGATATACTTGAGTCAATCCTATGAGACGATCATTCAACGCGAGTTGGGGTATAAATGGATAGTCTGCTATTCCATTGAATCTAATGTCGCCACGGATATTGGCATCACTATTGGTAAAAAGATTATAATATTCATAATATTGTTGAAGTATATTTCCGTTCTCTTCTTCTGACGTGTTAACTGTAGGTGCTTGCTCAAAGTCTGAACCAACTTGAATATTTCTAATTCCTTTTTCCCATACTTGTTTAAATGGTCCAGCGGCCATAGTTAATTAGTTATATATTCAATATATAATTAATTTCTTTATTACTATACTAGAAAAGAAAATTAAAATATAATTAGTTCTTTTAAATGATATAAATTACCTAAATATAATTATCGGATAAAATAGTAAATATAAGCTTATCATGCGTAAAATATTATTATAATAAAATATTATTATAATAAAATAGTAGATAATAAACTGGTATGAATTTTACATATACAGCAATCATAATAGAGCCAAGAAAACATAAAGCCATTGAATTTGTTTTGAATAATGTTTGCGAGTGCTTATCTCATGAATGGAATGTTATTTTATTTCATGGTAATAAAAATTATGACTATGCAAACACTATTGTTAAAAAACTTAATTCAGTGCACAATGAGCGTATTTCAATGGTCAATCTCAATATAGATAATCTAACAACAGAGGAATATAATCATTTATTTGTTACAAAAAGCATTTTATATGAAAATATATTAAGTGAGACTTTCATTGTATTTCAAACAGATTCAATGATATTTAAGCGTAATTCACATTTATTGAATGAATATTTAGAATATGACTATGTAGGCGCTCCTTGGCCAATTGATGATAGAGAAAACGAAAAATTATGTGGTTATATTGGAAATGGGGGTTTTAGTTTAAGAAAAAAGAGTAAAATGTTAGAAATTATTGAAAAAAAAGAATTTTCTTTGCAGATGAATGAAGACGTTTATTTTAATATTCCGTATGATGATATTCACATGAAACGACCTAGTTATGAAAAAGCATCTTTATTTAGCGTAGAAGGTGTATTTCGCGAAAATGCATTTGCATGTCATAAACCTTGTTTATTTTTTTTAAATGCATTTAGATTTCATTATCCAGAATTTATAATACTTGAAAGTTTACAGTCTTGCGAAGAATAAACAGAAATTGTAAATTATATTTTAGTATATTTATTACTCTCTTGTTTTAATACATTTTTTATCCATTTGAAATGTAGCTCCCTTTTCATCTTGCGGTACAATTTTAATAATACATTTTGATTTTTTACCATATAATGGCTCCGTGCACCCTTTTTCTTTCTTCCCTTTTTTCCCATTCTTTTTAGTTGAGTTTAGTGTGGTAAACTTGAACAATGCAGGTCGCTCGTCCGTACATCTTGCCCTAAAATGTTCATATCTTTCTCTCACATCACAGTAAGATAAATTGGATGTTTTATGAAGCATTTTATTAACCAGTTCATGTAAGTTATAAATATACCTGGAAAAGGTTTCACGACTTTTCATTTCGTCCATTGTTAATGGCAAGCTCTTAAAGTTTGTCTTTAAGTTTATTCGGCAATATTTACATGGTAAAATATATCTTAAACTTAGAATAAAATTGCGATAATGAGTCTGCTGTTCTTTAGTGGGTTCTATTGGATAGTTAAAACTCATAGTGTGTAAAAAATGCCATAGACTTGGCCCCCAAACACTTGTTAACATGCCATCCCCACTTTTGTACTCATCTTTTGTATAAATATGTTTTTTTTCGCGATGTTTTCTTGTCACATTGCAACTATTTCTTTTTTTATGCGTATATGTCATTCCTATTAATAGATAATATAAAAGTTTATAACAAGTTTATAACAAGTTTATAACAAGAATTTAAAAAGTTTGAAGCAATGAAAAAATTGCCTGTGTTGAGTAACCGCGTTCGCGTTCTTTAGAAGAGTTTGTCTTACTTTCTTCTTTCTGTTCATTGGACGCAGCCCCTTTCATATTTATGATATGGGTATAATAGAGTACATCATTTTTAAAATCCGCACGTTTTATTTCTATAATAGTTCCATCGTATTTCCTAAAAAGCATATTCTTACTTTATTTCTACAAAAGGCTTTATTTCGTTTATACATAAATTTATTCTTATTCATAATATATATGATGAGTAAAAATGTGCGATTTGGACCTATGCAGTCTTTGACCCAAGCCACAGGGACAGGCTCTATCCTCTCACGTATAAAAAATTCTATGAATTGGACTACAATTGGTATTATTGTATTGGTTATTGTTTTAGCAGTGATTGCTTATTATGTATACAAAAATAATGTAGAACCCATGACAAATCCTGTATACAAAGCAAACAGAGAACATATACCTACCGGACAAGACCAATCAAAAGATGCTGAAATCATGCTATTTTCCACAGACTGGTGCCCTCATTGTAAAACAGCTAAACCCGAGTGGGAACAAGTAAAGGCAGAATATGAAGGCAAACAAATAAACGGGTATACTATTTTATTTACGGAAGTGAATTGCACCAATGAAACACCCGATGTAGAGCAAATGATTAATAGATATAAAATAGAGGGTTATCCAACCATTAAATTAGTCAAAGATAATCAAGTCATTGATTATGATGCAAAACCTACAAAGGCTACATTGATTCAATTCTTGAATACTGTGGTTTAAAAATAAATTGTATTATTAAACATAAATTATTATTTAATTATATTTTAATAATAATGAACTTTCGGATAGATGTTAAAAAACTCTAACATTACTTTTTCAAATAAATCAGTTCTTTGATATTTCTCCATATATTTCTTTCCATTGTTAGCAATTTCTTCGCATTTATCTAAATTTTGCAAACACCATTGAAATTTTTCCACTAAGTCACTTCCGTCTTTATTTACCGGTATAAAATGTACGTAAGGTTCTAATCCCATTCCAAAAAAATAAGACTCGTGATGAAATGGGTAATTATGCAATGGACAACTATTGGAAGATAATACCCATGGAAATGAACTAGCCCAATCATTTCCTTCCATAGATAGTATAAATTTATAGAGTAATTGGTCGGACTGGTTTTTATGTTCTTTTTTTAATTTTATAAATTCTTCTTTATTATTTAAATAAATCCTTTGGCACATATTATTAAACCCAACATCTATATCTGGATGAGCATGAGCATTTTTTGAAACAATATTAAATCTAATATTATTTTGAACATCGCATGAACCAGTAGTGGAACCTCTCCAAAATAATTTATTTGTTTTACTTTTAAATTCTATATCATTATTAATCTTTATGCAATTTGGTAAATGGTAGTCAACTAAAGGAAAAATAACTTGACTTTTTGAATTGTATACTCGGTTGTGGGTTAATATAAATTTTTGGTAAGTTGTATTATCATGCCAATTACAGGTAATAGTATATCCATCTTTTTCTTTTTTCCAATATTTTTTGAGTAAATAAATAAAATCTCTTAATCTATTTTTACTACAAATGTCTTTTTTACTATTAAAGTTATTATCTTGAAAACAATTTAATACAGGAATATCATAATCACTTTTTTCATTGCTAATTATATTATTATTTATAATATCATTAAAATAGTTACCATACATAAACTGAACTTGTTGTGAAATAAAAAAATCATCTGTCATTATATTTACTATAATATCTATAATATCTATAATATATTTTTTTGTAGTAATTTTTTGATTTGTTGCAATTTTATTGTTAGTCCCATTTTACTTCCTTCCCTAGTTTTAAAATATCTGACTTGTGTTTTGCAACCAAACTTTTTTTCATATACCATAATTTATTGTCACCATCAAATTTGCCTCCCATCCTTTTAAATTCATCTTTTTTTTCAAACGGGATTTCAAAGTATATTACTTTACTTAAATCATTTGAAACTGCACCTCTATCTCTTACTCTCTCCTTTAAACCGATTGATTTCTTAAAACACGGAGGGCACCTGGTTTTAAAAGAGGGTTCACTCTTTGCAATATTGTATTGTTTGCAAGAGATGCATCTTCTACAAAATTGCCTTTTATTAAATTCTTCATGTAATTCATGTACAACTAATTTCATTAGAGCCTTGCTTGCCCGATATTTGCGTCTTGCTTCTTTTTTAAGATTATTAAGAAAACTGGATGATATTCCTGTTTTTTGTATGCAATCATCACCTAATTGAATAGTTATTTTATTCACATTTGATTTTAAACGAAATGTATTTTGTGGACTAATTTTATGTTTACATGCACATCTGACTTCTAATGCAGCATTATCGTCATGGTATGCAGAATTTGCATAGTAAATTTGACTGAATGTATCGCGAAATATAATTTTGTCAAAAGAAGATATATTTTCTATTTCTCTGCCTAACAATAGACAAATATTAATAGCATACAGGTTTGGCATACTTGTAATACTACCAGTATAATTAATCAATGAAGCATATTTCAAGACATATTTTTGAATCCAACTGTGCATTTCATCAAAATCAATTCCATAGCTGGTTGAGAACCATTCTCTCTCTACTTTTAGAGATAGGTCTATGATAAACTCCTTGAATCGTTCATTAAATAAAATGGTTGTTTTATTCACATGTGTTGACATGAAGATATTTTTTATTAAAGATAATAAAAACTTTTTAGAGAATCAATTTTTTTGATTTATTTAGAAAAAATTAATTTACTTTACTGAATCAACTTGTTTCACAGATAAAAGAAATTTTTTCCCTGCTTCCACGCCGTTATCAATGAGAGACTGTCTTACCTCTTTGGAAGTCAACGCTGATTGAATATTAGAGTAATTCATATAGTCTACTTCATAAATAAGCTCATTTGGAATGGGTTTTTCAGATTCAGCAAGTTTTACATTATTCACTAGTTTGCTAATAAAATTCATGACATATTCCAAAATAGTGGATTCAGACTTTACCGAGGTAGTATCATTTACCTTGTATTCGTTTCTAAGCCCAAAGATTTCTTCCACATTTTCTGCTCTCAAAATACATTGATTTACAGGGTAATTGCAGACAACACCACCATCAACGTAGCATTTATCATCTATGCAAACAGGTGAAATAAGAATTGGAATGGCAGATGACATTTGAACAGCTGTTAACAATGCCAAGTCGGGATGCGTTTTATAAGATAAATCCTCTAATTGAAAATGATTCATTTCAAGAGTAAATAAATGTATTTCTATGTTGGTTAATTCAAAAAATTCCAGCAAAGTAATGTCCATAGAAATATCCTTTGCATCAAAAAAAGGCTTATAAAATATGTCTGCAATATTTTTATCAAATAGACCTTTCTTGGAGTACGCCTCAAAAATTTGATGAATCGTAATCTGATATGCATCAGTCCAAGGACGTTTAACAATATAATCATTAATGGTTTCCCAGTCAAATTTTAAACATAATAATACTGAAATGATAGACCCCGCAGATGTAGCGTAAATCGTTTCAATATTATTAATATTCCAAAATCCATTACTCTCCAGATACTGCAAAGCTCCTAATGCTTTTAAACCAGTAGGTCCCCCTCCAGGTATAACAAGATGTTTAATTGTCATTATAATATACTTGGTATATTATATAGAATATTTGTATTCTATTTAATATGATTCATAGTGTTTAAAATATAATTTATAGTGTTAAATCTAGCACGTTATTTTGCCCCCAGTTTTTTTGATATTTTATAATACCTGGGTCAAAGTATACACTTGCAACCCGGTCTTCTGTAGAATAAAAAGATTCTTTATAAACTGGTTTATCATCGTTTATAAAAAACATTCCGTGTGCTTCATTATTTTCTCCAAATAAAAATAAACAATCTTCATTCAAACATTCAGGTAAATTTTTAAACTTACTCAATATTAAATCTTTATTTGTAAAATTACCATGTTTGTATTCCATAATTAAATCTTTATTATAATTAATATAATACCCTAATAGGTAAGTTTTATTATCAATAAACCATGTAACATTAAATAATCCAATACTTTTAGAAAATACATTTTCTAATTTAATATACATATCACAATATTTAGAACATTCGCATATTCTATCCCAAAAATATTCTAAAAAAAATGTTGTATCGTGTGTGTAAAAAAAGTGCGTATATTTTTCAAGTTCTTTTTTCCCATTAACTGATTGACTAAAGTATATAGCCGCATTATAGTCTATATTTACATACTTGCAGTAAATAATATTATAATCATCTTTTCTGACTATATCTGTTTCAATATCAGATTCTCCTACAACAATATAAATATTTGAAGGCGGAATTTTTGCTTGTTTTGCACTAAATATTATTTTATCAATCGTAATTTTATGGAATTTATAACAACTGTTTATAATTATAGCAACAGAGTTCATAATATTTATTAATATTAATTAATATTTAAGTTAACAATTAATAATAATATTCTTTTCTATTAAAAATAGTACATACATAGTATGGCAAATATTTTTACTTTAGAGAATGTAGCTGATTTTTCAGAAAAGTTAAATATTGATGAGCTTTACGAGAGAAAACGGCAACATGATTTGAATCAACTCGCATTATATAACAAATTGTTAAACCGGATTCACGTAAGGATTAAGACAACTGCTAGACAAAAAATAGATGAGCAGTTTTGCTGGTTTGTTGTACCCGAAATTATGATAGGTGTACCAAAGTATAATCAAGCTGCATGCATTGCTTATTTAGTAGATAAGTTAAAAGAAAATGGATTTTTAGTTCAATATATACATCCGAATACACTTATGATTTCATGGAAACATTTTGTCCCTTCTTACGTTAGAAGTGAAATTAAAAAAAAAACAGGAATTATTTTAGATGAACATGGAAATCAAGTGGGTGATAAAAATGAAGAAGAAAACTCTCATTTGTTAGAGAATAATATATTTAACAAAAAGGAAGCGGTTACCTCTAGCGCAAAACTTCAAAATCAGAATCAAAAGAAATTTACTCCTATTACTTCTTATAAACCGATGGGTAATTTAGTGTATAATGACGAATTATTGACTACTCTGGAAAATAAATTTAGTTAAACAGTGAATGAATATTTTAAATAGTGAATAAATTCTTTTAATAGTAATAGTAAATATTTAGGAGTTTTATAAAATTATAGAAGCTCCTTTTATAACTCTACAATTAATTTAGCCATAATTTCTAAAAAATTTTTTTTGTAGGGTATATATATAAATGGCCAAAACTCACCGACGTCGTCACCGCATGGGCGGACAAAAAACCGCAATGAAACGTGCTGCCGCTCGTGCTGCATCCGCCGCTGCCTCTCGCGCTGCCTCCGCTGCTCGTGGAGCCTCTGCCGCCGCATCTCGCGCTGCCTCCGCTGCCCGATCTGCCTCCGCTGCTCGTGGAGCTTCCGCTGCCCGTGGAGCTTCTGCCGCCGCATCTCGCGCCGCCTCTGCAGCCCGCGCTGCCTCTGCCGCCGCATCCCGCGCATCTGCAGCTTCCCGCTCCCGAGCTTAAATAACCAGAACTAGTTTTAACTTCTGGTTAAAAAAATATTATTTACTACTGTAATAAATAATATTTTTTTCTATCTTCATATTTGTTCCAATATTATTGAGAATCTTGCATCTTAGATTCAGGAAAAATTAATTTATTGCGTTCCGTTTCAAGCTGTTCAATATGTTTTTGTGTAGTTTCAAATATTTGTCCTTCCACAATAGCTTCATAAAGTTTGACTCCTTCTACAAAGTCTGTTTCACATTGTAGATATAAATCAATAATAACATGTCTAGTTTGAACAATTACTTCTTGCAAACTATCTTGCGTCAAATCAGGGTGCACTCTTATTACTTCTTTTTGCGTTACTGGGTCTGTTACATAAACAAATAATTTATTTAATATAGCTAATAGTTGTTCTTGTTTTTTATGAACAGATGCAATCATTGTTTTCAAATGTTCAGCATAATCAATAAATAGTTCATCTTTACTATTATTACTATTATGAGTATAAGGTTTCTTTTTTTCACAAAAGAGTTTTTTACTATAATCTCGTAGTTTAATATCACTAAAGGTTTTAACGTCTTCGGGCATTTCAGTTTCATCTGTAAATGTTGTATAAAACCGTTTCAAATCTTCTTTAAATTGTTTTTCAGTTTTGGTCGTCATTCCTAAAAATTTACCACTCTTATAATCATAATCAGCGTCATAGTAAAGATCAATTAGCTCAGATATACCTGGTTCTTCATCTAGATACATTGTTTCACCAGAGTTATCCATATTTATGGAACAAATATCAGGTTGAATCTTAAGAGGAACTGCTTCTTTAACTTCTTCCACTTTTTCTTCCATCTTTTCTTCCTCTTCCTCTTCCTCTTCTTCCTCTTCTTCTTCTCTGTCTCTGCTCTCTATATCTTCTTTCTGTTCTTCTACTAAATAAGCACCAGCATATTGGCTAGTTAACTCGGTGTCTTCATTTGTACCTTGCAACGCACCAATACGCTCACTACATAAATTAATTTTAGACAAAATGATTTCAGCATCCTTAGGGATGGAAGTTTTCTCCATAAATGACTTTTTAACAGTATATCCAAAGCTGTTTTTATAGGTATATTCAGGATTGATAGTAGTTACAATAGCAGAAAAGATATGAGCAATCTTTATATAGAATTTAGCAATATCATTGCAATACATTGTTTTTGTTTCCTTGTCTGGAATAGGAAGAGAATCAATGTCAGCTTGTTTATAAAAAACTAGTTTCTCTTTTTTTTGAGCTTCTTGGGAACCAGAATCAATTCGGTCAGTTAATTGCTTTACCTCTAAATCACTAAAATATTTATTAATAATTTCAGAGGTCAATACAGTTAGCTGTTGACAATATTTTTTATCATGCAATTGTCTTAAACTCTGAAAATCCATGGTTAAGATATAGTAAGAAGCAATAAAGTCTAGGGAATCATACAAGGTAATTATTTTTTCTTCATCAGTATTTAAATCTGTGCTATTTGAAGCACCTCCTTTCATATAAATATTTGAATAGAATGATATACTATTTCCCATATATAAAATCAATATAAAATAAAATTGAATTAAAAATATATTGCTAATAAGAATAGTAAGAACTATGAGTAAGGACCTAAGTAAAAAAAAGAAAGGAATGACTACATTCAATAAAACAAAACTATGGAATATTTTTGACGATGAGGTTCAGCATGAATCAAAATCGGCAACTCCTTTAGAATGTATTTATAGAGCGTGTGGTGATAGAGAAAAATGCGAACAATGTGATTCGGGTTTAGCATTTTCTGAAGAGGGTTTCTTGACATGCACAAATAATAAGTGTGGTATTATTTACAAGGATATTGTGGACCAGTCAGCCGAGTGGCGATATTATGGTGCAGAGGATAACCATAGTAACGACCCGACACGATGTGGCATGCCCATTAATCCTTTATTACAGGAGTCGTCTTTTGGATGCAAAGTTTTGTGTTGTGGGTCAACATCTTATGAAATGAGAAAAATAAGACGATACACCGAGTGGCAGTCTATGCCCTATAAGGAAAAGTCGCAATATGATGAATTTCAGAGAATTACGATTATGTCACAGAATGCAGGCGTACCCAAAATGATTATTGATGATGCTGTAAGATATCATAAAAAAATATCAGAATATGAATTAAATTTTAGAGGAGATAATAGAGATGGAATCTTGGCAGCTTCTATTTATATTTCTTGTAGAATTAATAATTATCCTAGAACTGCCAAGGAAATTGCAACCATATTTCATTTAGATGTAACAAGTGCCACGAAAGGTTGCAAAAATGCACAGCTTATTATTAATAATTTAGAAAAGGATATGCAAAATAATGAGAAGACATCGTTTTGCAGGACAAAACCGGAGGCATTTATTGAACGTTATTGTTCAAAACTGAATATTAATTCGGAATTAACGAGAGTAAGTCAGTTTATCTCTATGAAGATAGAGAAGCTTGGACTTATGCCAGAGAACACTCCACACTCTATTGCTGCTGGTGTTGTCTATTTCATTGCACAAATTTGTAAATTGAATATAAGTAAAAAGGATGTTAAAAATGTGAGTGAAATCAGCGAAGTAACGATTAATAAATGTTTTAAGAAGATTGAGAAGCTAAAAGATGACTTGGTTCCTGCTGTTATTTTAAAAAAATATTCAAACACTACTTATTAATCTTTACACTTCTAAAACAGTTTAAGTGATTAAAGAAAAGTAGTAAAATATTTGGCTACTATTAAATTCTTTTAAACTATAATATATAATAAATATTGTATATATACATATATTAATGAGTTTAGACATTATAAATATTACAAAATTATTCAAAAATAAAATAATAAAAAAAATAGTTAATATTTATCAACCTAATTATGCAAATGGAAACGCTCCAGGCTTTGGAGATTATTTAAGAGGGTGTTTTTGTTTAATGCAGATATCAGCAATGTTGGGCCTAGAATTTGATATAGATTTAAATAATCATCCAATTTCTCAATATATTGTAGAAAATTCTAATCATGATAAAGCTCCAATAAACTATGATAATATATGGAGATATCAAAATATTAACTATAAAACAGATGCAAATACCTTTTTAAGAGAATTTATAGACTATCTGAATAATGTTAGAGAAGAAACCCATTACTTGTTTTCTTCAAGCTTTCCTGTAATAGTAAAATTATCGCCAGTTGGAAAAAAACTTATGCAAACAAAAATTAAACCAAATAAAATGATGGAACAAAATATTAAATTAAGAATGACTAAATTAGCAATAAGGCCAAAAGGTTATTGTACAATTCATATTAGAAGCGGTGACACTCAGTTGCTCGGAAATAATAAAATAATAAATGGTACATTTTTTTCTAAAATACGAGTTTTTTTATCTAGCATTCTAAATCCGGCAAATAAATATATTATTTTAAGTGACAGCAATGAGTTAAAATTGTTAATAAAGGCAGAATTTCCTAATTGTGTTGCACAGGTAACAGAGATAACACATTTAGGTGAAACCGGAAATCATTCAGATAGAGCAATAATGTATACAATGTTGGATTTTTATATAATGGCATCATCTAATAAAATAATATCTATTTCAAACTATGAATGGGGAAGTGGCTTTAGTCAGTGGTGTAGTGCAATATATAATATTCCACTTCTTAAATTTGTTGTTACTTAAATTCTCGTAATAATAAAAATATTATGTTATTTATTATTATTATATTATTATTATATTATGAATAAATTAATAGAGGCAAAAAATAAATTTAAAAATCCAATTTTAAAAAAAATTGTAAATACTTATCAATTAGTTTGCAAAGATGGTCAAAAACCACCAGGACTAGGAGATTTTTTAAAATCATGTTTTTTTCTTCTGCAATTATGTAATGTGTTGAATCTAGAATTTGATATAAATTTTAAAAATCACCCTATATCAAACTATTTAATTATTGAAGGTCAGGAAGATTATAATATTGATTATTCTCAAGTTGAATATCCATATTGGGCTGAACATAATCATATTTTAAATAATGGCTTGGGTTTGTTCATACAAAAATTAAATTCTATTAAAACACCAATATACTATCTATGCACAAATGGATGGCCGATTGTTACTATTAAACCCCCTGGTATACATATTATACGGTCAAAAATTAATCCAAATGAAATATTAATACAAAGTGTTAAAAAATTTATGTCTGAGTTACATTTATTTAATAAAAATTTTACAACTATTCATATAAGATGTGGTGATGATACATTTAATGGCAAAACTGATTTAACAAGATTTGCTTTAATTGCAAATAGACTTTATCCATTTTTATCACAAAATAAAAATTCAAAGATTTTAATTATAAGTAATAGTAATCTTATTAAACAATATATAAGAAAATTAGGATTTGAAAATATATATTTCAAAATAAGCAAGATAGTTCATCTTGGCGGAGACGGAAATTTTCATAAAACTACCACACGGGATGATTCTGCTTTATTGGAGACCTTAGTAGATTTTTTTGTTATGTCAAATTCTAACTTAATAATATCATTGTCTGAATATAGCTGGGGCAGCTGTTTTAGTGATATGTGCAGTCAAATATATTCTATTCCAATATTACAATTAAAAATATAAAATTTTAAAGGTGCAGTAAAATACTTAAAATATTTCAATAAAATAATATATAATGATTTCTATTTATGAACCAGATATTAGCCAATATAGAAAGTCTGCAATAAACGCCATAGAATCTGGCTGGATATCAAATCACGGTGAGTATCTTGAGAAATCTACACAAAAGTTAAAGGAAATATTAAATTGCAACTTTGCAATCCTAATGGCAAATGGGACTTGTGCGACACATTGTTTATTTCTGTCTTTGAAATTTAAACATCCTGAAATTAAAAAAATATACGTTCCAAATAATGCCTATGTTGCCGCGTGGAATAGCGCGTTAATGGTATATTCAATTGAAAATTTAGAAGTTATGAAAATGGATATGAATACTTGGAATATTAATACGTCCGACGAATATATTAAAACATTAGATTCTAATTCAGCTGTTCTTATTGTTCATAATTTAGGAAATGTTATAAATGTTCCTAGATTAAAGAGTCAAAGACCTGACTTAATTTTTGTGGAGGATAATTGCGAAGGTTTATTTGGAAAATATAATGGTATTTATTCAGGAACTAGTAATGATATTTTATGTTCTTCTGCATCTTTTTATGGTAATAAAATAATTACAACGGGAGAAGGTGGTATATTTTTAACACAACATAATGACATCTATGAACATATTAAAAAAGTATATTCTCAAGGAATGTCTCAAATAAGATATTTACATAATGTTCACGCATATAATTATAGAATGAACAATGTTCAAGCTGGATTTTTATACGACCAATTAACAGATATTAATAATATTCTTGAAAATAAAAAACGCATTTTTTCCAACTATGAAAGACTAATGGATGAATTAATAAAGATGAATAAGATTGCATTATTTGAAAAGGAAGAAAATACAGAATGCGCTAACTGGATATTTTCAGTTCGTCTAATTGGAAATTCAAAAACAATAGAAGAAACCACAGATTTTTTTAGAGATAACGGCATTGATATAAGGCCATTTTTTTATCCAATTAATAAACACGGTCATTTATCTATTATAGAAAATAATGATAAAATATCAAAATTATTAAATAAAGAAATTATTATGATACCATCTTCACCAAAAATTACAATAGAACAACAAGAAAAGGTTGCTGCTATAATTTATAAATTTATTTTTTTAAATGAAAAAATTTCAGTAACTGAAATTAATGATAATAATATTGTCATAATAAACCAATTTATTCCAACTATAAATAGCAAACATTTTCGTTATTTTGATAAAAGAACTAGCAACGCAATTAAAAATCACGCAATCACATTGCTATTTTATGATGAAATCAAGTGTGTTTATTTTGGATATACTCACATAGATTATGATAATGCTTCAAATAAATACTGGTTTGGAATTTATTTAGATGAACACTATAGAGGAAAAGGATTTGGTGGGTTGCTATTAAATTATACACTTAATCATAATAAAATTAAAGATATTTCCGAAATACATTTATCTGTTGACATTGATAATGTCTATGCTGTAAAATTATATCAAAAAAACAACTTTACAATATATAAGTCAATTGACCGTATTAACTATATGAAAATAATTACAAGATGGCATTTATAGCATCTTCGGTAAGTTCAAAAACACTATTTATTTGTTCTTTATCATAAAAATCATTTTTAAATACAAAATGTTTTTTTGAATTTTCTTTGTAATTTAACCCATCTTCATTTTCAATAAATATAATAGTTGGGTCATAATAAAAAATATCTTTTAGTTGTGAGTTTTCGCAATGTCTAATAACTATTTCATCATAGAAAAATGAATAATATCTTATTGGTCTTACAAACTCTTCCATATTACTAATATTATTTGCAACTTCTATTACTAATCTATTAACTTTATAACTTTTTTGTTCTTTTAATAATGAATTTGATGTGTAATTAATTTTATTTTTAACTCTGAACCGTATGTCATTATATTCAACACACTCTTTGCAGACCTTCAAATATTCTTCATTGCTAATGCAACCATCTCTTAAAATGTCCATCATATCCCATATCATCAAGTTTACTTTCTTCATTGACAGATATAAATCATTGTACTTTGTTAAAAACTCTTTTAATTTTTCATATAATAATTCGTATTCTTTTTGAACATCATTTCGTCTATGGTCTTCTTTAATTTTATCTAATTTAATATCCAAAATGGTTAATTTGTCTATTGCTTCTCCTAAAGAAACAGGCAAATATATCAATTCATTATTTGACATTTAAGCTAAATTTATACTTTTATTTAATAAAATATCCGAATAAAATTTTTAATTCATTTTTCAGTTTTGCAAAACTAAAACTCTAGAAGGACCTACATCTTTAAGTTCTATTTTTGTTAGGTTTAATTTTTCAATTAGTAAATTTAAAGAATTTCCTGTATAATAAAATGTATGAAAATGTGTAAATTCTACTTTGTATTCATCTAAACAATCTGATATAAATATTAAATAACCATTTTTTTTCAAATTTTTTAGAATATCTTTAATATCTTCAATAGGACTTAACAAATGCTCTATTAAATTATTACAATAAATTACATCAAACATTAAATTTTCTATATTATTTATTATATTCTCATGTTTCACAAATTTGTCAAACCCAGTTATATTATAACCCATATTTGTTAAAATTGGTATCATAGTTCCAATACCGCAACCGTAATCTAAATATGATAACTCCTTATTTTTAAAAATGTCTAATGAATTTAGAGAATCTAATATAAAATATCTAGTTTCAGATTCCGCATAATAACTGTATGTGTCTTCATAATCATTTTTAATTTCCTCACTTGATAAATTTAAAACTCTTAAATCGCCAAAAATTAAATTACAACTTGGGCAACTATGTCTTACGATTTCTCCAGCGTTAAATATATCATTACTAATGTATTTCTTGTATTCTTCACTTTTTCCGTAATAATTGCAAATTAAACATGTTATAAATGTTGGAAATGAACTTTCTATATTCAACCATCTATTTATTTGACGTTCTTTAGATGCCATATAATAATATAATGTAACATATTATTATAATATTATAATATAATAATATTATTAGTATATAATATATAGTTTTAAATATGCTAAATGGAGTAGAAGAAGTTAATTCAATTCTGAAAAAATATAATATTATTCCTAATTATTCAGGTCAATTATTATGCGATGCTACAGGTATAGGAGATATATTGATTCGCATTCTGTGTATTAAAAATGGGTTAAATGCAACACCATTTAATATTAATTTAACAAATTTTACAAGACCGTATTATTCAACGAATCCATTAAATCAATTAGAGTTTCGCATTAATCTAATAAATGATTTATTAAAAGATAATGATATGCCAAATAACACAGTTAACTACGTTTATAGTGAGAATTCTTCTATTAATCAGAACTTTCCATATGAATATATAAGCAAATTTAAGTTAGAATTTAATTGCAACAATCTGGAAAACATTAATGAAGAATATATAATATTTCACACAAAATGTCGTTTTACTGCAAATCTTAATTACAATATTTTGAAACATAATATCCGTGAATTTTGTAGCAATTTCAAAACAAAATATAAAATTATTATTATGGGTGAACAAATCTTCCCTACAACTGAAGAAGTGTTATGGCATGGAATAACAACTATTTATGATGAATTATTAGAATTAAAAAATAATAATGACGTTTTAGATGTTAGCATAAAAAATATATATAATAATTTAGACTACGATAATTATAAAAATGACGTAAATTTAATAAAGAATGCTAAAACAAATATACTAGTTGGTTGCGGAGGACAATTTTGCACATGTTTATTATTTGGAAAAGGGTTAATAAATTATAAAACTACAGAATTAATAGATATGTGTCCATTAAATTTAGAAGAAATGGAGAAGGACAACTGTTATGTAATGTTAGATATATTTAAATTTTTTGAAAAAATAAAAGAAGAATATTCTTTTCAAAAAGAATAAATATAAACTAATCGTTTAATCTTTAATTAAAGTTAAATAGTAAAAATATTCTATTACTCTTAATTATAGTAAATATTATGTCAAATAGCTTCATAAAATTAATAAATGATTCAAAATTTGAGTTTAACAATATTACTACAATAAATAACATACTTTCATTAAATTGCCATAGTATTCAAACTGGAATTGGTGACATATTACTTACTTCTACGCTTGTTAAAAACGATTTAATAAAACTTCCATTATTTATAAATATAGCAGTTTATACAAATAATCCATATAATTTAACCGACACTAATAACTCTTTTTCTTTTAAAATTAAATTATTAGAAAAATTATTTGAATCTGGAGAAATTGTTTTTTATTATAACAGTGATATTTATTATAGTGATTGGCCTAGATATTTAAAAAGCATAACTAATTTTTCTGTTCTAGATAAAAATTTTGACTTAACTAATTTTATAAATGAAGAATATATTATATTTCACACAAAATGTCGTTTTACATCTGATTTTAACTATGAAAAATTAAAACATAACATGCGTATATTCTGTGAAAATTTTAAAACTAAATATAAAATCATAATTTTGGGTGAAAAACAAATGCCCAGCAATTTTGAAGCAAACGTACATAAAATAACAACGATTTACGAAGAGCTAATAAAACTTAAAAAAAACAATGATGTGTTGGACTTATCCATTGATAATATATATGATAATTTAGACTTTGAAAATTTTTGTAAAGATATTTCTATTATACATAATGCAAAAACTAATATATTGGTTGGACATGGAGGACAGTTTTGTATTTCTATTCTTTTTGGGAAAAATACAATAGCTTATTTCACAGAACATCTATCAGATTCATTTAAATTGGATTTTCATCAACTAGAAAAGAGTGAGAGACATGTTATTTTTGATTTGTTTAAATTTTTTGATAAAATAAAAGAGGATTTATCTATGTAAAAGTTATCGTCTAATTATTTCCCAATTTTTATATTTAATATGATAATCTTCAATATCAAGATTATATGATGTATAAATGCATTTTTTATTTACTTTTTGTAAATCAAGGTACGGAACTAAACAAGAAAATGCACTATCGCTAATATGAATTTCAGAAGCACTTTCAATCAATGTGCAGTAATCTAATAGATTATCTGACAAGAACTCTGAATTCCATAAATCTTTAAAGTCATTTTCTAAATCATTGTAGTAGTTAAAGTTTGGGTGAAATATTGGTAAATCGCTATTAACATGTACATTTGGTCTTTCATTAAAATGTTTATACTTAATGTTACGATGGTCGTGTAAAAAAATATAGTTTTCTCCATATTTACTAATAATTAAATTATACAATTTTACTTCTCTTTCTTTATCTCTATTAATATCTTCGTAATCATATCTTATTTTGTATGGAAGATTTATTTGATCGTAGAATGTTTTCCAAAATCTACCACTTCCATTAAAATTTGGATCATAAAACCCGGTGGTAAATAAATCACAATTGGGTAGTTTAGATTTGTAATGATTTATTAATTCTTTCGGAGCTAAATGCGAATCATCAAATATAATGTAAAAATGAATATTATTATAAGGAAGATATAACTGTTTAATAGTATATCTATTACGATACAAACAGAATATAAAAATATCTTTATATATTTTTTGAAAGTGTCTTAATGCAGGATACATTGTAAAGTTGTCCCCGGTATTTAGATGAAATAAAAATAAACAGGTTTTATCCATATATAATTTATATATTAGATTATTATTTATAAGTATTAAATGCAAAAATTATTATTTAATACATTTAACACAAAAATTTAAAATATTTTTAATATTAAATGACCGAAACAACTGTTCCTAGAAGGGTTTTCATTGTCCCTTATAGAGATCGTATTCATCATAAATTTTTCTTTTCAAGACAAATGGATTTTATTTTAGAAGGCCAGAACGACTATGAAATACTGTTTGTGCATCAGTGTGATTCCAGAAATTTTAATAGAGGAGCCATGAAAAATATAGGTTTTTTAGCTATCAAGGAAAAATATCCGGAACAATATAAATCTATTACATTCATTTTTAATGATATAGATACACTGCCTTTTAATAAAATGTTTGACTATGAAACAACAATCGGAGTTATAAAACATTACTATGGATTTGAAACAGCTTTAGGAGGAATTGTTGTTATCAAAGGGTCTGATTTTGAATTAATCAATGGATATCCAAATTATTGGGGATGGGGCATGGAAGATGCATGTTTGCAAAAACGATGCTTATTCCATAGATTGCAGATTGACCGAAGTGAATTTTATCCAGTGGGTAGTCCTGAAATATTGCAGTTATTTGACGGCGTATCTAGGTTAGTATCAAGAAGAGACCCCCAGCGCATGAAAACTGATAATGGCCAAGATGGTTTGCGAACAATTCATAAGCTTTTATTTTCAATAGATAAAGAATCCTTAAATCCACATGATAATGAATTTAGTGTAGATAATAATAAATTTTTTTATGTGAATGTAACATCTTTTATGACATTAGTTCGTTTTGAAGTAGACTCTTATCATGAATATGATTTAAGAGAGCCCATAAGTAAAATTGTATTTCCTGATCAGCAGCAACAATATCAACAACCGCAACAACAACAACCGCAACAATATCAACAACCGCAACAATATCAACAATATCAACAACAGCAATCGCAACAATATAAACAACAGCAACATCAGCAACATATGATTTCCTCCAATTATACACGAGTAACTAGTATGAAACCTCGTGCCACAAAAAGTGCAAATATTGACTTAGGTGGTGTACGTAGATAATTAATATACTTTTCTCTCTTGACATCATATAGAAAATGAAGAGTCACAAGGAAATATGCAATGCGTTGAAGGATATACATATTGAATCTGTCTACAGAGAATGGGATATATTAAAAGAGCTAACGTTGGAAGCTTTGCAAAAAATAAATGGTAGGAACCGATTGGGATGCGATTTATTAGATTATTATTTTTTTGAACAACGTCTTGAAACGATTGGCAATAAAGGTATCCACTTTTTTGAATTTGTTGAAAAAATAGAATTTTATAAGACAAAAAAATATATTCAGACATTATTAACTTATTGTGATACCCATAATCGTTATAAAGATAATCTAATTAAAAAATACTACTACTGTTATGGTTTATGTTTTGGCAGAATAAATGCATTTAAAATAACAAATGCCCTTCAAATATATCATACATTTCAGCCAAAAGTTGCAATTTTTGACCCTTTTTGTGGGTTTGGTGGAAGATTAGTTGCAGCTTTGTTATTACGTATTCATTATATTGGAATAGATTTGAATGTAGATTTGAAAGACAAATATGCACAATTGATGGAAGACCTCGCTGATAAAATTGAATCCAATGTTGACTTGTTATTTACAGATTCATTGAAAGTTGATTTTACAAACTATCAATATGATATGGTATTTACATCCCCTCCTTATGAAAATATAGAAATATACAAGCATTCAACAAAAAAAACATCAGAAGAATGGTCTGTCTTTTATAAAATAATTTTTCAACGTTTGTGGGATGCAATGATGCCGAATGGAACCTATATTATTAACATTAATGAAAAAATTTATAATACTATTTTGAAGCCCTTATTTGGTTCTTCATTAGAAAAAATATTACTCAAAAAATCAAATAAAAATGAATATAAAGAATACATGTATATTTGGAAAAAAGGAAATTAAACACTAATGATTCTATTCTAATCATGGATAAGCAACCAACACAAAGCCAACAAATAAAAAATATATCGGATATTCAACATATTTTTTATATAAACTTGGAACATCGCAAGGATAGAAAAATGCATGTAGAAGAGCAATTGAACGTTCTCGGATTTAAAGATAATATAATACAGCGATTTCCTGCACTGCAGTTATCCAATGGTGCACTTGGGTGTAGTATGAGTCATTTAAAGTGTATTCAGACAGCAAAAGATAATGGTTGGCCACATGTTTTAGTATGTGAAGACGATATTCAATTTATAAATCCAGAACTATTTATTAATCAATTAAACTTATTTCTATCTTCAAAGAAGCAATACGATTGGGATCTACTATTACTTGCAGGAAATAATATGTTCCCTTTTGAAAAAACAAATGATTATTGCATCCAAATACATCATTGTCTAACAACTACTGGATATATTGTTCAATCACATTATTATGATATATTAATTGATAATTATAAACAAGGAATTTTACATCTAATAAAAGAACCAGATAATAAACGCTCATATGCTATTGATAAGTACTGGATAAAATTGCAAGAAAAGGATAACTGGTTTCTTATTATACCGCCAAGTGTAGTTCAACGAGAGGATTATAGTGATATTGAGAAAAAGATGACAAATTTTAATGAATATATGCTGAATTACAATAAGGCTTATAAATAATTAAATTTATCAATTTATTAATGCATCAATTCATTAGATAATAGTTTTTTTTCCTTCAAGAAAATCTTTACCTTGATATACCTATCAGTATTATTTGTTACAGTATCGTTTAATTCACCTCCATTATGTAATGCATCAGATTCATTTCCATGGTCTAATATACATTTGGTTGACCACATGAGCCGACGATTTACCCAAGGTGCTGAAACAATGATTCTTGTTATTTTTATGAGTGAGAGCCAGTTAGAAATAATAACATCATCACTAAATTTACAATCATTATTTTCCAAACATTTTTTTAAATAGCTATTCCATGATTTATTGCGAAAATGTGAACGATGATAACAAACCGAACCATAACCCTCTATTACATCAACTGGGCGAATTTCGTGTATAGCTTGAATGCGATTCTTATCCCACACAAATCCAGATAAACCATATGCCATTGTTTTGGAATCTCCTACACGTAAAACAGTTGTCATATAGAGTTCTAATGTATATTGTAGATAACGAATATCATCATCAATAGTTATTATCCAAACATCTTCGGTTTCCTCTATTTGTTTAAGAGTTCCTTGTAATTTTGTTATAGGTCCATCATCTTCACAATCACTATTCCAAATTACATAGTCCTTATAGGTATCACCAAAAATAGATATTGGGTCTAGATATTCTTCTCCTGTTCTTTTAAATATTTTTGGGATATTGACTATAATTTGTTTCGGTTTTACATTTTGTGAAATAATACTATCTAAGGTTGTTCCCAGTAATGGCAATCGTTTAGGGGATGTTGTTAAACTAATAACCAAATTATTTTGACTCATCTAGTTAATTTAATTAATGTAAGAAAGGTAAAATATTTAAATAATAATTATATAAGTATTTATATGTTAAATACTATTACAGATATAAAAAATATATTATATATTAATCTTGAAAATCGTCTAGATAGGAAGACCCACGTTGAAGGCGAATTGAGAAAGGTTGGATTGAATATATTTCAAAGATTTAATGCAATTAAGTTAAAAAATGGAGCATTAGGTTGCAGCTTAAGTCACCTTAAATGTTTAGAAATTGCAAAAATAAATGAATGGACACACGTTTTTATTTGCGAAGACGACATATCTTTTTTAGAACCAGATATCTTTATAAAACAGATGAATGGATTTTTGAAAGAAGTGAAAGAATGGGATGTTATTTTAGTTGCAGGAAATAATATTAATAATTATACTATTATAAATGATTACAGTGTAAAAGTAACCGAATGTCAAACTACTACGGGATATATTGTAAAAAAAGAATATTATGATGTATTAATTGCAAATTATAAATCAGGCATTGAAAACTTAATAAAACTGCCACATAAACATTATTTATATGCGATTGACCAGTTTTGGAAAAAATTACAAGAAAAAGATAATTGGTTTTTAATTACACCACTTACAGTAGTTCAAAAAGAAGGATATAGTGATATTGAACAGCGCGTAACTAATTATGCAAAACCTATGACTGAATTAGATAAACCTTATTTTCTAAAAAAATTGACAAAGTTTAAATAAGTTAGGAAACACTTAAACTAGTTAATTATATAATGGCAGCACATATAACGTTTTTATCCAAGCTATTTTATTTTGTCATGTTAATGTCAAAAAAATATAATATAGATGACTCACATGGGTTAACCCATAGTATGGAAGTTTTGCAATATGCAAATAAAATTTATGAAAAAGAAAGTATAGAATATCCGCTTTTAAAGGAACATGAAAAGATGATTTATATATCTGCTGTATTACATGATATGTGCGATAAAAAATACATGGACGAAAAAAAAGGATTAAAAGAAATAGAGCAATTTCTTTCCGATGAGGATAAATGTTCAGTAATAGAATTAAATATTATTAAAGAAATAATATCTACTATGTCTTATTCAAAAGTAAAGAAGGATGGATTTCCAACGCTTGGTTGTTATCAAAGAGCGTATCATGTTGTTAGAGAGGCAGATTTAATGGCAGCATATAATTTTGATAGATGCATCATGTATAAAATGAATAAAAATAATGGAAACTTTGATGATGCTTATATAAATGCAAAGGAGTTATTTGAAAATAGAGTATTAAAACATAATGAGGATAGTTTATTCTTATGTAGTTATTCAAAGGATGAGTCAGTTCAATTGCATAATTTAGCCTTGCAACGAATGACATTTTGGAAACATATGATTCGTAACAAGAATTTATTGTAAGGAAAATTCTATTATAAGAAAAATTTATATAATATAATTATATTATATAAATGCATCGTAGAAAGTCGTTGAAGCACAAAAGGTCGTTGAAGCATAGAATGTCTTTGAAGCACAGAATGTCTTTGAAGCAAAGAAATAAAACTCGCAGAATGAGGGGAGGATGAGGTCCACCTATCAAGATATAAACATTTGATTTCTAGTGATAAATCGTACGTTTAAATTATTATTTATTTTTTTATTCTGGAATGAAGCTTTTTACTATAAGCTGATAATAGAAATAAAAATAAAGTAATACAAAATAATAAACAGATTTAATTTAATACCATATCCTTCAAAGATTCATCGCTTTGAATGTGTATCATTACCTTTTTCAAAATAGGATTTAGATAAAGTCCAATAGCATAATCTTCCAGATATTCATCTTCAATCTTGGCTCTCTTGGATATCAAGTTCGTAATTGCTTCAGTTGAGAGAAAATAAAATCGGCCACTACAATATTCTGTTTTATGTATAATCATATCTTGTGGTAATTCCGGGTGTATAGTAAAGTATTGAGATAAATAAGGAATTTGAACATCAACAATTTGTCCACCATAATGAGGTTTCATTTTAGCCTTTTCTTTAATTTTATCTAATACGTTGTTGAAAAAAGGTTCAACGCCAACATTTTCAATAACCTGGTCATCATCGGTTTTAAAAACATATTTAAATGTAAAGGTTTCTTTTATAGCAAAGAATGACGCAATCACTTTTTTAGGCAGAGAAATATAGTCATCACTAGTCTTTACCCATAATATTCTCTCATCATTGTCAAAATAAAAGGGTATTTCTAAGAGCGGATTTCCCATAACATGATAATAAGATATGTATTCAGGCAAACTTTGCAACCACGTTTGTTTTTGTTGCATAGCCTTATTCCGGTACAATTCACAATTCATAATTAATAAAATATAATCTTGTTTTACTTTTTCAGTCATAAACTATAGTATTATACTAGTATTTACTTTAAATGAATTACTTAGTATAATTGAAATGGGAGAAATAAGTTTACGTTAAATAAATAAATTACTATTAGTATAAATCTAATAATGCAATATGCATGTCCTATATGTAAATTACTACCTTCTAGCCATTCATTAGAAAAAGTTTCAGAGAAAAATGGAGTAATATATTATTACACATGTCCATCTAAAGCAATATTATATTATGATGTTAAAGGTATTATAAATCACTACGATGGTGTTTTAAGCGAAATTCCAGAAAATAAGGAGTGGATTTGGATAATTGATAGTTTAGGTTTTGGTCTTATTCACGCAATGGAGACAGGTGTTGCTATGGCATTGACCGAATTAATTTCAACTAAATTTAGTAAAAATCTCAAAAAAGTAATAGTAATAAATCCTACATTTTATACTACAATAACGCATAAAATAGTAATACCTTTTTTGAATAATAAACTAAGAGATATTATTCAAATTAATTACGATTCAACATGTGTGGAGGACGTCTTTTTATAAAAAATGGTAAAAGGTTTCATTTACAGACATATTTCTTTTTTGGTTTCCGTTTCATATGATTTACGTAATACGTTTTTTCATAGTAATTGGTTCCAAAGAGATTTAATGACATGATATCTTTGTCCATGATTCTGGAAAAAGGTCATCAACAATTCTTTTTGAAACTGCTGGACCAAACCATACATCTGGATAACATACAATTTTTTCTGTATTTGAATTGAAATATGCACCCCACCAACTAAATGTACTGTTTGGAATAATATTATGTTGGCACAAACTCATCATTAACATTTGTTCCCAATCCTCAATATTAGTCTTTATGTTACTGTTACTATTCGCGCTAATAAATTTACATTTTTCAAATGAATGTTGAAGCTGTTCAATCATATCCGATACTTCTTCAACATCTTCGTCTTCACAAAAATATAAAAATTTTAAATCTAGTTTATCGGTTATATTAATAATATGTTGAATACTATTTTTATAAAACTGTAAATTCATGACAGGATGATAATTTTGTTTATGTTTATAATCTCCTATACGAAAATGCATGCTTATCATATTTTTATAATTATATAAATGTTTTTGTTGAATCATTGTTTTTTGTTTATCTAATTGGATTAGCTTACATATATTTTCAAAATAATATTCAAAATATTTATAACTTTGAAAATATCCATCTAATATAATATTTTTAGATGTATTTATTGGAAGTTCTTTATAATTAAAATTTTCTTCGCTCATAATATGCATATTTTCTGGTAATTTATGCACTGTAAACATCTTTAAACATAATAAAAAGGAGTTCCAATAAGTTGGTCTTTCTGGTGAACCATTTAATGTCCTGCTGTAGAGAAAAGAAAAATTTTGGTTACTTTTTATTGCATAAGAAATTGTTGTAAATATCTCAAATAACTGATTACCTAGCCCTCCTTTCAAGAAACACGTAATCATCTATGTTTCTTTATATTATTTTCTTTAAGTATTTTATTTATTATCTTCTTTTCTCTCGGTTTCTTCTCTTTCGTTGTTCTCGTAATGTAGAATGATTTGTTACACATAATATTAGAATCATAGTAGCGATTAATTCAAGCATCGCAAATATTACAATAAAATTATGAATAAAGAAGTTAGATTTTCTTTTCTTTTTACTTTGATTGAAAGAACAGTATTTTTGATAAATCTTATTTAAGGAAGAAGTATTTTCATTATCTCGCGAGTATAACTCCGTATAGTAAGTTGTATTGAATACCGACATATCTGGTTTGATATGAAGAAGAGTTGCGATTTTATTGCATTTTATTTGCATACTTTGTTTTTGCTTACTTTGAGCATCACGTTCTAGCATCTGGTCTGTAACTTGCACTTTGCGACGACATGCTTTGCTATTGCATTTCATGTCAATCTTTGAATAATGTGCACTATCCAATGGCCGGAATAGCGCTATAAATAACAAAATAAAATGAAGACAATTGATTTTCATGGCAAACTCGGGTATATAATATTATCATATACTCTAGTTATTTAAGATTCAATTTTTATTAGAAATCAGTATTTAATTCAAATACATCTCCAGTTTTTGTTTTTTCAGCCAAGGCATAACTGTCTACTCGTTTCTCAAAAAAATTTGTTTTTGATTCCAGTGAAATAAGCTCCATAAAATCAAAGGGATTTTGAGCATGATATATTTTATCATATCCTAATTGAAGGGATAGTCGGTCTGCTACAAATTGAATATATTGCGTCATTAGTTCTGAATTCATGCCAATTAATCTACACGGTAGCGCATTGCAAATAAATTCTGTTTCAATGTCCACCGCTTCTTTAATAATTTCATGGATTCTTGATTTTGTCATTTTCTTTAGTAATTTATTATACAAAAGAACCGCAAATTCAGTGTGAAGTGCCTCATCCCGAGAAATAAGTTCATTTGAAAAGGTAAGTCCAGGCATCAATCCTCTCTTTTTAAGCCAATAAATACTGCAAAAGGCTCCAGAAAAAAAAATACCTTCAACACATGCAAATGCAACTAATCTTGTAGCAAAACTACTTCTATTATCATGCATCCATTTTTGGGCCCAATCTGACTTTTTCTTGATGCATGGAAAATTATCAATTGCATGAAACAGCCTCATCTTTTCATCAGTGTTTTTAATATAGGACTCAATTAAAAGCGAGTATGTTTCAGAGTGAATATTCTCCATGGCTATTTGAAATCCGTAAAATGCTCTTGCTTCTGAAAGTTGAACCTCTCCCATAAAACGTGCCGCTAAATTTTCCAAGACAATCCCATCGCTCGCTGCAAAAAAAGCCAAAACCATGGAAATAAAATATTTTTCATCTTTCTCTAAGCTCTCCCAATGATTCATATCTTTAGATAAATCAATTTCTTCAGCTCGCCAAAAACAATCTACCTGTTTTTTATACATTTTCCATATTTCTTGGTCTTGAATTGGAAACATTACAAAGCGATTATCGTCTGGTGCGAGGAGAGGCTCTAAATTGTTCTTTGACATCCTAAATAATATATAGTGAAGATTTTATATTTTAATCAAATAGTGTTTGTAATATTAATTAATAATATATTGACTTAAAAAAAAAAGAAATATATATTTATGATTCCAGATTGCACATTAGTTACAAGCTGTTTTAATTTAACAAATATTAACAGTACTTCACGGAGTTTGGAAGAATGTATAAATAATATGAAAATGTTGTTAGAAATTCCTTGTTATCTGGTTATTTTTACGGATAACGCATGTTATGAGAAAATTAAAACTATAAGGGATTCCTTTAATTTACAAGCGTGTACGCAGTATATTGTAAATGATATTAGTGAAATGGAATCCTATATTTTTAACAACCAAGTAAAAAGAAATAGGGAAGCATATCATCCAACAAAAGATGAAAGAGTATGCAGTGAGAGTCATTTATTATGTTGTAACAAATTCAACTTTGTTTTAAAAATTATGGACTTAAACCCATTTAAAACGACTAGGTTTGGTTGGATTGATTCTAACTTAGGCATTGATTGCAAAAAAATATGTGAAAAGTATGAAAAAAATATGTTATTACAAATTTTAAATAATAGTAAAAATAATAAATTTCATTTACAAATTTTAAATGTTTGTGATAAAAAATACAAAGAAAAAGATAATAAAAGGGAAATGTACCAACAATACAGATGGATAGTTTGTGGTTGTTTATTCATAACTGGGGTTGAAGTTGGAACAAAAATATTAAACAGGTTGAACGATATTTTTATTGAAACTACAAATATGGGTTATGGGCATGGAGAAGAGATGTTTTATTTGGAAGTATTGGATGAATTTTATGATGATATTGAGAGAGGCTATGGAGATTATCAACATATTTTACATAACTTCATTCAACCCACAAATGGTTTTAATTATATTACTTATTGTATTATTAGAAATTATTGGAATCTTGGTTATCATAAAGAAGGTTACGATTGCTGTAAAAAACTGATACAACAAATAGAAAATTACCACGTAAATATTGAATATTACATATATATTGACTTATTACATTATTATTATTTATTTACTCTACATTATAAAGGTAAAGATGAAGCTAAAAATCTTGTTGAACATATTAAAAATAATGTTTTAAAAAATCCTCTTGTTAATAACGAATATGAAAAAAAGAAAGATGAACTTGAACAGTTGTTTAGACAAGCTTATTTATAAATATGGTTATCCTCTTAATTATATTTATAAGTTTATTTATTTTTATTTATCTTATCAATTATTATTAATTTTTTATTATATATTATGTATTATAATATGCAGGTCATTGAGTTAACGTTAGCTGAAAGAGATAACTATGTTACACAAATTGAACAACAGATTCAAGCAAAGCGAAATATGTTGCTTGAAAAAAGACGCACTTTGCAAAATACAGTGAAAGAAAATAAATTTTTAAATACTATCAAACATGATTATGATAGTTATCATGAATATATCTTAAAACAAAAACAAGACCAAATACAATCCATGAATTTACTTCATCAATATATAAATGATATTATGTTGAGTGGAAAAATGACGGATAAAGATATTTTGCAAACCAAGAAAGAACAACAAGAAATTCTGAGAGAAATAGATACGATTAGAGAAAGTTTAGACAAGATTGTGAATGAAAACCAATAAACTTCTTTAGAAACTATAATGGGAAAGGAAGAATAATTATATACACTATTATATAATGGCAGGAATGGCTCAAGTTGTTCAAAGATTAACACAATTAAATCAAAGTATTAGACAAAAGACTGATTTAAATGAAGGATTTATAGACCAAATAAATGGGCGATTAGGCAGATTACGCGATAAGGTACAACAAATTTCACAAAGAGTACAACAAATAATGGCAGAAATTGCTCCATTGCGTCAAGAAAGAGAGCAACTGAGACAGCGCGTTCAACAACTAGAACAGCAATTGGCCCAAGCAAGACACGACCTAGAAGAAGCGGAAAGAGGACAACCTGGTATGGCTAATATGGAGGAAGAATTGGCCGAAAGAGCAGAAAGAGTACATCAATTAGAAGCAGAATTAGCACAAGAACGGGGCCAAATTGAACAAATTAATAATATTATTACGGAAGCAAATAATACTTTGCAACAATTAGACGAACAGTTAAGGGCTGCAAATAATACTATCCCTGGAGAGTTACAAACTATTGAAGACCAACTAGATGGAGCCATTGCTGCATTAGCCGCCGGGGCTCCTCCAGGAGGAGCAGGAGCTGGAGGTGAAGGTTATGGTGCGGTAGGATTGGCAGGTGGAAAAAGAAGAAGAAAGCGGCGACACACAACACAAAAAAAGCAACGTGGTGGATATGTTGCCGTTTATGGAAAAAAAAGACGAGGAAATACAAGAAGAACTTCAAGTAAACGAACAACAACATCAAGTCGTCGCAGTAGCAGATAACATTCCATGCAACTGAGGGAAATGATAACAATCCTTTGGCCAAGAACCGTGGATTTCTCTATGTCGCAATGATGCTGGCAACATTCGTCTTTTAAAAACACGTTTTCTCTCTTGAAAAACACGTTTCCAAGCTCTTTGAATGAGTCTCAGCCAAAATGTTTTTATAATTGCGACACATTCTCCGCTAGATAGATAAATGACTTTCGCGATATGAGGTTGAATATAATTATTCTTTGAAATAATTCTCTTATAATTACGAATAAAAGGATGGTTTTTATTACGTTGAGCTGCATAACTCAAGTAGTAAGCTCCATGTAAATCGGCAACATCCATAATATGACACTCATAAAATTCATCAGTGTCATCTTCATTATAGTCACGAGATTCAAAGATACTTCTATTTTTAGAAACATGCATGCATAAGTAGTGATTTTTCACAATGTCATAACTTGAATCATCGTAACCATGAATATGTTTATTGAAGAGTTCGCACACAACTAAATGATTTTTTGATACCATATATAATAATATAAAATAATTATTATATATATTTCTATCAATTTTTTTTAACAAGATATACTATAGTATAAATGAAATTTCCAAGTTCCGTTTCTAAACTATTAGAAAACAAATATGTTTTGTATATAGTCTTCTTTTTAGCAGTTACTAACGTATTTGGGTACATTGTTATGAGAAATATAAAGGCCGTTGGTATGTTTATTTTAGTAACCTATCTAGTGTATTGCTTTAATAAAAATATGATAATTGTCCTAGGTGTACCGCTAATCCTAACCAGCTTGTTTGTTTCAAGTGGTGTTATGAGAGAAGGAGTAGATGATACGTTAACACCTGAAAATAAAATGAAGATAAAACAAGCAAAATCTCAACATAATGCACCTTCACCCGACCAAAAAGCTCAAATTAAAAAAGAAATTCAAAAAGAGATTAAAAAGGATGTAAAGAAAACGTCATTGAATGACGTTCCAGTGATAAATGATAGTAACGAAGACTCTAGCGAAGCAGATGAAACCAGTGATGGTGCTGATGAAACAACAACAAGTGAGACACAGCCATCGGACTCTACGTCAGGTATGACAACCATGTACAAAAAAAACAATAGAGTAGATTATGCCGCTACAGTAGAAGATGCGTACGATGATTTAAATAAGATATTGGGAGGAGACGGAATTAAGCGTTTAACTGATGATACACAAAAACTTATGGGTCAACAAATGCAGTTGGCTGAAGCAATGAAAAGTATGTCACCCTTGTTGGAACAAGCAAAATCATTGATTGGTAACTTTGATATGAAACAATTTGGAAATATTGCAGATATGGCAAAACAGTTTGCTCCTGCAAAATAATTACATCATATTTATTATATTATTTATAAGTTTTAATAATATAATATATATATGAAAGGAAATATAAAAGGAAATATGAAAGGAAATGGAAAAAAAAATACACAAAAGAAAAAAGGAGGTCTTAGAATTTCTCCAGAATATTTAGAACAAGGATACACAAGTTGGCAACTTATTTGGATGATTATAAGTCATCCAGATACAACAGCAATATCCTTAGCTTATAGTTCATTAAAAGGATTCTTATTTTTAGTAAGAATTCCTCCTCCATTGCAGCGCATATTTCTTGATTTAAATGATGCTGGTACAGCATTTAATAAACCATGTGAAACATTGGTGTTAAAATTTGGTGTTTTAAATAATACTGGCAGGGAAGAAGATTTAACTGTTTTGCCTATTATAGATGCTGACCATCCGAATGGAGTTGAAAAACTAACAGATGGACTTACCAATTTTGCAATGGAATCATCTGTTCAACAACAAATTTACACTTCTACAGTTGGGCAGCGTGGTCAACCTGTTTGTCCTGCTGTAGTTGACTTTTCTTATTTTTTATCTAATCCCGCTCAAACTGTTTTGAGTGAATTGGAACTAAAATGTCAAGGTAATAGTCTAAGTAGTATAAATGCTAGAAAAATGACAACCTTTTTAATACAACAATTAAGAAGAAAACCTGCCTATATGTTGGGTTTAATAACAATGCAAGTAGGAGGCAGAGGCTTTACTGGGCTTAGCGATCTTGTTGGCGAACCAAGTTACGATGAAGCGTGTCTTCATGTAATTGACCAGTTTTTAAGATTAACTATGCAAGCAAGAGTTGTAAATTATGATTGTCATGCAGGAAATATTCTTGCAAAACTAGATGGCACAAAAACATATCTCATTGACTTTGGTAGAATAGTGCGCTTACTACCTAACGGAGATATTTTATCTTCTTTTACCCGAGACAAGCGAGCAGGTATTAGACAAATTTATAGTTTGATTAACCCAGGGTCACGTGGCAATTTAGATACCGATTATGCGGTAATAAAAGGAATGATTTCGCAAGGCACAGTTTATTTAACTACTGGACGTTATGTTGATGAAGATATGGTAGCCGATAGAATGAATCAGATTATTCAATTTATAGCCAAACTGGATTACTCTATTAGTAATATATTTTATGGACTTGAACGTCCTCAAATGATTAGTGTCTTGCAATCTTTTTATGGACCTGCTGCAATGACAGATGATTGGAGTACATCAGTTCCTGATTTTACAATAACACCTGATATTTCTGCCAAATATAAAAAAATTATAAGGTTTTTTGCCGAAGAAACGAATGCATCTTTACAAAGAAGTGCAACAACACCAGAAAATATTAGAGCATTGATTGCAGCAAATGCACTTTTTTCTGATGAACCAATTACCAGGCCAGCGCCTTATAATAGAGGTGATATTGCACAATGGGTTATTGCTGCACCTGCAGCTCCGGGTCCTCTTGTTGCTGCTGCTCCTCTTGTTGCTGCTCCTCTTGTTGCTGCTCCTCTTGTTGCTGCTCCAACCGCTGCTGGTGTTGTCGCTCCAGTCCAACCTACGGGAGATACAGTATGTGACCAATTAGGAAACTGTATCAATAGAGCAGTTTCATCTCTAAGAAGGCGCGTTAAATTTGGTGGTAAAAAAACAAAGCAACACTATAAGCGAAGATACAAGAAAAATCACAAGAAAACATACAAGCGTTAATTCATTTCTTTGATATATATAGTATTTTAATATATATATCAATGAGTAAAAAATGTCCTCCGGGGGTAATATGTCTTGAAAATATGACTATGATATTTATTATTTTAATTGCAATTATTGCGTTATATATAGGATACAATAGTGCAAACCATAGAGTTAAGAGGTATCGCAATGAAAGACGAGAAGAAAGAGAAATACCTACGCCGGCTACAAATGGATTTGGTTTTTTTACCCGTCCAAACTATCCTTATAATAATCTTCCACCAGGAGATGTCTTATTAGACCCATATGTTCCACCTTTGAGTGATGAGAGATATATTATTCCAGACTTTAGACAAATGAGGCCACCTGGAACGATTCCCATTAATATATCAACCAATGTTGGCGCTGTAGATACAAATTACCGTCAGATGGGACTGTTAACACCTTTACATGATAAATCCGGAAAAAATAAAATACTACCACTGATGGGTAGACCATTATTTACAAATCGTAATAAATGGCAGTATTATACAATGAGCGACCAAAATAATAGTGTAAAGTTACCTATTATTAAAAATGGTAGAAGCTGTACGAATGAATATGGTTGTGATGAATTATATTCTGCTGATATCGTTTATGTGGAAGGATACAACCAGGCATTTAGAATAACCATCTATGATAGTGATACTATTAAATATATACCATTTTTATAAACTTCCGTGATTAGTCTATTGTTCCTGGTATTCTGCAATATCACTAGCCGTATTTGCTACATTATTAAATGCATCTGAGTTCTCAGACGAGGTGTTACTAGAGTTCATCATTCTTTCAGATACTTTTTTGGCAATTTTATCAGATATATAATTGGCCAAGTTTTCTAACGATTCCGCAATAATAGATACTTCATTATTACTTGAAGTTGTTGTACTATCTACTGGAACGACGTCTGACACTAACGCGGAAGATTCTGGTGCAGCTGAAGATTCAGGTGAAGTTGTTTCAGACATTTGCTCGTCATCTTGTTTTTCTTCTTGTTTTTCTTCTTGTTTTTCTTCTTCTTGTTTTTCTTCTTCTTGCTGTTCAACTGGCATAGGTAATGAATCTTCACTGCCAGAACCTTGTCCAGCTTCTTCTAATTCTTTTGCTGTCACTTCGTCGCTTGCAGTCACATCGCTTTCAGGTTCATCTCCTCTTTCCACCGTTTTAGTTTCATTTGCACCTTCTCCAGAACCACTTATAACCTCAGGACCTACGCTTTGAGCCGCATCATTTCTCTCAACATCATTTGCGGATGCATTATTTCTGGTTTCTTCGCTTGCAGTTAGCTCGTCTCCATTTGGAGTCGCTTCGCTTGCAGTCGCTCCATTTGCAGTCACCCCACTTGCAAATGCTGTACCATCATTTGTATTATCATTGTCTTCTATCTCTCCAGCAGCAGGAGCATCATTCTCTACTTGAGGTGATACTATTTCTTGACTAGCAGCTTGTAGAGGAACTGGTGGTTCTTGAGAACCTTCAGCTTGTTTTTCTTCTACACCTTGTCCTCCCCTGTATTTTCGTAATGTTGCATTGTGTAAATTGGTTGACTTTCTTTTTCTAAATGTTCTAATCTTGCGATATTTGTTATTTTTTTCTCTCTTCTTGTATCGCTTCAAACTTTGTTTTTTTTTATTTATTATTTTCAATAATCTACCTTTAGTTAATTTCATTTCTATATAAATAAAATAATATTTTTATTTATATAACTATAGTAATGAGCGAACCAATATCTATGAATATATCTCCACAGGATATTACAAATACATGTAATTATAAGTGTGCTTTTGCATTTGACTATCCTGTAAGTAGTTGTGTTGCAACAAATAGTGGAAATAGCTTAATGATGTCTTATATAGACTCTACTTCGCCAGTTATTTTTAATCAGACAAAATATACAATTACAGAATGGTATGTATATTCGCCTTCTTTACATACCTTTAATAATACAAAAGCTGATGCTGAGATAGTGATTACACATACTCCAGTTTCAGGAGGTTCGCCTTTATTAGTCTGTATTCCATTATCACTAAATGGAACATCTGGTCAAGCATCTACTACTATGAGTGAAATAATAGATGCAGTTACAAAAGGAGCACCATCACAAGGAGGATCAACTAGTCAAGGAATCACAGATTTTACGATGAATGATTTTATCCCTATGAAGGAATTTTATAATTACTCATCTAATGGGCAAGATTTCATTGTCTTTGGAATACAAAGTGCAATTTTTATTTCTCAAGCAAATATTACGTCTTTAAATACTGTAATTCAACCAGTAACTTCTGTTGTATTTCCGAGTGGCGCAGCTTTATTTGTAAACTCAAATGGACCAATAAAGGGTCAAGGAATAAACGGTGATAATATTTATATTGATTGCCAACCGACTAATTCATCCGAAGAACAAACAAATGAAGTTGTAAACAATAAGGCCGATACAAATTATGATATGGGAGATTATTTTAAAAACTTATTCTCTAATCCTATTTTTATTTTTCTAGTATGTGCTATTGCTGTTGTAATATTTCTTTTGCTAATCCATAAAGGAATTACTATACTTACAGGCGGAAGTGCAGATGGAACTACAAATAGAACTACTATATAGTGTATGGAATATGTACATGTAAACACCTATAGGTCTTTACATGTGCAATTATATCATATCATATTTATACTACCCCAGTGTAATTAATGGGGGCAGCATCATATGTGTCGTCTAAAATGGGAGAGAAGGTAGGTTCACTGTTGGATTGTCCAGTCTCTCTAACTGGCGCCATTTTCTTGACAACTTCTTGTTCTAAAGTATATGGAAATTGGTTCATAGCATTAATATTTGCATCTTTTTTTGCTTCTGTAGGAAGATAATGTTCCATTGCATAACTTCCAGTTGTTACTGTAGAACGTCTAATTAATTCAAATGCAACAATAAATCCTAAAACACCTAAAATCGGATTAGCATAGGAGAATAACAATAAGAAAACCACTGCAATGGTGATTTTTCCATAAACTGTATCAATCATTTCAGATACACTAGCTGGCATTTTATATCCCATAATTAAATAAATAATGAATAATATACCCAAGACAACTTGACCTATATTTTCCTTTTTAAATAAATCTGAAAAACTATCCATATATCATATTCATAGATTTTATTCTCCTTATAGCTAAAATATAGTTTCTGAGATTGTAGTTTTGGTTCTTGAAATATATTATTCAAATCATATAAAAATTAATAAAGAAATGATAGTATAGTATCAGTCAATATAATGAATATAATGAATATAATGAAGACAATAAATACAACAAATATGCTAAATACATACATAGGTCAAAAAGGTTACACTATATATAAAGATGGATTATCGCTGCAGCAACAAAATTTTATTCGGACAGAGCTTACTGCTAAACCATACACACCCGGTATATCTGGAGGAGGTGGACAGCAGAATAATACTTTTCCCATATATCGCGAATCCAATCAAAAATTTTATGTTCCAAGATATTTTGGTGAACAAACCTTTGGAAAAGCTAAAGAAACCCGCATTTCGGAAGGAACCGACATTAATGTTCCATTTTTAGGAGAACTGAGGGATAATCAAAGACCGGTAGTTTCAACTTATATAAATCATATTGAAAAAAATGGAAATACTGGCGGAGGTTTGCTTGAATTGCCCTGCGCATTCGGAAAAACATGTTTAGCATTGTATATATGCAGTGTTTTAAAGAAGAAAACACTTATTATTGTTCACAAAGAGTTTCTATTAAATCAGTGGGTAGAACGAATTCAACAATTTCTTCCAAATGCCAAGGTGGGACGGATACAAGGCCAAATTGTTGATATTGAAAATAAAGATATTGTTATTGGGATGCTTCAATCCTTATCTATGAAGGATTATCCAGAGTCAACATTTGATAGTTTTGGATTGACCATCATTGATGAGGTTCACCATATTTCTAGTGAGGTCTTTTCGTGTGCGCTCTTTAAGTTAGTTACAAAATATACTTTGGGTCTCTCAGCAACAATGAATCGTAAAGATGGAACAACAAAGGTGTTTAAGATGTTTCTTGGTGATGTTATCTTTAAGGGGAAGCGTGACCAGGACCACGATGTTGTCGTTCGTGCCATAGAGTATTCTGGTGCAGACTCTGAGTTTAAACGAGTTGCGACCGACTTCCGCGGTAATGTTCAATATAGTACAATGATTTCAAAGTTATGTGCATATAATAATAGAAGTGAATTTATATTACGCATTGTAACAGACATGCTAAAAGAAAATCCTGAACAGCAAATTATGATTCTTGCACATAATCGCTGTTTACTGACTTATTTTCATGATGCAATTAGTGCTAGAAATATAGCTAGTGTTGGTTATTATGTGGGTGGCATGAAAGAACACGCATTAAAGGAGAGTGAATCTAAAAAGGTTATTGTTGCAAGTTATGCTATGGCTGCAGAAGGTCTTGATATAAAGAGTCTTACAACACTGATTATGGCAACACCTAAAACAGATATTGAACAATCAGTTGGACGTATTCTGAGAGAAAGGCACGGAACACCTGTAGTTGTTGATATTATTGATGAACACGTTCCTTTTAAGAATCAATGGAATAAGAGAAAAGTATTTTATAAAAAACAGCATTATAAAATAATTCAGACAAATAGTGCAGAGTATGACCCTGATATTCGGTTTTGGAAACATGTTTCTTGTTCTAAGAAAAAGGAAGCTCCGACCTCTGAAGAACAATTATTGCAAACATGCTTTATCAAGCTGCCAAAGAGTGAAAAAAAAAAGTAAATAAAATAAAAATCATCAATAAAAAATCATTAATTACGCTTTACCATAATGATTATAGTTATCTTGACAGTTATTTGTTGGTTGGTATGGAACCGGATTAGCTAATGCTGACAAATTGGGAGAAAGTGGTCCACCCGTTGAATAGGAAGGTGTATAAGGTACATTACTCATATATTGCTGATAGCCTTGTCCTCCTCTCTGTCTACGTGTTTTCTTGTGTCCGCGCCTTTTTGTTTGTCTTTTCATGCTTTTTCCCTTTCCCTTTCCTTTTCCTAAACGAAAGATAGAACATAATTTTCTTTTGATATGTCCTAAACTCATACTTCCACCTTTCTTCATTCTGGTCATTCTCTTTCTATAATGTCTTGAGATTTTTTTATATTTTCTTCTGGAACCTCCACTTTGCAACGCACTAGCTGCAGCAGCCTGGGCATTGTTTGATACTCCAGATAATCCCCATTGACGGTTTGTTTCATTTGACCCAAAGTTGCTTGGATTATCTGTATTAAATTTATTTACTAAATCAGGGTTTACATTGTGTAATGGTGGTGGTACATTTTTAAAAGGAAATGGAGACCATGATGAAGTAACAGACATTGACGCCATAGTATTACTATAAGATTATATATTTATTTTTATTTTTAGTTATATGAAGATAAATTCTTTTTACATGTTATATTATGTTCCTTACCGGCAATCTGAATAGGAACCCATTTATTAAATTTATGATTTTTTGTAAATATCATTGCATATTCTTTTTCTAAGAACACAAATTTATCTGGTCGTTCATTTTCAAATTCTTCCTCATCATCACTTTCTTCTAAAGCATCCAAATTGCGATTCTCCTTTATATTTCTAAAAAGAGAATTCATCATAACACTTGTTTTATAATCTGGAATATAAGCCACATCATAATAACTATCAAATCCTTGTTCATCTTTATAGTATAAATGGTATATATCGTTTTGAATATCCGCTTTTACCTTAAAAACAACTGGTATAGTAGGATTCTTGTAGACCTTTTTATTAGTATTAGTATTATTATTATTGTTATAAGTATTATTGTTATGAGTATTATTGTTATGAGAATTAGGATTTTTATTGGTATGAATAGTAGATGTTGTCTCTTGTTTTTGTGGTTGAATAGCTTTGTCATATTGAGAGTATTCAATATTATATTTCTTATTTGTATTATACGCAAATTGTATATACTTCACCTTATATGGTAATAACTTAATTTTGTTGTATATCTCAGTATAATTTGTAGATATCAATGGTAAGCCAAATATAATTTGTCGTTGAAAATAGGATACTTGTTTTATTTCGCGTGAAAATAGTGTTTGAAATAGCATTAATTTATTCGCGTAAGTATAATTAGACACATTATTTCCTTTATAGAAAAATACATCTTCAATACTCAGATACTGAGTAGATTTATGATGAAATAAGGTTCCATATAAAACAGTTTTATAAGATAATTCATTATGAAAACAAGCGTACACCATATTTATTCTTACAATTTTTTTATAATCACCAACTTCAAGCAAAATGCAGACATTTTGATTCTTGTAAGAAGTAAACCAAACAAAACATTTTTTTCCATCTGGGATAGCCAATATAAAATCAGACTGATAAACCTTCTTATGTACATTTGTTTCATAAGAAAGTTCTATACGTGGAAACTCTTTCAGTAAAATGGATTGCTCGTGCTCGTTAAGTTGCATAGTTTTATAGTATAATACCTACAAATCTATTTATATGTTTTATACTTAAATATTTTCTTATTTAAAATCGCCATTTATATATAAATAATCAAATCCTTGATAATCTACACCTAAACCTAAAAATTCATAATTATTATTTTTTAAATGATTTAATACTTGCTCTCTCTTATCTTCCAAATGATAGTGTTCAAATGATAGATATTTTAATTTTAAATTAGTAAAATTTGTATCTAATATAACTTCAGCATCAACACCTTCAATATCTAGTGATAATAGTTCAATATTTTCTGTAGTTATTCCGTTAATAAAATTTTCTAGATGTGTAGCAGAAATATTAAATTTTTGCAATTCACAATTGGGCCCATAATGCCCTTCTTTTTGTATGTGACTTTTTTTAATTGATGCTACTTGGTAATGGGGACCATCTAATGGACAATAATACAAATCTATAGTATCATTTTGGTAACTCTTCGGTACAATTCCAATTTCATATATAGTACTTTCAGGATAATCTTTCCAACATTCTTTTAATAGTGGAATATTTAATGGATTAGGTTCAACTAAAATAATTTTTTTAATATGTTCTCTAGGTAATCTTTTTATAAATTCTGTAAATCCATCTCTATAATTTGAGCGACTATCTAAATCTCCTGCCCCTGCACCAATTTGAATATAAACACCACTTCCTTTATCAATATTATATAAATTCATTTTATATTTATAAATAAAATTTTTTTAAGTATTTAACACGTAAATGAAAAATATATTTTATTATAATATTTTAAAATATAGTAGACATTCATGTTATCTAGTTTTTATTATTACCATATTCAGAAAAAATTGATACACTGTTAACACAAATATAAAATATAATACTAAAACCGGAAGTATTATGTCCGAAGAACTCCTTGGCTATATTGAAAAAGAATTTAGTCGCTCAACCCACTTTATAGTTACTAACCATAGAAAATATTATAATTCTGCAAAAGAAGAAATCCCTTTTATACAATATGCAATCTATAACAATAAAGTGAAAGATATGGAACTCATGCCAGAAGGATTTGATTATAGTTATAGGATTGCTTCATTTGCTGTAATCTATTATGATTTTGATTTGAATCTTACAAGGTGCGAACAACCTACTATAGAAATCTGTGGTATTAGAAAAGATGAATTCTTTTCAGGAACGGAGATAGTGCAAAAAATAGAATCTATTGGCAAGATGATATCTTGCAAATCCTTGTTTCTTGACGATAAGTCTAATATAGATATAGATATTTCATCTACTAACGAAATAGTTAAGGTACCATTAGCTCTATTATCTATTAGTATTGATGCGTGTACATGGTACAATAAATTAGGGTATTATGAGAAAAACTACGAAGAACATTATAAGTATCATTCCAAATTCATTGAACAACCTCTTCGCGATATATTTGCTTCATTTAACCCATCATACAAAATATTTATACACTATATAGAGAGTGGATTCCATCTTAAAAATGAGTACGTGAAATCTTTTCTGGATTTACCAATGAAGATATTCTTTGCAGATGTTAAAAAACAGATGAAATCTAGATGCATAGAACCAAATCTATTAGATATGATTATTTTATTATTAAATGATGCAAATGAGATAGGTCTACTTCAGTATTCAGAATATGATTCTTTCATAAAAAAGTGTTAAAAATAAAATAACAAATAAAAAATTTTATTGTATTTAATAATTTAAATTAAACTAACTTCTAATTTACCTGTAATTTTACTTCTATTTTTTTACTCCAAGTTCTTGCATATCTTCTTGTGTGTCTTCCAATGAACCTTCTGGCATTCAGTTGAGCAGTAATGCTGAACTTCACAACCGCTGCACAGCATTTGTTCCTCTTCCAATAGCATTTTATTACAGCCTCCACAGATTTGGTGGTGGAGATTCTCTGGCTCGTTATCCTCCGCTCTTGTAAATGTGCGCGGCTGTTTTTCGCGAACTGTCACATTTGGATGCAGTGGTTCCTCTTTTTCTTCTTCATCTGAATCCGAATCCGAGTCCGAATTCGCTTCCTCTTTTTTCTCAAATTTAATTTGAGTTATTTGACTTTCTTTCCAATAAATGCCTGAGATAGTCTTACTTTCAAGATTCACCGGCTCGGCTTTACCCATGTCCCAGATGTAGTAATCATGAATGCCATCCCACTTACATTTTAGGTCGGCATCCAAACGCTTCTTTTCACACATTTTCCCATCCTTGAATACAATGTTGCATGGCTTGCTGACATCAAACTTTCCTTCAAAGAAAGAACCAGTGAAGGATGTGCCGTCTGGCCATGTTACCGTTCCTTGGCCATGGGGTTCATCGCTGTCAAACTCGCCAATGTATTTACGACCGTCTTTGAACGTGTAGATACCGCGACCATCCATAGAATTAACACTAAACTCTCCCTGATATACATCTCCATCGTTCCACCTCATCTGCCCAAGTCCGCTTCTAAAATGAGTGCAGCATTGCAACCCACCGCGGTAACTCCAGCATTTTTCTTGTGGATTTCTTGTAAACTCGTTATAGTATTCCACAGATTCAAATATGAGTCCAACAAATCCGGGATGCTCTGTAAAATGTTCTACAGAATCGCATGGCAACCACATGTTCACAACACCGCTCTTCATAAAATCCATTTTTGCGCCATTTGGAATATCAATTGAGCAGGCAAAGGCCGACTCGGATGGGTATTGGTAAACCATGGGCAACGACATGGTTAAAAACAAGAATAAATAACTATAACTCAATGGTTTCTCTAGTCTGTCTGTACGATTGGTAGTCAGGCCCAAAAGCATTTCAATTTTTTTATAAAAAGAATTAAAAATAAATTACTCGTTTTTATAATGATAACAAGATTTAATTTAATTACATTTATTTTTCCAGGTCGTCCTTACAAGGATTTGTGCACTCGTAAGGAAATGATAACATTTTTGAATCATATCTGATATTATGATATACTTCAATAACATGTCTCTGCCAACAGACATTAATTGTATAAGGGCGAGTATTATATATTGGAACATTATGGTCTTCCATAATGGTGCCAATATGCACTCGCATTGTTTGAAAAGGCATATCACGTGTATAACTTGCTTTTACTACAAATGGTGCATCAGTGCGTATCATTTCACTATACTGTTGCAAGTTACGAATTAATTCCACCTGTTTTGCGGGTATAACAGTTATTATTCTCCGGATTAAATCAAGAACATCGCGCCACTTATGCTGAGGCTTTGTTGGGATTTTGACGCCCGACAAAACTTTTGATTTTATATTTTCTTCAAGAAGACAAAGTGTTTCTTTTCTTGCATTGTGTTTTGTAGTCATTCTTTAGCCGTGAGTCTATCTCTTATGTTTGTTATTTTTGTATCTATATTTGTATCAATTTTTATTTATAAAATTAACTATCTACAAAATACTTACAATAGTTACAATTCCGAAAAATTTTGAGATGAAAAAGAATCCAATGTGCTAATAGATGTGGTTCCTGATTGACTCTTGCTTTTTAAAAAACTTTTTAATTCATCTTTCATTGAAGTCACCTCTACAGTAGGAATAGATATAGATGAGGGTAATATTGAGCCTTTTGACAGCAATGAGTGTGAAGAAGATGACATTGTATTATATATTTCTTCATATTTTTTTGCGGGTGCATTGACTAAATCCTTAATCTTAGGCACAGTGAGTGTTGACTTGAAAAATAAAAATAAATGATGCACTAAGAATATAAATACTATAGAAATAACAGTAATCTGTAAGGTCCAAAATAGCATATATTATTCGTATATTACTTTAATATAGATAAAAACACATTAAGTTCTTTTATAAGCAAAATATTACCAAAGGATTCTTTTGTTATAAAATACATATCTGTTGGAATAAAATTTAATAAATCTTTATTACAAGTTGCATCCATCTTACTTGTATCCTTATTACTTGTATCTTTATTACTAGTTTCCTTATAACTATTTTTATCTGCATAATTTCCTTCTATAATCAATGTTAAAAATGCACTCTTTAGATTTTCTGGTTGCATTGTAAAAGAAAGACGTACTCTCTCAAAATAGGTATGAGTAAAGGGAATTTGAGAGAAAATCAGTTCTCTTTTTGTATAACTATTGTCTAAAAGTGTAGTAGTTTCATTCACTTTATATGTAGTAATATCTGCATCTACTGGTTCAATCTTGTAAAGTTTATTGTTATCCACTGAAAAAATTCCTTCTGAAGAAATAATTTCAGTAAATAATTCTTCGCGTCTAATATATTTTTTGAGTATAATCATTTTTTTTCTTACGTCTTGCAGTGTGTAATCTTTTATAAATACTCTTGTGGTCATGTTATATTATTAGTAAAACTATTTAAACCTATTCGCAATGATTTATTAAATATGTCTCAAAATATTTCTATTGTACTAGTTGAAAAAACAGGAACGCTAAAATCTCATACAATGAAGGAATATAAGGAAGAAGATATCTATAAAAAGTGTGGATTTAAGAAGTCTGATGGATTTGAAAAACAGACAGAATGGGGAATAAAACTAGACGGAAAAAAGTATGTAGTTGCGCTTTATGGTAAAAGTGATGGAAAGGCAAATTCAGAAAATAAGTATGATTTTCCACCCCCAGTAGATACTGTTTTATTTTTTGGAAGTTGTGCACTTGTATGCAGTGTAAAAAACTTAGACGAAACATGGTCAATTACATCACTATCCCTGGAACAATGGAATAAAATGTATGAAAAATTATTTGGAGGGTTTGAAGATTTGGCAGCTACTTGTGCGGAAGATGAAGAAGAAGAGGATGAATTAGAGAATATTCCGGCGTCCAAGAAAACAAAGCAGGGTTATCTAAAGGATGGATTTGTTGTGGATAGCGATAGTAGCGATAAGGAAGAGTATGAAAGTGAACAAGAGGATGAAGATAATGATGATGAACCATCAAATGATGCAGACGAAATAGTAGATTTAGAATTGGAAGAGATAGGGTCTGAATTAAGTGAAGAAGAATATGAATCTAGTAGTGAAGATGAAACAAGATAAAGATGAAACAGAGTGAAGATAAACAAAATAAAATTGATTAAGATTTAAATAGTAAAATTATTTATATCTTATAGCATGCGAAAGTTTGACAATCCAGAAACAGTTAGAAAGAATATTCGTAATAAGTTGCAAGAACTAGTGGGAAGTGAAAAAAGAGCAAATAATTTAGAAAAGGGAATTTACAATTACTCACTAGGGGAAGCGAATAATCGTAAAGTAGTAAAGAAATGGGATAATCCATACTTTACTCAAATTTATTTGGATAAGTTGAAAAGTATATACTTGAATTTGATGAATCCTGTTGTTTGCCTAGCTGTAAAAGATGGCACGATTCACGTGAAAACCTTTGCTTTTATGACACATCAAGAAATGCAACCAGAAAAATGGGAATCACTTATTCAAGCGAAGATTAAAAAAGATAAATCAAAATATGATACTCAACAAGAGGCAATGACGGATACATTTAAATGTCGCAAGTGTCATTCAAAGAAGTGTTCTTATTATCAAATGCAAACTAGAAGTGCAGATGAACCAATGACTACATTTGTTACATGTATTGAATGTGCAAATAGATGGAAATGTTAAAATATACTCTTTAAATATTGTAATAATTCTTTAAAAAAGTATTATAAAATAATGGTAAAGCATTATTTTCTTCTATTGGTATGATTGTTATAGGTACATCAGACCTATTAAATAAATCAATACCAAGCAAAATTTTATTTTTAATTGTATCCGTATTTGTATAGTTTAATTTATTGAACTCCTGATGTGCAAATTGTTTAATTTTATTCTGTATAAAAAATTCATCACCAAAATAACTCAAATGCCACCCCCCTTGTTTAACTTCAGGAAAATTTGTAAATCTTAATTCGTCTGGTTTTTTTTTCTTAAAAAGTTGATAACTTACCACTTTTGGTAAATACCATTTATCTTTATGTTTACAATGTAGATTATAATAATACATATCCATTTCTAAAGAAAATCCTTCTAAAATATGGTCGTTTGTTTGAATACTTTTTAACGTCTCTGGATGAACAATTTCATCTAAATCAGTAATAGTAATAATATCATTGTCGCTAAGATTCCCTTGTAATTTATCTATACCTAATTGAATGCAATTTCTATGAAATTTCTCATTTACCCATTGTTCATTTTTACTACAATCTATTTGCGGTGACAATAATGGCAAATCTACGATAATATGAATAATCTTATCTAAAAATGGTTCAAATAAATGTTGATGTTTAATAAAATATAAGTCCTTTGGGTTTCCAGCATGAGTTTGGTTTGCTTCAACGATTACGAAATAATCAACTTCCTGATATAATAAATTTAATCTATAATATAATAATTCTATTTCATTATAGAAAATAAAACAGTCAACTATTTTTTTTTTATTATTATTCATATATTTATAATTTATGAATGTTTTTAAACTATTTATAGAATTATACAACAAAAAAAATATTATAAATATAATGAAAACTTGTAATAAAAAACAAAAATATTGCAATAAATAAAGTATTTTTCCGAAGAAAGTAATAATATTCAAGCATAAAGAGTTTAATGCGCCGGTGTAACGTGATTATATATTTTTCATCTTTATTATAAAGTATATCAGAAATAATAGTATCTGGAAAAGAGGGATCAACCTTTCGTAAAAACATAGTATATTTATTTTTTTCTAAAAAATTTGTAATAAAATTTATTTCTTCTTTATTCCCATATTTAAATACATAAGGGCTAGTAGCTGAGGACATTTTTGACCAGTCAGTTGCGTGAGTTACACTTGAAATAACACAGTGAAGACTATGTAAGCTATATAGGATGATTGCAAAAATACTTTCATTTGCGATGGGTCCTTGACAAATAATATCAAAAATGGTTGAGTTTCTTTGAGAATAAGTAATACATTTTTTTGCATCTTCCTTCTTCAATATAAACCATGGGTCATTTGCTAGACGAAATTCTTCTTGTAATTTATGTAAATTTGCGCGATTACAAAAACGAATATTCCACCACGCATTCCGCCAACTCATAATACTTTTAGAATAATTTTCAAAAAATAATTCACGAAATTTGAATGGTGATATGATGGGAACGCATGAATCTGTTAAAAAAATAAACCATTGATTTTCAGGGCAATCATTTAAAGCAAAAGACATAAGCGAGATATATGCCGGAACAACGTGTGTATAAGATGTTTGTTTTATACAGAACGGATGAATCGCTTTGCTTTTAATCCATCCAGAAGAAATAGTAGAATAATCTTTATAATGAAAATATACCTGTATAATATCTTTATTTGGGTTTATCCAATCTATCCATATTTGTTCCTTATTTAGTTTTTGTGAATAACTAATAATAAAACATAATGCAATTTTCATGTAATAATATATACTATACAAATATCAGCTTTTGTATAGTACAACGAATAGTGTTATATTATATATCCAAGTTCAGTTTCATATAACATATTGATATTTGAAGATACTATTTCTCTTGAAATATGACAAGGTTTCGTTACACTTTTATCAAACCAAAGAGACTTATCCCATCTATAAAGTAACGTATTTGTAAGAATTTCTGTTTTTAAATTTAGACCTTTTATTTTTATTTTATTCATAGTTTCATTAAAATTAGTTAATAAATCTTCATATTTAATAAGTATATAATGTTTTACTAATTTTGGCATATCTTTTATTAAAAACTGCAACTTTGTATGTCTTAATTCAAATATATTTTTATATCGCTCTTTTGTATATATATTTCTATCTTCAATTATTTCCAAATTACTAACATTATCATTTACCGAATAAATCTCTTTATACAAAAATGTATTTAAAATTCTATATTGTTTTGGTAAATGGTGTCGCTCTCTATAAAAAGAATTTATCCAATCATACGGGTCTCTAACAATTCCGATAAATAATGTATTGTCACTATTCTTAAAGTCATTAAAACCAAAAAAATGTTTCCATCCATATTCCCATGTTATTTCAGTTTTAAAGTTAATATTTATTAAGTTTTCAAGATAATTTGTACCAGAACATCGTTCTCCAAGAATTGTAACATTTTTGATCATATATAATTTAAATAAATTAAAAAGCAATAATTTAATTTCTTAAAAAGATACAATTTCCAAATCCTTCAAACTCCAATATTCACATCCTCCTCCAGGAATGGGACGTCTAATGATAAAAGGAATTCTTTTTTCTGCAAGCTCAAGTTCGGCAATTAAATATCCGTCTATTACATTTTCAGGGACTTTGATAAACGCCTTTGCCCCTGAGTTCAATTGTTTAGCTCTTTGACCAAGAATTCTTGTCCTCTCATATTTTGTTAAAAATGGTATTGTTTTATGAAGTTCATCTACAATATTATTTGTTTTATCTCTTACAATCCTAGATAATACACTTATTTCATCATAATTATGCATTGAACACTCTGGATGAAAATCAACAATATAATTTCTGTTAATTTCAGCATTAAATTTTTGTAAATACTGGTTATCTTCGTCGTCTTCAGATTCATTATTTTCATCTGCATCAGTTATATTAGGTATAAATTTATTTTCTCCACCTTCTTCCAATTTACCATCTTCTTCTTCTTCTTCTTGTTCTTCTTGTTCTTGTTCTTCCTCTGGTTCCTCGTAGTCAACCTTTTCCTCTTCATCTTCCTTGGAAAGAACAGACTCTGAATCAGAATTTACATCTTCATCGGACCCCGAGTCTGAATATAGTTCTTCAACTTTATCATGTTCTTGGCTCATAGCTTCTTATATATTGTCTAAAGATAGTTTTAAATATTATATTACCAAATCAATTTTTTATTGTATTCACCAGATAAATTATAGTATCTTTGTATTTATACATGTTGGTCAGTTTTCCAGACAGTATCACACTCAGAACATAAATAAATATACTTAATATTAATATCATCATAGCGAATATAAATAATTTCTCTAGGTTTATCGTGCGTATTTGTTTCACAGTCTGCATTGGGGCAAAGAATCTTACTTACACGTGGCAATGTTGGGTCCAACTTTGTATACTTGTTAATCATATGTGAAAATTTTTCTTCATTTCCCGAAAGTTGCATTTTTGATACTGAAATATTATCAATCTCCAAGGTAGAGTCTTCATTTCCACAATGTCTACAATAATATACTAGTTTATTTGTGTTTTCACTATCAATACGGATATAATACATGTTTTGGCAAACACTGCAGAAATGCATACTGGATTGTATAATATATATAGGCTTTATTATTTAATTCAATTTTTTATTATTTATACAATTGTGTTTTCAGTCTCCAAAAATATTTCAAGTAGTTTTGGATAATTTATAGTAACATTCATTGTATACAAACCAGTCGTTAAGCGCTGTGTTTCACTATTCTGAGACGCCTTTACTTCTAAAAATGAACGAATTTTTTTATGATTTTTTAAAAAATTCTCCTTTACAATAGAATAAAATGCATTAAATTGTTCTGGATACACACCATGTGTCTTGTGAATCATCTTAAGAATCGCAATCTCAATGTTCTTATATTCTATAATAGTCGTATATTTTAAAAAATCTGGGTGTTCCTTCGTTACGTTGGGTTCGTTTAATAATGGGGCATCGCATAGTAATGTGCATAAGTTTAACAATATTGTAGAAATTGTTTGACAGGACGTCCATTGTTCACCACGCCATGTATTTAACATAGAAATGCAGACTTTACCACATTTATATAAATTCGGATTAAATCTAATATTATCACCATTTGTACAGTAAATAACACGTGGAGGACTATGTGGATAGTTTGTAGGATAACAAATTTCAAAAAAATAATTTCCACCAAAATACGGTGTATCTTCGGGGCCAATAATAAGTGCATAACCCTTCAACATATCTTCATCATCGTGCATGTAGTATATCCCATTATCAGTTAATGGATTTTTTATTATACTTTTAACATCATGAAGTAAACGTGAAATAGATTCCTTTGTAATAACTTGTATTTTTTCAGAAGACATTTTTATTTATTATAATATGCATAATTATATTTATATATATATTTCTCTATATCTTATAGATGTCAGTTTTGCAAAATACTAGTGTTAATATTATTCAATAAAAAAATGAAATAGAAATATAATCATATAATATAATAATACTGAAACATGAATACACAAACGTTACAATACAAAGATTTAACTGACTTCCTCACAAAGCATAATGCAAAAACGGAAAAAAGAGAGGGTGTGAACATTCCATTCACCCACACGAGAATAGGAGATAAAACCATGGGTATTCATGGTGGTTCATACATTATTCCAAAAGAGATGGAAGAAACCTTTTGGAATTTGTATTATCGGTCAGTTTTTACGAATAAAAGAATGGAGTACTTGACCGAAAGACAATTAGAGACGGGAAGTCCCATTTTACTAGATTTTGATTTTAGATATAACTACAATGTGGATAAAAGACAGCACACAAAGGAACATATTATTGATATCATCAATTTAGTATATTTGGAGATACTTAAGGAATTTTATGTTTTTGATGTCACAAAGCCATTTCCAATCTTTGTTTTTGAAAAACCAACTGTAAATAGATTAGCAGACCAATCTTTAACGAAAGATGGCATTCACATTATTATTGGCATAAAAATGGAACATACTTTGCAAGTCTTATTACGTAAGAAAGTGCTGGACAAAATTGGTGAATCTTGGGACTTGCCAATCATTAATAGCTGGGATGCTGTATTAGACGAAGGTATTAGCAAGGGTTCAACAAATTGGCAAGTATATGGTTCAAGAAAGCCGGGGAATATGGCATATGAACTCACACAGTATTATGTGATATCTTATGATTCTGTTGATGGAGAATTCATGATGGAAGAGAAAAACTGTCAAACAGAATTTACACTTGCGGAAAATATACATAAATTGTCTGCGAGATATTCTGAGCATGTTGAATTTGAGTTAACACCGCAGATGAAACAACATATCAATGATACGAAACTTCAAGCAAAACCCAAAAGAGTAAACAATACCAGGTTTCGTCTGTTGATTAGCAATGATCCCGACGATAGTGAAGAAAATAACTCTATTTCATTGGAAGATATTAAAACTCCAGAAATGCTGTTACGTGCAATAAACAATTTATTCAAAGATATGAGTCTTACTGAATATCATTTGAAGGAGTTACATGATTATACACAGATTTTGCCTGAAAAATATTACGAACCCGGCTCACATTTGCTAAATACAATGGTCGCATTTGGATTAAAGCATACTGACGAACGTTTATTCTTATCATGGGTTATGTTAAGAAGCAAAGCGAGTGATTTTGATTATAATAGTATTCCTGAACTGTACGCAAGATGGAAGAAGGACTTGAAAATAAGACCTGATGGTATTACGAAACGTTCTATCTTGTATTGGGCAAAACAGGATGCATATGATGACTACGTGAAGGTAAAGAATAATACGATTCAGCACTTCCTTGAGGAAACCCTCACTACATTGGCAGATTATGATTTCGCAATGGTGTTGTATCAGATGTTCAAGGATAAGTATATTTGCAGCAGTGTTATTAACAAGACATGGTATGTTTTTAGAAATCATCATTGGGAAAGAGACTTGGGAAACTCACTTCGTTTATCTATCTCACGAGAGATGTACAATGTATATCAAGAACAGCAAAAAGTATATTTGGCTCAAATGTCTGCGTTTGATGCGGGAGATGAAAGAACCGAACAAATGAAGAAGAAGATACAGATTGTCACAGAAATTTCTATTAAACTAAAGCGAACCAACGAAAAAAGTAATATTTTTAAGGAAGCCGCAGAAATCTTTTACGATGAAGAATTTGTTAAGAAAATGGATGAAAATAGATATTTATTGTGTTTTACAAATGGTGTAGTGGATTTGAAGAATAAGTTATTCAGAGATGGTTATCCTCAAGATTATATCACGAAGACGACCGGAATTCCATATTCTCCATTTGATATGGAGAAACACGAGTCCATCGCAAATAAAATTATGACGTTTATGGAACAACTATTTCCTATTCCTACACTTAACAGATATATGTGGGACCATCTCGCATCTGTTCTCATTGGCGAAAATATCAATCAAACATTCAATATTTATAGAGGAAATGGCTCTAATGGGAAATCATTGCTTACTGATTTGATGGCACTTACACTAGGTGAGTATGCCGGAACAGTTCCTATAACACTTGTTACGGAAAAGCGAGTTGGTGTTGGTGGAACATCTTCAGAGGTAATGCAATTGAAAGGTGTCCGTTATGCAGTGATGCAAGAACCTTCTAAAGATGCAAAAATCAATGAGGGTATGATGAAGCAATTAACAGGCGATTCTTCTATGACAGCAAGAGCATTGTATTGTGAATCTGAAAAATTCAGTATCCAGTTTCATCTAGTAGTTTGTACAAATACATTGTTTGAGATTGTCAGTAATGATGATGGAACGTGGAGACGCATTCGTATTGTAGAGTTTATGTCCAAGTTTGTAAATCCAGAAGACCCCAAGGATGACACAGAACACCAATTTGATAAGGACCCAATTTTGAAAGAGAAACTACCGTCATGGGCGCCTGTATTTGCAAGTATGCTTGTAAAACGTGCGTTTGAAAATCAAGGTATTGTGGAAAATTGTGATATTGTCATGTCAGCATCAAACAAATATCGTCAAGGCCAGGATCATATTGCAGGGTTTGTTGCGGAAATGGTTATGCGAAAAGAAGGAAAGAAGATTGGAAAACGAGAACTATGTGAACAATTCAAGGTCTGGTTTCAAGAACAGCAAGGCAATAGAAAGGCGCCGAAGGGAGTTGAATTGTGCGAATATATGGACAAAAAGTTTGGCGCATGCAAGAAAAAGGATGGTTGGCAAAATGTGCAGATAGTTTATCCAGAACAAGAAAATGACAATGAGGTTGACGATTTATATTAATAAAATAAATATATAATTATATAATTATATAATATAATGAAGATGAAACTAAATATGTATAATATAAAAAAATGTTTCATGAAACATAAATACTTTATATTATATGTTATTCTACTTACTCTCTTTTTTGTTTTTTTACTACCACGTTTTAGAGAAGGTTTAGCAAATGCATCAATTGGTGAATATAGTTATTTAGCACCCATTCCATCTGGAAATACATGGGACCAATCTACAATGGACAAATTTGCAAAGAAATATAATGAGGTAAATAATAAAACGGGAGGCCAAATGTTAGATGGAAATTCTAAATCATTGCAAGGTTACATTTCATCTTCATTGAGTGTTGAGGCAGATTATTTTATAGATAATGGAAAATGGCCTTATTGTGGGTATGTTTCTACCTATGTAGAAAAACACCCTGAAGCATTATCCCCTTTTCACGATAGTTCTGGGAATGTAATGACTCCGACAAGTCTTCAAAAAATGTGGCCAAATAGAGTAGCTTATCAGCAATTAATTAGCAAAACTGAAAAAAATATCACACCACCACCAGTATCTTATAAAATTTTTATGGGTACAGCCAATCTACCCAGTAATTCTTCATCACCCTCCTCTTCTCCTGCAACGTCTTCGTCTTCTCTTTCTTCGTCTTCTCCTTCCACTTCTTCTTTATCTGATACAAATTATCAACAATTGATGAGTCTTTGCAAAAATATCATGGGAAATCAAAAGTAGTAATTGTTTCTTTTAATTTTAATAGATGTAATAGTAGTATTATATCTATTATATCTGATTGTATCAGTTGAGTTTAATAAACAAACGTAGTAAAACAAAAGTCGCTGGCCAAACTTGTATTCGTTAGATAAGTATATGGAATTGTAAAATATCCCTTATTTCCCCACGAAGTACCCCATGAATTTGCACAAGTAAACCTTTGTGCAGTATCATCATATCCTACAATGCAAGCACAATGACCTCCTTCTAATGTTTCGGTTTTTGTATTTGGCATAGGCGCAACACCTGTTGTAGAAACAGTATTTGACATAAAACTAGAATATACCATAAATCCGAAGACAATAGGTACATTATAAGTAGTTAAACAGTTTTTCATGGTTGCAATATTTTGGGCAAGAAATGTATATGTAAATTTTTTGAATTGATTAGAGTTTTTATAACTAGTTAAAGGTGGAAAATTAGCAAAATTTGTTGTAATATAAGGATATACTGTTTCTTTACAAACACCATAATTCAAAATTGCATTGCAAACTGTGCGTACATAGGTACCATTATCTTGATTTAAAGGAGTGTTATCAAGGCATCTGCAATTTGCATATAGAAAAAGACGCGATAATGGTATTTGATTCTTTGTTTGTTGCATAACTGTAAAATAAAATGCATTGGCTGTACAACTTCCAATTTTTCCTTGATTTACAATACTAGGTAAATTTGATATACTAAATGTAGCAGAAGTTTTTGGTGTTTGAGTTGTTGTAGTTGTAACTCCTTTGGCAGTTTTAGTTATAATTTCTAATTTGTGTGTTTCATCCATCTTTACGGAATACGTATAGTCACGTTCATCTTTTTCTTGAAACCGATGATTTAATTTATAATTCAATGACATTTATATATAAATTAATAATACTATTTCTTACAAAAATATTATAATTGTAGTTTTCTATTTTATCTCATTATTTATACTTTTAAGGACAGCACGGATGATGCACTACATGATTTGTATGATAATAATATTTTTCTAAATTAATACTTTCATAAAGCAAAACATCACGATTAATATTATTACTATAAATATTTTTTTTTCCAAGATAAATAGTAGGAATATCAATAAATTTATGTTCTACCGGGAACGATTTTGGACTTAACCTTTGTGTATGTCCCCACTCATATCCAATCGCATCCATTCTTTCCATAAACATAATATCTTTATAAATATGATATCCATATAAGACTCCTTGTCTACGAAGTAAGCATATATTACATTGTCCATTATTACATAACCAAACAATATCTACGTCAGTATCATGAAAAGTACTTATAAATTGATATGTTAATTCTATATTATTATTATTTATAAATCTGCAAGTATCATGTATAAATAAAAACCATGAATCTTGTGGAATAACATTATTTTCTAATAAAACACCAACACCTACCCAATTACCATAATCATAAATATTATTTTTCAGATACACCTCAATATGTCCATCGTCAAATACATGAAATCCTTCATCAGTTTCATCCTGATAAACAATAATATATTTATTTTTCCATTCATTCGGCATGGAATCAAGAAGCATATCTAATGCTTCTTTGTATTTTTTTATAGTAGTAATAGAAACATAAAAATTCATATAATATTTTATTATATATCTATTAAATGTTTTTAAATTACTTTATTATGATGTTGTATATGCATTTTTTGGCAAATAAGAATAAAGTGTCTTTACTATATTGTATAGTACATGATATATAGGCTGAATAATAAATGGATATATAATTAAAAAAATAAGAATAATAATCCGGCTTACCAAACTATAGTTACTAGAAGAGAGAAATAATCCAATAATATAAACCGCAACTATGCAACTGTAAATCCATTTCCATAAAATATACCAATTATTTAATGTATCATATCCTTGACTTTCATAGAAAGACTTTCGGTCATTTGTTATTGTATCACCACGTATTGTAGTAAATTGTTTTTGAAATTGTTTATTTTCTTCTAAATATTTTTCATATAATTCTTGCATATTTTCATAAGTAATAGAAATATTCTCATAAGTAGTGGCTAGTTCCGTTGCAAAATCAATTTCAGAATCAAACGTTGCAGCAGTTTTTTCAATTACCTTAGTAGCTTGTTCTTGCAGTTGTTTCTTATGAACCGCGTTATAACCGGCATCACCTTTTTCGTATGTATAGTAATTTTTTTCAGCCTCTTGCAATTGAAATGGCGCTGTTTCCATATTGGCTTGTGCGTCTAAATAGTTTTGCCGCAATAGACCGGTTTTTCTTATTTTTTGACAATCCGGACCACATAATAATGAATCGGATGATTGAGATAATAATTTATTTATTTGTTCGGTTGTTTCATTTGTACTCATGACTGTTATATACAGTTATTTTTATTTATTGTTTTTTATTTATTGTTTTTTATTTATTGTTTTTTATTTATTGTTTCTATTTAATTGTTTCGTGTTTTTTCTTATTTTTCCAGAAAAGTTATTATACTTCCTGTGGAGATGAAACACTTACTGCTTGGTCTGCATTATAAGGAGTTACTCCTTCTGGTAGAGTATCATTAGAAACACATTTATTTGTTGGGGAAGGAACATAGGTAAACCCTGTTGCGCAGCATTCTTGTGCAACGCAACTAGCACTTTCACTATACCAAGGATTTGTGCCGGAACTATTGGAGGTATCCACTGGCGGTGCAGATGTATTATATGACGAAGTTGGTGAATTCCATACATATTCTTGATAGTTCATATTATCGTGAAACATGGACATGAATAGTTTCCATCCTACAACGACTATTGCGACGCATAAAATTATAATCAGTAAAGGCTTATAAATAAAATTGGGTAAAATATTTTTATTTGCTAAAAATGCGATAATAATAATAGCAATACAGAAATAAACTATGATTTTCATAATATTAGTATGGTCTTCATATTTTTCTCCGTAATATGTATTTATTTCAACTAATCGCATTTTATTGTTCTTTTCTTCTTCTATCGTCTTTAACCTAGCCTTTGATTCATTTAATTCATTTTCAACAATAACAACTGTGTTTAATTGTTGGCTAATTACATTTCCTGAATTTGACACAGTTGATTGATAATGTTGATTCATCGCATTTAATGTGGAAAAAAACTGTATTCTCATATTAGAAATCTTATTAATTTGGTCAACTAGGTTTGTTTTTTCCTCTTCTGTTAACGTATTATTAGCTAATCCTTTTTCTAAATTTGAAAATAAATCCATTTCTATAGCTTGAAGGTTTTGAATATCGCCAATTAATTCTGTACTTTTTTCTTCAGTTGAATTTGACATAATACTTATAGTATATTAAGATAATATATATTATTAAATAAATATTATCATTTGTGATTGTTTATTTTTTTTTATTATTCATTTTTAGTAGTTACTTTTTTAATTAATGTAAAAGCAATAATTACTCCTGTAATTGCTAAAACGCACCATAAAATATAACTGTAGTTCTCTTGTGTTACTAGTATATTACTGTCTGTTAAAATTCCAGATATATTCTGTTGTTCACTTGTTTTGTATTCAATAAATTGTTTGTTATAAGATTGATATTTGGTAAGCATTTCATCTAACGCCTTTTTATTGATACCTGTTTGTTGAATAATGCTGGAATCTAGTCCTTCTAAATAATGAATTCTCTCAATAATTTTATTGCACATATCTTCAAGTTGTTTACCCAATTCTTGAACTGTCGCCTGGTCCGCTTGAACTGCGTTTGCAAGACCACAAGTTGAAGACGCAGACATAAATTTATCCGATTTCTTTAAGCCTTCCCATACAATACTATTAATTGACTGTAATTCCTTGGGGCAACTATTATTTGCCCCCAGAATGGAACCATTAGAAATCATACCCTTTGGATATTCTGATACAGTGCTATCTTCATTGATATAACCAGCTTTTCCCAAATTAGCTGGATATCCAGGAGTCATTATTTTATAAACTGCATTAACATCGTTTTTTCCATAGACACTTCCATCGCTCCCTTTCATGATTGAATCAGCTGACCCATATTGGGTTGATTTACTTAGGTCATTTGAAACGAAACATTGTGATGTGCCCGCAGCGCCATTTTGTAATCCAAAGTATTGATAACCATTAGTTACTGCATATTGTTGACATGATGCAACAGTAAAATTTTGCGCATCAGGAATGAGTTGTGATGCGTGAATAGACGTATACTTCCAAAGAAAGTTAGTATCAAATAAGATAGTATTGTTTGTATCTATAATAGTCATTAGAAACCCTGCAGGACCACCTTGGTTTTCTACAGAGGCAGAAATATAATTGGCACCAGGAGCAATTGTAATCGGTAATTGAATTCCTCCTTCACTCCAACCATTGGTAATTGTACCAATAGATTGCCCATTTAAATAGATAGTTGCTGAATTATCACATATTCCATATAGCTTGGCATTCATGTATCCAGTCCCGGTATAATTAAAAATATTGATTAGTGTCATCGGGGAACCAGTATTGTTTGGTGCATTGGTTTGAAAGTCGGCAGTGTACCATATCCATTGTGCGTTTGGATCTGGGAAAGAAGAAGATACATTCCATGGCCCCATATTAAATGGACCAGCCGCATAAACTGGTGAAAATGTAGAAAGTTCCGGACCGTTAACTATCATGGCTCTATTACTTGAATTGTCATTATAACAACCTAAAAAGGATGGACCAGTCGTAGAATAGAGTGCATTCACTAGGTTACTTCCATACATTTTTTTATCGCTTCCCATGGAACATTTTGGCATATTCTTTCCATATTTAGTTACATCCGATAAATCGTTACTTACTGAACATCTTGCAGAGTTTCCAGAACTATCACTATTTTCAAGTCCAAAATATAAGTTTCCACTATTTACAGCCTCTTGCTGGCATTGAGAAAATGTATATTGGTCATTTATTTTAGTCATAGCCGGTGTTTCACTATTATCATTATATGCACCAATATATTGCGAGTCTGGTTTATCTACAACAGTATTTACATATACGTTTTTATTTATGTAGATGTCTGCATTGTTACTTGTATTATTTTTTTTCTGTTTCATATTTGTTTTTCCCACAAAGGTACGGGTTGTTGTTAGCAACTGTGTTTTTGCAGTCTGATACCTTTCTAAAAGACTAGAAAACTCATTTTGCATTTGTTGTAACTCTTGAGCAGCATTCTGTATAGAATTTGTTTGGTTCATTAAATTCTTAGTTACTTGAATATTACTATTAGCGCTACTATTTTTAGTTTCAAATCCTTCTTTTATCTTTTTATTTTTTTTTGCTACACCTTGTATTATTTTTTTTTGATAGGCATTAAATTTTATTCCCTGGCTTAAAGTATCAGTTGATAAATTATGTTGATTATGATTTTGCATGAAATAATATAATAATATATATATAATACTATTATAATATTAAATTATATTTGTAATGATTTTGTTCCATTGTTTATAACAAGCTTCACGAGTCAAATATACTTTACTAAATTGATAAGCATTTTCTGCAATTTCAAGAGCTTTATCATAATTATCTAAGCACCATTGTGTTTTTTCAATTAAATCAGATAAATCTCTCTTTACTGGAATATAATGTCCCCACTCTTTCATATATTCAAAAAAGTATTCTTTGTGAGGTCTATCCACAATTAATAATGGACGATGAGACCATAATAAATGCTTAAGACGTCCAGAATAACCGGTTCCTTCAATATCAATTAAAATGCTATATTTTTTAACTAAATCAGGTGTTGATATAAATTTATTATTCACTAATTTTATAGAATCTGGTGATTCCGGATTACGAATCCACATTCCACAATCAAAAATATCAAGTAACAATGGATTATGTTGGCCTATTTCTAATAAATGTCTTCTACTATGAGCGGTAGTTATATTTCCTATCCATCCAACTTTGTTTATTTCAGGCATTACTAATCCGGCTTTATCTATGGCTTCAACGAATTCTTTATAATTATCAATTCCTACTTGTGGCCATGAATGAAAATTAAAATCAGGAACTAAATTATAATATCCGTCTCTTTTACTAAATGAAAATTCATTATGTATATTTTTAATGTCATGTGTATAATCAAAATCACCCGTATATATTCTTATTTCTTTAAAATCATTCCAATGATACAGTTTATCCGCTTCTTGCAAACACCATATTGTTGAAGAATTACGTGTTTCAAAACCACCCATATCATTTATAATAAGTTCTCCATTTTCTTTTTTTACTGTAAATGACATATAGTTATATTATATATTATGTAACTTTTCTATTTATATATTATTTAAACTTATTTATTTTATTATCTAGAAACGAAAAATAAAAGAATAGCCAATATAATAGCAACACTTATAATGGTAGATATACTTAATATTTTTTCTTCGGAATAAAACAATAATTTTATTACAAGTAAAATACTTACTATACAAAATATGAACCACAAATAATACGTATAGTTTCTCTGTTCTACCATAAGGCTTTGGTCAGTGTAACTTTTATTGACATCTTTATATTCATCTTGTAGTCTTTTAATCTTGTTCTTTTCATCCATCAAGAGAGAATATCTATTTGATAATTCTTCTCCATTTGTGTTTATTGTTTCCATATGTTGTCCCACCAGTGGTTGCATTTTACTGTATAAGTCTGCAATTTTTTGATGAATCATCAATAATTCTCTATTTAATGTTTCTAAATCAAATATATTTTTTTTTATATTTGTTATAATTGCATTATCACTTGTTGCACCAGGACGTAATCCACCATTTCCTCCATACAACTTACATACATTACTAATTGAATTAAAGGATGCGCCACCACATAATGGATTTGCCTTGCACGATGCTTCACACATTGTTAATGTACTATCAGGTGTATCAGAAATAATATTAGGTCCTGCATAGCTCTTTCCTGGTAGAACAACAAAACTATTGGTATTAGAATCCTGTTGTAATGAACTTATATAGGTTGCATAGGCGGATTCATATTGTGTTAATTTTGTTTTGTATTGGCCTTCTAATGCTTCCAATTGAACTAAATCTGATTGAATGCTCATTATAGATATATATCTATTATATTTATCAAATATAATAAAAGGAAGGGAATAAAATTTATCTTCTTTTACACCTTTGGACATTTAAAATGCCGATTTTATAGATAAAGTTTCAATATTTTTGCGAGATATTTTTTATTATATCGTATCTAAACTAAATAACCCTATTAATTGAGCTATCTGTATCCATAATATAGCCCCGGAATCCGAGTGTAGGATACTTAGTTTTTAACTGTGTCTGTAATTCTTGTAATTTATTTACATGAATATGCGGGTCTGTATCCTCTTTTAAACCGAGAGTTGCTTTATACATTCCGCAATCCATATGGTCAAATACCCATATTTCATTAATACTATGTAAC